>ERZ887849.36-NODE-36-length-124094-cov-12.898782_pt1 | contig 124094 bp, 114 predicted proteins | sample MGYA00521267_ERZ887849 | MGnify/ENA primary metagenome ERZ887849 (study PRJEB32303, sample SAMEA104408601) | aquatic metagenome | biome: Brackish water; feature: Pelagic; material: water | place: Baltic Sea | collected 2014-06-06T16:11:00 | depth 2,863 m ...
AGTCAACCCTCAGTTCTACGTGGTGTGTGTGATTGCCACGTCCATGTCATTGGGCCGCACGATCAGTACCCACTTGTGCCAATGCGCAGCTACACGCCGATGCACGCGACAGCAACTGACTTGGTGGCCATGATGCGTCGATCAGGTGTTGATCGAGCGGTGGTGGTGCAACCCAGCGTACTCGGTCTAGACAACCGCTGCTCGCTTGACGCGCTTGAGCATCTGGCATCGCAAGGTTTGCAAGGCCGGGCTGTGGCCGTGCTGCCCGACACGACATCTGCCAGTGAGTTGGATGATTTACATCGGGCGGGCGTCAGGGGCGTAAGGGTGAACCTGCAAAGCAATGCAGGCGCGAGCCTTACCCAAGCCCGCGAAGCCCTTCAAAGCGCAATCCGTTTGTGCGAGCACCATGCTTGGCATGTCCAGCTCTTTGTTGACCGCCAAATGGTTCAAGCGCTGGCCACAGACATCGAAACCGCGCCTGTCAAAGTGGTACTGGATCATTTTGCTGGGCTTTCAGTCAGTGGGTGCGATGATGAATCTAGCCTAGCCGTTCTTCGGCTACTGGGTTCAGGCAACACCTACATCAAATTATCTGGTAACTATCGAGTCACTGATGATGCCTTTGATCCCAATTTGGCTGATCTTGCCCGTCGATTGGCGATCATCAATCCAGAGAACTTGGTCTGGGGCAGTGACTGGCCGCACACCCCGAAACATGCCGGTCAGGCTGAGCACCATCCGACAATCAAGGCCTATCGCAAAATTGACACGCACCGCTTGTCTCGCAATGTTTTCGATTGGTTCGAACCGCCACTAGCGCAAAGGGTTTTGGTCCACAATCCTGCCAGACTGTACGATTTTTCGAGTTGATCAAATACCCTCAATGATCCGTATCTCACGGACAACCGCGTTAGAACCGAGCTTTGCGAGTGCTTCTTTGTATCCCGGGCTGTCATAGGCTGCCAAGGCAGCATCAAGGCTTTCAAACTCAATTAACACTGTTCGCATCTTCAACCCGTTTTCTTTAACAGCAGCGGGCATGCCACGCGCCAAAAACTTGCCGCCGGCGGCACTCAGCGAAGGCCCCGCGAGCTCGGCATAGGCAGCAAGGGCATCGTTGTCGTTGATCGACTGGTAGGCACTGATCCAATAAGCTTTTGTCATGATTTTCTTTGGGCTGTTTAGGGGGTAAAACCATTTTGCCATGTAAATATCAAGTTTCAACCCTCCGCCGTTTAAAAAACATAGGCTCCTGCCGGGCGCGATTGAGTGATGGCGCTTGTTGATTCATCAATAAAAAAGGGAGCACCGAGCTCCCTTTAACGAGCAGCTATCGGTTGCCAACACTACTGGCTCAGGTTTTCATCAATCCACTGTGCGTGTGCGCAGAGATCGCGATCTCGCCCCTCTAGGTGAAACATCTGAATCCCAAAAGGCAAACCGTCAACGCTTAATTTTGGCAAAGAAACGGCAGGCAATCCCATCAAGGTCGCAAAACAAGGAAATGTGCGGCTGCCCGTGTGTGCCAAGCCGACTGGCGCTGGCCCAGAAGACGCGGGTAGGAGGAAACCGTCAGCGTCTAATCCCTTTGCCACATGGCTAATTTGTCGCTGTAGGTCTCGTCTCATCTCCAGCAAGCCTTCATAGTGCGTTCGGGACATCCCCTGGGCTAAACCCATTATTTCGTGAATACGCGGACCAATTTTGTCGCCATAGCGCTCAACGTAATCCCTAAACGGCCACTGCATCTCGTAGGCCACAATTTCCAGGGCACAACTTAGGCAAGACTCAAGTGTTTTTTCAAGTTTTTCAATGGCTTCGTCTGTGTGACGATCAAGAATGCGGATGCCCGCTTGGGATAACCGAACCATGCTGTCGTCGAAGGCTTGTTGCGCCGGGGCTTGCATCTCTTGCCACCCAGAGGTGTAAAGACGTATCGCAGTCGCCGGCTTTGCGGGGATGAGTGGCTCACCCGCTCCTTGCATGAAGGCACGACCTGAGCCACCAACCGAGAGCGCCATTCTGGAGGCTGTCTCCCAAACATCATCGACTGAGGCACCAATCACACCGACATGGTCACACGTGGGGGACATGATATGCACACCCTCAATACGAAATACCCCAAAAGACGGCTTGAATCCATAGGCCCCACAATAAGAGGCGGGACGTAAGGTTGATGCTTGTGTTTGTGTTGCCAGCGCCACAGGAAGCATGCCCGCACCCACAGCCGCTGCTGACCCGCTTGATGATCCCCCCGGCGTTCGCGTCACATCAAAAGGATTCGTGGTCTGCCTTGACGAGCCAATGGCAAACTCTGTCGTGACTGTTTTTCCAACAATGACCGCCCCACCACTTCTAAGCGCATGCACACACGCGGCATCGTGCAACGTTTGATGGCCTTCGTAAGCCGGTGAACCCATTTGGGTGGGAAAATCACAAGTGGCAATGATATCTTTAATGCCCATGGGGCAACCATCCATCAACGACAGGGGTTGCCCCGCAAGATAGCGCTTTGTCGAGGCATCTGCCGAGCGCCTTGCCGCCTCAATATCCATCACGACAAAAGCCTGTACTGCCGGTTCAAACGCTGCAATATTTGCCAGACACTCTTCAAGCAGGTCTCGAGGGTTGGACTGACCGGTCAAAAACGCCTTGCGCCTGCTAGAAAACGAAATCAATCTGTCATTTTTCCAGGTCATGCTTGTCCCCCCCTTTTGTGTTGTCAGTAAAGTATTTGTCCATTTTTGAGCCGGACTTTTCAACAATATCCTTATACATCTAAACATCACTACCTATCTTTTCGGGAAAAAATTCGGGATGCATGCAAACACCAACATGCCCTGTTTCATCATCTGTTCGACGCTTTGGCAAGTGCTACCTCAGCCTTAATTTTCTGATCAAGCGCTCAGCACTGCGAATGAATTCCAGCAAATCGATCGCACGAAGGTCTGATTTGAACCTTAGGTGTGCTTTACAATAAAAGGTCTTGTTTATTTGACACCATCCGTTCCTTAGGATTAATGAGCAGTGGTTCTTGCAAAAAGAAATAACCGCCTCGGAGACGTTTCATGTACGTAACGCTCGCAGCCCTGATGAGGCTGATCAATGGCATCAACAGAACCATCGGCAACCTTTTCTCTTGGCTTTCATTGGGCATCGTCCTTGTTTGCTTTTCGGTGGTGGTAGAACGCTACGTTTTTGCCAATACCCGTCTTTGGGCTCAAGACTTGTACGTTTGGTTAAATGGCGCCATGTTTACTGCCGTTGCGGCATTTGCGCTTCTTCGTGACGACCACGTTCGCGTCGATATCTTCTACCGCCCTGCAAGCAAACGATTCAAAGCCATTGCTGATCTCATCGGTGTGCTTGTCTTTCTTTTGCCATTTATGGTTGTGATCTTTGTCTATGGGCTGCCGTTTGTACAGCGCTCTTGGGGGCTGTTTGAATCCTCAGCCAACGTGGGTGGCATGCCTGGACTTTTTATTTTGAAGAGTTTCATCATCATCTTTACTTTACTTATCGGATTGCAAGGCTTAGCCATGTTAATTCGCTCAATACTGACACTGGCTCATCGCGACGAGTTGATACCAACTGATTTCTCTTACAAAACTCAGACGCCCTTAACGGTCAAGGAATAGGCCATGGATCCCGTCCTGATCGGAGAAATTCTCGCGGGTTTGATGTTTTTTGGGGTGATCGGGATGCTGATGCTTGGCTTTCCGGTTGCGTTCACCCTTGCAGGCACTTCTTTGATTTTTGCGCTTGTTGGCCATCAATTTGGTGTCTTTGATTTAACCAACTTCTCATCCCTCGCCGGTCGTTACATTGGTTTTATGACCAATGAGGTCCTTGTGGCTGTGCCTCTGTTTATTTTTATGGGCGTCATGCTTGAGCGATCGGGTATCGCTGAGCAATTGCTACTAACAATGAGCAAAATGTTCGGCACCCTGCGCGGCGGCTTGGGCATCTCTGTGATCATCGTGGGCGCGCTGTTGGCTGCCTCGACCGGCGTGGTTGGGGCAACAGTTGTGACCATAGGCTTGATTTCATTGCCAGCGATGCTACGTGCCGGCTATGACCCAAAGCTCGCCACAGGGGTCATTTGCGCATCGGGCACCCTCGGGCAAATCATACCGCCTTCGACTGTGCTGATTTTTATGGCTGAGATGCTTGCTGGCATTAACGCTCAGGTGCAGATGGCCAAAGGCAACTTTGCGCCAGACCCCGTATCGGTGGGGGACTTGTTTGCTGGTGCCTTTTTGCCTGGTCTTCTTTTGGTTGGCCTGTACCTGTTGTGGATGATCTTCAAAGCCATCACTTCGCCTGAGAGCTGTCCTGCGACCCCCTTTAACGCGCAAGAACGCAAATCGATTTGGCGTGAGGTAATCACCGCGATGGTGCCACCACTGATTCTCATCGTGACGGTGCTAGGTTCAATTTTGGGCGGCATTGCCACACCCACTGAAGCCGCATCTGTGGGTGCGGTAGGCGCTATGGTGCTTGCAGCCTTACGTTTCCGGCTGTCTTGGACAACGCTCAAACAGACTGTGGTGTCAACAGCCACCATCACATCGATGATTTTTATTATCATTTTCGGTGCGTCGGTTTTTTCGATCGTGTTTCGCACGATGGGCGGTGACAATTTGGTGCATGAGTTTCTCGCCAATCTGCCCGGTGGCGCGATTGGCGCCATGATCGTGGTCATGCTAATTATGTTTGTGCTGGGCTTTATTATCGATACTTTTGAAATTATTTTTATCGTTATCCCCATCACCGCCCCTATTTTGTTGATGCTCGGGCTCGATCCGATATGGCTAGGGGTCATGGTCGGTGTGAACCTGCAGACCAGCTTTCTATCACCACCTTTTGGCTTCGCGCTGTTTTATTTGCGCGGCGTTGCACCGCCATCAGTGACCACGGGAGAAATCTACAAAGGCGCGATTCCTTTTGTCATCCTACAGATTATTGCCATTGCGTTGCTCTTTATATTTCCTGAGCTGGTGACTTGGCTACCAAAAGCGCTTTACTGATTGGATTAAAAACACGTAAAAAAACCCGGTCAGTTCACGCTGACCGGGTTTCTCAAAGTAACGGATTAAAGTTTGAAGTACTTAGTACGAGCATCAACAAATTGAACATCCGTGCTGTCGGTCTTGAGCTTGACGGTATTCAATGCTTTCTTGTAACTGTCCAACGTCTTCTTTGTCATGGCGTCGCCTTTGTCCCCGATCTCCGTTAGGATTTCAGCCGCTGCTTTGCCAGCCGCACTTAGGATGCTGGCAGGAAATTGAGGAATAGCTTTCACGCCATGCTGCGTGACCAAGACCTCGAGTGCACGGGGATCATTGGCCGCAAAGTCCGACGCCACTTGGTCGTACTCCGCTTGGCAGACATCGCGGACCAATGCTTGCAAATCCTTAGGCAGTTCTTGGTATTTTTTCTTATTTACCACGCACTCGGTTGCTAAGCCAGGTTCGTTAAAGCTTGTGGTGTAGTAAATCTTACGAACTTTGTAAAAACCAAGTGCAAGGTCGTTGTAGGGCCCCACAAATTCAGCCGCATCTAAAGCACCTGATTGCAACGCCTGGAAAATTTCACCAGCAGCCATGTTGGTAACTGCCACGCCAAGTTTAGACCACACTTTGCCACCTAAGCCGGGGGTGCGAAAGCGCAAACCCTTGAGATCCTCGACGCCAGTGAGTTCTTTCTGAAACCAGCCACCCGCTTGGGTTCCAGTGTCACCAGACAAAAAGCCCTGCAGTCCGAATTGGTCATAAACCTCATCCCAGACTTGTTGGCCGCCCAAGTACCGCATCCATGCCGACAACTCACGGCTGGTCATGCCAAAAGGCACGCCAGTAAAAAAAGCCAAGGCAGGACTCTTGTTTTGCCAATAGTAAGCAGCGCCGTGAGACATTTCAGCGCCCCCATCAATCACGGCGTCAATCGACTGCAGCGGTGGCACCAATTCACCCGCGGAATAGACTTGGATAGTCAAGCGCCCGCCAGAGGCGGCGGTGATGCGATCGGCCAAGCGCTGCGCACCGACACCGAGGCCTGGAAAGTTCTTGGGCCAAGTGGTAACCATGCGCCAAGTGATTTTGTTCTGTGAAAGAGCGGGCGTAGACAACGTGGCCAATCCGGCAACGCCAGCACCTGCCACGCTCGCTTTGCGAATAAAGGAACGACGATTCATTCGAAATCTCCAGTTAGATGTGTTTTTTTGGAAAAAATCTTTCTTCGAAGATTATAGAGATGTCAAAGACTGTCGCGACTAATGCAAACCCTAATGATGAACCGATTGACGCTCTCAGGAGCGCGAGCAATTCCGCCTCACCGTCCCTGAGCATGTGTTTGACGCCATAGAAAAGGCGTGTCAATCCGTTTTGGACGCTGACCACGCACAACCCTAGTCACCCACACGCCTCTAGCGGTTTGCCAGCGGCCTTGGTGGTACATTTTGTGCCATCGGCCTATCACTTGAGGACCAGAACAAAAACTGGGGTACCGCATCTGGGGCACCACAGCTAGGACACCGCAGATATGACACCACAACCGCTTGAGTCTGAACATGACCCTACTTCAAACCGAAGGCCTTTCCCGGCGCGTTTCACCCGAACGTTGGCTGTTTCGCGGCCTTGATTTGTCAGTGGGCCCCGGCGAGCAACTGGCCTTACAGGGCGCCTCTGGTGTTGGTAAATCCACCCTACTAAACCTATTGGCGGGTTTGGAGCAGCCAGACGAAGGGCGAATGCTCTTCAAAGGCCAAGACTTGAAAACCATGAATGAAAATGCGCGGCTGGCGCTAAGGCGTGATTCCTTTGGTTTTGTGTTTCAAGCCTTTCATCTCATGCCGCACTTAAACGCCCTTCAAAACGTCATGGTGCCTTGCTTGTTGGCGGGGCTTTCTTTGTCTGAAGCAAAATCCCGTGCCGTGGCTTTACTAACCGCCTTGGGCCTCGCTGGGGTGCTGCAGGCGTTTCCTGCTGTGCTTTCTGGCGGCGAACAGCAACGGGTTGCTTTGGCACGTGCACTCGTTCACCAACCTGAAGTCGTGCTGGCTGATGAACCGACCGGCAACCTCGACCCTGAAACCGCCTCGCAGGCCCTTGACCTGCTGTGCCAGACTTGTCGAGATCAGGGCGCCGCCTTGGTCATGGTCACGCATGCGACTGAAGCCGCACTGCGGCTTGATCGCCGTTTTGTGTTGACAGGCTGATGCTGTTTTACTGGCTCTTGTCTTCAGCCTTTCGGGCCCAACCGGGTCGTTGGCTGGTCGCCGGCTTCATGGTTGCCTTGGGCATTGCCTTGGCTGTGGCCATTCACACGGTTAACCGTTCCGCACTCGGTGAATTCGGACGCGCACTTGATCTGGTGAACGGTCAAGCATCGGCACAATTGGTATCCGTGTCCGGTGACTTGCCCGATTCGGTCTTCGACGAAATCGTGGCGCGCCAACAAGCGCTTGGCATAAAAGCCACGAGCCCCGTCCTCAAACGAGACACCCGCCTAATCACAGTCCTAGGCATCGATGTGTTTCGTGCCGCACAAGTCACACCCGCCCTGATGCCCTCAGCGGCCTCTGGGCAAGGCATGACGCTCTTTGGTGGCGACTCAATATTTCTGTCGGCCGCCGCCCTTCAGTCCCTTGACTTGGTCATTGGCGACCCGCTCACGCTGCCCATCGGCGACCGAGAAGAGACCTTCATCATTGCTGGCCTAGTGCCAGGCGCCGCTGGTCAAAGCCTCGCGGTCATGGACCTGGGCTTGGCCCAGTGGCGACTCAACGGCTTGGGCCAACTCAGTCGCTTGGACATCGTGCCCGAGCCAGGACAAAGCTTTGATGCGATTGCACGTGCTGTTGGCGCACTGAACCTTGGCCTGACGCTTGTCACCGCCGACGACCGCGATCGACGCATGTCTAACCTGTCGCGGGCTTATCGCGTGAACTTGAGTGTGCTGGCATTGGTGGCTTTGTTCACCGGCGCCTTTCTGGTCTTCACCACCATCAGCTTCTCGGTTTTGCGCCAACAATCACAATTGGCACTTTTAAGTGTGCTTGGCGCCAAACGCCAATGGTTATTTGCCCTGGTTCTCACACAAGCCTTGATGGTGACGGCCTTGGGTGGCCTACTGGGTTTGGGCATTGGGTTGGGCTTGGCTGCATTACTGTTGCGTGTGGCCGGTGGTGACCTCGGCGGTGGCTACTTTTCTACCGCGGTGCCACCGCTTGATATCGACCCCGTTGCCTTGGTGGGGTTTTGGATGCTGTCCTTGGCTGTGGGGGTTTTGGCGGGCTATTTCCCGGCTCGCGCCGCCACCCACGAATCACCCGTCAAACAATTGCGAGCGGGAGCCGCCGAGCGCCTGCTCAAACCCGTGTTGCATTATCGCGTGGCGATTGGCTTAGGCCTGATCAGTCTGGCCTTGGCCTTCATGCCCGCCATCGGTGGTTTGCCCATTGCCGCCTACTTATCGATTGCCTTTCTCTTGTTTGCTGGCCTAGCCATCACGCCGTCGCTGGTCAACCAAAGCTTCTCTTTGTGCGCTCGATACCTACTGCGCAACAAATCCCGACATTCGTCGTTAACGTTAGCCATTTGGCGCCTGGCCCAAGCCCCTGCGAGCGCAGCCGGCCTGATTGCAGGCGTGATCGCTGCACTGGCACTCACGGTTGCCATGGTTGTCATGGTTTCGAGCTTTCGCGACTCGGTCACTCTCTGGCTCGATCAAGTGCTACCAGCCGATTTGTACGCCAGTTTGGACAAGGCCAATAAGAACGCCAGCGAAGCCGAAACCCATATCCAAACAACCCTGCTGACCTTGGACGGTATCGAGCGCGTGTCATTCACCTTGCAACAAGCGGTGTTGTTTCGACCGGATCGCCCAGAGGTCGCTTTGATTGCCAGGCCCGTACCCCCCGGTCAAGCCGCCGATGTCTTACCAATAACCGGCCAAGTGTTTGCACAAAGTCTCGGGTCAACAACAAATCCTTTGCCTGAAGTCTTTGTTTCTGAAGCCATGACCGACCTTTACGACTGGCGACCTGGTCAGGTGCACAGCCTGCCGATGGCGGGGTTGCCTAACGGTCAATTGTCGGTTTTTGTGGCTGGGGTTTTTAGGGACTATGGCCGGCAGCACGGTTCAATCGTGATCGATTCCTCGGTCTACCAATCGTTGGCCAATGACAAGCGCCACACGGGTTTGGCCATTTGGCTATCGCCCCAAGCCAATCCTGCTGCAGTTTTGGATCGTTTGCGGGCCGCGGTGCCTGCTTACGCCGAATTACAATTTAGAAGTTCAACAGATTTGCGCGCTTTATCACTGACAATTTTTGATCGCAGTTTTGCCCTGACCTATGCGCTCGAAGTGGCGGCTTTGTTGGTGGCTTTGTTTTCGGTTGCGGCTGGCTTTGCCGGCCAGGCCTTACTTCGACAAAAAGAGTACGCTCTGATGCATCATTTGGGACAGTCCACTGGCCAGCGGGTGCGCTGGATCACCGCCGAGTCCGGTCTGTTGTTGGTATTGGCTGCCGGTTGGGGCACAGTCTTGGGGCTTTTGATGAGCCAAATCTTGATCCACCGTGTCAACCCCCAATCGTTTCACTGGACCATGCAGACCAGCCTGCCCACCGTTGCCATGATTGTCTTGATGCTGTCGATTGTTTTGTTGGGTATTGTCGCGGCGGTCTGGGCCTCGCAAAGAAATCTAAAGCCTGACCAGTTGGCCTTGTCATTGCGTGAGGATTGGTAATGAAAAGTCACCATCGCCGATCGTGGTTAAAGCAAGTGTTGGTTTTATCTGCCGCGACACCTTTGAGTGCTTCCTTGGCCACACTGCCTGCCTTCGCTTCGAATAGTGCATCGCCCTACCCAACGGTGACACCGCGGTCTTTGGTGTTTCCGCGTGACTTTGGCGCCCACCCCGCGTTTCGCACTGAGTGGTGGTACCTCACGGGTTGGTTGGATTCGGGTCCACAACCGATTGGCTTTCAAGTCACGTTTTTTAGAAGTCGCACCCGTCACCCAGACGAGAACCACAGTCGGTTTGCGCCACAGCAATTGATGTTCGCCCATGCTGCACTCGCTTTACCCAATCAAGGTAAGCTTCGACACTCACAAACCTCCGCACGCGTGGGCCCAGCAGGCGTGTCATTCGACACTGCCGATACGGCCCTGCAACTGTCGGGCTGGACTTTAACTCGTACGCCAGACGATCGTTATGCCATCTTTATCCCTGCCGATGATTTCACACTTACCATCGAAGCCACGCCTGCTGGCGCACCCGTTTTGCGGGGTAAGTCTGGATATTCACTCAAAGGGCCATCGGCTGAATTGGCCAGTTACTACTACAGTCGCCCGCAGATGGCCGTGCAAGCCACACTGACCCTTAAAGACCCAGCCTCTGAAAACCAATCAGCACCTCAAAACCTGACAGGTACGGCTTGGTTTGACCACGAGTGGTCCAGCAGTCTGCTGATGGACGATGCCGTGGGCTGGGATTGGATTGGCATCAATCTATTTGACGGCGGCAGCCTCATGGGTTTTAGGATCCGTAACGCTGCCGGTCAAACGCTCTTTAGCGAGTGGGATTGGCGCGACGCCCAAGGCCGTCGAATCCCAGCAAAGGCTAACGCCGATTGGGTGCCCTTTGGCAGCTGGCGATCACCACGGTCGCTCATCGTCTACCCCGAGGGCTTTACCCTCAAAACACCAGACCATCAGTGGCAATTAAAAACACTCATGGCCGACCAAGAAGTCGACGCCCGCGCCAGCACCGGTGGGTTCTACTACGAAGGCGCTGTTGAGCTTCTGGAAAACGGTCAAGCCATCGGCCGCGGCTACCTTGAGCTGACCGGGTACGGCGAACCGTTGCGGCTTTGAGGTGGGGCTTATAACAGGTGTCGTTTAGAAATAAGCTGAGCGATTCCAACCTGGCGGGGCTGCCGTTAGCAAGCCATCCCTTACACTGAACCTCATGACAAAAAAAGCAACAAACCTCAGCAGTCTGACCCGCTGGTTACGGGATTACCGCGTGCTCTCGCGCTACCGAACCCAATGGCTTCTGGCCGCCCTGTTTCTGCTGCTAGCGGCTGGCGCCACACTGACCGTGCCATTGGCATTTCGCAATTTGGTTGACACTGGATTAACCAGTCAAGCGATCAACCAACAGTTCATTAATCTGCTCATACTGGCTGCCGTTTTGGCCGTCATGACATCTTGTCGCTATTACGTGATGTCTTGGTTGGGTGAACGGGTGGTGGCTGACATCCGCCAACGCGTCTTTGAAAACGTCTTGCGCCAAAGCCCTGCTTACTTTGAAACCTTGCAAACTGGCGAAGTGCTGTCGCGGCTGACCAGCGACACCACCTTGGTGCAAACGCTGGTTGGCTCAAGCGTCTCGATTGCGTTGCGAAGCATGGTCATGCTGATCGGCGGCATCACCATGATGCTTATCACCAGTGCCTGGTTGGCGGGCGTCATGATCGGCCTGCTGTTGATCATTGTGTTGCCCTTGTGGGCGCTTGGCCGATACGTGCGCCGCATGTCGCGTGCCAGTCAAGACAAAGTGGCTGACACCAGTGCCATGGCCGGCGAAGTCCTAAATGCTGTGACCACCGTTCAAGCTTTCGTGCGCGAGCCTCACGAACAAAAGCGCTATCAATCAGCGGTCGAAATGGCATTTGTTGTCGCCAAAAAACGCATCGCCATTCGATCTGCTTTGACTGCCACCACCATTCTCATGGCCTTCTCAGTGATTGTCTTTGTGCTTTGGGTCGGGGCCCAACAAGTCACTGCTGGCACGATGACCTTGGGCGATCTCACCCAGTTTGTGCTTTACGCGGTGCTGATTGCCGGTTCAATTGGCGCCCTTTCTGAGACTTGGGGTGATCTACAACGGGCAGCTGGTGCCACTGAGCGCTTGGTTGAGTTGATGCAAGCCGAGCCGGCACTGGCCAGTGCGCGGACGGGTGAACCCAATACCAAATCATCGTTGGCCAAACCAGCTGTTAATCAAGGCTGCGCCATAGCCTTTGAAAACGTCACGTTTTCTTATTCATCGCGGCCTGACTTCCTGGCCATGAAACAACTGAGCTTATCGGTTCCCAAGGGCGGACGTTACGCGCTTGTTGGCCCATCTGGCGCCGGCAAAAGCACACTATTTTCCATGCTGCTACGTTTTTACGAACCCACCAGCGGCCAGATCGAGATATTTGGGCAAGAGATTACTCAGTGGCCCGTCAGCGCATTGCGCAACATGATCGGGATCGTGCCGCAAGAGCCCGTGATTTTTGCGTCAAGCGCCATGGAAAATATCCGCTATGGCCGATTAGACGCCACCGACCAGGAAGTCATCGCCGCGGCCACAACCGCCCACGCGCATGGTTTTATCACTGCATTGCCTCAGGGGTATCAAAGCTTTTTGGGTGAACGCGGTGTGCGCTTATCGGGCGGCCAAAAGCAACGCATTTCAATCGCACGCGCGATTCTTAAAAACCCACCGATTCTCTTGCTTGACGAGGCCACCAGCGCCTTAGACGCCGAATCTGAACGCGAGGTGCAACAAGCACTCGATAGCGTTCTGCCTGGGCGCACCTCGCTTACGATTGCCCATCGCTTGGCCACTGTTCTGAGAGCCGATCGCATTCTTGTCCTTGAAAACGGCCAAGTCTTAGAGCAAGGCAGGCACGATGAATTGATGGCCCAAGGTGGGCTTTATGCCAGGCTCGCCAAGCTTCAGTTTGCATAAGTTGGAACCTCAAGCCCCTGATGTGGTCTATTGGCTAACTTTCTACAGGGAGAACCCATGAACACTGACCGCGCCATCCTTTCAATCGCCATGCTCGCTGCCTTTGCCGACGGCAACAAGGACGACAATGAACGCGAACACGTCAAACAGTTTGCGCAACAACTCGGCGCAAGCTCCGTTGAACTCATGGGCGTATATCAAGACGTATTGCTCGGGCAAGTGACCCTCGCGCACGCTGTTGCCGTTCTGACTGACGAGGGCCAACGCCGCTACGCTTACGAATTGGCCGTGTGCGTGTGCGACAGCGATGGCGTTCGTTGTGAAACGGAAGACGCATTCCTCAAGGATCTGCGTGCCTGCTTGGGTTTAGACAACGACAAAGCAGTGGCAGCCGCCGAAGAACAGGCAGACGCGATTGCGCTCGCTGGTGTGGCGCCACTGAGCCTGGCTAACGAGGCAACAAACAATACCGTGGATGATGCCGCGCTCAACAAAACCATCCTCAACTACGCAATCCTTAATGGCGCGCTTGAGCTGTTGCCGCAGTCTTGGGCATCGGTGGCCATCATCCCCATGCAGATAAAAATGGTCTACAGAATCGGCAAAGCCCATGGCCACGAACTCGATCAAGGCCATATCCGCGAATTTCTAGCCACTGTAGGGGTGGGCATGACCTCGCAATACCTCGAACAATTTGGCCGTAAATTAGTAGGGGGTTTGTTGGGTGGCTTTTTGGGCAAGACAGGTAAAAAAGCCGGCCGGGCAGCAGCCAGTGTGGCATTTTCATTTGCGACAACCTATGCGCTTGGACAATTGGCCAAACGCTACTATGCCGGTGGTCGCCAAATGAACACTGCGCTGCTGAAGCAAACCTTTGGCGAACTGCTAGAACCGGCCAAAAAACTTCAGACCCAATACCTGCCTGACATTCAAGAAAAAGCACGCAATCTTGATGCCAGTTCCGTCCTTTCCATGGTCAGGGGCAACGGCGCATCAATCTAAACAACAAAAAATGCGGCCCAGATGACCGTCAAAGTCTCGGTGAGGAGCCAATTAATTTCAACTGGTTGTGCTACGGGCCTAGCAAATCACCGACACCAAACAATGTCAGTAGACCCAAAACGGCAAATATAGCGGCAGCCACGCCATGGACCAAACGCATGGGAATGCGTGCTGCGAATTTATCACCCACAAACACGGCGGGCACATCAGCAATCAACATACCCAACGTCGTCCCCAGCACAACCAAGATGGGCGCTGCGTAATTGGCCGCAAGCGCCACCGTCGCAATTTGGGTCTTATCGCCCATTTCAGCCAAAAAGAAAGTCACTAAGGTGGCGCCAAAGACACCCCAACGGCGCGTCAAACGCATGTCACTTTCTTCTATTTTGTCGGGGATCAGCGCCCAGATCGCCATGCCGATAAATGACAGCCCTAGCAACCAGCGCAACCATTGGGGGCTGAGTGTCTCTGTGATCCACAAGCCAAGCACACCGGCTAGCGAGTGGTTGAGCACGGTCGCTGCCAAAATACCTAGAATGATTGGGATGGGTTTCTTCAAGCGCGCGGCCAGTAAGAAAGCCAACAACTGGGTCTTATCACCCATTTCGGCCAAAGTGACGACTGCCGTTGATACCAAAAATGCTTCCATGCCTGTTCCAAAACCGGATCAAAGACAGTTGACCATTGCCCCCATCCGGTCAAGTCGGGGAAACAGTGGTCAAAGGTCTTGCCAAGTTTAGAACCGCAAGCACCATGGTCAGTCGACCAAGTGTGTTGATGCATGCCTCAGAAAACTCGCTGAGCGGCTACTCCCCAGTGACACTTCAATGTATCACAGGGGCATGCCTGCCATCGCGCTCGGGAAGACCAAAATCGTCTTTCCCGTGCGCTCGCTTAAAACCCCTTGCTAACTGAAAACAATGCGCCCACGCGACCTGCTGGATGGCCTTGGGTGCTTAAGAAAAAGTCATCCGAAGACGCGCCCACCACGCTCAAATCAAAGACCCAACCACTGATATCTTTTGAGATACCCGCCTTGTAATCAAAATAGCCGCTGAGGCTGTTGCCATCAACATCGACGGCATTCTTCAACGTCTGATACCCGGCATGCAAACCGATGGCCCAATTATCGCCAAGATCAATTGAGCCACTGGCATCAAAGTAAAACGTGTTCTTTGAATCGGCGCCACCGAAGTAATTGCTCGGCGCGTAATAGACCTTAAACGATGCGGGTCCCATACCAAGGCCCACGTACAACTCAGTCGTGTTCGGTGAGACGGCCATATCAGCACCGGGGTAGACATACTGAATCACACCCAAGTCGAGCTCAAGACCTTGGCCAACATCACCTTTCCAGCCACCATAAAAATCCATTTCAATCGATGTGCCCGTGGTCCAACCAACGTTTGAGTTCCAGTTACCCAGATAAAACCCGGACTCATGACTGAGATCGATGCCACCCTGAACGGCAGGCTTAAAGTTGGTTTGCGTGTAACCGCGGAACCGATAGTCGTTGGTGACGGCAAGATTGCCCGACAGCGTCAGGCCGTTCCCAAGGTCTGTGCCCTCGGCTTGAGCGGTGGCCACACAGGCCGCCAATAATGGTGCACTTAACAAATAAGCGGACAAGCGTTTGATATTCATTTGGCATTCCCACGTGATGAATTGAGGCTGCAACCCACTGGTGCAGCCACCCGTGAAAAGATCGCGAGCAAATATCCTTAGCACGAACCGTGCCAGTTTTTTACCCGTCATTTCCCTGTCAAAAAGCATTCATATGATGCTTTTTGACACAAATTTATGCCTGCTTTTGGGGCTTATGCACCCAATTGAAACAAACCGTCAGCACAAAAAAGCCCGGCTCAATCTGAACCGGGCTTTTTTTACTGCTGTCACACCACTGATTTCGATACCGCTGCAATCGATTTGACTGATCAGTCCAACAGGTCAAATCGATCCGCGTTCATCACCTTAACCCAAGCCGCCACAAAGTCTTTAACAAACTTCTCCTGGTTATCATCTTGCGCATAGACCTCTGAGTAAGACCGAAGGATCGAGTTGGAACCAAACACCAAGTCAACTCGTGTGGCGGTCCACTTCACCACACCTGTGGCACGCTCACAAATGTCGTACGAGTTGCAACCAGTTGGCTTCCATGCGTAGGCCATGTCCGTGAGGTTAACGAAAAAGTCATTGCTTAAGACACCCGTACGCTCAGTGAATACACCATGCTTCGTGCCACCATGGTTGGTACCCAAGACACGCATGCCACCCACCAGTGCGGTCATTTCAGGGGCGGTTAATCCCATCAATTGCGCCCGATCAAGTAACAACTCCTCAGCACTAACCGTGTAGTCTTTTTGAACCCAGTTTCTAAAACCATCATGAATGGGTTCCAAAACTTCAAAAGACTCAACATCAGTTGCCTCTTGCGAAGCATCGCCACGGCCTGGTGCAAACGGTACCGTGACGTTCACACCAGCGGCTTTCGCAGCCTGCTCAACACCCACATTGCCAGCCAGCACAATCACATCGGCCACGCTAACACCAGCGTCTTTGGCAATCCCTTCTAGCACAGCCAACACCCGCGCCAGTCGTTCAGGCTCGTTGCCCTCCCAGTCCTTTTGTGGTGCCAGACGAATCCGCGCGCCATTGGCACCGCCTCGCAAGTCTGAACCACGATAAGTGCGCGCGCTGTCCCAAGCGGTGGTGACCAAATCGCTCACACTCAAACCACTGGCCTGAATTTTGGTTTTGAGGGCAGCCACGTCGTAATCGGCCCGCCCTGCTGGCACGGGATCCTGCCAGATCAAATCTTCAGCCGGCACCTCAGGACCAACGTAACGTGACTTGGGACCCATGTCGCGGTGCGTAAGCTTGAACCAAGCCCGTGCAAACACGGCTGAAAAATAATCAGGATCCTTGTAAAACCGCTCAGAAATCTTGCGATAGGCTGGATCTTTAATCATCGCCATGTCGGCATCGGTCATGATGGGATTTAAGCGAATTGACGGATCTTCAACATCAACGGGCTTGTCCTCTTCCTTGATGTTGATGGGCTCCCATTGCCAGGCACCGGCTGGGCTCTTTTTGAGTTCCCATTCGTGGTTTAACAACATGTTGAAGTAGCCGTTGTCCCACTTCGTTGGATCGGTCGTCCACGCACCTTCCAAGCCGCTTGAGACCGTATCACGACCAATGCCACGAGTGGTCTTGTTGACCCACCCAAAACCCTGGTCTTCTAATTCAGCACCCTCCGGGCTTGGGCCAAGCAAATTGGCATCTCCGTTGCCGTGGCACTTACCCACGGTATGACCGCCCGCGGTCAGTGCCACGGTCTCTTCATCGTTCATGGCCATACGGGCAAAGGTCAATCGCACATCATGAGCGGTGCGCAAAGGATCGGGTTGGCCACCCACACCTTCAGGGTTCACGTAGATCAGGCCCATCTGTACCGCTGCCAATGGGTTTTCAAGTGACTCGCGGACTTCGCCCTCGCCCTCATAGCGGTTAGCCGCCAACCAATCTTTCTCTGATCCCCAGTAGATGTCCTCCTCAGGCTGCCAAATGTCTTCGCGGCCAAACCCAAAGCCGGCTGTCTTTAAGCCCATCGATTCATAGGCCACGTTACCGGCCAAGATGATCAAGTCAGCCCAGCTCAATTTATTGCCGTATTTCTTCTTAATCGGCCACAACAAGCGGCGCGCTTTATCCAAGTTGACGTTGTCTGGCCAAGAATTCAAGGGTGCGAAGCGTTGGTTACCGGTTCCGGCGCCACCACGGCCATCGGCCACACGGTAGGAACCCGCGGCGTGCCACGCCATGCGAATCATCAAGCCGCCGTAGTGACCCCAGTCAGCAGGCCACCACGGCTGGCTGTCAGTCATCAACACACGCAGGTCATTTTTAAGGGCATCAACGTCAATTGACTTGACCGCTTTGCGATAGTCGAAGCCAGCATCCATGGGATTGACCTTGCGGTCATGCTGGTGCAGGATATTGAGGTTAAGGGCCTTGGGCCACCACGCCATGTTGGACTGGCTGGTTTCTGTGTTTGCACCGTGCATCACGGGACACATTCCTTGGTTTGACATCGCTATCTCCTTAATTGATGACTAGGATGATAGATTAATTCAATCACAAATAATTTGATAATTGTATTTATCTATTATTTGAATAGTTAACAGGGACCGCGTTTTGTGAGTCCCTTTTCTTGATTACTAGGGTTAATCCTAGCACCGTGAATGCGCAACGAACAGAATCCTTACAAAATGACACATCAACCAAATCAGGCAACTGGTAGGAACAAAGGTCGCACTGTTACCATCAGTTAGTGTTGTTTCATCAATGGTTTTCATGAACGAAAGTCTGGTCTTTGCGCAATTCGGTCTGCTCGCCACCTTGGGTTTTCAGGTCTATCAGCGCTGGGCGAGCTTGTCTTGGGGCTCAGCTGTTGCTTTGTTACTGGCCATTGCGGTCACCCTGGCAATCTGGACACTCACCGTCAATCGCCCAGGCAATTTCCGGATCGTGCCTGAGCCCAAAACCGATGGACAGCTCGTAACAACGGGCCCCTATCACTGGATTCGTCACCCGATGTACACCAGCCTGCTTTTAATGGCAGCGGCATTCGCACTACTGATTGACGGTTGGTGGGCTTGGTTTAATTGGGGTGCGCTCTTTGTGGTGCTTTTGTTTAAGCTTGCGATTGAAGAACATTTGCTTAAACAACGTTATGGCGTTTATAAAGACTATCAAGCGCGAACAAAACGCCTCGTTCCTTGGGTTTTTTAATAACACTTCGTCACCTGCACCAAAAAGGTAAGGCATCATGGCTCTGAACTGTCGATTAGGCGACCTGGCAATCACCGTCAAGTGCGACATCCCAGAAAACTTGGGACGGATCGTCAAAATCATCGCTTCCAATGGCATCGAACACTGGAGTGACCACGGCCCTTTGCATACTTGGGAAGTACAAACCTTGTCTGAGACCGATTCATTGACCTACATCATCAAGGGACGCGTCACGCAGAAGTGCCAAGGGCCTGTGCCTGACGCCTTTCTGCGACCACTCCATCCGCCGACGGATGAAGAGGTTTTGGTGGAAAGTCTACCCACTGAAAAAAGTCTGGCATAGACCCACACTGCCACTGGCTTGGCTGGCATGGTCAGCCCCATTGACCCCACTCGCGCCGTTCTCTAGCATCGTAAGCATTCCATTCAATGATTGATCCGGAGCGAACGATGGGGCGTTTACAAAACAAAGTGGCACTAATCATGGGGGCGGGCTCGGTTGGGCCGGGATGGGGCAACGGGCGGGCCATGGCGGTGCGTTTTGCCGAAGAGGGGGCGAGCCTTTACGCCACGGACCTCTCATTGCAAAACCTGCAAGAAACGATAGACCGTGTGCAAGCCCTTAATGGCCACATTCAATCTGCCGCATGCGACGTCACCAGCCACCCACAGATCGAACAAGCCGTCAAAGACTGCTTGAAAGCCTACGGACGGATCGACATTTTGGTGAACAACGTTGGCGGCTCAGCGGCTGGAGGCCCGGTCGAAATGAGTGAGGAAGTCTGGGACAGCCAAGTCGACCGTAACCTCAAAAGTGTTTTCTTGGCTTGCAAACACGTGCTGCCCATCATGCAAAAACAAGGGTCTGGCGCCATCATCAATCTGGCGTCAACTTCCGGTATTCGCTGGACGGGGGCTGCTCAAGTGGCTTACGCAGCCACCAAAGCCGGGGTCATTCAGCTTTCGCGAGTGGTCGCCGTGCAATACGCGCCCGACAACATCCGAGTCAACACGATTATTCCCGGTCAATTGCACACCCCCATGGTTGAAAAGCGCTTGGCTGGACAGCGCGCTGGCGGCGATGTCAAAGCCATCTTGGCGCAGCGTCAAGCGCGCATCCCAATGCCCTTTATGGGTGACGGCACCGACACCGCCAATGCGGCTGTTTTTCTAGCCAGCGACGAGGCCCGCTTCATCACAGGCACTGAGCTGGTGGTCGATGGCGGTATGTCCGTTCGCTGTGGCTGACTTTAATGTCCGCTTTGTGCGCCTTTGGTTATCATGGCTATTAACAAGTCAAAACATATTCAAAACAACATTGATTAACAACGTCAGGTGGGCGCATCACCACCTCGTGGTTTAGGAGAAGACTGTGCAAAAGTATCAAGCGTGGATTGACGGTCAGTGGGTGGACCCAGCCAGCGGCGAATGGTTTGAAACAGAAAATCCCTACACCGCAGAAGCCTGGGCACTGATCCCGCGCTGTAACGCTGAAGACGCCGATCGCGCTGTGCAAGCAGCCTACAACGCCTATGACAAAGGCCCTTGGGCTGACATGACGGCCACTGGGCGTGGTGCGCTCTTGCGCAAGCTTGGCGATCTTCTATCAGAAAACGCCGAATGGTTGGCTGACATCGAAGTGCGTGATAACGGCAAACTCAAAGCCGAAATGTATGGCCAAACGCAATACATGCCACAGTGGTTTTATTACTTCGGTGGCTTGGCCGACAAGATTGAAGGCGCAGTGATCCCGGTTGACAAACCCGGCATGTTTAACTTCACCCACCACGAGCCCCTTGGCGTGGTAACCATCATCACCCCTTGGAATTCGCCACTGCTGCTGACCACTTGGAAGCTCGCACCGGCATTGGCCGCCGGCAACACGGTCGTGATCAAGCCCTCCGAGTTCACCTCCGCCTCAGTGCTGGCCTTCATGACCTTGGTTGAACGCGCCGGCTTTCCCAAGGGCGTGGTAAATGTGGTGACTGGTTTTGGTCACGAGGTAGGCAGTGCCTTGGTCGAGCACCCAAAAGTCGCACGCGTGGCCTTCACGGGTGGCGAGCCCGGTGGCATCAAGGTTTATGAGGCCGCAGCCAGGGGTTTAAAACCCGTATCGCTCGAGCTCGGTGGTAAATCGCCCAACATTATTTTTGAAGATGCCGATATCGACAACGCCGTCAAAGGTGCCGTGTCGGGTATCTTTGCGGCCACGGGACAAACCTGTTTGGCCGGATCCCGCCTGTTGGTCCATGAAAGCGTGCATGACGAAGTGGTTGAAAAGCTCTTGGCCTTGGCAAAGACTGCCAAAATGGGCGATCCCATGCAACCCGGCACGCAAGTCGGACCGGTCACGACTCGCCCCCAGTTTGAAAAAATCCTGTCTTACATTGAAATTGCCAAAGCAGATGGCGCACATTGCGCGCTAGGCGGGCAACCCGCAGCCAATCAATCAACAGCGGGCTGGTTTGTTGAGCCGACTATTTTTACGGGCGTCACCAACAACATGCGCATTGCCCAAGAAGAGGTATTTGGTCCCGTATTGTCAATCATCAAATTCAAAACCGATGAAGAAGCGGTGGCCTTGGCTAACGACACCTTATATGGTTTGGCTGCCGGCGTCTGGACACAAAACATCGGCCGCGCCCTGAACATGTCTAAGCGAATTCGGGCCGGTACCGTCTGGGTCAACGCCTACCGCGTGGTGAGCTACATGTCACCCTTTGGTGGCTTTAAACGCTCAGGCATTGGCCGCGAAAACGGTCAAGCCATGATCTATGAATACTTGCAAACCAAAAGCGTCTGGATCAACACCAACAAAGACATCGCCAATCCATTTGTGATGGGTTAATGTGCGCCCGACTCAAGACTCAACAAGCAAGCTGTCCGCCGAAAATGAAGTGAAGCCTCACGACAAACGTGGGTCTCCACCCAATTACCACCGCTCCGATTGGCAGGTCATCAAGGACCTGCTGCCTTATTTGATGGCCTACAAAGGCCGTGTGGCGCTGGCCTTGATCTTCATGGTGGCAGCCAAATTCGCCAACCTTGGCGTGCCGATCATCCTCAAAGACATGATCGACACGCTCGATGTCTCATCCGTGACGCAAGCGGCCTTGGTGGTGCCCATCGGCCTTGTGCTCGGTTACGGAGCACTGCGGCTCATGACTGGCATCTTTACCGAATTAAGAGAAGCCCTGTTTGCGCGGGTGACTCAACACGCGGTGCGTCAGATTGCTTTAAACGTCTTTAATCACCTGCATCGACTCTCGCTTCGGTTTCACTTGGGGCGACAAACCGGTGGGGTCAGTCGCGACATTGAACGCGGCACGCGCGCCATTCAAACGTTGGTATCGTTTTCGCTTTACAGTATTTTCCCGACATTCGTTGAGTTTTCTTTGGTGTTGGGCTACCTCTGGTACTTCTACGACATCTGGTTCTCACTGATCACCTTGATCTCGCTGATGCTTTACATCATCTTTACCGTCATCATCACCGAATGGCGCACTAAACTGCGCCGCACAATGAATGAACTCGACTCGCGCGCCAATCAAAAGGCGGTCGATTCGCTGCTGAACTTTGAAACCGTTAAATATTTTGCCAACGAGCGATTCGAAGCGCAGCGTTACGACGATAGTCTGCAAAGCTATCAAAAGGCAGCCATCCTTTCTCAAAAAACACTGGCCGCATTGAACTTGGGCCAACAAGTCATCATCACCGTGGGCTTGGTGCTGATTATTTGGCGCGCCGCAACCGGCGTGGCCGATGGCAGCATGACGCTCGGTGATTTGGTGTTGGTCAACACCCTAATGCTCCAGCTCTATATTCCGCTGAACTTTCTCGGTATGGTCTACAGAGAGTTCAAACAGTCCACCGCTGACATTGATCGAATGTTTGGTTTGTTAAACGAAAACGAAGAAATTGCTGATAGCGCCAACGCCAAACCACTGATCATTAAAAACCCCGTCATTGGACCAAAAGTTGTGTTCGAGAACGTTCGTTTTTCTTATGAAGCCAAGCGCACCATTCTAGAAGACCTTTCCTTGACCATCGAGGCAGGCACCACCACTGCGGTCGTGGGGCGCACTGGTGCCGGTAAAAGTACGCTTTCACGATTGCTCTTTCGCTTCTATGACATCCAGAGTGGCCGTTTGTTGATTGACGGTCAAGATATTCGCGACATCACGCAAGCGAGCTTGCGCCAGGCGGTGGGGATTGTCCCGCAAGACACGGTTCTCTTTAACGACACCATTGCCTACAACATTCGCTATGGTAAACCGCAGGCCACTGACGCCGAAGTGCGCGAAGCCGCGCGAGCAGCGCAGCTCGATTCATTTATTGCGCAGCTGCCTGACGGCTACGAAACCTCAGTGGGCGAGCGTGGACTCAAATTATCCGGGGGTGAAAAGCAACGCTTGGCCATTGCGCGTACCTTGCTTAAGCATCCTGCCATGCTGATTTTTGATGAGGCAACCTCAGCACTCGATTCTCGCACCGAGCGCGCACTGCAAGAGGAGCTGACCAAATTAGCGCGCAACCGAACCACGTTGATCATTGCCCACCGCCTATCGACTGTCGTGAACGCCGATCAAATCATCGTCATGGATCAAGGTCGCATCGTTGAGCGTGGCACGCACCAAACACTCTTAAACGCCAGTGGAACATACGCCAACATGTGGAGCATGCAGCAACGACAAACCGAGTCAGTTAACCGCTCTCTAACCGAGGAATGAAAAACACCTCGCAGCCAGGTGGGAGCACTTGGGTGTAAACCACCTCGTGAATGACACCGTCAATAGCCACGGCGGTGTCTTCTTCAAGCACCTCACCGATACCGGGAAACCGATCATTGAGTGCGCGCAACAACCCCCGCATGTTTGTTACTGACAGTTCAAATGACATTTCACCGCTGGTAAACGGTGGCATCGCCCCCGTGAGCGTCACGCGCACGGGGGCTCGCAAAAGATTGTCTATGGCGTTCAATTTAGGCACCCACTCAGGTACCGACTCAGGCACCCGATCAGGCACCCACCACCTCTTCGGCCTGAGCATCTAGCGCCGCCAAAACAACGGGCGGTGACATTGGCAGCGCGTGTTGACGCACGCCAGTTGCACCACGCAGGGCATTGGCGACAGCGGCCATGACTGGAACAATATTGACCTCACCCACCCCCTTGACACCAAATGGATGGTTTGGATTCGGCACTTCGACAATCAAGGCTTCAATCATGGGCAAATCTGATGCCACGGGCACGCGATAGTCCAAGAAACCTGTGTTTTCAAGTTGACCTTTGTCGTTATAGACGTAAGTCTCATTTAAGGCCCAGCCAATACCTTGCACCACACCGCCTTGAATCTGTCCTTCGACATAGCTGGGGTGGATGGCACGCCCGACATCTTGCGCGGCCACGTAGCGTAAGATTTTGACGGCACCGGTTTCGGGGTCGACTTCCACGTCACAAAACTGAGTAGAAAACCCTGGCGCTTGGCCACCGGCATTAAGTGCCACCTCAGCAACAATAGGCCCACCGGTCACTGCTCGCTTAGCAGCAATATCTTTCAGGCTCAAGGGCGCTTTCTCGCCTAACGCGGCATCTGTCAGGTGCGCGGCTCCCTCTTGCCACGACACGGCCTCAAGTGGCACATCCCAGATCATTGCCGCACGCGCGCGCATGTCGTCGACGATTTTTTCGCAGGCTTGCACCACCGCCATACCAGTGGCAAAGGTCACGCGTGAGCCGCCAGTTACGTGGTTATACCCAATAGAGGCCGTATCAGACACTGTCGATCGCACCGAATCATAAGGCACGCCAAGTGTTTCAGCCGCCATCAAAGCCATCGAGGCTCTTGACCCACCCACGTCCATGCTGCCTGAAGCGATCGCAATAGAACCATCCTCACTGACGTGTACCGTCACGGCCGACTCACCGCCGCCGTTAAACCAAAACCCTGAAGCCACGCCACGACCTTGATTCTTACCCAAGGGTATTTTGTAAGCAGGGTGAGCCATCAGTGCTTCGATGGTTTCAATAAACCCGTCATAACCATGTTTGGGCCCCCAAATCGTGGGTGAACCCGCTTTAACGGCATTTTTTAAGCGCAGGGCCAAGGGGTCCATCCCGATACGTCGTGCCAGCTCATCGACCACACTCTCAACGGCAAATGCCGCAATTGGTGAGCCTGGCGCGCGATAGGCCACGGCCTTCGGTCGATTACACACCACGTCGTAACCCACGGCACGGGCGTTTTCAATTTCATAAACCGAAAAGGCACACATGGCAGCGTTCATGACAGGTGATCCCGGAAAAGCGCCAGCCTGCAACTTAAATGTCCCATCAGCGGCCACGATCTTGCCATCTTTGGTGACACCCATTTTGACCGTCATTGATGAACCAGATGTGGGGCCGGTGGCGCGAAAAACATCCTCACGTGACATGACTAACTTGACGGGCAAGCCGGTTTTTTTCGAGAGCAGCGCGGCCACAGGCTCGAGGTAAACCACGGTCTTGCCACCAAACCCACCACCGATCTCAGCCGGATGAACCAAGAGGTCACTGATATTCATACCCAACAGTTTGGCCGTGTAAGCACGAACCATAAAGTGCCCTTGGCTCGAGGACCAAATCTCACATTGACCATCCGCACCATAGCGCGCAAGCGTGCCATGCGTTTCAATGTAGCCCTGATGAACAGGCTCAGTCGTGAAGCTCATCTCCACCACTTCGTCAGCCAAAGCAAAGCCCGCCTCAAGGTCACCCGCCTTAAACTCAGATCGCCGCGACACGTTCGATGGCTTCGTGGGCTCAGGACTGACGCCACGCGTGATCATGTTGTCAAACAAGAGCGGGGCGTCTTCCTTCATGGCGTCATCCACATCGATGACATGAGGCAACACCTCGTAGTCGACTTTGATCAGTTTGAGCGCTTGCTCAGCAATCGCCGCTGTGGTGGCGGCAACCGCAGCCACTGGGTGACCATCAAAAAGTGCTTTTTCACGGGCCATGACATTTCGGGTCATGTGCCAATAGTTCACCTGGACCCGATCAGGGCCAATGTAACTAAATGATTGCTCAGGCATATCACTGCCAACCATCACAGCCTTAACACCAGGTAACGCACGTGCTGCGCTGGTATCAATTGAGCGAATCCGCGCGTGCGCATGCGGCGAGCGTAGGATTTTGCCCCAGAGCATGCCTGGTAATGAATAATCTGCGCCATAGCGTGCCTGCCCAGTCACTTTAGGTACCCCATCGGGCCGCACGGGTCGGGTGCCAACAACTTTCAAATCGGAGATTTGATTTTCAGTTTTTTTAAGCATGATTTGCCCCTCTCATTTCACGGGCGGCGTCTAAGACCGCTTCAATGATCTTGTTATAGCCGGTGCAACGACAAAGATTGCCTGCTAACCAGTAGCGAACTTCTTCTTCGGTGGGATCAGGGTTGCGAGCCAAAAGTGCCTTGGCTGCCACTAGGACGCCAGGCGTGCAAATACCGCACTGCAAAGCAGCATGCTCTAAAAACTTCCGCTGCAGCGGGTGCAATTGATCACCTTCGGCCATGCCCTCAATGGTTTGAATGGATTTGCCTTGCGCCTCAACGCCCAAGACCAAGCACGAACAGACCAGGTCACCGTTAAGCGTCACGCTGCAGGCACCGCAGTCGCCCGTGCCGCAGCCTTCTTTGGTGCCGGTCATGTCGAGCTCGTCGCGTAAAACATCCAACAATGATTGACGTGTCTCACACAAAAACTCAACTGCCTCGCCATTAATGGTCGTACTCACATGTTGCTTGGCCATGTTATTGGTTCTCCTGGGCCCGCTTAAGGGCTCTAAGTACGGTACGTCGGGCCATCACGCCCGCTAGTTTGGTGCGAAACACGATTGTGCCGCGTTTATCGTTAATGGGTTTAGCAGCTGCTCGTGCCGCAGCCGCCACTTTGTCTAAGGCAGCCTCATCAATCGTCGTACCAATCAGAGCTTGTGCGGCTTCGGGCACGGAGATGGCGGTTGCAGCAACCGCGCCCAAACACACCCGTGCCTCGGTGCAAACGCCTTTGGCATCAAGCGTCAGACTGACGCCGGCGCCAACGACCGCAATGTCCATTTCCGTTCTTGGCGTGAATCGCATGTAAGCACTACCGCTACGAGCCGCTGGTGTCGGGAAAAAAAGTGAAACCAACAGCTCCCCAGGGGCCAGTGCGGTTTTACCCGGGCCCTGTGGCATCTGTTCGACCGGTATTTCACGACGCCCGTTAGGGCCCTCAATGCTCGCGATAGCACCCACAGCCATCATGGCAGGCACGCTATCGGCGGCCGGCGAGGCGTTGCAAAGGTTGCCGCCCATACTGGCACGACTGCGCACTTGAATCGATCCAATCCAGTTGGCGCCATCAATCACACCCGCAAAGGTAGCTGCGAATGCTTTGTGCTTGAGTAAGTCCATGCAGGCCACGGCCGCACCCACGCGCCAACCACCGACCTCTTCTCGCACGGAGACGATTTCATCGATTCCCTTGATATCCACAATTAATTCGGGCTGCAATCGACCCGAGCGCATTTGAACCAAGAGATCCGTACCGCCTGCGAGCACTCGCGCCTGACCTGGCGCGCTAGCCAATAGTATGGCCGCTTCCTTGGCGCTAGAGGGTGTCTCAAAACGAACTGTTGTTGTCATTGTCTTTTCCAGTATTGGATTTGCGGGCTTTATCCGTACAAAACACACTCTTATTCTATGCCACAGCCACGCTAACTGCACAGACCCATTTTCAAACCATGGTTTTGCAAAATGGAAACCATACTTTGCTACTATGAGTTGATCCCCTGGCTACCTGTCTCCCACCTCTTCAAAAAAGGAATCTCCCATGACATTAAAAGGTAAAGTCGCTTTGGTCACTGGCGCTGCAAGCGGCATTGGCAAAGAATGCGCGATCGAAATGGCCAAGGCCGGCGCCAATATCGTGATTGCGGACTTAAACTTAACGGGTGCCCAAGCGGTTGCGAAAGAAATCGAAGCCTTGGGTGTCAAAGCCATGGGTGTGAGCATGGATGTCACGAGCGAAGAGCAAGTCAACGCCGGCATCGAATCAGCCGTCAAAGCGCTTGGTAGCATTGACGTGTTGGTTTCAAACGCAGGCATCCAAATCATTCACCCAGTCGAGGACTTCCCGTTCGCGGACTGGAAAAAAATGCTGGCCATTCATTTGGATGGTGCTTTCTTGACCACCAAAGCGGCCATCAAACACATGTATGCGAGCGGGCGTGGTGGTTCGATCATCTATATGGGTTCGGTGCACTCGCACGAAGCCTCTAAACTAAAGTCCGCCTACGTGACCGCCAAGCATGGTTTGTTAGGCTTGGCTCGCGCGGTGGCCAAAGAAGGCGGTGACAGAAACGTTCGTGCTTACGTGGTTTGCCCTGGATTTGTTCGCACACCGCTGGTTGACAAGCAAATCCCCGAGCAAGCCAAAAGCCTTGGCATCACTGAAGATGAGGTCATTAAAAACGTGATGCTCAACCAGACCGTTGATGGCACTTTCACCACCACCCAAGACGTCGCCTCTGTTGTAAGCTATTTGGCAGGTTTCCCCACGGCCGCGCTGACCGGACAGTCTTTTGTGGTCAGCCACGGCTGGTACATGCAGTAACAACAAGATGGAGCGCACGGGCAATTATGGTTGATACTCATCACTTTCAATTGCCGGCGCTGCGTGCAGCCATTGCCGAATTGGTCAAAGGGTTTGGCAGTGGCCCCACAGAAGTTGATCTGGTCACCGATAATCTGTTGGCCGCTAACCTGACGGGTCACGATTCGCACGGCGTTGGCATGCTGCCACGCTATACCGAGTCTTTTCTCGAAGGCGGCCTCAAACCCAATGCCCACATCGAGACATGTATTGATCATGGCGCCCTTTTGGGTCTAGACGGTCACAGTGGCTTTGGACAAGTGGTCGGACACGAAACGATGTTGCTTGGCATCGAGCGCGCCAAAACCCACGGCAGCTGCATCATGGCCCTAGGCAATGCTCATCATCTTTGCCGCATTGGCGCTTGGGCAGAAATGGCCGTGGCACAAGACCTGATAGCGATCCATTTTGTGAGCGTCTTATCTCGTCCCGTGGTCTCACCATGGGATGGTGGTGATGCCCGTTTTGGGACCAACCCAATCTGCATCGGCATCCCCGTGAGTGGTCAGCCTCCCGTGATTTTGGACTTTGCCACCAGCGTCATCGCCCAAGGCAAGGCACGTGTGGCACACAACAAGGGTGAATCCCTCAAGCCAGGTCAAATCATTGACGATCAAGGCCAACCCACGACCGACCCCGTGTTTGCTGTCAAAGCCCCCATGGGTGCCTTGCGCACGTTTGGCGAGCACAAGGGCTTCGGTCTAGCGCTGGTCTGCGAATTGCTCGGTGGGGCCCTTGCCAATGCCATGACGCTGCGCAACTATCCGACTGAAAGACGTGTCCTGAACGGTATGCTGACGATTTTGATTGACCCGCAAAAACTCTCGCCCGGGGATCGTTTTGGCCAAGAGTCGATGGCGTTCATTGACTGGGTCAGAGCTTCGCCCGCCATGGCGGGTACCGATGGCGTCAAAATTGCCGGTGAACCTGAGCGTCAAGCTCGGGCTGATCGTCAAGTCAATGGCATCCCCATTGACAGCAATACCTGGCGAGATATTTTGTTGGCCGCTGAAAAGTTGGGCCGCGAACCACTGTTGATTCAACGACTGGCCCAAGCCGGTCAATAAGAACAGGTGAATTAGCTCAGTTCGGTCGCTTTCTCATGAAGGCTGATCGTGTGCAAAGACACACCACGTCACCACGCTGGTTGATTCCCTTGTGCTCAAACACCACAATACCGGCCATGGGGCGTGACTTGCTTTCGCGCAACGACACAACCCGCGTTTCGACTCGAATCGTATCGCCATGGAACACGGGGTTTGGAAATTGCGTGTTTTCCATACCCAGGTTGGCAATGGTCGTGCCAAGCGTGGTGTCATAGACTGAGATGCCGATGACCAACCCTAAGGTAAATAGACTGTTGACCAGCGGCTGGCCAAACTCAGTGTCTTTGGCGAAATTAAAATCAATGTGCAACGGCTGCGGATTCAACGTCATGTTGCAAAACAACATGTTGTCTGACTCCGTCACGCTGCGCGTGATCTCGTGCTTAAAAACGTGATTGACTTCAAATTGCTCAAAATACAAACCGGCCATGATCGCCCCCTGCGTTTTTTGGGTACTGGGTCTTTATTGTTTGATATTTACTGTTTGTTTCTTATTGCTTACTGTTCAATACGATTTCGGCAACCCTAGCACCCGCTCAGCGATGTAGCACATCACCAATTGCGGACTGACAGGCGCAATTCTTGCGATCAATACTTCGCGCAGGTAGCGCTCGACATGGTATTCCTTGGCATAACCAAAACCACCGTGCGTCATCACCGCCTGCTGGCAAGCATTAAACCCCGCCTCACCGGCCAAATACTTGGCGGCATTGGCTTGGGCACCGCACGGTTTGCCTTGATCAAATAGGGTGGCGGCCTGATAAACCACCAAATTTGCGGCCTCAAGCTCCATCCAGTTCACTGCCAATGGGTGCTGAATCGCTTGGTTTTGACCGATAGGCCGGTTAAACACCACGCGCTCTTTGGCGTAATGCGTCGCCCGCCTTAGCGCAACCTTTCCGAGTCCTACCGCCTCAGCGGCAATCAAAATACGCTCCGCATTCATACCGTGCATGATGTACTTAAAACCCATCCCTTCTTGCCCAATCAAATCCTCGATCGGGACTTTCAAGCCATCAATAAAAAGTTCATTGGAATCGACCGCTTTGCGACCCATTTTGGGGATTTCTCGGGCCGTGACGTAGCGTCGATCGAGGTCGGTGTAGAACAGGCTTAAACCATCGGTGTGGCTCGTGCACTCTTCTAGTGGGGTGGTGCGCGCCAAGATCAGCATTTTGTCGGCGACTTGTGCCGTCGAGATCCACACTTTGGTACCACTTAAAAGATAGTGGTCGCCTCGGCGCTCTGCCTTGACCTTCAGTTGCGTGGTATTCAAACCCGTGTTGGGTTCTGTTACCGCGAAACAAGACTTTTCATGGCCAGCTATCAGGGGCGGCAACATGCGCTGCTTTTGCTCTTCCGTGGCAAACTGAACCACTGGGTTAAGCCCAAAAATATTCATGTGGACCGCGGAGGCACCGCTCATGCCTGCACCCGACTCACTGATGGTTTGCATCATGATGGTCGCTTCAGTCATGCCTAAGCCAGAGCCACCATATTCGGTTGGAATACAGATCCCGAGCCAGCCACCCTCAGCCAGCGCTCGGTGCAGCTCGTGCGGAAAACCACCTTCGTTGTCGCGCTTTAGCCAGTAGTGCTCATCAAATGGTTCACAAATTTTTTCAATCGCTTCTTTAATACTTAACTGATCATCGCTAAATGAAAAGTCCATGATTCCCCCGAACGACATTGATGGGTATATCGCCACTTTTTGTCTTCAGTTTACTGTATGGCGAAGGACTAAAAAAAAGCGAGCCCTTGGTCAATGCCTAAGGCTCGCCCCATCAAAACAAAATCTAAGTTACCGCATCAATTTTGACTAGAACAATACTTACTGAACGGCTTGAATCGCACGAATATTGTCAGCACCAAATTCGGTGGCAAACTGAGCGTATGCCGGTGCCACGGCGTCTCTAAACGTTTGGCCATTGACTTGCTCAACCACCATCATGCCGTCGTTTTTAAGAATCGCAATGCCATTGGCCTCGTCGTCATTGACCTTTTTGCGTTGCGCAGTTGATCCCGCTTTAGCTGCCGCCATAAAAACCGCTTTATCAGCGTCAGACAACTTGGCCCAAACCGACGGCGACAAAATCAGCACAGCGGGTGAATAAACGTGGTTGGTCAACGACAAGTGCTTTTGCACCTGCGAAAACTTTGACGCCAAGATCACGGGAATGGGGTTTTCTTGGCCGTCCACTGTGCCTTGTTGCAAGGCGGTGAAGAGCTCAGGAAAAGCCATCGGCGTTGGCAAGATACCAAAGGTTTTATAGCCTTCCATGTGCACCCGGTTCTCCATGGTGCGCATTTTTAAACCATTGGCGTCTGAGGCTTGCACAATCGGACGAACGTTGTTGGTCATGTGTCGAAAACCGTTTTCAGTCCAAGCCAGGCCAACCAGGCCTTTTTGATTCATCTTGTCCAACAGGCCCTGGCCAATTGGCCCATCCATCACTTTTCGGGCGTGATCGTAGTCGCGAAACAAGAAAGGAATATCAACGATCCGAGTCTCTGGCACGAAGTTACCCAGCGGACCGGTAGACGTGTTGACCAAATCCAGCGTTCCGAGTTGAACCGATTCAATCATTTCGCGCTCACCACCGAGTGCACTGCTCGGAAACTGCTGGCAGCTGTAACGACCTGAAGTTCCTTTCTCGATTTCTTCACAAAACACGGTGGTACCCACACCGTAGTGTGATGTGGGCGATGTGGCATAACCAATTTTCAAAACAGTTTGGGCTTGAACAGCACCAATAGCGCCAGACAACAACAAAGCGCTCATGGCGAGCAAGCGAAGGTTCTTCACGGTTTTCAACGAAATCTCCTGAAAATGATGGTCAGAGGGACCATGCCTGTAAACCAGATGGATATGACATTACCTTAAACCGACTTGGTTTCAGCCTAACGTTTTCCCTTTCAAGCGCGCGATTTCAGCCCGTGCTTGATCCGCCTCAGCCCGTAATCGCACCAGTTCTTCGGGCGGCGTGCGATCAGGATTGGAATAGTCGAGCTTCCAACCGAAATCCTCAGACCAGCGTTGGGGTGATTGCACGGTCGTGCGTGCGCTTGGTGCGCACACCAATAGATCCAGAGCCAGGGCTAGCGTCTGCTCTTGTGAGACAGCATCATGCGGTTTGCCAGCCGCATTACCCAACGGAAAATCACTAAACAAAAACCTTGGCACGCCACAGTATTCAGGAATATCTTTGGCGCAGCCCATCAAAACCGTTGCGATGCCATGGGCCTCTAAATAGCGCGCAATCAAACTCAAGGACTGATGACACACGGGGCAGTTGGCTATCAATACCGCAACATGGGCGCCATCGGCCTGACAGCGGCGTAGTATTTCAGGGCAATCAACCTCAATCGTTTGTCGCTGGCTGCGATTGGTTGGGGCGCCGTGAAACCGGGCGCTCAGTTTGCCGATCCGGCCTTGCGCAGCAAAACGCCTGAGCATCGGCAAAGCAAACCACGCGTTGGGATCATCCATGGGTGAGTGTTGACGATCAATGGCCACATGCGAGATACGCACATCATGGTCCAAGGCCGAATCACCCGAATAGACTTCGTAAAATTTGGCGCGAGCGTTGTAAGGCGCGCGCGGTGCTTGATCACCCTTCGCGGGGTCATAGGGTGAGGCCGTGGTGATTAAAGTCACGGTTGCTTCAGACAAAGGCTGGCTCAGGCGGGTAAAAGGCACGTCAAGATAGTGCGCCCAGCGGTAGGGGTTGTCATACCCCAAGGCCAAGTACCAAGCTCGGGTGCGCGCCATGTACGCAACCGGCTGATCTGACTCAGGCGCAAAATCGACCGTGTCGATGATGGTTTTCATGTCCGTATTCATGCCAAGTTTGGCGTGCTGTAACCAGACACAAATGATTTGGGTGGACCGCCTTCAGGTGGAAAAACATGGCGATCAATTTCACCAATGTTGCCACCATAGGCATGAATGCTGATTGAGACACGGTCATCAAACGCATTGCTAACCTTGTGCACATCGCCAATCGTCGGTGAAACAAATGCCACATCACCAGCTTTCAGCGTGTGTGACTGGCCCGTGGGGACGGGAACGCCATTGGCATCACAGGCGAAATCTTGCACCACCTCAGCACCGCGCAGCATGCCGATCGCGCCCCACACGGTGTGATCATGAATGGGGGTCACTTGACCCGGGCCCCACACAAAACTCACCACCGAAAAGCGCGCCTCGGGGTCCAGGTGTAAACAATACTGTTGGTAGTACTGAGGATGTGGCGCGGCCAGGGGGGCTGGCAGCCAATCGTCTTGCGCCACCAAATCGCGCATCGCGGACTTTAAGCGCGGCCAAAAGTCGGGCTGTTGCTCATGACTGCTGGCAACCAAGCTTTCTAAGGCGCCCACAAAGGTTTGAAGGGCTTGGGCTGGGGCTGATGCGTGTACGAGTGTGGTTGTCATGGGTATCACCTCTATCTTCTGATCGTCTTTTAAGTTACTGGCCAGCACGATACTTGGCAATGCGCGCTTTCAAACCGGGGCGGGTTAAGGAACGCACCACATCAGCCAAATCTGGGTCACGGGTGTCGGTTGTTAAGGCGGCATTCAGACTGGCACGCGTTGCGGCATCCAAACCGATCGACGTCTGGGCCAATGTCGCAATCGTGTCAGGCCATTGGCCTGGTTCGTTGCATTGCGTGGCCAGACCAAGCGTTTGCGCTTCAGAAGCATCGATGGTTGCGGCCACTTCTTGAATGCGGCGGGCTTGATCCATGCCGATTAAGTGACCCAAGCGACGCGTACCGAGCAACAAACCAAACTTCAAACCCGGCATGCGAAAGCTTGCGTCTGACGCCACCACGCGATGCTGGCAGGCCGCCCAAAGATCCACACCGGCACCAAAGTTCTTGCCTTGTGCAAGCCCCAAGGTTAAGGCTGGCCAATGGTAGATTTGCTGCAGCAGCTGCTCAATGCGCACAAAGCGCCAAAGCAAATCCGCTTCACTTTGCTGCTCAACGTCAGCAAAATCAAACCCCGCACAGAAGCTTTTGCCTTCGCCGCGAAATACCAACATCGGCACCTGTGGTGTTTGCATGGCTTGCGCCAACCCAGCAAGCAGCGCCTCAACCATCTCGGCATTTAAGGCGTTGCGTTTGTCTGAACGATTTAAAACAAACGTCCAAATCCGTTCTTGGCGCTCCACACGAACCACTGAGGAGGGGCTTGTTGGCATCAAACACCCTGCCCAAAAATTTCATCGTTGTGCTCACCGAGCGCAGGTGGCCGACGGCGAATCGGACTGCCTTGCCCGTCAAACCGAACCGGTGAGGCAAACGTCTTGGTTTTAACGCCATTGGGCAATTCAATGGGTTGCACCCATTGCATGTGCTTGACTTGCTCATCAGCCAGCACATCTGAATAGGTATTGATCGGTGCACAGGGCACACCGGCGGCTCGAAACTGCTCAAGCCAGTAAGACGCGTCTTTTGCCTCAAAAATGACTTCTAGTTTTTGGCGTAAGGCATCTTGGTGGCGCGCGCGCAGGGTTGGCGACTCGTAGTCAGGGTCGAGAGCCAACGCCGGCAGCGCCACGACTTGGCACACCGATTGCCAAAGCGCGTTATTGCCTGCCGCCATGCCAAAGTAACCATCACGGCACTTGAATGCTTGGTAGGGAGCGTTGCGCGGGTGGGCTGAACCCAAACGAACCGGATCTTTGCCGCTACCGAAAAACTCAGACGTTTGAAGCGCGGCGATGCCTAGAGTCGCACCAAGCATCGGCACATCGATGTGCGTGCCTAGACCGGTTTGCGTCACATTTCGCAGCGCACACACCACTGAGAAGGCCGCATACAAGCCTGCTGAAAAGTCCGACACAGGAACCCCACATTTAACTGGCGGGCGACCCGGTTCGCCAGTCACGCTCATCAAGCCACTCATGGCTTGAACCGTCAAGTCAAACCCGCCCTCAGCGGCTCTCGGACCCGTCTGGCCATAAGCCGAAATCGAGGCCATCACCAAGCGTGGATTGATTGTTTTTAAAGTCGCATACCCCACACCCAAGCGATCCATCACCCCAGGGCGGTTGTTCTCCACCAAAACATCCGCCTCTTGAATCAACACTTTGAAGCGCTCGACATCGGCGGGTTGTTTTAGGTCAAGTGTGACCGAGCGTTTGTTGCGATTTAACGAGGCGAAGTTCTCACTGAATCCGTCAGAGATGGGGGGCCAGCTGCGCAGCGTGTCACCGCCCTTGGGGTTTTCGACTTTGATGAGATCAGCGCCCATGTCAGCGAGCAATAGGCCGCAAAATGGCCCTGCTGCGACGTTGCAAAGCTCAATGACACGCACACCTTCAAGTGGCAATGACTGCAAAGTGGTTCCCCTCTAAACAATGGACGACTGAGTCAGTCCATTATAGGCAGTGGCCTTAAGCGACACCGTCGACCACGACCATGTTGAAGTCTGAGGCACCCATGCGTTCAGTTTTGGCGTCTTGATATGCCATTGAGTTGTAGAATTTTACGGCTTGCTCACGGCTTTCAAACTGGTTAACGACCACGCGTTGATGGGGCATTGAGCCCTCGAGTACTTGTGGATTGCCACCGCGAACCAAAAATTGACCACCGTATTGTTGGCTGGCTAGCGTGGCCTTGGCGCTGTACTTACTATACTTATCTGGGTCGGTGATGGTGACCATGGCGATGACGTAAGCTGACATTGTTTTGCCCTCAAGTATGGGTTGTTTTGAATTAAAAACCAAAAGCTAACACGCGAGCGAGGTGTCTAGCGACGTGTCACCATCCAAACACCACAAACGGTCACGGCAATGCCAAGCATGACCCACACGGTCAAAGCCTCACCGAACAACCACCAAGCCATCACCGCCACTGTGGGTGGGGTTAAGTACATCAAACTGCTCACGCGCGTGGCCGCGCCTTGACGCAACAACACAAACCATAAACTCATGGCACCGATGGACAATGGCAAAATACTCCACAACAAGGCACCAATCAGTGGCACTGTCCACTGAACCTCGATCGGCTCAAAAGCCAGCATCAAAATGGCGGTCACCACACCGCTCGCGGCGTACTGAATCACCGTGCCGGCTCTGAGGTCAAACATCGGGCAAAACTTTTTTTGGTAGAGCGTGCCGCCAGTAAAGGAAAGTAAGGCGATCACACACATCACCGTGCCCGAAAACGTCACCCCTTGAAACCCTAACTTTTCTGCCAAAACAATGGCCACACCGCCCAAACCAAGCAGCAAACCGCCCCACTGCCGCACACTGACTTGTTCGGCCACGCGTGCAGCCAAAAAAGCTGTCAACACGGGTTGCAATCCCACGATCAAGGCAGTTAGCCCCGCAGGCATCCCCCACTTAATGGCCGTCCAAACCCCACCCAAGTAGCCCAAGTGCAACAATAACCCAGCCACAGCGATATGGCCTGAGGTGCGCCACGTCGGCCAAAGCATGCGCCACCAGATGGCCAATGGCAAAAGCAACAGCAGCACACCGACAAATCGCATGGTTAAAAACGTCATCGGGTCGGTGTAGGGCATGCCGTAGCGCGCCACAATAAACCCCGTGCTCCAAAGCAGCACAAAAAATGGACCGATCCAAATGAGCGGCAGCAGTTTTGTGGGCACGCTCATTAATAATGGTTCTTATTCATTTTTTTGATCAGTGAATCAAGACATGTTGAAGATAAATTCTCAAACAAAATTGTCACAGAATGAAAATAATCCATGATTTTATTAATTATTGAGATTAAACTGCGTTGCGAAGCGGTATTGGTCGTTTCTCGATACAGATAAGGATAATGACATGAAATCAACACGTCGTCAGTTCATGATGGTCTCTGCAGTCAGCGTGGCAACATTGGCTAGCGCTAAGGTGGCTTTCGCACAACCGATGCTTGCCGAAACAGATGCCCAAGCCGTTGCTTTGGGTTACGCCGCTGTTGCCGCGAACGTTAACAAAACCAAGTTCCCTAAGTACAAAGATGGCCAGCTGTGTAGCAACTGCCAACTCTACAGCGCCAAGACAGATGTCGCCGGCGCCTGTAGCATCTTCCCTGGCAAGCTTGTTGCTGGCCCAGGCTGGTGTAATTTGTGGATCAAAAAAGCGGGCTAAGCACTTAGCCGGTGGGTTGGCTTTTACGCCTGCCTGTTGATTTGTCGCTGTTCGAATGAAAGCCGCCAACGTTGTTTGCGGCTTTTTTTCTAATTCTATTTTGGGTGTCACGCCAAAATCACATCACCGTTGTCTTTGGCTTGAACACCACAACCGACAAAGGCCTTCAAAACCTTCAAACCCTTAAAAAATCTGCCAGCAACGTCAAACGCGCTGACCTTGGAGAGACACACTCGCCAACAAGCCCACATTTAAGTACTATCAAAAATAGTTACTTGGGAGATTGAAATTGAAGAAACTACTTTTGGCATCAAGCCTGTCATTGTTAGCTGTGAGCGCAACTTTCGCTACCCCTGCCAAAAGCGAAGTCATGGCTACTGGCGCGCTTGTGAGCATGTGCAAGAACAAGGCAAATGCCGCGGAGCAAAACTTTTGCCATGGTTACAGTCAAGGCGTCTATGACATGTACTTGGCCAGCCGCCACCCCGTAAAAAATCCCGCCTTTGTCTGCTTTTCAAACCCAGGTCCCTCACGCAACGATGTGATTGGTTCTTTTGTAGGCTGGGCTGAAATCAACACTCAATTTTCAAAAATGCCCGCCGCCGATTCAATGATGCGATTTTTGGCCAGCACCTACCCCTGCAAACAATAAGCTCGGTTCAGTCACTGATCACGAATGAGGAAATCAAAATGCGCGTTATCAAACGAAGTTTATTTGTTTTACCCGTTGTGGCTGCCTTTGCACTGGGCGGTTGCTCAAACATGACACAAGCCCAGCAACGTGAATTATCTGGTGGCGCCATTGGCGCGGCCGCTGGTGCTGGCATCACGGCGATTGCCGGCGGCAACCCCATCTGGGGTGCCATCGGTGGCGCCGCAGTTGGCACACTGGGTGGATTTCTGTACGATAAGCACGAGACGGGCAACTGATCGAGGCAATCGCCTAATCACCGGTCTAACAGCCTCCACCTCTGGAGGCTGTTTTTTGTTGTGAGTTAGCTCACGGGTCATCAAGAACCATTGGCGCCAAACCGTTAATTCGGCACGAGCACCTGTTTCTGACTATGATTACAGGCTTGGTTTAGAACACGCATATTATGGAGGTCGCCATGTCGACTCAGTACACACCAGAAGCCACAATTGCCCATTGGATTGATGGCAAAGTGGTACACGAGCCCGGCAGCCGTACTCAGGATATTTTTAATCCAGCGACCGGTGCCGTGGTACGCCAAGTTCAGTTGGCTTCAGCCAAAACCGTGTTGCAAGCCATCGCATCGGCCCAAGCGGCCTTCCCCGCATGGGCCAATACCCCACCAATTCGTCGTGCCCGTATTTTGGATAAATTCCTACAGCTTTTGAATCAGCACAAAGATCAGCTCGCGGCCATCCTGACCCAAGAACATGGCAAAGTGTTTTCTGATGCCCAAGGCGAAGTCACACGTGGCATTGATATCGTCGAATTTGCTTGCGGTGCGCCCCAACTGCTCAAAGGTGACTACACCGAACAAGTCTCAACCGACATTGACAACTGGACTGTTCGACAGCCGCTTGGTGTGGTGGCTGGCATCACCCCATTTAACTTTCCATGCATGGTGCCCATGTGGATGTACCCGATGGCGATCGCCTGCGGCAATACCTTTATTTTGAAGCCGAGCGAGCGCGACCCATCGGTGTCACTCTACATGGCTCAGTTACTCAAAGAAGCGGGCCTACCTGACGGTGTGTTTAACGTGGTCCAAGGTGACAAATTGTCCGTTGACACCCTCATCGAGCACGAGGAAGTTCGCGCCTTGAGTTTTGTGGGATCGACACCAATTGCCCAGTACATCTACCAAACCGGTGCCTCTCACGGCAAGCGTGTGCAAGCCCTCGGTGGTGCTAAAAATCACATGGTGGTGATGCCTGACGCTGACATGGAGGCGGCCATTGACGGGCTGATTGGTGCGGCTTACGGTTCGGCGGGCGAACGGTGCATGGCCATTTCAGTGGCCGTGTTGGTCGGCAATGTGGCTGATCAGATCGTGCCACGATTGGCTGAGCGCGCACGAGCGCTGAAGATTGGCAACGGCATGCAACCAGAAAACGAAATGGGCCCTGTCATCACCCGTCAAGCGCTTGAGCGCATCGAAGGTTATATCGCTGCCGGTGTCGCGCAAGGCGCCACCCTGGTCGTTGATGGCCGCGACACCAAAGTGAAGGGTCATGAGAAAGGCTTCTTTGTGGGCGGGACTTTGTTTGATCATGTCACCCCTGAGATGACCATCTACAAAGAGGAAATCTTCGGCCCAGTCTTGGTCTGCGTGCGGGTTGCCTCGCTAGAAGAAGCCATTACACTGATCCACAGCCACGAATTTGGCAATGGCGTGTCGTGCTACACCAGCGATGGTCACGTGGCGCGTGAATTCAGTCGCCGTATACAAGTGGGCATGGTTGGCATTAACGTGCCGATCCCAGTGCCCATGGCATGGCATGGCTTCGGTGGCTGGAAGAAGAGCCTCTTTGGCGACATGCACGCGTATGGCGAAGAAGGTGTGCGTTTTTATACCAAGCAGAAATCCATCATGCAGCGTTGGCCCGAAACCATCGGCGCAGGCGCCGAGTTCTCGATGCCAGTGGCCAAATAAAAGCTCGCATCGAGACCAGGCACGCGCTTTGCGCTTAACGAATTGAGGTTGTTTTGAAACGAGCAGTTTGTCTTTTAAGTGGTGGCCTAGACTCGACCACGAGTCTGGCCATCGCGCAAGAACAAGGGTTTGAGGTCTATGCCTTAAGCTTTCGGTACGGGCAGCGTCACACCATTGAATTAAAAAAAGCCGCTGACTTTGCGCTTGCACGCGGCGTCAAGCAACACGTGACACTAGACATCGATCTGCGCCGTTTTGGTGGCTCGGCATTGACTGATGACATCGCCATCCCCAAGACCGGTGTCGAAGCCACGATTGGGCACGATATCCCTGTCACCTACGTGCCCGCCCGTAACACGATTTTTTTGAGTTTTGCGATGGGTTGGGCAGAAGTGCTCGGGGCTCGTGACGTGTTTGTGGGCGTTAACGCTCAAGACTACAGCGGCTACCCCGATTGCCGCCCCGCTTTTTTAGAAGCCTTTGAAAACCTAGCCCAAGTCGCCACCAAAGTCGGCGTGACTGAGGCCGGTCAAGCCTTAAAAATTCACGCGCCACTGATTGCCATGAGTAAAGCTGACATCGTGCAACGCGGCATTGCTTTGGGTATTGATTTTGGAGAAACCAGCAGTTGCTATGACCCCGATGACCAAGGCAAACCTTGCTTGCAATGTGATGCCTGTGTCTTGCGAGCCAAGGGCTTTCGCCAAGCCGGTGTGGCAGACCCACTGCTCACCAAGTTTGGGCTGAGCTCGTGAACCCGCGCGCAGGCGAATTGATTGCCGCTGCCGCCTCGTTTGAAGCGGCCTGTCATGTGCCGTGCCTACCCACCGACCATCGCGCCCATGGCCTACATGGGCACAGTTTCATGGCCGATGTGCGCTGTGCGCCTGTGGTGACAGACGCCCACTGGCCCGGTACCGAGGTCGACCGCCTGCAAGCAGCGCTTCAAGCGGTCACCCATCGGCTGGATTATCAGCACTTAAATGATCACATTACACTGCCCACCGACGAGAACATCGCCCGCTGGATCCGAGCGCAGCTTGCCTTGCCCCAGGCTTCTACGGTTGGGGTTCAAAGCACCGCCCACTGTGGGGTTGATTTGGATGAGCAAGACAGAGCGCACCTTTGGCGACGCTACATTTTTCAGGCGGCACACCAATTGCCGCATGTGCCTGTTGGACACAAGTGTGGCCGCATGCATGGGCATGGTTTTGAAGTGATTTTGCATGTGCAACAGGCTGGTGCTGGTCGCGATTTTATTGTGGACTATGACGAGCTTGATCGCTTTTGGGCGCCGCTGCATGCGCAACTCGATCATGCCTGCCTTAATGATATTGCTGGTCTAGAAAATCCAACCAGCGAAACCCTGTCGGCTTGGATATGGCAAGCACTAAAACCTCAATTACCTGCTTTATCATGGGTGACCGTTTACGAAACGGGCAGTTGCGGGGCACACTTTGACGGCCAACACTACCGCATTTGGAAAGACCTAACCCTAGACAGCGCCGTGCGCCTCAAGCGCGTACCCGATAGTGATCGCCGTGCCCGCATTCATGGCCACACGTTTACGTTGCGACTGCATTTGCACGCGCCGCTAGACACTGTCTTGGGCTGGACGGTTGATTTCGGTGATGTCAAAGCCGTGTTCGATCCCATCTTTAAACAACTCGATCACCACCCCTTGCACGAGGTCGTGGGGGATCGCGATGCTGACACCCGAACACTCGCGCACTTTATCCGTGAACGGGCCCAAACGGCCTTGCCGCAACTCGACCGTTTGGATCTTTACCAGACACGGGGCTGCGGTGTCATCTTGCACTGGGGCGAGCTTGGCCCCGCTCTTCCGGTCTAAGCGCGATGGCCTATAGCGTCAAAGAAATGTTCTACACCCTGCAGGGCGAAGGTCGCCAGGCTGGCCACGCGGCGGTGTTTTTGCGCTTTGCGGGCTGCAACCTTTGGTCGGGTCTCGAACGCGATCGTGCCCAAGCCGTTTGCCAGTTTTGTGACACGGATTTTGTGGGTACCAATGGTGTTAATGGTGGCAAATTCGCGCACCCTGAAGCATTAGCCAATGCGGTCAACAGTCACTGGCCAGATCAAACGGCGAACAATAAATTGGTGGTCTGTACTGGTGGCGAACCCCTGCTACAACTTGATGACCGTTTGATTGATGCGCTGCATGCCAAACATTTTCGCATCGCAGTTGAAACCAACGGCACCATCAAAGCCCCAGAAGGTCTGGATTGGCTGTGCGTAAGCCCAAAATCCACCGCGCCGCTGAATCAGAGCAGTGGTGACGAATTGAAGCTTGTTTACCCGCAGGTAGACGCACCGCCAACGGCATTTGAGCACCTCGCGTTTCGGCATTTTTTATTGCAGCCCATGGATGGCCCGAACCAGCGTGCCAACATGCAAGCCGCCGTCGATTACTGCTTGGCTCATCCACGTTGGCAACTGAGCCTACAAACGCACAAGTGGCTTGGCATCGATTAATCCGGTCAAGTCCGACCAGTTACACGACAGGGGGGGGTGGATGCATTCACATCAGCGAATCGGTGCGGTACTGCTCGCTGCGGGTCAAGGTAGCCGTCTGGGCAACCAACCAAAAGCATTGTTGCACCTAGAGGGCGTGCCACTGATCACCCGACACCTCACTGCTTTGAGCGATGCGGGTGTCAACAAAGTGGTGGTGGTCACGGGCTTCTATCACGAACAAGTCGAGCCAGTGGCAGAACAGTTTTCTGTGCAAATCGTACGCAACATCAATCCAGGGGATGGTCAGCCAAGCTCGGTCCGATTGGGCATCGAAACATTAGGTCATTCATTTGATGCGGTCATGATGATGCTCTGCGACCAACCGCTGATCAGTGCCACTGACCTCACGACCCTAGTGACAGCCTTTGAGAGACGCACGTTCGGTGAGATCGTTATCCCCAAAGTCAATGGTCAGCGTGGTAATCCTGTTGTTTTTTCTGGGGCTGCCATCGGCCAGATTTTGGCCGATGGTCAGCAGATGTACTGCCGTCGATATATCGACCAAAATCCGGAACAAGTCATCGACTTTGAAAGCCAAAACATTCACTACGTCACCGACATCGACACCTTAGCTGACATCACCGAGTTTGAGCAACAAACCGGTTTGACGCTGACATTGCCCAATTAGAAGTTTATGCACGACACCACTTAAACCCGTGGCGCCGTCATGAATGTCAGCATTATTCTTTAAGACCAGCAGGCGTGGCCCAGATGGGCACCAACAACTTGCTGCCTTCAATGATCGTATCGCTCTTAAGACCATTCAGTGCTCTTAAGATGCCAGGGTCAACTTTGTACTTACGACCAATCGAAAACAAGGTATCACCTTTTACAATGGTGATGGATTTCGTCGGTGCCGGTTTCAAAGGTTCAATCGGTGGCAGCTTTCGCACAGGCGGTGGTGGAGGCGGGTTGACTTTCTTCTCAGCTTCGGCCTTGATGAATTTAGGCACTGTCAGCGGCGCCTCTGGCTCCCGAGTGCCTGACCAGCATCGCCCCGCCCGCGTGGGCACAGCAATATCCATCCGTGATAAAGCGGGCTGGGTCGATGGCGTATTCTGTTCAAGCATATATTGATAATCTTGCGCCAACTGCAAAAGCTCAGTGCGACCCGTCATGTCATACCGAATGGTGATTTCCGTAATATCCAATGCATCAAGGCGGTCGGCTGCGGCAGGGAAGTCAGCTGGGGTAAACACCCGAGCCCCATCTTGAAACTCTTCCAACAAAGTGGGCAAACCCAAGGGCCCCGGATAGCGCTTGGTCAACGTCATGTTGTCGACTTCGATTTCAAGCGTGGTCTCACCACACTGATCTGGCGACCACACAAAGCTGTCGTTGGCTTGCATGTTTAAGTTGCTCAGCTCAATGACGGCATCAGCACATTGCATGACCAGCGTGGCGGCATAAGGCCTGACTTTGGCCGTTGGATTAACGGACAGCGGATAGGCCGCCAAGGAGAGTTTGGCTGACTTCTTATCACTGGCCGCAGCACGCTGCTGTTTAACCAACTGCGAAACCCGGGTGGTGACCGCTTGATTCAAGAAATCCATGAACTCACTCGAAAACGGCATTTGATAATTTTTGTACTTGGTCGCACTAAAGCCGCCAGCACCTCGGTTAATAAAATTCTTTCCAGGCCCATCAACAAAAGCCCAAACGGTGCCCTGATCACCGAACAATTGTGTACTGGCCTCTTTGGGACTGGTTGCCAATTGGCTTCTAGAAATAACATTCCTCTCCCAATCTTGTTGAATTTGACAGGAAGCCTGTTCTAAGACGTAAGTCGCCAAGATGTCGACTGGCCCAAAAATCACCTGCCAAATGACTTCATTTTCTGGCTTGTCAAATGTCGAGTTCTTTCTGAATTGCAATAGGTTTTGTTCTAATGCGCGCAATGCTGATAAATCGGTTGCGAGCTCTGCTGTACCAGAAAAGTAAGCTTGAGCCATTTTAAAGTCAGTCCCAATACCACCTTGTGCTTGAACCGCCGCGGCTTGCAAGGACTTAATAATATCCTCATAGCTGTTGATATCTTTGCTGGCCGCCTGCACAGCGCCAGTCAATGAAACACCTCTCGTATTGACATTAGGCCGCAACATGCCAGCCGTCGCTGAGTTAATCGCACTCACCATATTGGCCGCGCCTTTTAGTGGCGCACTGCTTATTGCCCGAGACTGGACATCGTGAAAATGCCGCACAAAGGCGAGCCACTCTGGTGAATCTTGTTCAGGCAACCCTGCAAATTCGTCGTTGATCTTACGAAAAAACAAGTAAAAGGGACTGGTTTTTGTACCCAACGTTGTCACAACATCACGCCATGCGGGCTCAACACCCACCACGTTGCCACCGTTATAGAAGCCTCGCGCAAACTCGCGCCATGCCTCGAAGCGTTTTCGTTGGTAGTGCTTGCGAAATAAATCAACTTGGCTGACCGATTCAGGGCTGTTGTTAAGCGCAGCAAGCAACTGACTTAAGAACACATCAATTTGCTGACTGCCCACCTTGGTCAGGCCCGGCTCGATTATCAAGCCGTCGTTTTGCAGGACGTCGGGTCGCCAGAAATTACTGGCTTCAATGGGCGCAACATTGGGTAGATTATTGGTCCACTGAACCAACCACGACATTCGAGGATCTTTAAAAGCTTCCTTAGCGATCAAAGCCCTGTTTTTCTCTAAACTCATTTTTAGATAGAAATCATCACTGTCAGACCATGCAATGGCTGCTGGTACCAACTCACTGGTGCCCACCCGAACCGCTTCATTAAGCGAAAAACTGTCAGCACCGGTTCGCGCAGGTACCTGCGGCATGGCTCGAAGCTGGTCATAGCTGGCGCCGTTGATTCTGGCGACCAACATGTTCGAATACCGAACAGCTGCTAGGATGGCGTAACCTTTCCTGACAGGATCGTCGCCTTGCATCATCTGTTCACCAATCTGATTAACCCCCGTTGATTTTTGCTGAATCAAGCGAAATTTCCGAACAAACAATTGCTCTAATGTTTTTTCCAGCTGCCTGACTTCGGGACTAAACGCCAACCAGCTGGCACGCCAATCTAATCGCTGATCCAAAAGCACCCCCACGGTTTGCAACAACGTCGTTAAGTCGTCTAGGTTTTTTTGATAGACTTTTTGATCCGTCTCGTCACTGGGCTTCGCGTCAACAGAAACGCCACCGATGCTCATTGCGTTGGTGAAATTTGCTGGGATTTGGCTGTGAATGCGATCAATTGTTGAAGCGGTTGTCTGGTATGAGACTAGCAAAAAAATAGCAAAAGCAAAGCAGACCAGCAACCAAGAAGCCAAAGCCATGTTCCTGCTCACCGTGCGCCATCGGCTGACAATCCGACCCGACAAAAACACATAACGTTCTTTGGGCAATATTCGCGCAAAAACATCATGAATAAACAAGCCTTTTTGGCCACTTAGCCCAGGTTTAACAGGGTCTGAAGTGCTTGCCATCAACGCACTCAAACGACTGGGTAAAGCATCCTCTTGTCGGCCACTGGTTAAAAATAGACCCCTTAAATACGGATGTTCAAGGTATGGATTCTCACCAAAGACCGAAGCCAGAAAAATTTTTAGCCCCTCTTTCAGGCGCTCAACCTCGCCAGGCAACAGCAACACCTCAGGCGACATCGAAACGCCTCGAATCGCCATGTCTAGACGCATCGTACGCAGCCGCTCACTGATCGCGTCAATGGCGTGTGCTGCAAACCCGCGCTCATCGCGAACGTCTTCACCAGACTCATGCAAGTAACCCATCGCTTCTTGCGACTCAGCGTCGGTTAACTGACCAACCCACTCGGTAAAACCATAAATACGATCAGCTTTGGTCACCATTACATAGATAGGAAACCGTTTTTCGAACATGCGCATCAAATGGTCAATACGCTCACGTAAAGAACGCCCTTGACGCTCGAGTAGTTCACTATCACCAGAAAGTAAGGCATCGGCTGACACAACCACAACCAAACCATTAAGACCCTCCTTTGGCCGATATTTCGTGAAAAGGCTCAGCAGGTAATGCCACTCTTGCAAGTCTTGATCGGTTCCATCAGGTGAGACGTAGCGACCCGCCGTGTCTAAAACAACGGCATGGTTAAAGAACCACCAATCACAATTGGTGGTTTGAACAATCTGTTTGGTCTCAGCTGTTTGCCGCAGCATGCTGCTTAAACGAGATCGCGTGATGGCTGTTGTCTTTCCAGAGCCTGATTCACCGATGATCATGTACCAAGGCAACACGTATAGCGGGTTACCGAACCGTTTGAGTTGCGACTGCTTCAGTAACTCGGTAACGTCCTTCCACTTACGGCCCAAGACAGCGCTGAAATTGTCAGCGCTAAGACCGATTTTTGTGGCGGCGCTTTGTGTGGCCAACAGCTTGGACTTGGTTTGAGAAATCACCCAGAACCGCTTGATGGCTTTGGTCCCGAAATAAACGCCGAGCACCCCAAAAAATACCGCAAAACCACCCCAGGCCGGCCAAGCCATATACAACACAAAGAGCCAACTGATGATGGCCAATAGCAGCAACAAAACAATCGCGAGTAGCGCCTGAAGGATCGTTCTCATGGGTTCAACATCTGTTTTATATCGTTAATCTTAAGTGACAAGTCATAGTGGAACAGCAGTCCTAGTGCGACGAGAGCCGCAATGGGCAGTGCCACACCGAGCAACCAAAGGCGTCGACCATTAGACTGTTGACGGCGCTTTTGGCCGACATCTGATGTCACTCGGTAAGCTTCTGGAAACAGTTTTTTGTCTAAGGCGCCTTCGACAAAGACACCTTGCGGGCGCAATAGCTTGTAATTGTCCAATCGCAACTGAACCAAAGCGGGATCGTTCGGATTTTGTGCAAAGCGGCCCAGAAAATTCATGCAAAGACACAATACGAAAATTTCTCTGAGGTCATTATCCTCAGGTGCCAATGCCTGTAACCGCTCAAAAAATTTCACCCCCGCCACTGTTGTGGCGAATAATTTGCGAGTCAGCATAAAAGCTCGCCAGTCGTGGGTTTCACGCCATGCGGCTAAATTGGCCAACCTCTCATCACTCCAAGCCACAACTGGAAACAAGGCATCATTAAAGCGCTCATGTGCGACCTCGTTGTTCAGCGCTTGCTCTCGGGCGCCTTGAATGAGCACTTGCAATTGATCATGCACTTGCTGAGCGTCAGGATTTGGCTGACGCTCAATGCTTTTGACATACGCCATGAAGGGTATAAAAAGGGGTGACAATCCCATGACTAGCCTCTAGTAACCACGATTAATGCCCGCAAATCATCGGGGGCGTCAGTCCAATACATGGCCATTGCACCCTCTGACTCAACCTGTTCCCATTGCGCACTGATTTGCTCGATGCGAAAGTATTTGGCGTCAGCTCGTTTGGGTAGCCCCTGCGGTGGTCCAGAGAGCGCCATCAAGCCAAGGCCTGGTAATGCGTGGTCTATCAGCTGTGGTAGTACAGTTGTTGCTGCCAAACGAGAAGTTGCTTGAAACTCGGCGTCATCTAAATCGCGGATAGTCGCCGACTGCAGGACCAAAAAGAATCGATTGCGTGTCGCAAAAAACTCTTTTGGAATGTTGCCAGAAAAAATATCCCCGTTTTGCGCCATGACCACCCGCAGTTCGGGACCCACTGCCACATCTGACAACAACTGCGATAGCACTGATTTGGCTTTACCAAAACAATGACCCAAATCGCGGTGGTCGTAGCTCGGCAACCCGTCCTCTTGATCTGCACGCCGACCATATAAATCCAAACGCTGCGAAAACGTACTCATTTCACCCACACACACCCTCAACACACCGTAGACATCCCAAGGGTGAACGTTTTCTGCTTCGAGAATGTGCGTCAACATCGGTACTTGTCGGTTTAAGACCTGAACGGCTTGCATCATCATCAGAAAATTAGCGTCAGGGGTGTCCTGATTGTTATTGATCGGTGATTTGTATTCCTCCAATTGCCGAACACGTCCGAGCATGTCATCTCGAATATCGCGCACTACTGTTTTTAAGTAGTTCGATGCATTCAGTGCGTAGACCGCTGGCACTTGATCCACGACAACCCGCGCTTGGTCACCATTACGTTCTAACTTGGCCACAAAAAACAAGTCGTAATCATCAAGCTTGGCAAGCTCATTTTCAAAAAAGACTTTGGTCACGTGTATGATCGTTGGGATCAGTGCATTGGCGCTGTTGCTGTACGCATCGCGTGACTCGTCTGGATTTGAGAGTGATGCAAATCTTGTTTGTACCGATTCAAATTCACCCTGTGAATCGACAACAGTGACGTTCGGTACGGCGGGTGAAAACCGCCGAATACCCACGTAAACATTCAATGGCTCATCAACGTCCGTCCACACGCTATCGAAGGATCTCGGGGTGTGGATAGCGTTACCCGGAAACTCAAGGTAAGTCTGATCAGGCAGCAAAAGTTTGAATTGCCTGATATCAACCACACGATTGCTTAGGGCTTGTTCGGAAATTTGCAGTTCACCCAAACCCCAAGGGTAGGGGTTAGTCATTCTCATGATGGGCTCGCGACAAAATTGCTGATACATTTCCATGTGCTGAAAATGTTGCGGCTGTAAAAACAACCCTTGGTGCCAGAAAATGCTTTGTCTTGTATCCATTATCTTGAGGCCCTCATTGCCCTAACTTAATCACTGCGCTCGATTCTTGCGCCACTTGGTTCAATACCTCTGGAGACAACTCGACTTCCAACTTTTCATTACTTAACGGTACTGTTTCAAGCACCACTTTTTTGTCAGCGTCGTAAGTCAGACTCTTTGCATTAATGATTCGCTGGCTACCCAACACCATTTGTAAAGCCAGAATGGCAGGTTCAGCTGTGTAATCTTTCGAGATCAAACCAGTCGATTGAATATTCAAAGGAATCCGGTAATACCTTGCTGATCGAGCTGGGTCAAAAACGTAATAACCCGCCACAATACCAACATATTTTGCGTCTTGTACCCGGTCAATCTTCAACAGCGTTCGCGTATCAGGCTGGATGACGTAACGGTCCAACTGCAAGACCGCTTTGGGCAGCGTTCCCGTTGCCAACGCATGGCTTATCGCATTAGGATCACCCATAAGTTTGACAAAAACCTTCTCGTCGTCGACTTGCCACACCCCAAGCACCAGCGAATGTGAACGATTGGCATAGAAATTAAGGTCTGTTTGCGCTGCCAACTCGAGCCAAACACCTTCTTTCTCAAAAGACCAACTGACCTTGGCTTTTGCCTGGTCTGTTTTTTCTTCCGTGGATTTTCCACCCAATGAAGAACAGCCACCGATGGATATCGCCATGGCAAACACAACAAGTAAACGGCTGATTAAATGCATACTTTCAAACCACCACAGTAAAGCACAAGGTTGTATTATCAAGTGAAAACCAGTTCGGTCGGCATAAATATTCTTGCGAGCTTTTCAATGCCTTCATTGTTCCAGAATCCCCGTTTTACGACTTGCGTCGCATTGTTAGTCTGTGCGGCACCACTGCCGGCCTATTCACAAGCACCTGTCGGTCGTGTGGTGTCTGTTACTCAGGAAATCTTCACCCAACAATCTCGTCCAAAGGTCTGCTGGCAGACCATCGTTACCGCACGCGACAAAGCACTTCGCGAACAAAAAAACACACCTTGGCTAACCAAGTACTGGCAACCTATCCTAGGTGCCGCAATGGGCGCACCCATTGCCTACTCACTGACCACCCACTATGGCGCCGACAGCCAAAAATGGATCTGGCCCACTGTTGCCGGCGGTGCCATCGTTGGCGCTGCTGCTGGCCCTGGCGCCACTGCCGGCGGCTACGGTCTCGCAAGCCTTGCCTACGCCATTTGGCCAACATCACTGGCTCTAACCATAGGCTTTGGCTTAGCGGGCAGCATCTTGGGTGACTTAGTCTGGAAAATGATCTTTCCACCTGACCCAAAAATACCCGAAGCCCCAAAACCTGGAAAGTACCTGGCTGAACAAGTCTTCTTCCTAGAAACCGCCTGCACCATAGAAACCAAAACCACACGCACTGCCTCAGGCTACCTCGTTAAGTACATCCACCAGGGCAAGACTCAAACCGCACGGGTTAAATACTTTCCAGGTCGTGAAATAATTCTAGCCAGTGACGGTAAACCACTAGATGAGCTACCCCTCTCCAAAAGCATTACCCAAAAATAACCAAGGCCTGACTTGGCGTCATCATGGATCCAAAACAATTGCCCTTATTGGATTTGGCTGGGTCCATCATGCGCACTGCTGGCTTGCCTTTAAGCGTGACTTTCATACTGCCGCTGGTGAACTGACACTCGCCAATGAATGAGCCTGAAACAACCCCACCGGCCACACCCGGCTCATCGGCCATGCTGACCGAAATCTTTGAATCAAGGTTTAACGATGGGCAACCCATCACCAACACTTGCGTCACTGTTGGCATGGCCATCATCGTCATGGCCATGTTGACGTAGGGAATGGGGATCGGTGGCGCGGGCGGCGCCGGTGTTTTACACACATCGGGCAAACACATCACTTCACCAGTTTGTATCGTTGCTGCAAACATCTGTTCTCCCCTGTTAACCCAAATCGATTTTTTTGCCATCGATACGAACGTATCCCTGGGCCCTTACTGTCACGTGTTCAGCCTCAACTTTGTGCTGCCCGTCGACCAACAAACGGCTGCGACCAGCCTGCACTTCATCTAGGCCATCGACTTTTCGCCAACTGCTTTTGATACGTGAAATAGCTGTGCCAATGTGACTGGTCAACGAAGTGGCAACCAAAGAAGCCCGAACCACATGCGACTCCATGGATTCGGACCAACTTTTCCAGTGCGATACCCGCACAGTCGCTGCGGCCGCATTCATTTCAAGATGTGGCGCAACCAAACTGATCGACTGCTGACCCTTGAGGGCAATTTGACGAGCCTCAATATCTAAGCCATTGAGTGAACTGTTCAAGGTCACCCCACCAGGCAGTTTCACCGCGGCTTGATCTTCCTTCGCGCTTTGCAATACAGCGGTGATATAGCCCACCTTGTTTTCACCACAATCACAAATCAGTACCAGATCACCCAGTTGCGGCTCAACCAGACAACTGGCGGCACGCTTTAAACGCGGCGCAGCCGCCTCTTGCACAAAGAACCAGCGATCAGCGCGCCCGGTGATTGTCGCCGTGCGCAGACTGATCAGCGGTTCTGCGGTTACTAAATTGTTGCTTGGGTAGGGTTTTGTCATCATCTAAACATCCTGTTTTTGATTCGTCATGAGTGTCTAACAAATCACCGTGGCACCTGCCACAAATCTGCTTTGGTCCTGAGTGCGTCTTCTTTCAGGCTATCGACAAAAGTTGCGCCCAACCACAAGGTCTTTAATTCAGAAAGGCCATACAAATGACAGGCTTTAAATTGCGTCTCAGCAAAATCACTGCCATCTAACTTCGCCTTTGACAAATCGCAAAACCGAAAACGGCTTTTGGTGAAAATCGCTTGTGTGATGTCAGCGTCTTTAAAAACAGTGTGTTTGTACTGGCTATCGGCGGCATTCACGTGTTTCAGTTGTGCCCCGGCGCAATCGACCTGATCGAATTGCGCGCCACTAAAATTGGAGCCTGTTAGGTCAGCCATCGAAAAAACAATCGCTGACAGCACGGCGCCAGAGAAGTCCGCTTGACCCAACTTGGCCTGCGTGAAATTCACCTGACTCAACACCAAACCTGAAAAATTAGCTGCTGTTAAATCTGCCTTGTTAAACAAAGTCATGTTCAACTGGCAACCTGTAAAAGACTGGCCCTTGAGCCCTGCATCGGCCAAGTAGCACTGCGTCATGTCAGTGTCTCGAAAAACGGCCGTTCCTAGCTCACTACCTTGAAAGGTCGCGCGACTCAGATTGGCACCCGAAAAATCTGTCGACTTGAAAGAGCCTTTGGTGGCACTGGCCCGCTCAAGCGATGCCGCTGTCAACTGCGCTTGATCAAACTGGCAATCGTCTAGCAACGCCGAATACCAACTCGAGCCCGAAGCCGCCACACTTGAAAAATCGACCCCTTTGGCTTGCACCTCGATGAATTGTGCACCCGTTAGTACAGCGTTGGAAAATGAGGTGCTTTGTATGTTTGACGCTCGCCAAGTCGATGCTGTCAACGTCGCACCTGAAAAATCACAGCCCTCGATGTCACAACCCACGAAGTCACAATGGCTCAAATCAGCCCGAGAAAAGCTTACCTTGTTCAAGCGCAACCCAGCAAAGGATTCGCCGGCCAAGTTTTGGCCGGCGAAATCCACAGAGTCAATGCCAGCGTCAATCACGTGGTCTCGCCAATTAGACATTGTTTGCCCCAATGCGTGCTGCCAAAATTGTGCGTGCGATGTACGCGTTTTCTAACTGCACATTCAAAAAAACCGTGTCTAAAAAATTGGCCCCATAAAAGTTGCACGAATTCAAACAGGTATTGGTCAATTTGGTCTGCGCAAACGAGGCTTCCATCCAATTACTTTTTGAGAAGTCCGAATCAGATACGGTGGCCTTATCAAAGCTTGATTGCTTAGCCACCGCACCGCGCATCGTGACCATCGACATTTGCGTCTGGGAAAAATTAGCGCCTTGTGCCCTGATGTTGTCGAAATTTGAACCCGACAAATTGGCGCCAATCCAGCAAGCGCGAGTCATACAAGCACCCGTAAAATTAACCGCTGTGGCCTGAGTTCCCTTATCAGCGCTACTATCGGCCAGATCAGCCCCTTCAAAGTTGGCTTTGTGTAATTTTGCGCAAGAGAAAAAAGCCCCAATACAACTGGCATGAGACATCCCAACCCCAGTTAAGTCAGCGCCAGAGAAATTGGCCTCAACCAATTTGGCACCGGTTAGGTCCGCCTGAGCCAAATGAGCCCCCGTGAAATCGGCTTTGTTGGCTGAAACGCCCTTTAAGCTCGCGTGTCGCAATTGCGCACCCGCAAAGTTACCGCCCGACATCTCCAAACGTTCAAGCACCGCATCACCAAAAGACGCCACGGCACAATCGGCTCGAAGCAAGCTGGCATCTGACAAATTAGCACCATGAAATTGAGCCCCACTTAAGCTCGCCAACACAAAACTGGCCCTTGAAAGATCTGCGGCTGAAAAATTGGCCTCGGTTAAGACGGTTCGATCAAAAGTCGCACCACACAAAACGCTGCCAACAAAATTGGCACCAATTAACACGGCACCAGAAAAGTCCATGCCCGATAAATCCAATCCCGAAAGATCAGCGTGTGCGAGCATCAGGTCACAACAATCCGCGCCTGCCTGTTGTTGCTGCAAAACCGCGTTTCGCGCCAAGCGTGCGGTGGCCGCATCGCTTAAGGCAGCCACTATTTGATCGCTGCCATCCGGTTCGGCTTGCACAGCCGACTGCGCAAAGGCTTCGATGCGATCAAAAAACCCACCAACCCCACCTGCTGTTTGTTCAATCAGTAGGGCCAACTCACGGGTCTGCGGGTTACTTTTAAGTGATGCCAAAATTTGAGCCTGAGTCATGCCTGACTGCGACATGTGTTGAACAAATCGTTGTCTTTGTGTGTCAAGCTCAGTCAAGAGAACTGTCAATGTTTTCTTTTCTTGATCAGCACTCGGGGCAAGACTTTCAGGTGGCGTTTTCTCATCGGTGGGATCCTCATTGAGCCTGGCTTTAAAGCTCAACAAGAAGCCCTGTGCCGCTGCGGGCGTGTTGTCAAGTGACTCGAGCTCAGCATAAAGCGCCGCAACGTCTTTTCCCTCAGGATCATCAACTTCAATGACGGACCGATAAAGCGCTATCCCAGCCTGTTGATCCGGCATCAAAAAGACCGACTCTAGGCGTGTTTTCGTTTCACCGAAGTGTTGCTCGCCTTGAGCATCGAGCACCAAACCAAAGACCCGCGCCCGACAATTGGGCAACGCGCCTTTTAGAACAGCGTATTTGGGGTGCATGTTTTGCACCACCACTGTCTCCGTGCCCTGCCAATAACCGTCAGCGAGACGCTGGTCCTCGGGCGCGGCTTGAAAAAAAGTGAAATCAGTTGTCGTGGGCAGGTGTGGCCAACGGGTCTTCACCCATTCATCGTCAAAAAGACCCAAGTACTGGGTGCGTTGTGGCATGTCAGGGTAATAAGGCCAAAATCCCGCCACACTGGCGGTATCTCGGGGCGAGCGCATCAATGCGCTTGGCAGTTCCACATTGGGTAAGGGGTGAATTGATTGGCCAGCCGCATTTTGCACGGCAACTGCCGCTTTTCCGTAGGGGTTTAATGGGTAGGACTCACCACCATAAGCTGTTTGCGGTGAAATCGGCATGCGGACAAATGGTGTGGCAGAAGTCACCCCACCACCCGGCGTGAAGAAGCGCTCACCAAAGACGGCCAGCTGCTTGGTCATCGCACCAACCGTAACCGCTGCTGATAGCGGCTGTTGCGCCTGAGCATCACGCAGATAGCCCGCACCAAACACCATATACTCACCGCGCAACTTCGGCCAGCCTTCGTCGAAAACCGCATAACCTTTCACCGCTGGTGTGATGATGTCCCAAACACCGGGGACCACCGCCGACTCAGATTCACCCTCAGGGTGCAGCCCAAATCGAACCAGCAAAGCAACAGACAACGCGTACTTACCTGGCGCCAAAGAAAAGGCGCGGTAAGTGATCTCGGTGTCAGGTGCGGTAAAAATCTTCACATCATTACCTTGAGCGCACTGCCATTAATCGCCACCCCAGCTGCACTCACAGATACGCTGCTCGAGCCGTAACTGAGCGTGGCACTTGATGAAGAGACTGCGACCTTGGCGCTGGAAAAGGCCATCGAGCCACTGGATGTCGACAACGCCAAGCTGCTTGACCCCACTTGGCCTTTGACCGAGCTACTTGCAACCGTGACAGAACCTGAACCGCTAGCGCCAGCGGTTTCGAGTGCCAATTTAGATGAACTCATGACCATGGATGACTTGGCCGATCCATTGACTGTTTGCACCGAGTACTGAGTGGCCGTGTGCGAACTGCTGGATTCTTGACTACTGGATTTGGCGGCTGTGACGTTAATAACTGAGGCCGCCACATCGAGCGTGGCATTACTGGTCGTGGCTTGCATCGAAACAGCCGCATCACCGCTAAAGCCCGTGACGTAATCGCTGGTTTTGGTGAATGCCCGGTTAGAGGCATCTGCAGACAGGGTAAATCCTGTGGGTGACATCAAAAGACCTGTCGAGCCGTTTTTGCCATTGCCACCACGCGCACCCAAGAACGTGACTGACCCATCATTGATGGTCATGGCTGCATAGGGATTCATGTTTTGAAAAGTCGATATCAGTTTGGGCAATGCCGTTTTGGTGATGTCATCAACAATGGCAGCTAACTCTGTGCCCAACTCATCAGCACTTTCCACGCCCAACTTACCGTCTTTTTCTAGATGTAAGTCCCCAGTGGTATCAGCAATCACCGACTTTACTGCTGCAAAACTACTCGACAGCGACGAGACCTTGGTGAAAATTGCATCGTTGAGGTAAGAAGACAAATCACTGAAAGCGCTGGCATCAGATGACCCAGCGGTCACTGAAAACGATTGTTCATAGCCACCGCCACCAACTTGTGCGATCTGAGCGGCCATCCCCTGGGCGTAGCGAATGTCATCAACTTTATAAATGGATGTTTGGCTGTCAGCGCCAACTCGATTGGTCTTACCTTGCACAAAGGTCGAGTCCATCGCCGCCGCAATGCCTTGCACATCACCTTTTGCAAAGGCAATACGATTGCCAAAGAGCAAACTCATCTGCTCGCCGTTGTGCTCTTCGTAATCGGTTCCCTCTGATATTTTTGCAATACCGTAGGTCGCTACCATCAAAATTCTCCATCATTTTTCGTTGACATGTGACATAGCACTTGCTAATAACCAAACCGCTAGTCTGTCTCTTTTTGTTTTGGGAACTGGCCCATATACAAATAAGTCCCACCCGAAGGTGAGTGAATGGTAATGCCTTGGTTGTTACTGTCATCTTCCAAGGCGATGACGTTACCCGATACTGTTTTAAAACCATTAGATTGCGAGTTTTGATCGATCACCACATTGGGGTTCTCTGAATTCGAAACGTTCCCAACAATGACCGGTTGATCAGGGTCGCCACCCAAAAAGGCAATCAGCACTTCGGTGCCCTTGAGCAAAGGGAAGTGCATGCCATGACCGTTGCCGCCGTAAGGCTGCGCCAGTCGAATCCAGGCCGAACCCTTGTTCGCAGACTTGTTTGACAAGTCGTAGAGCAGCTGCACTTTGTATTGCCCGTAAGCGTTGAGCTCAGCTGTTTGGCCAGAGCCTTCGCTATCAATCACGCCACTGAGCAGGCTCGATATTGAGGGTTTTGGCGTGCGCGCTGGGGCACGAAACTGTTGCGAAGCTCGGGTTGCCGTAAATGTCGCAAAATAAACCGATGAGGTTTCACCGTCAGCATAGGCAGTCGTCTGGCCCGCGAGTACCACTCCAGTCTGCGACCCCTTGTGACGAACAGATGTGATCAAAAACTGACCATTGCATTCGCTTTGGTAATGACCCGACAAGTTTAAAAAGTAACCCGACCGAATACCAACCGCAGGCGCTTCGCCCTTAAATGATTCTGCTTGACAGGCCAATTCATCGGCGCGCACGCTTGCCAGCCGACTCACCTCAGACTCAGTCCGAGTGTTGTCACCATAAAACATAACCTGACCGGCTTGACCATTGGTCACCGTGGCTTGCGCTTTTAAATTGTCAGCCAAGTCAGCTTGCCGGTAATTAAAGTCTTGAACCACAACTGTCTGAAAAACCTGTTTTCTTTGCCAAGCAAAGGCCGACACCGCCTGATCAAGCTGTGCGGTTTGAATGTTTTCTCGGGGCATGTAGGATAGCGCAATCGCTTGTGCCGGTTGCGCTTCTTTGTAGTCAACAATAGCCAATTGCAAACCATTGCTGGTTTGCTCAAAGTAATAATAAAGACCCTCTTTTTCCATCCAACGACTGATGAAATCTAAGGTAGTCTCCTGGTACTGGCAAACAAAGCTGCGCGCTCGATAGGCTGGTGCACTTTTTAGCATCACCTTGAAATCATTACTCGATATGCCATTATTACGAAGCAATGTGGCAATCAAGTCAGGTATGGATTGCTCGTCTAAGTAAACCTCGTTAATTTTGGTGAGTGACAACTGCCAAACCGCAGGCACCAATACCACCCGATAAAAAAAGTAACTGTCGACTTGGCCCAACTGCTCGACTTCAGACAAAATGCCGTTGTATGGGGTGTATACCGATCCAGTGGTCGTCCTGATCGCAAAAGTGGCTTGATTGCTGAGTAATTGACTCAGATCCGTGTTAGTTGCGGTGGTCACCAGCGTGATCTCAAAACGAAATAATGTCGAGATACCCTCGTCACCAGTGAACGCAACCACATCAAATGCAGGTGCGTTTGGTGCACTGGATTTAAAGGCAAAGCGCAACTCGGCGCTTAACCCCGAAAAAATATCCGCCATCTATAGCTCCAAATCATTCATCAAAGCACAAACCTTTCAATTGAAAGCAAATCAAAATCCCATCGCCGCCTTAGTGTTTCTTTTGTCTTTGTCGCACCGGTAGATCAAAAAACGTGAAGGCCGACTGCTCGTGCTCATCGTCTAGCAACCACGTGTCACGGCCCAATCGACCCCACCGGCTACCTGACAGTTGTGTCGATTCGGCCGCACCTCTTACTAAGGACAGTTCTACTCGGACCGGCAAGGGTTCGTTAAGGTAGTAATCGACCAAAAAGTGTAGTTGCGCATAACGTTTACCGCCAGGCAGAAACTGTCCAAAAACATCCTTGTCAACCTCACTCAAGCAAATGGTGATGCCGCTAAATGATCGACAAAAACGACCCACGTGACTATCTTCGCCTAGCACACAAGCCTGCTTGCCGAGTTGAAACGTTTGATCGTCAGCAATCTTGACCCATACTTGTTGCAGTTGCTTGACCTCAACGTCAACATCTGGAAAACAAGCCTCAACCACGGCTTGCAAACCTACCGCGGAGCGCGTTTGTTGGCTAAACAAAGCCCCACATCGTAGCAGCAAGCCATTACCCACATCAGCCTTTCGACTTGAAGCCGGTATGCCGACAAAGGCGTACAAAATATCCAGCATGTCGGTGTCGTCGTACTCTACGATCCGCAAGCTTGCACGCGGCTTTAACCACGCTCTAAAAAAATTAGGGTAGATCGACTGCGCAAAAATATCCAAAAACTCTCTATTGACTGAAAACCCATCAGCCAACTGAACCAACAACTCTTCGGTGTAATGCGTCGGCAATGGGGATGTCACACCATAGAGCCCAAGAAAATTGGCTGTTATCTCGTAACCCCCATCGGCCCGCAATTCGATCTTTTGTAGGTCAGTCCCTGGAAATCCCATGCCCAACGCAGGGCGCGTCTTTAAACGTTTGACGAGCGCTGAACCTTTGACTGGTGACAATAATCGCAGTAGTCGGTTGGCTTGAAAAAAAGAAAATCGGTCACCCCTAGCGAGCAACTGATCCGTTAAATCAACGGCTTGTTGCCTAGCATCGGTGGCCATTTGAATGAAACTCCTGTGTTGCGGTCGGTAAGTTCAAATCGAGTGTAAACATTAATAGTCGCAAAACTCGCAATAAAACGGGCCAAAACACTGCCCCATAAATAGAGCGATCCGATAGAGGGCCAAAACGTTTGATCACATCGCAATCGAACCGTCTGCCCTTGTACCACCGTTCCCCTATAAATTCGGCTCTCAGCAATGATCTCAAGATCTAACATGCCATCGATCTGTCTTTCGTTGGCTGAACGCTTGGTGTGGTCGTTGGTACGAAATCCGGCATACAGACGAAGCAATGACTGCAGGGTGTCGATCGAACCCAATGACATGAAATTCATGGCTGCGTGCGCAATACAAGCCCAGAGCAGTCGCTCATCGGTGGGCACATCAACCGCGCCTCTAATGGGCGTGATGTTGCGAAACGAACACCGCTCAGGCGATGTATTGGTCGGTCTAGACACATCGCCCAGTTTGAGCGCCTCAGGCAACCAACGGTTCGTGCATGTCATGTCAATAGAAAGGGTTTCAGTGCTTGGAATTTCAGATTGTTGATAAGCCACTGAAATATAAGTCTCAACCCAGTCCCCTGTGCTAGCACGGCGCACCGTGGTTCTATACATGGCATCTTGTTTAACCTGGCCAAATTGCAGCAAAGAAAAAGGAACGTAGTGCGTCTGTTGAACTTGGCCTTGCCGCAACCCAGTCACCCCATCAAGGGAGTAAATTTGGTAATGCTTTCTTGCCACGCCATCTGGCAAGACCAAATACTCATGCGACTCATGGTCTAAATTCACAGGCTCGGCAGAGACCTTAAACAAATTGACGGCCGGTGTGACGTGCAACATAAAACTATTGCTGGTGAGTTGGGGTATCGGGTGCGGTGATTTTTTTAAACGCATCTCAATCGTGAAGGCTTCAGTCTGAACCACAAGATTGCGCTTGTTCAACTCAGCGAATTCAACAAAAAGAAATTTTTGTGGGAATGCCAACAACTCACGGATCAAGCCAAACGTGGGTATGCCATTTTTAGGCTGGGGCAGTAAAGCCTCATCAAAACCTGGAAATCTCATGCTAGTGGTCAAGTCACCTCGATTACCCTCGCCATCAACCAAAACGACCGTTTCGCAATAAAAATGCAGCAACATGAAAATCATGGCCGCAGACTCTTCGTTCTCACCGAGAAAAAATTTGATGCTGTTTGGCAGCTGGACGCCTCGAGACGTTGAGCTTGCGCGTAACTCCAGACGAATCACGGGCTCACCGGAAAACAATTGGTCAACGTTTGCGCCGTTTAAGCGCAGCTGATTCACCTCGAGTGCGGTTGTGGTTCTAAATCGACAAGACACGCCATCAACGGGCGTCGCAGCCAATTCGGTGCCAGCAGCGATCACCACCGATTCTTTGAGAACAGCCTTGGGCTCAAACACAACCATGGTGGCAGCCGGAATGGGCCTCAGGATGTGCGGCACCAAAATGGCACACAGCTCTTGGGCGATTTCTGGAAACTCATCATCGAGTTTTTGAATCGTCAAGCCGTTCAGAAAAGCCACGCCCTCGAGAAGCCGCTCGACGTCGGGATCTGTTGAAGTCGCGCCCAACATGGGCGCAAGCGCCGGATTAGCCTGTGCAAAAGCTTGAGCATGCTCGCGAAGCCTGCGCAACTCTTCGGAATAAATGGTCTTGAATTCAGATGCCATAAATCATTCACAAATTAATTCGTTGACGATACAGCAGAACCCGTTTCACACCAAGAAAAATCCGGACCGCTTCGCCACACGAAAATAGCGTGTGATTGACAAGCACTTTTGCAAGCTTTTGCAAGTTTTTGCAAGTTTTATTAAGAATTTGCAAGGATTTGCCAGTATCTGTTGTTGAAACGTGGGTAAACTCGACCAGTTACTAACACTTGGTGTACAACTTTGGTTTGTCAGTAATAACCACCAAAGTGCTTAGATAAGTATTGTTCGTGCCGGTCAGTATGTTTGGCATTTTCAATCAACAAACCAATTAGGAGTACTTCTCATGGCTAGTGAAGGTTCAGTCGCCCCAAAAGAACGGGTAAACATTACGTACAAGCCAGCAACAGGCGATGCTCAAGCTGAAGTTGAATTACCACTGAAAGTGCTTATTCTTGGTGACTTCAGCCAACAAACCGATGAACGCCCGGTCGAAGAACGCGATGCTATCAATGTTGACAAAGACAACTACACAGATGTGCTGAAAGCGCAAAAGCTCTCGCTCGACATGTCAGTGCCGAATAAGCTGATAGCCGACTCAGAAGACAACATGGCTGTTAGCTTGAAGTTTGATTCGCTACGCGATTTTGAGCCAGACGCCATCGTTGAAAATGTGCCTGAGCTTAAAGAGATACTTGACTTGCGCAATGCGCTCAAGGCGCTCAAAGGGCCGCTGGGCAACGTCCCTGATTTTCGCAAGAAACTACAGGCATTGGTTCAGGATGAAGAGACGCGAGCTAAGCTGCTGAAAGAGCTCGGCATCGAACAAAAATAATCACAGGGATTGGCAAACATGAGTGAAGAAGCTAAAAAAGAAGCCGGCGCCGCAGGCGAATCAGCAAGTGGCTCCCTACTAGACGAACTGCTGGCATCGAGCAAGGTTCGCCCAGATGGTGAGTCCTACGATATCACCAAGCAAGGTATTCAGACGTTTGTGGCTTCGTTGTTAGAGCCTGGTCGAGTCACTGACCGGATCACGGCGGGACTGGCTGACGAAATGATCGCCGATTTGGACAAAAAGCTTTGCCGGCAGGTTGACGCAATTTTGCACAATGCTGATTTTCAGCGTTTGGAGTCAGCTTGGCGCTCATTGAAGTTCTTGGTGGACCGCACCAACTTTCGAGAAAACATCAAGCTTGAAATCTTAAACGTCAGCAAAGAGGACTTGCTAGCCGACTTTGAAGACTCGCCCGAGATCACCAAGTCGGGACTCTACAAGACATCCTATACGGCTGAATACGGTCAATTTGGTGGCCAGCCATACGGTGCAGTGGTTGCCAATTACGAATTTGGGCCTGGCGCCTCTGACATCAAGTTGCTGCAATATTGCGCATCTGTCGCCGCCATGTCGCACGCCCCATTTATCTCCGGTGTTAGTTCGTCATTCTTTGGGCTTGACGATTACACCAAATTGCCTGACTTGAAAGACTTGTCTTCCATTTTTGAAGGCCCTCAATACACCAAATGGAAAGGCTTTCGTGAAAGCGACGATGCGCGTAACGTTGGATTGGTTGCCCCTCACTTCTTACTTCGCACGCCCTATGGCAATGACACCACCCCTGCGAAGACGTTTAACTATGAAGAAAATGTCAGCGAAGGCCATAACAAATTTTTGTGGGGTAACGCTGCATTTGCCTTTGCATCGCGCTTGACACAGAGTTTTGCTGACTATCGCTGGTGTGCCAACATCATTGGTCCACGTGGCGGTGGTGCAGTCGATGACCTGCCGATTTATAACTACGAGGCCATGGGTCAAATCCAGACCAAGATTCCAACGGAAGTTCTCATTTCCGAGCGCCGCGAGTTTGAATTGGCAGAGCAAGGATTTATTGCGCTGGCAATGCGTAAGAACAGTGACAATGCGGCCTTCTTCTCGGCTAACTCTTGCCAGATGCCCAAGTTCTTTGGCAACAACAAGGAAGGCAAAGAAGCGGAAACCAACTACAAACTTGGCACGCAACTGCCATACATTTTTGTGGTCAACCGTTTGGCGCATTACATCAAGGTTTTGCAGCGTGAAAACATCGGCACATGGAAAGAGCGTGCTGATCTCGAGACAGAGCTGAACAATTGGATACGTCAATACGTAGCCGACATGGACGCCCCGGGCCCTGAAGTCCGTAGCCGTCGTCCCTTGCGTTCGGCCAAAATCGAAGTACAAGACGTCGAGGGCGATCCCGGTTGGTATCGCGTTTCAATGTTGGTACGCCCTCACTTTAAATACATGGGCGCATCTTTCACGCTTTCATTAGTCGGCAAACTTGACCAGAAATAAATGAGAAGCGGCTCCCACGGTGGGAGCCGTCTCACCACCGATTTACTTTTTATAGATCGATGAACCCAGGAGATACAAACATGCCAATGCCAGGATTTTTTTCATTAACCGGTGCCAAACAAGGCAAAATTGAAGGCAGCTGCGCCATCGAAAAACAAGAAGGCAAGATTCTTGTTCAAGCTGTTGAGCACACCATCGAAATTCCACGATCCATTCAGACAGGTTTGCCCACCGGCAAGCGCATTCACAATCCACTGACCATTACCAAAGAAGTTGACAAGTCTTCGCCCAAGCTATTTCAAGCGCTGACCTCAGGCGAACAGTTAACCGATGCCAAGTTGGAGTACTACAAGATTTCAGCTCAGGGTGAGGAAACGCTGTATTACACAGTGGAAATCAAAAACGCCATCATCACGTCGCTGCGCAAGTACTATCCGGTTTGTTTGGATGACAACAACAAGAGTATGGGACACATGGAAGACGTATCTTTCACGTATGAAACCATCATCGAAACCTTCACACCCGATGGTATCGAAGCCCAAGACTCTTGGACAGCGCCCAAGTAATTCGATCAATAGTAACCTTCTAAAAGGCAAGCACCTATGGCTCAAGCTTGCCTTTTGGATCGTCTGTTATATATTGCCAATCCGCGCGCCATTGCGGGCATGTCTCCCGAGCTTGTGGGGCAACAGTCCATCATGCGGCACCTAACCCTGCTTTTGAACACGCGCAAAGGTTCAGTGCCAATTGATCCGGACTACGGTTTGTCTGACATGAATAACATCGCAGGGTCATTTTCCTCTGGCACGAGCGAAGACATTTGTTTGGAGATCATTCAGCAGATTAATCGCTACGAGCCGCGGCTCTTAAACCCGAAGATCAGTAGCGTGACGGAAGTCAACGACATCATTTCTTTGAAGTACGAATTGAATGCCCACATCATTGGCAGTCAAGTTGTGGCGGCCAATGACAGTTTTTCAATGTATCTACGAATTAATTCCGCTGGCCGAGTCAGACTAGAACCGCGTCGAGACCGGTAGCCTTCAATTCGTAGCGCCCAGACAACCACACAATAGGCGGGTAGGCTCATGCAAGTAGTTGAATTCAAGGGATTGGTCGACAGGCTTAATCAAGAGTGCCGACAAGCATTAGAAAACGCAGCTGGCACTTGCGTCAGCCGCTTGCATTACGAAATAACCATTGAACACATGCTTGCCCGATTGCTAGACAATCCAACAGGCGACATTCAGTTGATTGCCAAGCAACTGGAGATTGATCCAGGACACTTCGCGCGCGCCTTAGAGCACGTGATTGAGGGGTTCAAAACAGGCAACAGCGGTCGGCCTCAATTCTCTGAGCTGCTACCCGAATTATTTGCAGACGCCTGGTTGATCGCATCTGTTGAGTTGTTTGAAACCAGCATTCGCTCGGGCGCCTTATTTGCCGCCTTTGTGTCGCGTTCTTCTTTTTATGCTAGTGGCGCTTACACAACACTGCTCAAAGGCTTAGACAAAGCAAAAATTATGCATGCGCTAGCCATCGTCGCTGGCAAATCAAGCGAAGTGGCTCAAGGCAGTGGCCATCTTGGTGGCGCAGCTGGTCCTGCTGGCGCACCCGCTGGTGGTTCTGCCATTTCTCGCTTTTGCGAAGATTTCACGGCTAAAGCACGTGATGGCAAGATCGATCCCGTCTTTGGGCGGGATGCCGAAATCCGTCAAATGGTCGACATCTTGGCCAGACGCCGTAAAAACAACCCCATCTGTGTGGGTGACCCCGGCGTTGGTAAAACAGCCGTGGTCGAGGGGCTGGCACTGCGCGTCATCGAAGGCGATGTACCTGATATCTTGGCCGGCGTCACCATATTGGGCTTAGACATGGGTGCGCTTGAGGCCGGCGCTGGTGTCAAAGGTGAATTTGAAAACCGTTTGCGCGGGGTCATCACTGAAATCAAGGCCTCGCCCACCCCCATCTTGCTTTTCATTGATGAGGCACACACCCTTATCGGTGCGGGTGGCGCAGCCGGGACCAACGACGCCGCTAACTTGCTGAAACCGGCGCTCGCCCGGGGCGAATTACGCACCATTGCCGCGACCACTTGGAGCGAATACAAAAAGTATTTCGAGAAAGACCCCGCGCTCGCCCGCCGTTTCGAGCTCGTGAAACTCGATGAGCCCAGCGTTGGAATGGCTGTCCAAATTTTGCGCGGTCTTAAAGACAAGTATGAAGAAGTACACCAAGTCATCATTCGTGATGATGCCTTGCACGCCGCTGCTGAACTGTCAGACAAATACATTACTGGCCGACAGCTGCCCGACAAAGCCATCGATTTGTTAGACACGGCTTGCGCTCGCATCAAAGTCAATTTGTCATCAAAGCCAGATTTTATTGAAGACTGCGAACGCCAATTACAAATGTTGGCACGCGAAAAACGCGGTCTACTGCGAGACCAAGACAACCGGATCGTGGTGAATCTGAGTCGGTTATCTGAAATTGATCAGCAAACACAGTCCTTTGAAAGTTCGCTCGAGCAGATGCGCGCTAAGTTTGAAGCGCAACTCGTGAGCGCTAACAGCGTCTTGGCGCTTAGACGGGCTCTAGCGAGCGCTCGAAAAGATACGTCAGAGACAGCACCTGAAAGCGTCGCAACCGCCGAGCAGGCGCTTCAAGAAGCTGAAAAAACTTTCGACACCCTTCAACATGATGAAAAGCTTGTTTTTATTGATGTCTCACCCGACACCATCGCCAAAGTCGTTTCTGATCGAACAGGCGTGCCGCTCGGAAAAATGATGCGCGATCAAGCCTCAGCCGCCCTAACCATGGAAAGCACACTTAACAGTCGCATCAAGGGCCAAAACGATGCGATGTTTGCGATTGCTGAGGTCATGAAATCAGCCCGATCAGGGCTTCGTGATCCCGATCAACCCATGGGCATCTTTTTGTTGGTGGGCCCATCAGGCACCGGCAAGACCGAGACAGCACTGACCGTGGCCGACATCATGTTTGGCGGTGAGCAGTCTTTGGTATCCATCAACATGAGCGAGTTTCAAGAAAAACACACTGTCAGCCGTTTGGTGGGTTCGCCCCCGGGATACGTTGGCTATGGCGAAGGCGGTGTGTTGACCGAGGCGGTCCGTCAGAGACCCTATTCAACGGTCTTACTTGATGAAGTTGAAAAGGCACACTTGGATGTGGTAAATCTGTTTTATCAAGTGTTTGACAAAGGCGTGTTGTCCGACGGTGAAGGGCGTGAGATTAATTTCAGAAATACAGTCGTGTTTCTGACATCTAATTTGGGTTTAGACGTCATCACCGAGCTTTGCCATGGTGATGAAACACCAGATATCGCCACCATCACAGCAGCCATTCGTCCCATTTTATCCAACCATTTCAAGCCAGCCCTTTTGGCGCGCATGACCATCATCCCATTTTTAACCCTATCTCAGCCTGTGTTGCGTGACATCGTTACCATCAAAATTGACAAGATTGCCCAGCGTATGTTGCACAACAATAAAATGATTTTAGAAACAACACCGGCTGCACTAGACGCGATTGCCGCTCGCTGCACTGAAGTTGAGACCGGGGCTAGAAACATTGACTTCATCCTCAAAGGGACCGTCTTACCAATGCTTTCAAACAGCCTCTTAGACAGCATGTCTGGCGAGAACACATTCACGCATGCCAAGCTCGACGTTTCAGCCGACGGTCAGTTCACCGCTGTGTTTCGCTAGGGGTACAACATGGCTCTCGGTTGCGTTTGGATCATTGGTATTGGGGAAGTCGACGGCGTGGCACAAACAGTGGCAGCGCAACTCAAACCCTATGGCTTGGCTATAGAGGGCCAGAAATGGCCCATTGGTGAAAAGCAAGCGTGGCTCGCAAGCGCTGATGCGGCTGCCGCTCAAGCAGCCCATGTCGTCATCGTCATTGCCTCTAAATCAGATTTTGACCATTCCAACACTCGCCGAGAGCTCGCTTTCTTTAGACTGGCTTTGCAAACTCAGCTCGGCAAACCGGTGGCTGGCTTTGTGATTTTGACCGACGCCCCCGAGGCTGGCAGCAGCCCCACAGCAAACACTCAATTTTCAATCTTGGGTGACTGGGAAGTGATTTCTGGTGGCAACTGGGCAGCCAAGGTTGTGGCCCGATTCCATGCGCCACGGCAACCCAAATGGCCCGTCAAGCTCGGCCTTATCGCACGCGAGAAGCTTGGTGTTTGGCTAACCGTCAGCCCCCTTCCCAATCAATCGGCCAAGGGCTGCTTGGTTGGCGTCAGCGGCAATGAGGCCGATATCAGCTTTCATGCGGTGGGTCCTGTTGGCGGCTTACCCGAAACCTCGATTAATGAATACGAGCTCAAAGGCATCGAATTTGAAGCGGGTGGTCAACCATTTAAAGCCTGGGCCCTACAAAACACCATTGGCCCTGAACAGGCCTATTATGTTCGCTTAGAAGGTGAACCAAGCGTGATTGCTGTTGGTCAATTGCCAAGCGGCCAAGTCGATGGCGTTGATCTCATCACTGTCGCTTAAACAAAAGCCTTATACAGAGACTGATACACAGCCATGAGCCTTGATTTTGATGCGATGTTACTGCCCATCTCGGATGCCGCCCCAGGTGGCACGGACAGTCGAGAGTCTGAGGCTTACGAGCAGATGACTGAGGAGATGGATAAGCTGACGAGTCTCTCAAGCGACAGCATTCCAAATTGGATCAAAATTGAGCAACTCTCTAGCCAATTTCTTCAAACCCAAAGTAAAGATTATTTGGTTGCCGCTTGGCTAGCCGAATCCTGGGTTCAACGCAACGCCATGCAGGGCTTGGCTTGCGGGTTGTCACTTTTGGCAGGTATGGCTGAGCGGTATTGGGACAATGGCTTTCCAACCGTGACGCGCTTGCGCGGTCGACGCAATGCGATTGTGTGGTGGGTCGAACGAGCCACCACTTGGCTTGAAGCGCAAGACGATATTACTGTGGCCGCTGATTTGGCGGCACAGATGTCGACAGCAGCCAAGGCACTGGATCAAACCCTCTCAGAAAAAGATCCAGACGCCCCTTCTTTGGCCACATTAATTGGTCTTGTCCATCGACTGCCTGTTGAGGAGCCACCAAAGGTTGAAGAGCCTGTGCCGGTTACCCCAACACAAACCGAACAAAACGCTGATAGTCCAGCAAGCAATGCCCCGATTGCAGCACCCCAAAACCAGACCGCTCAAACAACTGATCCTGCGTCATCATCGATCCCAACGAAACTAGGCACGCTAGAAAAACCAAGTCAAATCAGCAACTTCGATGATCTTGGGGTGGCATTAAGACCTGCCCAAGACTATACGGCAATGCTCGGACCGGCGCTCTATGCTTTTGACAATACGAATCCGCTAGTGATTCATTTCAGTCGATTTAGCGCGCGTGCTGGTATTTTTAAATTGCCTAATGCCACCGAAGGCAAAACACTCATCGGTTGCCCGCCCTCAGCCATACGCGATGCCTTTGAGAAAATCACCAACTCAAAAAATCCGCAAGGCATCGTCGACTTTTGTGAGTCCCGAATACGAACGTTTCCCTTTTGGTTTGATTTGGACTATCAATCGTTTCGGGGATTCAGCATGATGGGGGTGGCCGGTAACCTCATGGCTCACACCGTCGCGGAAACGTTGCTGAATTTTATTGGTCGCTTACCCAATATCGAACAACTGACTTTTTCAGATGGCACACCATTTGCCAGTATCGATACCTTGTCATGGATCAAGCGTTGCCGCCAAGAGCGCTCAGGCGGTGCACCAACCGATCCCTTCGAAGCGGTTAAAAGCACCGCCATGATGACGCTCGGTGAAGGCAAGCTTGAGCAAGCACTGACTGAGCTGCAAACATTTATTGACAACACCCGCAGCAAGCGCGATCAGTTCCGAGCGCGGGTCGAGTTGGCAAATATGTTACTAACAGAGCGCCCAACAACAGACTTGCGAGCACTGGTGCAACCACTTGTGGAAGATTGTGAGCGTTTGCAGCTCGATCAGTGGGAACCGTCATTGGCTGCACAAGCGTGGGCACTCAAATTCAGGGCTGCGCGACAAGTGGCCACCAACAAATCAGCCGAGATTACTGAAGATCAGCGCGCAGCCGCGCGCCTAGAGGCCGCCATTGCATTGAAACACCTGTCGATCACGGACTTCTCTCAGGCCGCGCGTCTGGCTTAACCACCGCAACGAGTGCAGACTGGATTGCGCCTAGTTGTGATAAGCCACCACTCGCTGATTTTGAGTGCCCAAACCCTGACCGCCGACGGTCACTTTGTCACCCGCTTTTAAAAACTTAGGCGGCTTCATGCCCAGACCAACCCCTGGGGGTGTTCCCGTGACAATCACGTCACCAGGCATCAGCGTCATAAAACGGCTCACATAACTGACAATTTCAATCACGTTAAAAATCATTTTGCTGGTGTGACCAGTCTGCATGCGCTCACCGTTGACATCGAGCCACAGGTCTAGTTGACTGGGATCAGGGATCTCATCTTTGGTCACCAACCACGGCCCCAGAGGCCCAAAGGTGTCACAACCCTTACCCTTATCCCAAGACCCACCACGCTTGAGTTGGTACTCACGCTCACTGACGTCATTGGCCAAGACATAACCCGCCACGTATTTCAGGGCGTCAGCTTCAGACACATAGGCTGCTTTAGACCCAATCACAATGCCAAGTTCGACTTCCCAATCCGTGTTTGTCGAATCTTTCGGCAGCATGATTTCGTCGTCTGGTCCCTGGATAGAGGACACGGTCTTGGTAAAGATGATGGGCTCTTCAGGAATAGGCGAGCCGGTCTCAGCCGCGTGGTCCGAGTAGTTCAGGCCAATCCCCAAAAACTTGCTCACACCAGTCACCGGGCAACCCAAGCGGGGCTTGCCCGACACAACCGGCAAGTTCGAGACGTCTAAGGCAGCCAACTGCGCCAAAGCATCGGGTGCCAACTGTGCTGGTCCAATATCAGGAATCACATGACCCAAGTCCCGTAAAGTACCCTCAGCATCCATCAAGCCAGGGCGCTCAGTGCCCACGTTGCCATATCTGACCAGCTTCATCACCTGTCTCCCAGTTTTTTGTCAAATGCCAGACACAGTAACCAATGACTGTGCAACTGTCTAGAAATCAATAGCCGACCACCATGCCATCACGCCGCGTGTCAGAACCGCCCACATATGCTGCCGTGTCACCGTCGTCGGACTCAATCCGTGCGATCAATTGCGCACTACCAAAATCCAAACTGTCGATGGGTTGCACCGTCGGCTTGTGCCCCATCGCTTTGAGCGCTTCAATCACCGCTGCCGGCCATTGCGCTTCCATGATCAACTCACCATGGTCATCGATGCGCCAACGCGGAAAGTCAGAAGCGGCTTGTGGATTTAAGCCTTCAACCGCCTGTCTTAAGGTCATCTGTACGTGACCCTGAGCCTGCATGTTGGCGCCCATCACACCAAATGCCATCACCGGTTTGCCGTTGCGCGTCATGAATGCTGGGATGATGGTGTGCATGGGTCGCTTGCCACCAGCCATGCCATTTGGGTGGTCGGCGTCCAACTGGAAACTCTTACCGCGGTTATGCAGCGAAATACCCGTGCCTGGCACCACCACACCCGAACCAAACCCCGTGAAATTAGATTGGATGTAAGAAATCATGCGGCCATCAGCATCGGCGGCGCACAAGTAAATGGTGCCGCCAGACTCAGGCTGCCCGGCCTCATAACGCCCTGCTTTTTTGGGGTCAATTAGGCTTGCGCGCTGCTTCAAGTAGGCTGGGGAAAGCAAATCTGCCGCTGAGACCTTCATGGTTTCAGGCACAGCAATGTGTGCATACAAGTCAGCGAACGCCGCACGCATCACTTCAATTTCCAAGTGTGCGCGCTCAGCCGAACCCGGTCGGGTTTGATCATAGGGCAGGTACGCCAACATGCCCAAAGCGATCAGGGCTGCAATCCCTTGGCCATTGGGCGGAATCTCATGTACGTGCACACCCTTGAACGCGAGCGAAATGGGATCAACCCAGCTTGTTTGATGCGCAGCCAGATCGGCTTCATTCAGCGCGGCACCATGCTCACGCGCAAAGTTAGCAATGCACTTGGCCAATCGGCCCTCATAGAACGATCGTCCCTTGGTGCGTGCAATTTCGCGCAACGTCACCGCTTGGTCTGCGAAGCGCCAAATCTCACCGGCCCGAGGTGCACGGCCATTGGGCATAAAAGCTTCAAACCCAGGTTGAGGAGCCAGCTCCTCAACGGATATCGCCCACTGCTTAGCAATCACCGGGCTCACAGGAAAACCGTCCATCGCGTGTCTGATGGCATCAACAAACAGGTCTTCAAACGGTAGCACCCCAAACTTCTCAGACAAATCCGCCCAAGCGGCCACTTGCCCGGGAACCGTCACTGTTTCCCAGCCACGGAAAGGCATCACTTTTAAATGCTTAAAACGCTCAAGACTCCAGGCCGCTGGCGAGCGACCGCAGCCGTTCATGCCATGCAATTTCTGACCATCCCACAAAATCGCGAAGGCATCACCACCCAAGCCATTCATCGTGGGTTCCACCACTGTCAAGGTGATGGCCGCCGCAAGCGCCGCATCAACAGCGTTGCCCCCGCGCGCAAACGCTGCTGCACCCGCTTGCGAAGCCAAGGGCTGCGAGGTAGCAATCATGTTTCGGGCAAAGACAGGTTTGCGATTAACAGCGTCGAATGAAGAGAGATCCATGGTTTAAACCAACTGAATTGTGACTAAAGAAGCCATAAGGATAAGTCAGCGGCGAGCCTTTGACCACCAAGACGCCGACAAACAGTCACAAATCGACCCAGTTGCCCCAAAACTGACACCGCAAAAGACGGATCAGGGCCAAATGTCGACCTGTTTATTTAAGGTTTCACATCAACCTCAGTTAAGATCAAAAGACATCGACTTTTTGAGTGACTCATGACCTACCTGCTAGCCTTGGACCAAGGCACCACCAGTTCTCGGTCAATCGTGTTTGACGAGCACGGCCAAATTCTGGCCATCGCTCAAATACCCCTCACCCAGCATTATCCTGCGCCGGGTCAAATCGAACACGACCCGATGGAAATCTGGCACGCCCAGCAGCAAACGGCACAACAAGCCATTGCTTCAGCGGGTTTGAAACCCCAAGACATCAGTGCGGTGGGCATCACCAATCAACGCGAGACGACCGTGCTGTGGTCGCGCTTAACGGGCCAACCGATCGCGCGCGCAATCGTGTGGCAAGACCGCCGTACCGTTGAACAATGCCGAGTACTGAGCGCGCAAGGCCACGACGCGCTGATTTACCGTAAAACCGGACTACTGCTTGACGCCTATTTCTCAGCCACCAAACTGGCCTGGCTGTTGGATCACACCCCGGGCGCACGCGAACAAGCCGCTCGTGGCGAGCTGGCATTTGGCACGATTGACAGTTGGTTAACGTGGCAACTAACCGGCGGCGCCGCACACATCACCGATCCCAGTAACGCGAGCCGCACCCTATTGTTTGATATCCACACGTTGAAGTGGGATGATGAGTTGCTGGCCCTTTTTAATATCCCGCACTCGGTTTTGCCTGAGGTCGTTCCCAGCGCCCATGTCGTGGGCTTAAGCACGGCGGCTGCACTCGGTGCGGCTGTGCCACTCGCCGCACGAATCGGCGACCAACAATCGGCCACAGTGGGACAAGCCTGCTTCACACCTGGCATGGCCAAAAACACCTATGGCACGGGTTGCTTTTTGCTCATGAACACCGGCACCAGCCCCACTATCAGTCGTCATCGGTTGCTGACCACCGTTGGTTGGCAATTACCCGAAGACCAGCGACCGGGAACAAATCACAACGGTCTCACCTACTGTCTCGAAGGATCGGTTTTTATGGGTGGGGCCACGGTCCAATGGCTGCGCGACGGACTGGGCTTGATCGAATCGGCCGATGATATTGAAGCCTTGGCCGCCAGCGTACCTGATACTGGCGACGTGATGCTGGTGCCAGCACTCACGGGGCTTGGCGCCCCCAATTGGGACGGTGACGCGCGTGGACTGATGGTCGGCATGACCCGCGGCACCACCAAGGCCCACATCGCACGCGCTGCCCTACAAGGGATTGCGCTGCAAGTCACCGATGTGCTTGCTGCCATGCAAGGTGATGCTGCCACCGCTTTAACCGAACTGCGGGTCGATGGCGGCGCGAGCGCCAACAATCTGCTGATGCAAATGCAAGCCGACTTATTGGGTATTCGTGTGGTCCGCCCAAAAATCACCGAGACCACTGCGCTCGGTGCGGCTTATTTGGCAGGCTTAACCGTCGGGGTTTGGACCGACCACCACGCTTTGGCTAGCCACTGGCAAGTGGATCGGGTGTTTGAACCGCAATGGTCCACCGACCAACGACAGGTCACATTAAATCGCTGGCAACAAGCTGTTCAGCGCGCCAAAGGCTGGGTCAGCGTAGAGGGTCCAACCCATGGTTGAAACGGTGTCCGGATCCGAACCGGGGTCACCGCTCACCACCGACCGCGCTGCTCTTTTAAATCAAATCGACCAACACGATCAGTACGACTTGGCCATCATAGGTGGTGGTGCCACAGGGCTGGGCGTGGCGCTTGATGCCGCCAATCGCGGCTTCAAGGTGTTACTGGTTGAGGCTGAAGACTTTGCCAAAGGCACCTCATCGCGCTCAACCAAACTCTTGCACGGCGGGGTGCGCTACTTGGCACAAGGCGATGTCCCATTGGTGCGTGAAGCCTTGCACGAGCGCAGTGCGGTGATGCACAACGCCCCTCATTTGGCACAACCACTGGCCTTTCTCATGCCCTGCTACCGAGCCTGGCAGGTCCCCTTTTATTGGACTGGCCTTAAACTCTATGATGCCTTATCGGGCAAGCATGGCTTGGGCCCGACCCAAGTACTGAGCTCAGCGCAAACCCAACAACAACTGCCCAATGTGTGGCGAACTGGTCTAAAGGGTGCGGTGAAATATTGGGATGGCCAGTTTGATGACGCCCGCTTGGCGCTTGCCATCGCCCGCACGGCAGCGACCAAAGGTGCGCACTTAATCAATCATTGCCGCGTAACCGAGATTCACCATGAAAGTGGGCGTGCCAGCGGACTGGTTCTGAAAGACGCCGAAACTGGTCGCGAATTGACCATCAAAACCCACTGCTTGGTCAACGCCACGGGCGTCTGGGTCGATCAAATTCGTGCTGACGATGATGCCGCGAGTCAGCGACGGACCGAGCCCATGGTCGCGCCTAGCCAAGGGCTGCACGTGGTGGTTGATCGTGCATTCATGCCTGGCGATGTCGCTCTAATTGTCCCTAAAACCAGTGACGGCCGTGTGTTGTTTGCCGTGCCGTGGTTGGGCAAAGTCATCTTGGGTACCACTGACACCCCGCGCCCTACACCAGACCTAGAACCCAAGCCATTTAAAGAAGAACTTGACTTCATCTTGCATGAAGCCGCTCGCCACTTGCAACGCGCGCCCGGTCATCAAGATATTCGAAGCCTATGGGTGGGCTTAAGACCCTTGGTCAAACCCGCTGACAGCCATCACCACAGCCAAGCCACCAAACGCATCAGCCGCGAGCACACGATCGTGACCAGCGCCAGCGGCATGGTGACCGTGACGGGTGGCAAGTGGACAACCTACCGCGTCATGGCGCACGACACACTGGCGCATTGCTTCAAAGAGGGTTTGCTGGCTAAAAAAGGCATGGATCAGACTGCCGAGCTTTTACTGGTTGGGGCCCAAACGCAAGGCCCCGTGACCCACAAAATGTCCGACGCACCGGGCTTGGCGCAATATGGTGATGAGCAATCGCATGTTCAATCCATGACCGGTGCGCGTCACATGCTCGCTGCAGGCTTGAGCGAGGCGATGGTGCGTTTTGCGGCGCGATATGAATATGCCCGTACTGTTGAGGATGTGTTGGCCAGACGCCACCGGTTGCTGTTCTTAGATGCCGCTGCCGCACAACGATTAGCCCCTGTCGTGGGGGAAATTTTGCAGTCTGAAACGGGGCAAGATCCGCAAACCGAAGCCTTTGTGACATTGGCCCAACAATATCAAACCTTACCCGTTTAAGATTATTGCGGCGTGAGGACTTCGAGTCCGCCCATGTAAGGCCTCAAAACCTCGGGCACGACCAGCGAACCATCGGCTTGCTGATAGTTCTCTAGGACAGCAACCAAGGCTCGACCCACGGCCAAACCCGAACCATTTAAGGTGTGAACGTATTCTGGCTTGCCTTGTTCGGGGCGAAACCGCGCTTGCATACGGCGGGCCTGAAAAGACTCACAATTTGATATTGACGAGATCTCGCGCCAAGTGTTTTGAGCGGGTATCCAAACCTCGAGGTCATAGGTCTTGGCCGAACCAAACCCCATGTCGCCCGTGCATAAAAGCATGACGCGATACGGCAATCCCAACTTTTGCAGCACGGCTTGGGCGTGCTCTCTCATTTGCTCAAGCGCATCATAGGACTGGTCGGGATGCGTGATTTGCACCATCTCAACTTTGTCGAATTGGTGCTGCCGAATCAAGCCACGCACATCACGCCCACCACTGCCGGCTTCTGACCGAAAGCATGGCGTGTGGGCGGTGAAACGCAGTGGCAAATCGGTATGGGGCACGATAGCGTCGCGCACGATACTGGTGAGCGTGATCTCAGATGTTGAAATCAAAAACTGCTCTTCTGAGCCCTCATCGGTCTGGCCGCCACGGCCCACCCAAAACATGTCTTCACGGAACTTAGGCAACTGACCGGTGCCCAATAAGGTCGAGGCGTTCACGATATACGGCGTGTAGCATTCGGTGTAGCCGTGCTCACTGGTTTGCAGATCAAGCATGAACTGCGCCAAAGCCCGATGTAAACGCGCCATTGGTCCGCGCAGAAAGCTGAACCGCGAGCCCGAGAGCTTGGCCGCCGTCTCAAAATCAAGCCCGAGACGCTCACCCACCGTGACGTGATCTTGCGCCTCAAACGGCAATGCGGCCGGATTACCGTGGGCGTCAGCCACCGGCACCCAACGACTAACCTCGATATTGCCTTGCTCGTCAGCACCGAGCGGCACAGAGGCATGCGGCAGGTTTGGTGTCGCCATCAAAATAGCGCTTAAATCAGACTGGATTTGCTGCAGCTTCTCTTCTAACGCCTTTAGGGCAACTGGGATGGCTTGAGACTGGGCCATCAGCGCGCTGGCATCTTCGCCCCTGCCTTTAAGGCCACCAATTTGCTTGGCTAAGGCGTTGCGTTGCGCCTGCAGCTGCTCGGTTTCGGTTTGAATTTGCTTGCGCTCGGCCTCAAGCGCTTCAAATGTCTCACGCTCAAACACCACGCCACGAGTGGCCAAACGTTGCACGACAGCGTCAAGGTCTTTTCTTAAAAGAATGGGATCAAGCATGGTTAGGTATCTGTGGCTGAAAGGACAAAAAAGCCATTGTAGCGGTCAGTTCGGATCAGCAAACTGATCACGCCCATCTAAAAGACATCGGCAACCCCACAAACCCACGAATTAAAAATGGCGCCACAAGTCGCCTTTGACTTGTGTCTATTGGGTGTTTCAGCTGTGATAGCCACCTGAGGCGCCAACCTTGCCTCGAAAGACCCAATAGGCGTAACCGGTGTAGGTCAAGATAATGGGAATCAAGAAAACAGCGCCAACCAAAACGAAACGCAGTGATTCGTCAGGCGCAGCGGCATCCCACAGCGTGACCGAGGACGGCACGATGTAAGGGAAGAAGCTGATCAGCAAACCGATGTAAGACAAGACAAAGAGGCCTACTGTTGAGAGGTAAGCTTGCTTGCCTTCGCCTTTTCTTAAGCCTTGAAACAGCGACCACGCACATATCAAAACCAACAATGGCACGATAGCCACATAAGTGACATCCGGCCAGGCGAACCACTTCTGGGCAAAGTGTTCATGCAGGGTCGGCGTCCAAATGCTCACCACCGCAATCAGAATCAAAGTACCAATGGCCGATATCCGTGCAAATCTCAGGGCCTTGCGATGCACCTCACCCTCGGCTTTGAGCACCAACCACGTTGCCCCCAGCAAGGCATAACCCACCAGCAGTGCCAAACCTGTCATGAGCGCAAAAGGCGAAAGCCAAGCATCCCAGTCGCCCGCGAATGCGCGCCCATCAACCGGGATACCTTGCACCAAACCCCCGAGCACCATACCTTGGGCGAATGTGGCCACGATTGAGCCTCCCGCAAAGGCAATGTCCCACGGGTTATTTTTGCCTTTGTACTTCCAGCGGAACTCAAAGGCCACGCCCCTAAAAATCAATGCCAACAACATCACCATAATAGGGATGTAGAGGGCCGGCATGATGATCGAATAAGCCAGCGGAAAGACCCCGAACAATCCCGCACCACCCAGTATCAACCAAGTCTCGTTACCATCCCAGAGCGGCGCCACAGCATTCATCATTTGGTCACGGTTGTCTTTGCCTTTGACAAAGGGAAACAAAATACCAACGCCCAAATCGAAGCCATCAAGAACCACGTAAGCCAAAACCGCAAAGGCGATCAAACCGGCCCAAATCAGCGCGTAATCAATCATCACCACCACCTTGAGTTGCCGCTGGCTTTGCCAGTGATGGCGGCACAAAACCGCCAGAACGGGTTGGCTGCTCGAAAGTCATCACTGGCTCAGCGAGTGATGGTGCTTGGCGTATTTGACGCAGGATGTAAACAAGACCGGCGCCAAACAACGAGCAATAAACGATAACAAACGCAATAAACGAGGTGGCAACCGCCGCTGTTGAGATCGGCGAAACCGAATCAGCGGTTCGTAACAAACCGTAAACAGTGAACGGTTGACGACCAACCTCGGTCACGATCCAGCCTGAAATCACGGCCACAAAACCAGAAGGCGCCATCAAAACACAGACTTTATGAAAAAAAGAGGTCTCATAAAGCCGTCTGCGCTTGCGCAAAATCAAACCCCAGATACCGACAATCAACATCAGCATACCGATACCGACCATCACTCGGAATGCAAAAAAAGGTGGTGCCATCGGTGGCCAATCCTCTCGCGGAAAAGCGTTGTACCCTTTAAGCCCGGTGTCCAAATCATGATGCAAGATCAAACTACCCAAGTATGGGATCTCAACCTTGTAATCCATACGACCTTCTTCTTGGTTGGGAATGCCAAACACCACCAAGCCCGCTGGCGTTTCGTTTTCGAAGTGGCCTTCCATGGCCGCAATCTTCAAGGGCTGATACTTCAAGGTGTTTAAGCCCTGAGAGTCGCCAACAAAGATTTGTATGGGTGTCACAATGACGGCCATCCACATGGCGGTAGAAAACATCTTTTTGATGGCGTCAACGTTGATGTTTTTCTTGGCATCTGCACCCATGTGCCGCAGCTTTAACAAGTGATACGCGGCCACACCGCCCACCACAAACGCGGTGGTCAGGTAGGCGGCCAACACCATGTGAGCGAATCGGTGCGGGAAAGATGGGTTAAAGATGACCTTAAACCAATCGACGGGTACGAATTGGCCCACATCGTTGATTGCAAATCCGTCAGGGGTCTGCATCCAACTATTAACCGCCAAAATCCAAAATGTCGACAGAAAAGTACCAAATGCCACCATGCCCGTGGCAAATAAGTGCAGTTTTTCGCCGACTCGCTCTCGACCAAACAGCATGACACCCAAAAATCCGGCCTCTAAAAAGAACGCTGTCAATACTTCGTACGCAATGATCGGCCCCAAAATCGGCCCAACTTTATCGGCGTACACACTCCAATTGGTACCAAATTGGTAACTCAACACAATGCCGGAAACAACACCCATCGCAAACGAAAGCGTGAATATTTTTTTCCAGTAGTTGAATAAATCGAGGTAAACCGTTTTGCGCGTGAAGTAATGCATGGCATTGAGCGCAAACAAGTACGTGGCCAGTCCGATCGTGAATGCAGGGAAAATAACGTGAAACACGACGGTAAAGGCGAACTGCATTCTCGCAATGTTAAGGGCGTCAAACCATTCCATACCAATGACCATCCTTTGACTTATGTGAAACGATTAAAACATGCCATGGTGCAAATCGTGCAACAAACCCACAGCGATTCAGTCGTCTTTGGTTTTTTTTGGATCAGCCTCGCCATCCCACTGCCTAAGCTGTGCCAGCTTTTGTGCAATCTTGGTTTCCAGGCCACGATCCGTCGGCGTGTACCAACCCGGGGCAGCCATGTCATCGGGTAAATAGCGCTGCCCCGCTGCGTAGCCATTGGGTTCGTTGTGAGCGTAGCGATATGCTTGACCATGACCCATTTCTTTCATAAGGCGGGTAGGCGCATTGCGCAAATGCGCGGGCACATCACGCGAGCGGTCTTGACTGACAAAGGCTCGGGCTTGGTTATACGCTTGGTAACCCGCATTGCTTTTTGGGGCCACAGCCAAGTAAATAGCGGCTTGGGCAAGCGCTAAGTCGCCTTCGGGCGAACCCAATCGTTCATAGGCATCAGCGGCGTCATGAACCAGCGCAATCGCCCGAGGATCTGCCAAGCCGATGTCTTCCCAAGCCATACGGATCAAGCGTCGCGCCAAATATCGACCATCAGCGCCACCGTCCAATATCCTAACCAACCAGTAAAGCGAAGCGTCAGGGTCTGAACCACGAACGGATTTGTGTAGAGCCGAAATTTGGTCGTAAAAAAAGTCGCCACCTTTGTCAAACCCTTTGCGTGTCTGACTTAACGCCGTGGTGACGAAGACCTCATCAATTTCGTTAAGCGACTGCGCTTGCGCAGCCTGACACAAAATTTCCAGTTGGTTCAGTAGGCGCCTAGCATCGCCATCAGCCGTAAAGACCAGTTGCTTGGTTGCTTCAGGGGTCAGTGTCACGCCCTGCCCCTCGGCGGTAACCGTGCGTGACAAAAGGGCGTCTAAATCCTGCTCATCAATGGCTTTGAGCACATGCACTTGGGCGCGTGACAGTAGCGCCCGGTTCACCTCAAACGATGGGTTTTCGGTGGTAGCCCCGACAAAAACGACCAGCCCAGACTCAACAAACGGCAGCAGTGCATCTTGTTGTGACTTGTTAAACCGATGAATCTCATCGACAAACAAGACGGTTTGCTGGCCGGTTTGATTCAGGGTCTGTTGTGCTGTTTCCATGGCCGCACGAATGTCTTTAACGCCCGCAAAGACCGCTGAAATGGAAATAAAAGCGCAATCAAAGGCATTGGCCATCAAACGCGCCAAGGTGGTTTTACCCACGCCGGGCGGTCCCCAGAGAATCATCGAGTGAGGTTGACCCGCTTCAAAAGCAAGCCTTAAGGGTTTGCCTACGCCTAGCAAGTGACGCTGACCGACTACCTCATCGATATGGGCCGGTCGCATGCGTTCGGCCAGTGGTGCCTTGGGGTCGCGCGCAAACAAGTCGGTCATGACGGCTAATCCAGCCTGATCACGTCAGTGTTGGGTAGGGCTTTAAACTGAAAAGTGTCTGGGGGAAAAGAGGACTGGGCTCGAATATTGGATAAATCGATCTGCGTGATTTGACCAAAGCCATCAAGCAATAAAAGCCGCGCAGGATTGCCTGCTCGCATGCCAATGTCCAACTGGTTTAAGCCTGAATCGGGTTGACGCGGCACCGCTCGAAACCATGACAGGCCGTCTTGATCTGGCAATGGGCTGATTTCAAAGGCTTGATTCATGTCGCCCGTGCCAAACAGGATTGCCGCTGGTGAGCCACCCATCGCGGCACCCGCTGCTCGAACGCTCACTTGGCTCAAGTCCGGATCGTACTGATAAACATTGACACCGTCTGATAGCACCAGCTGGGCGTAGGGCTCACGGATATCCCAGCGAAATAACCCTGGCCGCGCAAAGGCAAAGTCACCAGTCTGCGCCAAGTTGGTTTCGCCCTGTGGGCCAACGGTGTATTGACTGAACTGCCCTTTGGCTGCCGACACCGTTTGCACGAACTGATCAAACGCTTGTTGCGCGGGGTTAGCCATCACCGCGCTCGCGATAAAGCAAGTTGCCAATAAAGAGAACGGGCGCCATCGAATCATCCTAATTCTCCTCGGCTGGACCAGCCGGGGCCAAGATCTCTCGGTTCCCGTTTGATTGCATGGCAGACACCACACCGGAATGCTCCATTTGCTCAAGCAACCGAGCTGCTCTGTTGTAGCCAATGCGCAAATGCCGCTGGACCAATGAAATCGACGCCCGTCGATTCTTAAGCACAATCGCCACCGCCTGATCGTACAAGGGGTCTGACTCCACATCCGCAAAACCAGTCACATTGTTGATGCCATCGCCGGTTTCACCCTGCACGCCACCTTCAAGCAAACCGTCAATGTAGTCTGGCTCGCCTTGCGACTTTAGCGAATCCACCACACGATGCACCTCCTCGTCAGAGACGAAGGCACCGTGAACGCGAATGGGTAATCCGGTGCCTGATGGCATGTAGAGCATGTCACCTTGCCCCAAGAGCGTTTCTGCACCCATTTGGTCAAGGATGGTGCGCGAATCAATTCGCGAAGACACTTGAAACGCTATCCGAGTCGGAATGTTGGCCTTGATCAAGCCCGTGATCACGTCAACACTGGGACGTTGTGTCGCCAAAACCAAATGAATACCCGCGGCCCTGGCTTTTTGCGCCAAGCGGGCAATCAATTCCTCGATCTTCTTACCGACCACCATCATCAGGTCAGCCAACTCATCGATCACCACCACAATGGTGGGCATCTCTTTGAGTGGTTCAGGGGCGTCTGGGGTCAATGAAAACGGGTTAGGAATCAGCTCCTCGCGCTTGGCAGCATCTCGAATTTTGGTGTTGTACCCAGCCAAATTACGCACACCCATTTTGCTCATGAGGCGGTAACGCTTTTCCATCTCAGCGACACACCAATTCAAAGCATTGGCCGCGTGGCGCATGTCGGTGACGACCGGTGCCAGCAGGTGCGGGATACCCTCGTAGACGCTCATTTCTAGCATCTTGGGGTCAATCAAGATTAGCCTCGTTTGAGAGGCGTCAGCTTTGTAGAGCAAAGACAGGATCATGGCGTTGATCCCGACGGACTTGCCCGAACCGGTGGTGCCAGCCACCAACAGGTGAGGCATTTTGGCCAGGTCAGCCACCACTGGATTACCCGCGATGTCTTTGCCAAGCGCCATCGTGACCAAAGACGGGCTGGCGTGATAGGTCTGAGAACCCAAGATTTCAGACAGCTTCACCATCTGACGCTTGGGGTTGGGCAACTCCAAACCCATCAAATTCTTACCCGGGATGGTCTCAACCACGCGAATACTGACCAAACTTAAGGCGCGCGCTAAGTCTTTGGCCAAGTTCACAATCTGACTGCCTTTCACCCCAGTGGCCGGTTCAATTTCGTAACGCGTGATGACTGGACCCGCTTGGGCGGCGACCACCATGACTTGAACCCCAAAATCTGACAGCTTTTTTTCAATCAAACGCGAGGTGAACTCAATGGTCTCAGGCGACACCGTCACGATCATGTCGGCCGGCGCATCCAATAAGCTGAGCTCAGGCAAACGCTTGTCGCCAGCCTCTTGAAACAAAGTTTGTTGCTTTTCTTTGAAAGCCCGTTCTGATTTTTGTACCGTGGCCACTGCCGGCTCAATACGCACGGGTTGCTCATGCACAATTTGATCATGGCGAGCATCGACATGCTCATGGCGCTGAGCTTGCGCGACTTCGCCCAAACGGCGGTCTTGGCGAGCTCGGTAGGCATCACGGATCCGGATCACCCCACGCTCTAACCAAGTGCCGACCGTTTCACAAACGCTTAACCATGAAAATCCAAAAAACAAGCTCAGACCCGTCACAATCAGCGCCATCAAAATTAAGGTGGCACCAGTAAAGCCCACGGCCTGTGACAACACCGTTGACCAGGCATAACCAATCACACCGCCAGCGCCGCTCGATGCCGCAGACTGGCCAGGCAGTTCAGTGCCCCATGAGGCCAAGCGCAATGACTCTAAGCCCACGGCACCTGCAAGCAGCAGGAAGAATCCCAGGCCTTGCTCCCACCGCACCCTTTCCAAACCCTCAGCGGGTGCGTCCCGAGACACGTGACGCATCAATCGACGCCAACCCGCGCGGACTCGGTTGAGCAGACCAATGACCAACAACCACGCCGAAAAACCAAACAAGTAAAGCAATATGTCGGCCGTGTAAGCGCCCAAAATACCGCCCTTGTTGCTTAACACGGCGGCGCTTGCTGAGTGCGACCAAGCCGGATCACTGGGCGCCCAAGTCGCCAACACCAAGGACAGCCAGGCAGCCAGCAACGCAAACAGCACCCACCGAGCTTCGCGCAGAAAACTGAGCAATTTCAGCTGTAAAGGTGAGGGTCCGTTGCGCATATTGCGCGATGCACGCGAGGTGCGCGGCGTGGGTGTGGGGTCGACATTAGCTTTTGACATGGAGATCATTATAATTTGGTAAGAACAAATAGGGATTCACGAATATGTCTGATGTACGTCACGCTCAAGTATTGATTCTCGGATCTGGCCCAGCCGGTTACACGGCCGCTGTTTATGCCGCCCGCGCTAACCTTAACCCAGTTCTGATTACGGGTTTGGAGCAAGGGGGTCAGCTCATGACCACCACAGATGTCGACAATTGGCCAGCTGACGCCCAAGGCGTGCAGGGCCCTGACTTGATGCAACGCTTTGAAGAGCATGCCAAGCGCTTTGAAACAGAGATGATTTTTGATCAAATCACCAAAGTCGACCTGTCCAAACGCCCCTTCACGTTGACTGGTGATGGCGGAAAAATTTACACCTGCGAGGCCCTGATTATCGCCACTGGGGCCTCTGCCAAGTACCTGGGCCTACCCTCAGAACAAGCTTTCATGGGCCGAGGCGTCTCGGGTTGTGCGACTTGTGACGGCTTTTTCTACCGCGACCAGGATGTGATTGTGGTGGGTGGCGGCAATACGGCGGTTGAAGAAGTGCTCTACCTGTCGAACATTTGCCGCTCCGTGACCGTGGTCCACCGCCGTGACAAGTTCCGTGCCGAACCCATCATGATCGACAAAATGATGGAAAAATCCGTCAACGGTAACGTTAAGCTCGCCCTTTATCGCGAACTTGACGAGGTATTGGGTGACAACACGGGCGTCACTGGGGTGCGACTGCGTAGCACCCAAGGTGAAGAGCCACTTGAGTTGACCGTCACCGGTGCCTTTATCGCGATTGGCCATAGCCCTAACACGGCCATCTTCGAAGGCCAACTGGACATGGAAAATGGCTACATCGTGACTCGTAGCGGTTTAAAAGGATTGGCCACCATGACGTCGGTGCCTGGCGTGTTTGCCGCCGGCGATGTACAAGACCATGTCTATCGCCAAGCCATCACCAGCTCTGGCACCGGCTGCATGGCGGCACTAGACGCTCAACGTTGGCTGGAGAGTGCGCAAGACTGAGCGCGCTGATCCAGTGCTGAGCCCAGAAGACGCTCAGCTGCTGGCTCAGGCGCTGGCTCAAGTCATACCACTGCGAGGTCGTCAGCGGGTCACGCACACCAAGCCTGCCCCGCCCATCCGTTTTCAAAGGCGACAGGCTGCGGTCAGCGAGCCTGACGGTTTTCCGTTATCAGATGGCGATACGAGTGGCCAAGCTCAGGTACTTGAGTCCTTTCATCGGTCGGGCATCTCTAGCGAAACCTTACGGCGCCTTAAACGCGACAGTCACACCGTTCGTGAAACGCTGGATTTACATGGTTTAAACCGTGATCAAGCCCGCCTTTCCGTGGCGCATTTTGTGAATGCAGCCGTCCAACAAGGTGTCAAACGCGTGCGAATTGTGCATGGACAAGGGTTCGGATCCACGCACGGTGGTGCCTTACTACGTCAACAAACAAGACACTGGTTGACCCAAATGCCTGATGTGTTGGCTTTTGTGGGTGCGCCAGCACAAGATGGCGGCAAAGGCGCTGTCTTGGTGCTATTACGGTCGACGTAGCTCAGCGACCATCGCTAGCGTGTCTTGATCGGGACGCGGGGTCGCAAGCGAGACCAGCACCATCACGGCGAAAGCCAACGGGATACCAAAGATACCAGCCGCGTTGGGTTGAATACCCCACCACAAATGAATCGGCTCGCTACGTGCAATACCGAACACCAGCTCGCGCAACCAGGGCTGCGTGATGGCCATGTAAAAAAACGTCATCCCAATACCGGCCAGCATCCCGAACGAGGCCCCCCACTTGTTGGTGCGCGACCAAAACACACCGAGCACCAGCGCGGGAAAGAAACTGGCAGCCGCAAAAGAGAATGCCGCTGTCACCATAAAAATAATGTCGGCGGGCGTTTTGGTGGCGACCCAGGCAGCCGCAAACGCCACGAACAGTAAAAATACCTTTGAAACGATGACTTGCCGGTTGGAATTCATCTCTGGCGAAACAACGCGCACACTAGTGTCGTGGGACAACGCGTTAGAAATTGTGAGCAACAATCCATCGGCTGTTGAAAGGGCTGCAGCCATCGCACCAGCCGCAATCAAGCCAGACATGACGTATGGTAAGCCACCGATCTCGGGGCCCGCCAAAACCACCATGTCCGAGCCCATGTGGATCTCACTGAGCTGCACAATGCCATCAGCGTTGATGTCCGTGATTTCAATCAAGGTCCGATCCAACGCGGACCAATCGTTGACCCAGGTTGGCAAGGCCGTGTAAGCCATACCAACCACCCCATGGTAGATCTCGTTTTTTACCAAGACGGCTAAGGCTGGGGCGGTTAAGTACAGCACCAGAATAAAAAATAACGACCAAAACACCGATTTTCGCGCTGCGCTGACTGAAGGCGTGGTGAGCGATCGCATCAAAATATGCGGCAAGCCCGCTGTGCCCAACATCAAGCAAACCAACAGCGCCAAAAAGTTATTTTGCGCGGCTGACCGTCCTTGCTCAGTGTTAGCAACAAAAGGCTCCGTATGCGGCCTCACCGACTCGGCTCGACGCTTGTACTCATTTTTGAGTTGCGTCCAATCCACTCGCGCTTGTTCTTCAGACTCTGGGTACTGAGCGAGTTGACGCTCGAGTTGTCTGACTTCCAACATCGGCGTGTCAATCGCCCGCGCGCGCAACAGCCGATTGCGTAATGCTTCTTTTTCGGTTTGCCAGGATAAGGGCAAGGCGTCTACCCGCATCGCCATCAACTGTGCTTGAGATTGCCAGTAGGCCCGCACCACTTGCTCGGCCGGGTCTTCTGCGATGACCAGCTCACGCTCATGGATGGCTGAAAGCACCTCACCAGCGGCCACTTGGGGCACCGGTTTACCGGTTTGACTGATGGAGAGCCAAATAACGGGTAGCAAGTAAGCGATCACCAAGATGATGTATTGGCCCACTTGCGTCCAAGTCACTGCGCGCATCCCCCCCAAAAACGAGCAAATTAGCATGCTACCGAGCGCAATAAAGACGCCAAGCTCAAAGGAAATGCCAGTCAAACGTGTGGTGATCAGGCCGACGCCATAAATTTGGGCCACCAAATAACTAAAGGAGCAGGCTAAGGTACAAAGTACCGCAACCATTCGGGGTAAATGGCCACCGTAACGTGCGCCCAAAAAGTCTGGAATGGTGTAACGGCCAAATTTCCTGAGGTAAGGCGCAATCAGCAGAGCCAACAGAACATAGCCGCCGGTCCACCCCAAAATAAACGCCAAACCGTCATAGCCCGAAAGGTACAAGGTACCCGCCACGCCAATAAAAGAGGCAACCGACATCCAATCGGCTGCTGTGGCCATACCATTAAAGACAGCCGGCACACGGCGTCCTGCCACGTAGTACTCAACTGGGTCCGAGGTTCGGCAGTAAATACCAATGGCGGCATACAACAAAACGGTTGCCAGAAGAAAAACATAGCCAATCCACTCACGCGCCATGCCGGCGACTTCAAAGGCCGCCAAGAGACCAATCAGAACCAAAAAACCAAAGGCATATAAAACATAGCGGCGCACCAAACTGGCGTGCCACTGACGATCGTCAGCGCTAAGGTCGTGGTTAGTCATGACTAAGGTGGGTCATTGGCTGCCTCTTGCGTGGCCAATGATTGAGACTCTTGTTGGTCACGGCGGTCCATGATGGCCGCGTAAATGCCAATTAAAACCAAGTAAATCAGCGGCACCCCAAAGGCGGCCAAGGCCATGGATAGCGGCCAACCAAACACTGTCCAATCATTGGGCAGCGCTGGAAGGGCCATCGGCATGAGGCTCACCAGCAACCAAACCATCAAAGTTATCGCGACCAGTAACAAGTTACGCGGCCAATAATCTTTCAACGGTAATGGTTGATTGCGCATTGGGCTAAGCCTGACCAAATTCGGCAGTAAGTGACGACCAGCGCCATCCAAAGAATAAACGGCCGACACTGAGTGCCGGCCGGTTTTTACTTATTTTTTTTATGGTTTGCTGCAAAACGGGCTTTGACCGATGCTGCCAGTCTCGCCATGCAGGGTTTTGTCTCCTCACCCGAATGCTAAGAGTATGCACCAATGCTGGGCGAGGCGCATCAGGGAATGCCCTAGTCCAGCGCATGGCCAAAATTTACATGTTGTCGATCATCACCTGACCGAAGCCAGAGCAAGACACTTGGGTCGCACCTTCAAGCAAACGGGCAAAGTCGTAGGTCACTTTTTTCGACAAAATCGACTTTTCCATGCTGGCAATGATAATGTCAGCTGCCTCAACCCAGCCCATGTGACGCAGCATCATCTCAGCCGACAGGATCTCGGAACCAGGATTGACGTAGTCTTTGCCAGCGTACTTAGGTGCTGTGCCATGAGTGGCTTCAAACATGGCCACTGAGTCAGACAGGTTTGCACCTGGGGCTATGCCAATGCCACCGACTTGGGCGGCCAACGCGTCAGAAACGTAGTCACCATTCAAATTCAAGGTTGCAATGACATCGTATTCAGCCGGACGCAACAAAATCTGTTGCAAAAAGGCGTCAGCAATCGAGTCTTTGACAATAATTTCACGTCCCGTCTTCGGATTCTTGAACTTGCACCATGGGCCACCATCAATCAACTCAGCGCCGAACTCTTTTTGTGCCAGCGCATAAGCCCAATCACGGAAGCCACCTTCGGTGAACTTCATGATGTTGCCCTTGTGCACAATCGTCAATGAACTGCGATCATTGTCGATCACATACTGAATGGCCTTGCGAACCAGACGCTCAGTGCCTTCACGCGAAACAGGCTTCACGCCAATGCCAGAGGTATTGGGGAAACGAATCTTTTTAACGCCGAGCTTGGTCTGCAAAAACTCAATCAACGCTTTGGCGTCGTCTGACTCCGCCGCAAACTCAATACCGGCGTATATGTCCTCTGAGTTTTCCCGAAAAATCACCATGTTGGTCTTTTCTGGCTCACGCAGTGGTGATGGCACACCCGCAAAATAACGCACTGGACGCAGACACACGTACAAATCAAGCTGCTGGCGCAAAGCCACATTCAACGAACGAATGCCGCCACCCACAGGGGTGGTCAATGGGCCTTTGATCGAAACCACATAGTCGCGTACCGCCTCAAGCGTCTCTTCAGGCAACCAAACGTCAGGGCCATAGATCTTGGTGGACTTCTCGCCGGCATACACTTCCATCCAATGAATTTTGCGCTTACCACCGTAGGCCTTCTGAACCGCCGCGTCGACAACTTTTAACATCACCGGTGTGATGTCTGCGCCCGTGCCATCACCTTCGATGTATGGCAAGATTGGCTCATCGGGCACGTTAAGCGAAAAGTCAGCATTGACGGTTATTTTTTGGCCTGCACTAGGCACTTTGATATGCTGGTATGACATGTAAGCTCCGGTAATGGGTTAATCCAACTGGGCATTTTATCCCGCATTACAACCAAAGGTTTCACAATGTTCGACCCGACCCGCGATCAAGTCAGAGAATTCTTCATCAGCGCCTGGCAACAAAGATTGTCAAGAAGCGTCTCTACGCCACTTCAAACCATGGCTGCCAACCTCATCGAGTGGCACCCGGAGTACCACGAAACGCTTTCAGATCCAGAGGCACTGACGCGAGACTTCAACGTCGAAAACGGCAAAACCAACCCGTTCTTGCATCTTTCAATGCACTTGGCGATCGCCGAGCAAGTCTCTATTGATCAACCCCCAGGCATTAAAGATGCCCATCACCAATTGGCCACACGGTTAGGCGAGCATGATGCCGTGCATGAAATCATGGATTGCTTGGGTGAAGTGGTTTGGCAGTCACAGCGCACGGGCCAGCCTTTGAGTAATGAGGTTTACTTAGATCTGATCTTGCGCCGCGCGAGTCGTGATGACCACTAAAGACACGGGGACCTAAACAGGCCCCCGAAAAATAACGTGCCATGGCGGCAGTGATTTACTTTCGGACCGCCAATGGTGATGGCTGTGTGGCCAACCATGCCGACACGTTTTGAATGTCTTGCTTGCTCATTTGCATCGCAAAAGAGGACATGATGGCGTTATTACGGACGTTGGCTGTCGCCGGCAGTCCACGCGCACCGCGCTGGTAGGCTGTTAATGCGTGCTTAAGGTAGTCAGCGTGCTGGCCCGCCAAAATTGGATAGGATTCGGCAATCGCTTTATTGCCCTCTGCGCCATGACAAGACGCACAGTTAAGGCGTTCCCAGGTGGCTTGGCCAGCCTTCAAGTCAGCCGACAAGGCCGTTGGTGTGATAGCCGCAGCTGCCAATGTAAACACCGTTGTTGCAATCAATTTCATGGGTATCAGACTCACTTCAAATTGGCGTAGTAGGCAGCCAAATCGGCCATGTCTTGCTCAGACAAGGTCGATGAAATGGCAGTCATGGTGGGATGCGTTCTTTCACCCGTGGCGTAGGCGCGAAGTGCCACAACCAAATATTGCTCGTTTTGTCCGGCAATCATGGGAACAGCGTAGACCTCAGGAAAACTGGCTTTATAGCCTGGAATACCATGGCAACCAATACACATCGAGTTTTTATCTTTTCCCGCTGCAAGATCGCCAACCAAAGGGCCACTGGCAACGGCTGCTCCCGCAAAACCCATGGCAAGCGCTAGCATGATGAAACGGGCGACTCGGCCCAACATACAGGGTATTTCGTGTAAAAAAGACGTCATGTTTTTGGCTCTTCCGTTAACAAACCATTTGAAGCAGTGCCATCGACATTGCAGCTTCAAATCTGTTTCCATTGTACGATAATTGAAAGATATGCAGGCAAGCTTAACCCTTTTTATCTAGGACTAACCCTTATGACTTCGGATGTTGACCCCTCTTTGAGCAGCAACCGTTTTGATGGAACCGAGCGCTATGTTGCCACTGACGACCTTAAACTAGCTGTCAATGCCGCACTGACACTGGAGCGCCCGTTACTGATCAAAGGTGAACCGGGGACCGGCAAAACCATGCTGGCTGAAGAAGTGGCTGCCGCACTCGGTCGACCGTTGTTGCAGTGGCACATCAAATCGACCACCAAAGCCCATCAGGGCCTCTACGAGTATGACGCGGTATCGCGCCTGCGCGACTCGCAACTCGGTGACGAAAAAGTTAAAGATATCCGCAACTACATTGTCCAAGGCGTGTTGTGGCAGGCATTTACCGCTGATGAACCAACGGTTCTGCTGATTGATGAAATCGACAAAGCCGATATCGAGTTTCCCAATGACCTGTTACGTGAACTCGATCAAATGGCCTTTCACGTCTACGAGACGCATGAAACCATCACCGCCAAGCACCGGCCGTTAGTTATCATCACCTCCAACAATGAAAAGGACCTGCCCGACGCATTTCTGCGCCGATGCTTCTTTCATTACATTCGATTCCCCGACCGCGACACGCTCAAGTCAATCGTTTCGGTGCACTTCCCGAATTTACACGCTGACGTTTTACGGGCTGCGCTTGATGCGTTCTTTGGTTTACGTGAAGCACCGGGCCTTAAGAAAAAACCCTCGACCTCGGAGTTTCTCGATTGGCTAAGGCTCTTGATTGCAGAAGATATTGATGTCGCTGAAATCGAAGCCCATACCGCAACTTCAGTGCCGATCTTGGCTGGTGCGCTTCTTAAAAATGAGCAAGACGTCCAACTGCTTGAGCGTTTGGCGGCCGCGACTCGGCAAACCACCAGACGACCCACATGAGTACTGTCATCACGCCTTTGACCACCACGGTACTCAGTCGGGGTGAAATCAGACTCGAACCTTTGGGTCTTGAGCATGCTGGCGATCTACGAGCAGCTGCCGCTGACGGCAACCTTTGGACTCTTAGGGTGACCTCGGTACCCGAGCCCGAACAGACTGAGGCTTATATTGAAGCCGCGCTAAAAGGCCACGCCGAAGGCCACATGCTGCCCTTTGCTGTGCGTCATCTCGGCACCAACCAAATCATTGGTTGTACCCGCTATCACGACATCATCGCGGCGGTTGGCCGTCTTGAAATTGGTTACACCTGGTATGCCAAGTCATATCAGCGCAGCTCAGTCAATACGGTTTGTAAGTTTTTACTACTAACGCACGCCTTTGAAACACTAAACGCCGGCGTGGTTGCATGGCGCACTGACAACTTTAATATCGCTTCGCAACGCGCCATCGAACGCTTGGGTGCCAAGCGTGATGGCGTGATTCGTGGCAACGCCTTGCGGCGCGATGGCACAGTTCGCGATACCGTCATGTACAGCATAAGCGCCGGTGAATGGCCCGAAATCAAAGCCCACCTGCTGTATCTTCAGGAACGCCATGCTCGCTGACTTTTTCTATCACCTGCGCGCCCAGCAACTGCCTGTTAGCGTCAAGGAATACCTGACGCTGTTAGAGGCCTTGAGCAAACCATTGATGAACCCTTCGCTTGAAGCGTTTTATTATTTGGCACGTATCACGCTGGTGAAAGACGAATCTCTGTTTGATAAGTTCGACCGTGCCTTTGGCAGCTACTTTCGCAAGCTCGAGAGTAAGGTCCCCGGCAAAAAAATTCCGCTCGACTGGCTGGTCAAAGAATTTGAAAAGCATCTCACGCCTGAACAAAAAGCCGAAATCGAGCGCTTAGGCTGGGATCGGCTCATGTCACTTTTTGAAGAGCGGCTCAACGAACAAAAAGAACGACACGCCGGTGGCAGCAAATGGATCGGCACCGGTGGCACCTCGCCCTTTGGCAACGGTGGCACCAATCCCGAAGGCATTCGCGTGGGCGGCCAATCCTCTGGCAGCCGTTCGGCGGTTAAGGTTTGGGATGAACGCCAGTTTCGTGACTATGACGATCAGCTCGAACTGGGCACGCGAAACTTCAAAGTCGCGTTGCGACGCCTTCGACGCTTTGCCCGTGAAGGCGCTGATCTTGAACTTGATCTTAACGACACCATTCGCAGTACTGCACGCAACGCTGGTTACTTGGATCTTCGCATGGTGCCCGAGCGTCACAACAAGGTCAAAGTACTGATGCTTTTGGATGTCGGTGGCAGCATGGACGACCACATCGGTCGAGTCGAGGAACTGTTCTCTGCTGCTCGCAGCGAGTTCAGAAATCTCGAGGTCTACTACTTTCACAACTGCCCCTACGAGCACCTTTGGCAATCCAACCGGCGTCGCCAAATGGAGCGATTTGAGACCTGGGACATTCTTCGCAAGTTCAACGCCGATTGGCGCTTGATCTTTGTCGGTGACGCTTCAATGAGCCCTTACGAAATCCTACAACCCGGCGGCTCCGTCGAGCACTACAACAAAGAGTCCGGTGCGCAGTGGTTGCAACGGATGGTGCAAAACTGGACCAAGTCGGTTTGGCTCAATCCCGAACCACAGGCGTCATGGCAGTATCGGCAATCGATCGCACTAATTAAGAATATTGTTCAAGACCGCATGTATCCGGTCACCGTCTCTGGTATTGAACAGGCCATGCGACTACTCTCCAAATAACCACCGATCACTCAAGCGATTGCGCCCCGATCGCCAAGGCGATCTTGCCTTGGACGCGCCGTTGGTGCAAATCATCGATCGCTTGGCAGAGTTGTTCCATGGGGTAAGTGGCCGTGATTTGTGGCTGGATACGACCTTGGTGCGTTAATTGCATCAGCGCTCGCATCATGGCGCGCATATCAGTCTCAAAGCGAGCCCGTTCATCAACGGGTGTCCAACCCAAGTACTTGCCAAAGAAAAAGCCATGCAGTGTCAAGTTCTTAACCAGCATGATGTTTAGCGGCAACTGTGGCACACGACCAGCGGCAAATCCGATGCTGATGATCTGCGAGCCCTGAGCGGCTGCCTTAAACGCCATTTCCATCAGATCCCCTCCAACCGGATCAAAGATGATGTTCACCCCTTGAGGACTGGCTGCTTTGATCTGCTGCACCAAAGTCTCATCGGGCGCGAATGCCAGATCGGCACCATGCGCTCGCGCCCGCGCTCGCTTTTGTTCTGAACTCGCACACGCAATCACCCGCGCACCCATGGCACTGGCCAAGTCGACAGCCGCCAAACCCACGCCCGAGCCCGCCCCCAAAACCAAAACCGTGTCCGAGGGCTGCAAACCCACCTTCCATACCAGTGCCGTGTAAGCCGTGCCGTAAGACAACGGCAAGGGCAAAGCATCGAGCATGGTCAAACCAGGCTCAATCGGATAGACCGTGTGCGCGGCAATATTGACATGCTCGGCGTAGCAGCCCCAACGCGACAACCCCAAAACACGATCACCGAGCGCCAAACCACGCACGCCAGGCCCCAGGGCTCGCACCCGACCGACCAATTCGGTGCCTGGTGTAAATGGCAGTGGAGGCTGCGACTGGTAGCGCCCACGAATCAACAAATCGGTGGCATGGCTCACCGTTGCATGACTGACCGTGATGGCGACTTCACCCATGCCAGGCTCAGGTGGCAAGGCCACTTCTGTCACATGGGCGACGTCGTTGGGTGCCCCAAATGCGTCACAAACGATGGCCCTCATTAGATTCCCTTTTGGTTTGGTTTTGGTTTGGATTTAATTTTTTTACGGCGCTTGCTTCACCACACCATCAACAAGCCACTGATCGATACGCGCTTGGTCAAATCCGAGCGAGCGCAACACAGCCACCGAATGCTCACCAATCAGGGGAGCGGTCTGCCCCTCGTGCCTGAAGGCTTCAATGGGCGAAGCAACCCGCAAGAGTTCGCCCACCAATGGTTGAACAACTGGCTGCAATACGCCCAGATGCGCGACTTGTGGATGCGCTTTGAGACTGTCGTAATCACGAACCCTGGCATGCAAAATGTCATGGGTGGTAAAGGTCTTGACCCAGTCCTCAGAGCTGGCTTGTCGCAATATCGCTTGGACATCGGCTTGCAATCGTGCGCGCGCCTGCATGCGCAGGGCGTTGGTGGCCAATGATGGGTCCTCTAGCCAAGTCTCACGATCAATCGCACGACAGAACCTCGCAAACTGCTCGTCGTTGAGCACCACCACCGTCAGTTGACCGTCAGCCGTATCGAAGACACCGTTGGGTGCGCTGACCGCGCCAACGGGCTTAGCCCCCACCATCGAGTGCTCCAGCAACCCCATGGCTTGGAACGCCAAGCAAGATTCAAACAAACTGGTTTGAATGTGCAAGCCTTCGCCAGTGCTCTGGCGTCGATACAGCGCCGCCGAAAGCGCTTGGGCCGCATAAAGGCCTGTCACCACGTCTGCCATTAACATCCCGACCCGCTGGGGTTGATCCTCAGGGGTACGATTCATGTACATCAGCCCACTGTCAGCCTGCATCACCGAGTCTGAAGCTGGTAGAGCGGCGTAAGGGCCATCGGGGCCGTAGCCACTGATCGACAAATAAACCAAATTGGGCACTTGTTTGACCAAGGATTCGTAATCAAGCCCTAAGCGTGCCATCACACCCGGTCTAAAATTGTGGATCACCACATCAAATTGCGGTGCTATTTCAATCAAAAGGGAACGGCCTTCGGGCGTTCGAGCATCAACTGCCAAACCCCTCTTGGCTTGGTTGTATTGCATCGACAAGGCGCTTTGGTCACCGTTAACAACCCCAACAAAACGCCCCCAGTCACCGCTCGGTGGCTCAACCTTAATCACATCAGCACCTTGCACCGCAAACATTTGGGCGCAAGATGGCCCCGCGATGCCTTGACTGATATCCAATATCTTGATGCCCTGCCAAGGTTTAATCACAACCACTCCTTTCGCACGCGTTAAACGCAATCACAACATAGACTCAGTGCCATCCAGAATCAAGGCAAAGGCAGCTAACACAGCGTTATGATGAGCCATTGAATTGAACCAATGTCTGCTCGAGTTATCCAACTGGCATCGTTGACTTCATGTTTATGGAACACCTCATGCTTCGTTTTTTAAGAATCCGCGTCATTGCCTTAACCATGAAACTTATCACTTCTTTGGCCACTGGTCTTTTTGCCGTTGCTTTCGCGTTGCCTGCCTCAGCCGTAACCTTACCTGTGACTCTACCGGCTGGCGTCAAGGAAGTCACCTCGGTGGAGGGTGTGACTGAATACCTACTCGAGTCCAATGGCCTACGGGTATTACTCGCACCCGATGCCTCTAAGCCCTCGGTCACGGTCAATATGACTTATTTGGTCGGCTCGCGTCATGAAAATTATGGTCAGACAGGCATGGCGCACCTGCTTGAACACATGATTTTTAAAGGCACACCGAATATCCGTAACGCGCTTGCTGAGTTCTCTAAAAGGGGGTTGCGCGCCAATGGCACAACCTCAGAAGACCGCACCAACTACTACGCCACCTTTGCGGCCAACCCCGAGACGCTTGATTGGTTTATCCGCTGGCAAGCTGATGCGATGGTTAATTCATTGATTGCGCGCGAAGACCTTGATGCCGAAATGACCGTGGTTCGCAACGAAATGGAACGCGGTGAGAACAGCCCGTTTCGCATGCTTTTTCAAAAGACCCACGGTGCCGCTTTTCAGTGGCACAACTACGGCAAAAGCGTCATTGGTGCACGTTCTGACGTCGAGGGTGTTGATATTGAGCAACTGCAAGCCTTCTACCGCGCCTACTACCAACCCGACAACGCGGTCTTGGTGGTGACCGGACAGTTCGACCCAACGACAACGCTGGCTGTCATTGCCGATGCCTTTGGTGTGATTCCCAAAGCATCCCGTGAATTGCCACGGGAATACACCATCGAACCGGTTCAGGATGGTGAGCGTCGCGTCACTTTGCGACGCAATGGCGGCACGCCGCTGGTGGCCGCCGTCTATCGCATTCCGCCGGCCATCCATGAGGACTTCCCCGCGATTGAATTGGCGACTTTAATACTCAGCGATGCCCCTTCAGGGCGCCTCTACAAAGCGCTGGTGCCCGATGGCCTAGCGAGTAGCGTTTTTGGCTTCAGTCGTGACATGTACGCGCCAGGAACCGTGATGTTCGGCGCACAGCTCGATCCCGGTATGAGCACCGACAAAGCCCTCGGTGTGTTAACGCAAACTCTCGAGACCGTTGCACAGCACCCCATGAGCGCTGAAGATCTTGAACGCGCCCGTAGTCAATGGCTTAACAGCTGGGATCAAGTCTATAGCGATGTTCAGCGCTTGGGCACAGCCTTGTCTGAACCCATCTCACTGGGCGATTGGCGCATGTTTTTTAAGCTACGCGACCGCATTCAAGCCGTTACCCTTGAGCACGTTCAGCGTGTGGCGACAGCATTCTTAACGCCGGCCAATCGCACTGAGGGTATTTATATTCCGACAGATGACGCCGTGCGGGCCCCAGGCGTAGAGCGCAGTGACTTAACGGCAATGCTAGAAGGCTATGTGGGTCGTGAGACATCTGCAGCAGTCAGCGGGTTTGACCCAAGCCCAGCAAATATCGACAAACTGACCCAACGCAAAGTGCTGAACTTACCCAGCGGTCCAGTCCAATTGGCTTTGCTACCCAAAGAAACACGGGGTGATCGCGTCACTGCCCAGCTGCTCATTCGCTTCGCGGATGCCGAGCAATTGAAAGGCAAAGCCACCGTTTCAACTGCGGTCGCGGATATGCTGACCTACGGCACACACGAGATGACGCGCCAACAAATCAACGACCGCCTTGATGCTCTCCAAGCTGACCTTTCCGTCAGTGGCGGTGGCACCAGCGTTGAAGTGGGTATTGCCACCACGGGCAAAAATTTGCCAGCAGTCATCGACTTGGCCTTGCATTTGATCAAGGATGCCAATTTCCCTGAGGATCAACGCAAGGAATACATCTCGCAGGTGGTGACTGGTATTCGAGGTGCCATGAGTGAACCCGGTGCATTGGCTTCAAACGCCCTGGCTCGCTACGAGAACCCGTGGCCAGCCGACGACATCCGCTATGCCCCGACGTTTGAGGAGTCCATCACCCGCTACGAGTCGATAACCAGAGACGCGTTGGTTAAATTCCACGAAACGTTTTACGGTGGTGGCCACATCACAATGGCGGTGGTCGGCTCCTTCGATCCCGAACAAGTCGTTGCAACGCTGACAGACTCGCTTAAAAACTGGCGCGAGGCCCCAGCTTACACGCGCGTCAGTGACCCTTACCGCGCAGCCAAGCCTACCCTGATTCGGATCGACACACCCGATAAGGCCAATGCGGTGTTTTCAGCCACGCTGCCCTTGCCACTACAAGACACTGACCCAGACTACCCGGCGCTGGTGATTGGTAACTACATGTTGGGCAGTTCAGCCAACTCTCGGCTTTGGATGCGTATTCGAGAGCAAGATGGCTTGTCATACGATGTGCGCAGTCAATTATCGGCTTCGTCCTTTGAGCCCGCTGGTCGTTGGTCTATTTCCGGCATTTTTGCGCCCGACAGCTGGGTGAAGTTTGAGAGAGCCCTCAACGAAGAGTTACAACGGGCGTTGACTGACGGCTTTTCAGATGAAGAGTTGGCTCAAGCCACCAGGTCTTTGTTGAATCTTCGACAGCTGTTTCGTGCCCAAGACAATGCTCTCGTATCGGCATGGCTTGACTACCTAACCCAAGACCGAACATTTGCTTGGTCAGCGGCCTTCGATGAGAAACTCAAGGCTTTGGATGCAGCCACGGTTAACGCCACCATGCGCAAGCACCTAGACCCCAAAGGGTTGGTGCGAGCGTTAGCGGGTGACTTTTGAATTAAGAAAAGAACGCCTTAACGCGATCCGTCCAAGACTTGCTTTGCGGCGAGTGGCGATCACCGCCCTCGCCGAGTGATTGTTCAAATTGACGCAGAATATCTTTTTGTTCTTCGGTCAGTCGAACTGGTGTTTCGACCACCACATGGCAATACAAATCGCCTGGGTAGCCTGCCCGAACACCTTTGATGCCTTTGCCACGCAATCGGAAAGTCTTGCCCGACTGGGTCCCGTCGGGAATCGTGATTTCTGCTTTACCACTCAGTGTGGGCACCTGAATATCACCGCCTAGGGCTGCTTTGGTAAATGGGATCGTCAACTCGCAATGCAAGTCATCGCTTTCTCGTTGGAAGATATTGTGTGGTTTGAGATGAATCTCAACAAACAAATCGCCCGATGGCCCACCATTGACGCCAGGCTCACCATTGCCGCTTGAACGAATCCGCATGCCGTCATCAATACCGGCTGGGATTTTGACTTGTAAGGTTTTGTTTTTACGCACGCGACCCTCACCACGGCAAGGTGTGCAAGGATCTTTGATTTCTTGGCCCGATCCATGACAAGTCGGGCAGGTTTGCTGCACACTGAAAAAGCCCTGTTGCATGCGAACCGCACCGGCACCACCGCAAGTGCGGCAGCTCGTGGGTGAAGTACCCGGTTTGGCACCGGTGCCAGCGCACACGTCACAAGACTCCCAACTCGGCACTCGGATTTCCGTTTCCAGTCCGTTGGCCGCCTGCTCCAAGGTGACTTCCATGGCGTACTTGAGATCAGCACCCCGATAGACCTGCGGACCACCGCCACCACCTCTGCGTGCTCCGCCAAAGATCTCCCCAAAAATATCGCCAAACGCATCAGAAAAAGCCGCGCCACCCGCACCGCCGCCCATGCCCGCCGCATTGGGATCCACACCCGCATGTCCGTAACGGTCATAAGCACCCCTTTTTTGAGGATCCGATAAGACCTCGTAGGCCTCTTTGGCAGCCTTAAATTTCTCTTCAGCGTCTTTATTACCGGGGTTTCGGTCAGGGTGCCACTTCATGGCTAGCTTGCGATAGGCTTTTTTCAGCTCATCATCTGAAGCGTTCTTAGCAACCCCAAGGGTTTCATAAAAGTCACGTTTGGCCATCTTTACGCTTTAGTTTTCGTTAACAACAACGCCCGGAGACCCTAAGCGGGTATCCGGGCGCCCCAATCGGGACCGCAGTACTTTACGAACCGTCGCGTTTGACTTCTTTGAAGTCGGCATCCACAACATCGTCCGAGGACTGAGTTTCACTGGCACCGCCATCTTGGCCCGCCGCTTGCGCTTGGGCCTGCATGTCGGCATACATCTTCTCACCAAGCTTTTGTGCCGCTGTCGATAGGGCTTCCACTTTGGCGTCTAACTCAGGCTTGTCAGCGTTGTTCTTTAACGCCTCTTCAACCTCAGTTAGCGCACTTTCGATGGCCTCTTTTTCACTGGCTTGAAGCTTATCGCCATGCTCAGCCAGTGACTTACGGGTTGAATGCACCACCGAGTCGGCCATGTTTCGAGCCAGTGCCAATTCAGCCATGCGATGATCTTCGGCCGCATTGGCTTCAGCGTCCTTGACCATGCGTTGAATCTCTTCTTCGGTCAGCCCAGAGTTGGCTTTAATCGTGATCTTGTTCTCTTTGCCCGTGCCCTTGTCTTTGGCTGAGACGTGAACGATACCGTTGGCATCAATATCAAAGGTCACTTCAATCTGCGGCAAACCCCGGGCGGCTGGCGGAATGCCTTCGAGGTTAAATTCACCGAGCATCTTGTTGCCAGCGGCAATTTCTCGTTCACCTTGAAATACTTTAATCGTCACAGCCGGCTGGTTGTCATCTGCCGTTGAAAACACTTGCGAGAACCGGGTTGGAATCGTGGTGTTCTTGGTAATCATCTTGGTCATTACACCGCCCAAGGTTTCAATACCTAGTGATAATGGTGTGACATCGAGCAGTAACACATCTTTGCGGTCACCCGCCAACACCGAGCCTTGGATCGCAGCACCCGCAGCCACGGCCTCATCTGGGTTGACGTCTTTGCGTGGCTCACGACCGAAAAATTCTTTGACCTTTTCCTGCACCTTGGGCATGCGGCTCATGCCACCAACCAAAATCACATCATCAATTTCGCTGACTTTGATGCCCGCGTCTTTGATGGCCATACGGCAAGGTGCCATGGTGCGTTCAATCAGATCTTCGACCAACGATTCGAGTTTGGCGCGTGTGATTTTTAAGCTCAAGTGCTTAGGACCGGACGCATCAGCGGTGATGTAAGGCAAGTTCAATTCGGTTTGCTGGCTTGATGACAGCTCAATCTTGGCTTTTTCAGCAGCCTCTTTCAAGCGCTGAAGAGCCAACACATCTTTGGAAAGATCAACGCCTTGCTCTTTTTTGAACTCAGCAATCACGTAATCGATAATGCGCTGGTCAAAGTCTTCCCCGCCCAAGAACGTGTCGCCGTTGGTTGAGAGCACTTCGAATTGCTTTTCACCGTCTACGTCTGCAATTTCGATGATTGACACGTCAAACGTACCACCACCCAAGTCATAGACCGCAATCTTGCGATCGCCTTTCTCAGATTTGTCCATGCCAAAAGCCAATGCCGCCGCTGTTGGCTCATTGATGATGCGCTTAACGTCAAGACCGGCAATGCGGCCGGCGTCTTTGGTGGCTTGGCGCTGGCTGTCGTTAAAGTAGGCCGGGACGGTAATCACGGCCTCAGTCACGGGGTAACCCAGGTAATCTTCGGCGGTTTTCTTCATCTTGCGCAGTACATCGGCCGACACCTGAGCAGGCGCCATGGCTTTGCCTTGGGCCTGAACCCAAGCATCGCCGTTCTCAGCCTTAACAATTTTATAGGGCATCAGGTCGATGTCTTTCTTGACGGCATCTTCGTTGAACTTGCGTCCAATAAGACGCTTCACCGCGTAAAGTGTATTGGTTGGATTGGTCACGGCTTGGCGTTTTGCTGGCGCGCCGACCAGCGCTTCGCCATCTTCCATGTAGGCGACGATTGAAGGCGTGGTACGCGTGCCTTCGGCATTCTCGATAATTTTGACTTTGCCGCCATCCATCAGAGCGATGCAGCTGTTGGTGGTGCCTAAGTCAATGCCAATGATTGTGCTCATGATTTTTGTACCTTTAAGTGAGGCTCAAACAGTAAATGTATTTGTATAGAAAGTGGGGATCATCCCAATAATTTCAAGCACCCTTGACTGCCGCCATTTACGCCGCGACGGTCACCAAGGCCGGGCGAAGCACCCGATCGGCAATTAAGTAGCCCTTTTGCAGAACAGCCACAACCGTGTTGGCCTCTTGCTCAGAGGGGACGGTTGCAATGGCTTGGTGATGGTGCGGGTCAAACTTCTCGCCCGTGGCTGGTGCAATTTCTTTTAAATGATTGCGCTCAAACGCCCCCGTCAATTGCTTAAGCGTGGCATCAATGCCTGTACGAAAGTCCTCGTTGCTTTGATCGGTTTGCGTCAGCGCTGCCTCTAAACTGTCTCTGACAGGCACCAAGCTTTCAGCGAATGACTCGATCGCGAATTTACGGGCTTTGGTCACCTCTTCGGCTGAGCGGCGACGCACGTTTTCCATCTCAGCCACGGCTCTCAAGGCCTGATCTTGAAATTCGGCCATCTTTTCTTTGGCTTTTTCAAGCTCAAACTGAAGATCGATCGGTGTGTCAGGTGCATCTGGTGCTTGCGCATCCGTCGGTGTCTCGGGCGCTACTGGCGTGGGCTCATCGGCGTTTTCGTCTTCAAGACGCGCGTCGTGAGGGGTTGTTGTCATGGGGTATCTCCACAATATTAGGCGTTCATATAATGGAAATGGGGACAAACGGGCGGTTTTCAAGGGGCGATCCTAGCCTTTGCTTATTACCCCGTGATGTGGTCCTCTTGAGTGGGCCAACCCTGCAAATGTTGCTCGACCATGGAGGTCAGCGCATCAATCCACGCGGGATCGTCGTTAAGACAAGGAATGTAGCGAAACTGCTCGCCACCAGCGGCCATAAAGGTATCCTTGACTTCGACGGTGATTTCTTCCAATGTCTCCAAACAATCAGCCACAAAACCTGGGCACACCACATCAATTTTGGTAACGCCAGTCTTGGCAAGTTCTTCAAGTGTGGGCTCCGTGTAGGGCTGCAACCAAGCAGCAGGACCAAAACGACTTTGGAAGGTGACTAAAAAATCGTCATCATTAAGACCCAAACGATCGGCCAAGGCGCGTGCCGTCTCGTAGCTGTCTCGACAATAGGGGTCGCCGAGCTCCGTGCATCGCACGGGCAACCCATGAAAACTCATGACCAGTTTTTGTGGACGGCCGTTGGTGGCCCAAAAGCGTTGAATTTGATCAGCCAATGGATGAATGTAGGCCGGATCGACATGAAATCGTTTGATAAACCGCATCGCAGGCTGGTTGCGCAGGTGCGAGGCCACGCGGGTCACCTCGTCGACAACGGTCGCCGTCGTCCCAGATGCGTACTGGGGATAGAGCGGCACTGTCAAGATATGTTCACAGCCTTTTTCGTGCAGTTCGTTGATGGCCTCACGAATGCTGGGTTTGCCATAACGCATGGCAACAGCGACTTCGACGCAATGCCCGCGCTCAGCCAAAACTCGGCTCACGCCCTCGGCTTGGCGCTTGGTATAGACCAGCAAAGGAGAGCCACCATCCATCCAAATACTGGCATAACGGTGCACCAGCTTTTTGGGGCGGGCCAGCAGAATCGGGCCATTGAGAATGGGCCACCACAGCAGTTTGGGTATTTCAATGACGCGGGGATCAGACAAGAACTCTCGCAAGTAACGCCGAATGGCACTTGCCGTGGGTGCATCAGGCGTACCCAAATTAACGAGCAACACACCCACCGAACCTACCTTGAAAGGGGCAGGCCAGACTTTCATGCGTGATGGTTTCGGCTCAGGCCAATAACGCTTACGGGGTTCAGCAGTACCGGACAACGTGTCACCTCAAATGGGTAAATATTTCATTATCAAAACCGCAGGTCGTCTGTCCTCGTTATCGATCGTGGCCGGACTGACTCAGGGCATTGGACAACAGTCTGGATGTAATGTCGACAATCGGTATCACTCGATCGTAAGCCATGCGGGTCGGACCAATAACGCCCAGTGTACCGACAACCCGGCCATCTACCCCATAAGGGGCGGTCACGATGCTCAGGTCTTCCATCGGCATGAGTGTCGAGTCACCGCCGATATAGATCTGCACACCTTGGGCGCGGCTACTGGCATCTAAAAGTTGTAACAAGTCGGTCTTTTTTTCAAACAAAGAAAACGTGCGGCGCAGGCGCGCCATGTCCGAAGCCAGGTCATTGATATCCAGAAGACGACGCTCGCCTGAGATCACAACCGAGTCCAACTCATCGGGCTGATCGGATCCCGCTTCTACGGCTGCCTGCATCAAGCGCGACATATCGACACGCAGGCTTTCAAGCTCGCCCGCCAATGCGCGACGCACCTCAGCAAAGGGTTTGCCCGAAAAATGCTGGTTAAAGAAATTGCCCGCTTCGATCAGCTCGATTGATGTGTAATCGCGTGGGGTCAACAAAATACGGTTTTGTACATCACCGTCAGGCGTCACAATAATCAGCAAGATACGCTTTTCTGACAAGCGTATGAATTCAACTTGTTGAAACACCTGGCTGCGGCGCGGCGCGAGCACCACACCCGCAAATTGCGTCAGGTTTGATAACAACGAGGCTGCAGCTGAAACAGCTCGCGTCGGATCCGTCGAGGGCAACATACTGCTGATGGCATCGGCGGGTAACAACTCAAAAGGCTGTGAGGCCAACATGCTATCAACAAATAAACGATAGCCTTGGGGTGTGGGGATGCGGCCTGCCGAGGTGTGGGGGCTGTGAATAAGCCCGGCCTCCTCTAAGTCAGCCATCACGTTACGGATGGTGGCCGGTGATAAATCGAATACTTTTGACAACGTGCGCGAACCCACCGGCTGACCATCAGCGATGTACTTTTCAATCAACGCCTTCAAAAGCGAGTGGGCACGATCATCCATATTTGCTTTGAATCCTCAAGCAGCACCCTATAATCTATCCATTATCTGCTGAACTTGTTTACTAATCCACTCGGTCATTCTATGCACTTTGCCACCGTTGCGCTGATAGGACGCTACCAAGACGCCAAATTGGCGGCGCATTTGCGCGCTTTGGCACAATTGCTGCAATCAGCAGGACGCCGCGTCCTCGTTGAAGCACAAACCGCACAACACACGGGCTTAACAGAGTTTAGCGTTGCTGACTTTGACCAAATTGGGCAGCAAGCAGATTTGGCCATTGTAATGGGTGGCGACGGCACGATGCTCGGGGTGGCTCGACACCTAGCCCCCTGGTCTGTGCCAGTGGCTGGCATCAACCACGGCCGGCTGGGCTTTATCACTGACATTGCACTAGAAGACGCGCATGCCGCTTTGGGTGACTTGCTCGAAGGCCGGTTTGAAACTGAAGAGCGCATGCTGTTGGCCGGCGAAGTCTTGCGCGACAAAACCTGCCTATACAGCGCCACGGCGCTCAATGATGTGGTCATCAGCAGGGCGGGGCGCGGCGGCTTGTTGGAGGTACGCATCGACATTGATGGGGTCTACATGTACACCCTCCGCGCCGACGGCCTCATTATCGCCACACCCACAGGCTCTACTGCCTATTCCTTGGCTGCCTCTGGGCCCATCTTGCATCCCGGCATCAATGCCATGCTGCTTGTGCCCGTTTCTCCCCAAACCCTGTCGAACCGACCCATTGTGGTTCCCGATAACGCCACGCTGAACCTCACTGTTATTGGCATGAGTCGCATCGAAGCCGGTGGTAGTGTTCACTTTGACATGCAGACGTGGTCTGATATTCACTTGGGCGACCAAGTGCAGGTGAGACGCGCACCAGACACAGTGACGTTTTTGCACCCAAGTGGCTACAGTTTCTTTTCGACGCTACGCAAAAAACTTGACTGGCATCGCCTACCAGCCACCGGTCACAACGAGGAGTAACCCATGCTGCGGGAACTGGCGATTCGCGACTTTGTCATCGTGAAGGATGTTTCGCTGCCACTCGCGTCTGGCTTCAGTGTACTGACGGGTGAAACCGGTGCCGGCAAATCAATCTTGATTGATGCCCTAAGCCTGGTGCTCGGGGGTCGCGCAAGCGGAGAAGTGATTCGCTTGGGCGCCACCCGTGCGGAAATCACTGCAGTCTTTGAACCCAATCAAACCGCCACCGACTGGCTCAAGCAACACGACCTCGCGGCAGATGATGACGTTATCCTCAGGCGGCTAATCGATAATCAAGGCAAAACCCGTGCCTACATCAACGGCACCATCGTGCCTTTGAATCAGCTCAAAGCGCTCGGCGATTGCTTGGTCGACATCCATGGTCAGCACATGCACCAGAGTTTGATGCGCCCCGATGTGCAACGTGACCTACTCGATGCGCAAAGCGCGATGGGCGCTCAGCGCATCGCTATTACCCAAGCATGGCAACAATGGCAGCAGGCCCAAAAAAACTTGGCGCAAGCGCTCGAGGGCGCCCAACAATTGGCCGAGCGTCAAGAAGCGCTCACTTATCAATCACAAGAGCTTGAGAAGCTGGCGCCAGAACCGCGTGAGTGGGACAACATTTCTGATGAGCACAGCCGCTTATCGCATGGACAGTCGTTGATTGAAGCAGCCAGTGCTGCACTCTTAACGATTGACGATGATGAGATGGGCACCCAACGCACGGTTGACATAGCATTAGACAAGCTGCGCCAAGTTCTTAAACACGACCCCAAGTTGCGTGATATCGAACAATCGCTTGAAAGTGCCAGTATTGCGGTCAACCAAGCGCGTTCTGACCTCGCTCGCTATATCGACGGACTTGATCTTGATCCCAGCCGTCTCGATGAACTCGAGCAACGCTTAAAATCCTTATATGATGCGGCTCGCAAATACCGTTGCGAACCTGCTGATCTGCCCGATCTGGCGCTACGCACCCAAAATGAACTAGCGGCCTTGGCCCAAGCCCAAGATATCGATGCGTTGAAGCGCCTAGAAAAGTCAGCCGCTGATCACTATTTGGCTGTGGCCACCGATTTGTCACAAGGGCGGCGAAAGGGCGCCAAACAGTTGGCTCGGGCCGTCGGTAAACACATGCAAACGCTGGGCATGCCTGGCGGGCAGTTCGACATTGCGATCGAACAGGCTACCCCTAGCCCAAATGGCATCGACAAGATAACTTTCATGGTGGCCGGCCACGAAGGGACCCCACTGGCGGCCATGACCAAAGTGGCTTCAGGCGGCGAATTGTCACGAATCGCACTGGCGCTTTCGGTGGTGGCCAGTGCAACAACGCGAGTCCCAACCCTTATCTTTGACGAGGTTGACAGTGGTGTTAGCGGCGCTGTTGCAGAAAAAGTCGGCCAGCTGTTGCGTTCACTCGGCGCGCGACACCAAGTGTTGTGTGTCACGCACTTGCCGCAAGTGGCTGCCTGCGGCAATCACCACTATCGTGTCGCAAAGTCCCGCGATAAAGACGGCGCGGTGACTTCGAGCATCAGCACGTTGGATGACGCTGCGCGCGTGCAAGCGGTTGCTGAGTTACTGGGTGGCGCAAAAATCACCGACACCACCTTGGATCACGCCCAAGAACTTTTGAAGCAGCAAAGCAGCTAACACCCGCAACAGCTTCCTGCTCTTTCAGTTGACGATTTGTGTGGCGCCTTTAAGGCTGTTACTTAAGACTTTACCTTGTTATTTTTCTGGCAAACACTGCAAACGCCGTAAAGCACCATGGCATGGCTCTCAAGCGTGAAACCGTGCTTTTTGGCAACATCGTGCTGGCGCTCTTCAATTTGATCGTCAGAGAACTCAGCCACGCTGCCACAATGAGTGCATATCAAGTGATCGTGGTGATCACCATCATTAAGCTCAAAAATGGCCTTCACCCCATCGAACTGACTGCGCGATAAGATGCCTGCTTGTTCGAACTGTGTGAGCACACGATAGACTGTGGCCAACCCAATCTCGACGTTTTCTGCCAAGAGTGCGCGATAAACATCTTCGGCGCTTAAATGCCGGTGCTCGGCACGCCTAAAGATGTCAAGCACTTTCAGTCGAGGAAAGGTTGCCTTAAGGCCAACCGTTTTTAAGTCACTTTGATCCGATTCAGTTTCCACAGTGCGTTCCATTTCAGTGCGGTCAGTCGACCTTTGTCCTATGATAGCGTTTTGATCGTCATTGATACAGGGGTTCGCGTGCTGTCTCTTCGCAACAAATGTCGCTCACAGTGGTTAATCGGGGTCGTGTTTGTGGCCGCACTCACCACGGGCTGCGGTTCTGACCGCTGGGGTTTCCCTTATAAAGTGGGGGTGCAGCAAGGCAATTGGGTCACCCAATCACAGGTTGAACTGCTTTCAGCCGGCATGACACCCGAACAAGTGCGGTTCGCTTTGGGAACCCCTACCTTGACAAGCGTCTTACACGCCAATCGTTGGGAATACCCTTATTTCTACAAATCCCCAAGTGGTGCCATTGAAGAACGTAATTTATCCGTCTTCTTCAGCGACGGTGTTTTGGCGAAGTGGGTTGGCGATGAACAGCCTGGTCAGCAACCCTTCCAAATCGCCAAAGAAGAAGTCGATAAGTCGCAAGCCGAGGCCGCACAAATCAAGCTCGATCAAGAACGCTTAACCGAGCCCGGTGGCGTTTTGGCGATTGAGAAAGAGATTATTTTCTCCACCATTATCGACACAACACCGTCAACCGATCCCAGCGCCCTGCCTGACGCGCCTGATCAGACACCCGTCCAACTGAATTGATATGCCTTTTTGCGAGATTTTGATATGAGAATTGCGGTTGCCGGGGCCAGTGGGAAGATGGGTCGTCTGTTGATTGAGGCCATCACCCAAGCCCCAGATCTTGAACTAACTGTGGCACTCGATCAAGCGTCTTGCTCGCAGATTGGTCACGATGCTGGCGCGGCCATTGGTATTGATACCGGCGTCAAAATCACCCATGATTTGGCCCAACTGGCCAATGCCGATTGCTTGATTGACTTTACCCGCCCCGAGGGCACACTCGAGCATCTCGCGGCTTGTATCACTCACCAAACCAAGATGGTGATCGGCACCACCGGCTTTGACGAGGCCGGCAAAGCCGCCATCACGCGAGCCGCCAATACCATCAGCATTGTGTTTGCACCCAACATGAGCGTGGGTGTGAACGCGACGCTTAAATTACTTGAAGTGGCTGCCCAAATCCTGAACTCAGGCTACGACGTTGAAGTCTTTGAGGCGCATCACCGCCACAAAGTCGATGCGCCATCAGGCACTGCCTTAAAAATGGGCGAAGTCATCGCCCAAGCATGGCAAAAGCCACTTGATGAAATTGCCGATTGGGCTCGCCACGGTCACACGGGTGAACGCGAAGATGGTCGCATTGGTTTTTCAGTGGTGCGTGGAGGCGATATTGTGGGCGACCACACGGTTTACTTCTGTGGCACTGGTGAACGCATTGAAATCACCCACCGATCAAGCTCGCGTGCGACTTACGCCCAAGGCGGCTTAAGAGCCACACGGTTTCTCAAAAATCATGCCAGCGGACTGTTTGATATGCAAGACGTGCTCGGTCTTAGAATTGACTTTGCTGGGGCCGTGCGTTCAGGCCCAGCAAATGGGTTCAATTTCTAGCGCGACGCCAAACCTCTCGAGCACGTCCGCACCAATGACTTCAGCGAGTGCGAGTAGGTCTCGGGCTTGGGCGTTGCCTAGGTTCACCAAAACAAGGGCTTGCCGCTCATGCACGCCGACATCGCCCAACTGTCGACCCTTCCAGCCGCACTGCTCAATCATCCAGCCGGCGGCGAGCTTGGCGCGCCCATCGGTTTGGGGGTAAGCCACAAGCCCAGGGTATCGTTGGCGCAAACGATCACAGTGCTCGGCGCTCACCAAGGGATTTTTAAAAAAACTACCCGCATTGGGTATTGAGGCTGGATCTGGCAGCTTTAAACGACGAACCGCCACCACTTGATCAAACACCGCCTGCGGGCTCACCACAAAGCCATCCAAAAGCGCTGCCTGCGATAGCGGCTTAAGATCTGGGTAATCGAGTGTGGGTTGCCAAGCGGCTTTCTTTCGTAAGCGAAAACTGACACTCAAAATCAGCAGTGCCTGGCCCTCAGGTTTTTTAAAAAGACTGTCGCGATAAGCAAACTGGCAGTCGTCGGTCGTTAAGGCCTTAGTCTGGCCGCAAGAAAAATCCCAAACGTTGACATGCTCAATCAGTTGACCGACCTCAACGCCATAGGCACCGATGTTTTGAACGGGTGAGGCTCCCACGGTGCCGGGAATCAACGCTAAGTTTTCCAGGCCGAACCAGCCCGCCTTGAGCGACTGCTGCACCCAGTCATGCCATGACTCACCCGCCGCAACATTGACGAGAATGTCGTGAGTGGTTTCTTCGATGACCGTGATGCCTTTAAGAGCCATCAAAATGGTTGGCCCAGTCAGTATCGGTGGCAAAATAAGATTGCTGCCGGCACCGACGATCTTCATGGGTTGATGGGCCAGCCAATGGGACTGCAGCCAAGGCAAACATGACTCATCATCTAATTGCCAAGCCGACTCGGCCACACAAGGCAATGCGAGCGTGTTGTGAACCGCTTGGGACCTAAAGGATGGACGAGATGTTGGCTTTTGGCGGTTTGACATCAAAGGTTTAAATGTGTGCTAATATTTCGGTCTTCGCGACATAGTACTTGATGTTTATTATCATCGACTTGAGCGATAAGTTGCCGAATATGCAAGACACGCGGGAGTAGCTCAGTTGGTAGAGCGCAACCTTGCCAAGGTTGAGGTCGAGAGTTCGAGACTCTTCTCCCGCTCCACATTTCAGGGGAAGCATTTGCTTCCCCTTCTAGTTTGCGATGGCGCAATGGCAGAGTGGTTATGCAGCGGATTGCAAATCCGTGTACCTCGGTTCGATTCCGGGTTGCGCCTCCACATGATGACTAACCCGTGAACCGCTCATGACATCTGATCACGCCGCTGCTCCTCAACCACACGAGGTGTTGCCGGCAAGACACATCACACTGCGTGTTTTTTTGAGCTTTGCGGCAGGCTATTTCATGTCCTATGCCCTGCGATCTGTGAATGCGACCATCGCCCCCTTATTGGCTGATGACCTGCAGCTCACGGCAAGCTCGCTGGGTTGGTTGTCATCGGCTTATTTCTTATCCTTCGCCTCGGTTCAGTGGTTCTTGGGCACCTGGCTCGACAAGTATGGCGCGCGACGCACCGAAGCCATCATGCTCAGCACCGCGGCGGCTGGCGCCATGCTGGTGGCGACCAGCGAATCGTTACTGGGCCTTTCATTGGGCCGGATTTTGATTGGCTTTGGTGTGGCGAGTTGTTTAATGGCGCCATACTCGTACTTTCGCCGCTGCTTCGCCCCAGAAAAGCAGGCCCAATTGGCCATGTGGATGCTGATCGCAGGCACCGCCGGTGCGCTAGCTGCCACGCAACCGACGCTGATGCTTGCACAATGGATGGGTTGGCGAGAGGTGTTTTGGTTATCAGCGGGTCTTTTTGCGCTCAGTGCCCTGGCCATTGCGCGCTTTGTGCCCGATAGCGACTTGGCAGCAACCCGTGCCGGCCTTGCCCTTGCCGCCTCTAAAGCCTCTGCAGCGCCTGCCGCAAACACTGCAACAGATCACCTCCCCATGCGCTTGTTTGAATTACTCAAGCACCCCACGATGTTACGCATCATCCCCACAACGGTCTTTTTCTCAGGCGGATTTGTGGCGTTGCAGTCACTTTGGGTTGGCCCTTGGTTCACCGACGTTCTTAACTTGAGCACCAGTCAGGCAGCCCAAGCACTGCTTTACTTCAACGCGGCACTTCTTGCGGCCTATCTGCTGATGAGCTTTGTTAGTCCTAAACTTGAAAAAATGGGTTTTAACCTCGCTCGGCAAACGCGATTTGGTTTTGTTTGGTTTGTATCTTGTATGGCGTTGGTTCTTCTTTGGCGCACCGAATCTGCTTGGTGGGCTTGGTTGATTTTGGCGCCTGGCATCCCGGCTGTTATCTTGATGCAAACCCAAACGGCTTTGATGTTTCCCAAGGCCATTGCCGGTCGTGTACTGACCACCTTTAATTTGGTCATGTTCACCGGTGCCTTTGCCGTGCAATGGGGTATTGGACTATTGGCTGACGGTTTTATTGGGCTGGGGTCAGACAGAGAAACCGGTCTTTGGCTGTCATTTGGCGTACTACTGGTTTTTCAGTTGGCGAGTCTTTGGTGGTTTTTTTATAAAAAACTGCCACCTGCTGGCCATAATCAACATGGATAAAGCCGTTTTAGATGCCCTGGCGCGATGGCCTGATGTGCCGGCTGTTTACGGCTGGCTGTCACTTTCAGCCCGCGGTCAATGGCGATTACATCCTGATGGACAGGCCATCTTGGGCGGTGCGGGCGAGTCCATAGAGAACAAACAGATCTTGCGCTTTATAGACCGCAATTACACCCACGACACCGAGGGTCGCTGGTTTTTTCAGAACGGACCGCAGCGTGTTTTCGTGCGCATTGACGCGGCACCTTTGGTCATTGCTGTCGATGATGCCCATGGCGAGTTTCATAGTCACAACGGGCACCTGATTGAAAAAATTGATTTTTGGTTGATTGACAATAACGGCCACTTGTTTATTCAGTCACCCACCGGCGCCGGTCAAATCGTGGACAAAGACTTGGTACGGTTGGTCGACACACTGCTCACCGTTCAAGGCATGTCACTCCTGGATTGGTGGTCGCAGTCAAGCCAAACCGAGACAACCATCCATGACCCGCAAGGCCACTTTAGTGCCTGTGTGCAACCCGTCAAGCTCGAACGACTCAAGGACGGCCAAGCCGTCGCCTCACGTTTGGGGTTCATTGCTAACCCACAAGCACCAGGAATCTGATCACACGCCATCAGCCTTGGTCTAGAATAAGGCACCATGGATAAAAGCCCAAATTTCTATTTTCCCGCCCCACGCTTAAGCAACTACTGCGGCCAATGTGGCACACCCATCACCCGTCGTATGCCACCGGGAGATAACCGTGAACGTGATTTGTGTGAGCATTGCGGAGCCATCAACTACCAAAACCCTCGACTGGTGGTGGGCACACTACCGGTCTGGAAAGACAAAATACTATTGTGTTTACGCGCGATAGAACCGCGCGCCAATACCTGGACACTGCCCGCGGGCTTTATGGAACTGGCTGAAACCACTGGTGAAGGTGCTTTACGCGAAACGCGCGAAGAAGCGGGTGTCGAAGTATCTTTGGGCAAGCTCTACACCGTCATCGACATTCCAATGGTTGACCAAATACACGTGTACTTCTTGGCCAGCGCCAGCAACGGTGATGTTGATCCTGGTCCCGAAAGCCTTGAAGCGAAATACTTCGGTTTTGATGAAATCCCTTGGGATAACTTATCTTTTCGATCCGTGGCCACCACGCTGAAGCATTACCTTAATGACGTTAAAACCGGTCAATTCGACACGCGCTATTACTCACTTGAACCCAGCCGTTAAAAACGACTGGGGCTAATGCCATGAACGAGCCGCTGCGCTGGATCAATGCTGACGAGCCACTACCCGATGCCTCAACAGCGCTGACAGACCCACCAGGCTTGGTTGCCGCTGGCCTTGACCTCGGTACAGAACGTCTCGACGAGGCTTACCGCAAGGGCATCTTTCCCTGGTTTAGTGACGGTCAGCCCGTTCTTTGGTGGAGTCCCGATCCCCGAATGGTGCTCTATACCGATGAGCTTCATTTGTCACAGTCATTAAAAAAAAGATTGCGACAAATCGAGCGTACCCAAACAACCGCATCGCAACCCACCATCACCGTGACCACCGACCTCGCCTTTGATGCCGCCCTAACAGGCTGTGCGCAGCGCGGCACAGATGCCGATCAAGACACTTGGATCAACAATGTGATGCAACAAGCCTATCGCCGCTGGCATCGCTTGGGTGCGGTACACAGCGTTGAGGTCTGGTCTGACCAAGCATTGGTGGGTGGCCTTTATGGCGTTTGCTTGGGACGAATGTTTTTTGGTGAATCCATGTTTAGCCGCTGCCCTGACACTTCCAAAATTGCCATGGTTTACTTGGTACGCTTTTTAAAAGCCAATGGGGTGACTCTCATTGACTGCCAAATGCAAACCGATCATCTGGCACGCCTTGGCGCCCGCGAGATCGGGCGAGCATCATTTCTGACCCATGTCACTAGGGCAGTCTCCCAAAAAGCCCTGCCTTGGCCTGCGGGTCGCTTGAACGCTTTTGGGCAAATCGAACAAGACCACGACTTTTTGCTTGGGCAGGCACACCTCAATCGACCGATCGGTTACGATTAATTGCCATGAGCCAAATCCAAGAACTCCCCTTCTCGGCAATCCAGTTCTATGCCACCGCCTCTTACCGTTGCAGCTACTTGCCGCAACAGCAGGCGCGCTCGCAAGTCGCCGCACCTGGGCACTTGGTGCAAGCTGAGGCCTACTCGGGGCTGGTTGAAGAGGGCTTTCGACGCAGTGGCCTATTTACCTATCGACCACAGTGCGATCACTGCCGAGCTTGCGTGCCTGTGCGTGTTGACTGCGCACGGTTTGTGGCGAGCCGAAGCCAACGCCGCGCCGCCAAAAAACACGGTCATTTGCGTGCCTTCGTCACAGAGTTGGCTTGGTCGGCAGAGCACTTTGATCTCTACAGCCGCTATCAACAATCGCGCCATCCTGGCGGCGGCATGGATGAAGACAGTCGTTCCCAATACAGCCAGTTCTTATTAGCCAGTCGAGTGAACTCACGCTTGGTTGAGTTTCGTGATGAGAATGGACAGCTACAGATGGTGTCGATTGTTGATATTCTCGAAACGGGGCTGTCATCGGTTTACACATTTTATGACCCTTCAATCAGTGGCAGCTTGGGCACATACGGCATTCTCTGGCAGATCAAGCAATGCCAGAACATGAATTTGGCTTGGCTTTATTTGGGTTACTGGATCAAAGAAAGCCCCAAAATGGCCTATAAAGATAAATTCAAACCCAGCGAGTTCCGCTTAAATGGTCGATGGCTAGATGAGTCCGCACTTGCCACCTTCAAAGCGCAAACACTGAATCACCTGGCCAATTAAAAAAACACCATGAGCGCGATTTTTACCGCCTACCCACTCGTTCGTCGCGCCCTTTTTGCGATGGATCCCGAAGCCGCCCACGAAGCGACCATGAGCGCCCTGCAAAAGGCCTATGATTGCCGCATCACGCGCGCTTTGTCGCATCAGTTGCCATTAGCACCAACCGTTTTGATGGGTCTATCCTTAAAGAACCCTGTTGGCTTGGCTGCGGGCTTAGATAAAGATGGCGCGCACATTGATGCACTCGGTAACTTAGGATTTGGCTTCATTGAGGTAGGTACTGTCACACCGAGGCCTCAGCCCGGCAACCCCAAGCCACGGATGTTTCGGCTGCCCGAGTCGCAAGCCCTTATTAATCGCTTGGGGTTTAACAACCATGGGTTGACCCAGTTTCTACATAATGTGGCTCGCAGTGAATATCGACGCAATGGCGGCATTCTGGGCTTAAACATTGGAAAAAACGCTGACACCCCCATTGAAAACGCCGCAGAAGACTACTTGATCGGCTTAAATGGCGTTTATCCGCACGCCGATTACATCACTATCAATATCTCGTCGCCAAACACGAAGAACTTACGTGACTTGCAAAGCAGTGAAGCTTTAGACGCGTTACTTGGAGCGCTTAATGCACGGCGCCAAGTGCTCGCCGAACAACACAAAAAGGCGGTGCCCTTAACCGTCAAAATTGCCCCAGATGTGAATGCTGACCAGCTTCAAACCATTGCCGAGGCACTGACCAAACACGCCATCGACGGCGTCATCGCCACTAACACCACCATCTCCCGCCAAGGCGTTGAAGGCCAGGCGCACGCCCAGGAAGCTGGTGGGCTGTCAGGCACACCCGTGCACGAAAAGTCGCTGCTCGTGATTCGCCAATTGCGTGCACTTTTGGGGCCCACTTTCCCGATCATTGGCGTGGGTGGCGTTGTGAATGGCCAACAAGCCGCTGAAAAAATGCAGGCTGGTGCCAACGCGGTACAGATCTACACAGGATTGATTTACCGAGGCCCAGGGCTTATTCCCGAAGCGGTGAAAGCCATCGCAGCTTTGCAAAACCATTAAGCAGTCACACGCCAAATATAAAAAAGCCCCGTTAAACATCAACGGGGCTTTTTAACTTCAATTCAGACTTAGGCTGAGGTACGGCGGGCACGACCGGCTGTCTTGGTCGCGTTGCTTGCGGCATCGCTGGCGGCTTTGAATGTCGCGCTGGTGGCGGCATGCAAGTTCTTCTCAGCAACCTCGGCAGCCTGCTTGGCCGCTTTGTTCATGCTGTCATAGGCGGCAGTGGCCTGAGCCAAAGACGATTTGATCATCGAAATGGTACCTTCGGAACCCGTAGGCGCATTGCGTGAAAACTGATCCACTGCGGCGTGCAATTGCTTCTGTCCTTCAGCGACTTTGCCCTCAGCCAACTTGGCCAAGTCGGCCTGCACGCCTGACACGATGTCATAAACATGCTTGCTGTAAGCGGCGGCTTTGTCAGCCGATGGTTGGATCAAGCCTGAAGTCATGGCAACAGCTTCTTGCGCATCTTTGATGCCCATGGCTTGCTGAGTCTTTTGTGAAGCTTCGTCTATCGTGGCTTTCATGACTTTCAAGTTCAAGTCAACGAGTTTTTCGAAACCACCAAACACGGTGCCTTGGAAAGCCATCATGGCTTCGAGGGTTGCTTTTTGTGATTCAAGCATTTCTTTGGGTAGTTGATTCATTTGTAATCTCCAGTTGTCAGGTCAAACAGCTTATTCAATTGGCGCAAAATGTTGCACTGCACAATTGCTATTTTAGCCTCTAAATTTGGCCTGTCAATATTTTTTTGTGCATTGCACAAATAAGTTGGAATAATGTCTCAATTTGCCACCATGCGGACTCAGTGCAGCACTTAGTGCCCCGACCGACCTGGCTCAAAGCCCAATGCTTCGGAAATGGTTTGGGCTGTTTCAACCAAGCGCTGAACCCAGCCATCTTGCAAGCGCTCAGCAGGTGCGGAGATGGACAAACCCGCCACCAACCGGCCCGTGTCGTCGTGAATCCCAGCCGCAATACACCGCACACCGAGCTCTAACTCCTCATTGTCGCGAGCGTAACCATGGCGACGGATCAGTGCCAATTCACGGTCTAAAGCATCAAAGGCCGTCAAACTGTTACGGGTGTTGCCAGCCAAACCCGTGCGAGTGGCATACGCACGCACATGTCGTGGATCAGCAGCCGCCAAAAATAACTTACCTGTGGATGTCAGGTGTAGCGGCGCGCGCCCACCAATGGCGCGCACCACTTGCATGCCCGAGCGTTCACTCCAAGCCCGGTCAACATAAACGATCTCGTCGCCTTGCTGAATCGACAAGTTAACCGTCTGTCCCGTGAGCTTGTGCAATGCTTGCATGGCGTCTACGGCCGCCTCTCTCACGTTTAGGCGCCCCCTCACCAACGAACCAAGCTCAAGCAAACGCATGCCGAGTTGGTAAAGACCGCTGTCAACGCGCTCCACGTACCGAGCCAAGACCAAGTCATTTAAAATGCGATGGGCTGTTGATGGGTGCAATTGAGTTGTTTGTGCCAAGGACTTCAGCGTGACAGGGTCGGACTCACTTGCCAATGCATCCAAAAGACGTGTGGCACGGTCAATGACTTGTATGGCCATGCCGCTGGCATGACTCTGAGGGCTGGCATCAACCGCAAAACCTGGCGCTGGTGTCGTTGGCGATTTTATTCTTGGCATGGTTTGGCTCCCGACTAGCGCCGCAAACCAAAAGAGCGGCAATTGCGGCACCGCAACAAAACCCAATCATAGTATGAAATGCCCACCAAAAAGACAAGGCTTTCGCGAACCCAACGAAAATCAGTCCTTTAAGTCACGGGGTTGCCTGCGCGCGAAATGGTTGGCTCAAGGGTCGCCCCAAGGGCTTGGGCCTCTTGTCGCAAAAACGCCACGGCATCAGGCAAGTATTCGTTGGGGCCTTTGACACCGAGCTCAATGTGACGGGCTCGACGGTCTTCACCCATCGAAGGCAGGCTAAAGGCCTTGACCTTGGGCCAGCGCTGCTCGATTTCTTCAAGCGTTGGCGTGATGCGCGACTCAGGGATATCGAAAGCAATGAACGATTGCTCATCTTGCAACACGGGGTGATGCAAATCGGCATACCGATTGTCTAGGGTCCACGCCAGCATAGGCCAAGCCATGACGGGAAAGCCCGGCACAAAGGTATGTCGGTTGATGTAAAAGCCTGGGATTCGGTTGTATGGGTTGGGCACGATCTCAGCACCCTCTGGAAATGTGCCCATCTGCAAGCGGCGCTGGTTATCTGGCAAAGCCATGTCAGCACTGCCTTGGCCGGTGGCGGCCATCTCGGCACATCGCAAGGTGATCTCACGCTCAGCTTCAGGGTGCAGCGCGAGGGGCAAATCCAAGGCTGCAGCAGCCGCTTGCCGGGTATGGTCATCAGGCGTGGCACCAATACCGCCGCAACAAAAGACAATCTCTTGGCTGGCAAACGATTCACGCAGCGCTTGCGTCAAGAGAGCGCGATCGTCGGGCAACACGCGCAACCAAGACAGGCTTAGTCCACGCGCTGAAAGCAATTCGAGCAGTTGTGGAAAGTGCTTGTCTTGCCGACGCCCCGACAAGATTTCATCGCCAACGATGATCATGCCAAATCGCGCAGGCGCCGTTTCGACCGCAGAAATTTTGTCTGACATTTAATTTACCTTGTCGATTGAACGTTAAGAAATGGCCTCAAGCGTGTCGGCCAAGTCCAAAGGTGGTTGGGGCGATTGCCGCAGCTGTCGCAACGCCTCAAAACCATAATGAGAAAAAACCAAACCAGAAAAGACGGGCAAAAACACCCAGGCCGGTGGAAATAAATTCAAAACAGCACAAGCCAGCCCCAACAACCAAAACCCACCGTTACGATCGCGCCACAGCAACTTGCGCTCTAACGGGCTGGCGTGGTCGACCAACGCGTCGACTCGCATCATTCGGGAAAAAGCAAACGACCACCAAAACAACGACAGCACCAGACCCAAAGGGGGGATCAACCACAACGGCAAGGTGATGAGCCAACCCAACAAAAACAACACACTGACCCAAATGGCATTCCAAACGCTGATCACCACAGCGTGGCGTCCTTGTGGGGTGACATCGGGATAATCGCGTCGCCCGACGTGTGCCAAAACCATGGGCATGACCCAAATGGCAGCCACAGCCAATCCCACAATACCCACCACCGGCATCAAAATAATGAAGGCCGCTATCGGGATCAACCACGCTTTTATCGCCAAAAAAGCCGTGGTGCTAATCAAGGGCTCAATGGCGCCTGGAACCGCCGACTCGGTGAGTTGCAAGGACAACCAATCAGTCAATGGTGTCCAACCAAACCACAGCAAAACAATGCCCAACACAATCGTAACCATAACCGGTAAAAACAACGCAAAAATCATCCTGGGATGGCACTGCGATTTAAGCGCGCGCCAAAAAGCCAACCCAATATCACGGCTATGCGCGCGGACTTGATTCGCCTGAGGCTGGCTCGATGTGTCGACCATAAGATAGGAACTATTCGCTTCGGTGGTAAACATCGCTATCATAGACAAACTAAAGACGGTGTAACACCCATGACCCTTTTATTGCCCGATTGCAATCAACTCAAACAGCGGCTGTTGACAGAGCAGCCTCTGGTAGTGTGCTTCTGCGCGGCGTGGTGCGACACCTGCGGGATTTACCGAACCAAACTGGCCGCACTCGCTGAAACTTTGCCTGAGACAATTTTTGTGTGGGCTGACATCGAAGACTATCCCGAGCTGCTCGGTGAAGAAGATGTCGAAGACTTCCCAACGATTTTGATTGAAGCCAGCAATCAAGTACGGTTTTTTGGGGCCATGCTGCCGCACATCAATCAGCTTGAACGCTTGCTCGAAACATTAGCCACAGAACCAAACCCCACAGCGGTCAACACACAACTGCCAAACGTACGACAACGCTTGCTCTCTTTGGCCAGATAGCCCTAAGACTGACTACCATCTGGCGGAGCTGGCTTACGGGCACTGAGTAACAAACCAATGGCGGGTTTGTTTTTGTCTTTGATCGGATTGCTGGGTTGGGCACGACTGGTTGATGCCGTGGGTGAGGGCTCGTATGGCTTAAAGAAAAACTCGTCAACGGGTGCCTTTGGCCGACCCAACGATGATCGACGGCTGCCACCGTTGGTTTTGCGGCTGGTGGCATCCGCTGAGGCTGAACCAATTGAGGCACTGTCACTAACACGAGCTGGGGCTCGCGACGTTGCGCCTGTTGCACTCTCGCTACTGCTGTGACTTGAACGACGTACCCCTTCTGCACGGGGCAAATCGAGGGTTCCGCGTTCCATTGTTTGGCGCGTTAGCTTCTCGATTTCGATCAATAACTTTTCTTCGTTTGGTGCAAATAAGGAAATGGCATCGCCCGATGCGCCAGCACGGCCAGTGCGACCAATGCGGTGCACGTAATCTTCGGCGTTATACGGCAAGTCATAATTGATGACACATGGAATGCCAGCCACATCCAAGCCACGTGCTGCCACATCAGTGGCCACGAGTACTTCAAGCTCACCGGCTTTGAAAGCCTCAAGTGCTTTCATCCGTTCGGCTTGGGTTTTATCACCATGAATTGACTCAGCGCGAATGCCATCTTTTTCCAGTTGACGGGCCAACCGAGCGGTACCAATTTTTGTATTTGAAAACACAATCACTTGATTTAATTTGCGAGACTTCACCAAATGCACAACCGCGGCGCGCTTTTCGTCGCCTTGCGCGGGATAGGCGATCTGGGTCACCGTGTCAGCAGTGGCGTTACGCTGAGCGACTTCGAGCTCAACAGGGTGCTTCATGTAAGTGCGGGCAAGCTTGCGGATGTCGTTACTAAACGTGGCCGAAAACAACAGCGTTTGCCGGCTTTCGGGCAGTGAGCGAATGATGCGATCAAGATCCGGTAAAAACCCCATGTCAAGCATGCGATCTGCCTCATCGAGCACCAAAATCCCGACCTGAGACAGGTTGACAGTTTTTTGTGTCAAGTGATCTAACAAGCGACCTGGAGTCGCAATCAGGACTTCACAACCGTTACGTAAGGCCAATTTCTGTTGGGCGATATCCACACCCCCAAAAACCACTGCCGAGCGCAATGGCGTGTGCTTGCCGTAGCGCACCACACTTTCATAAACCTGATCAGCAAGCTCTCGGGTGGGCGTCAGTATCAACGCACGCACTGGATGACGCGCTGGCGACGCGCTGGCGCTGGCAAAAGGCATCAGCCGGTGCAAAATCGGTAACGTGAAGGCCGCTGTTTTGCCAGTTCCCGTCTGAGCGGCACCCATCACGTCTTGACCGGCCATAGCAACAGGCAGGGCCTGCGCTTGAATCGGCGTGGCAGTGGTGTATCCGGTGTCCTTGACTGCTTTTAGAATTGTTTCATGCAAACCGAGGGCATCAAAGGATGGGAGGGCCTGAATGTCGGCGGCTGCTGGGTTTGCACTGTCAGGTGCACCAGTGTTTTCGGGTGTGTGTGTTGTTGGTGTCATCGATATAGACTAGAGGATCAACACAAAGTGTACTGCAACTACAGTAAGGTCTGACGGTTTGCCACCGTTCTAGTGGTTTTTTCCCCAAACTACCCAAAAATAGCCCGCATCACCCAAAACACTGCCATGCCGCCCACGATCATCGCCAAATTATTGCGCGTGCGCTTAAAAATCCAGATGGCCACGAGTGCAGCTACTATTTTTTCATCGATGGTTGCGGTGAAACCTTGCGTTGACCAAGGCAGCAGCGCCGGCACAATGATGGCCGTCAATGCAGCAGCGGGTGCGTAACGCAAAGCCCGACGCACACCCTCGCCCAAAGGGATGCGATGACCAAACAAATGGTAAGAGGCGCGCGTCAAAAAGGTACAAACCACCAACAAGGCAATTGCACCGAGTACATACCATTCGTCGGGTTGCAATAGCTCGATGGGCATCAACGTCTGGCCTTCTTATAAGATTTTTCAGCCCAAATACCCGCCACAATACCCACCACCACCGCCGCCAGTAACCCAAGGCGCAGTGGCAACGGCTGCGCCACCCAGGCGGTCACGCCTGCGGCCAACATGGCCACCAGCATGGGTCGGCTATTGGCCAAAGGAATGGTGATAGCCATCAAAGCAAGAACAGCCGCAAAATCGAGCGCCCATGAGGTGGGCACAAGTGTGCCTAGCATGATGCCCAGCATCGAAGAACTCTGCCAAGTCAACCACCCCGGTGCGATGGTGGATAGAAAAAACCACCGCTGATACGGCGTGCCTTTTGGGGTGGCGTCACCAAATCGCGGCATGAACAACACAAAGGACATATCGGTGGTGAAGTAACCGTAAGCCAAGCGCTTAAACCAAGGCAAGTCTCTGAAGTAGGGCTGAAGCGCAGCACTAAAAATCAAGAACCGCAGATTCACAATCAGGCCAGCGGCAAAAATAAGCCAAAGCGGGGCGCCTGAGGCAATGAGCGGCAAAGAAGTGAGTTGCGCCGTTCCAGCGTAAACCAAAAGTGTCATCGCGATAGCAGCGTTCTCGGTGAGACCAGACTTAACCATCGCCACGCCCGTCACCAGCCCCCAAGTAAAGGTCGCAACGAGCGCCGGTCTGACAGCTAGTAGGCCCTCGCGAATGGCTTTTTTTCTCTCGGCCTGCAAACTATGGTTGGGTGAATCTGACACAGCACTTCCTGGGCACTTTTGTCGTGCATCGCACGTACTTAAGAATATTTAACAAGATTGTAGTGTCCCCCTTGGTACAATGGGAGTGACATTTTATAAATATGGAATTTGCGGCATGAATCAGTCTGTTTCCGGCAACAATGCATCGCCCACACCTGAGGGGTCAACGCTGAGCTCACAAGCTGTGACTGTGACAGCACAAGACTTACCATTGCACTGCCCAGGAGACAAGGCACCGCTTTGGAGCATGCACCCGCGTTCCTTTTTAGACATCACGCAGACAGGAACGGTGAAATGTCCGTACTGCTCGACGGTCTACACCTTAGCCCCTGGCACGGTTATCCCTGACCATGGTCATTAATCACACCCATGTTTGCTAGTGCGCGAGAAGCCGAGCTTGCCTTTTACGAGGCATTGGCCCGTGGTGATGTGGGTCAGTTAATGCAAGTCTGGGCAGATGATGAGGAAATCGTTTGCGTGCACCCTGGTGGGTTGCGCCTCATTGGCCACTTAGCGGTGCGCGAATCATGGGAGCAAATTCTAAGGCACGGCTGTCTGCATATCCAGATTTCCAAAGGCATCGAACTTCAAACCATGGTGGGTGCAACCCACACGGTTGTGGAGCAAATCAGCGCTCAGGGGCCTAAAGGTGATGAGTATGCCTATTGCTACGCCACCAATGTGTTTCACAAAGGTACCAATGGTTGGAAAATGGTTCTTCACCACGCATCAGCAGCCCCACGACAAGCCAGCGCCATTGACCTGCATGACACCCCTGGCACCCTTCACTAACGCAGGAACACCGCCTTGACGGCCTTCATTGACTCCTCGCCTTGCCCTAGCCCCCGGTGGTTACCAGGCGGTCATTTACAGACCCTTTATGGAGCCTTATTGGCCCCAACCAATCGGGTTCGTTTTGTGCGCGAGCGGATTGACACGCCTGACGGTGATTTTCTGGATTTCGATTGGAGCGCGCCTGGCATTGTCACAAGCCCGGGTCACCAATCGATCCAAACCGAGGGGCTGGCGCGAGGCTTGGCTGCGGTTCGCTGGATCAATGATGATGACCGCCAAATCATTGCGGCAATGGGAGATACCCCGGCCTTGATATTGCTGCACGGTCTCGAAGGTAGCAGCAGTAGTCGCTACGCACAATCAATCATGCAGTATTTCCGTGCCCGCGGTTGGCTGGTGGTTTTGGCTCATTTCCGAGGGTGCTCGGGTACACCAAACCGCTTGGCACGCGCTTATTATTCAGGCGACAGCGACGAGGTAGGGTTTATCCTGCAAGCGACCCTTGGACGCTCCCCGCTTGCCAAATGGCACATCGCAGGCGTCTCACTAGGCGGCAATGCTTTGTTGAAGTACTTGGGCGAGCACCCTGGGCAAAACCCAAAACTGCAAGCCGCAGTGAGTGTCTCGGCGCCTGTCGATCTGGTGGCCGCAGGCAATAAGCTCAGTCAAGACTGGGTATGTCGTCAGCTCTATACCCGGCACTTTTTGCGCACCATGCGCCCAAAAACCATGGAAAAGGCCACCCGCTTTCCTGGTGCCATTGATGTCACTCGTCTTAGCCGCGCCAAAACACTACGCGATTTTGATGACGTGTACACCGCCCCAATGCACGGTTTTAAAGACGCTCAGGAATATTGGGAAAAAGCATCCAGCAAGCCATGGCTTCGTTACATCACGCTTCCAACATTGGTGATCAATTCACGCAATGACCCGTTCATCCCTGAGCCTTCCTTGCCTGGCACCAAAGATGCCAGCGCCAGCGTCACGTTGCACCAACCGGCTCAGGGCGGACACGTGGGTTTTACAACTGGCGAATTCCCAGGACATTTGAACTGGCTGCCCGCCCAGCTGGCTCGCTTCTTTCAGTCTATTCGTTAGTCAGTACATGGCCCTGGTAAGACGCGCTAGGCCAC
>ERZ887849.39-NODE-39-length-120548-cov-21.158756_pt1 | contig 120548 bp, 117 predicted proteins | sample MGYA00521267_ERZ887849 | MGnify/ENA primary metagenome ERZ887849 (study PRJEB32303, sample SAMEA104408601) | aquatic metagenome | biome: Brackish water; feature: Pelagic; material: water | place: Baltic Sea | collected 2014-06-06T16:11:00 | depth 2,863 m ...
AGCCAGTTTTAGATCTTTTACGCAACCGCTATACTCCCGATCCCTGAGACGGAGAATCTATCATGCGCTGTTTATTAATCATTCTGTTGCTGGCCCCAATGGCGGCACTGGCACTGGATCTAACGGATCGACAAAGAGCCGATATTGAAGCTCGTATACAGCCCTTTTCCGAGGTCTGTGTGCAGGGCGAGGCTTGTGGCGGCGGCGTTGCCATGGCAGAAGGCGCTGCGCGTTCGGGGGAGGACGTCTACAACGCGGCTTGTATGGCGTGTCATTCGGCAGGCATTGCCGGTGCGCCCAAAGTAGGTGAGCAAGTGGCTTGGGCCAGTCGTATCGCGAAAGGCATGGATGTCCTTTATGACAGCGGTATCAATGGCGTGGCGGGGACTGGCATGATCGCGCGAGGTGGCTGTGCCGATTGCTCTGACGATGAGATTAGATTAGCCGTTGACTTTATGGTCGAAGGCAGCCGTTAAGGGCTTCAGGCAGCAGACTGGCTGTCGATTTCTCTCAAAGACAGGGCGGTCTCGAGATGAGTAATCGAGACCGCCTCACTACCCCCTAAATCAGCGAGAGTGCGGGCAACGCGCAGTCTTCTGTGCGCGCTCCGTGCCGATAATGACAGTGCCTTGATTGCCGCGACGAACCAAGAGTGAGTCTTGGGGGCGAGTCGGCAAGCACTGATCAATTGATCACCCTCTAACGCGCTGTTTAAGCATTGTTGACGCACTAATTGTTGCTGGCGAAGTCTGGTAACTCGCTCCCTTACGGTGCGAGAGTGGTCCTTAGTGGGACGGTTGCTTAACAGCGCATCGGGCGGCGGTCGGCTAATTGTAATGTGGACGTCGATGCGATCCAGCAAAGGGCCAGACACCCCGTGCCAATAACGTTGAATGGCAACGGAGGAGCAACGGCAGCTGTTATCTGGGCCGCCTGTCATACCGCAGGGGCATGGGTTCATTGCGGCGACGAGCTGAAACTGTGCGGGATAGGTATGTTGGTGAGCTGCACGAGACACGGTGATTTCCCCTGTTTCTAATGGCTGGCGCAACTGATTCAGCACGGCCCGCGGAAATTCAGCCAGTTCGTCTAAAAACAACACACCAGCGTGGGCCATCGAGATTTCACCGGGAATCGCGCGCGAGGTGCCGCCCATTAACGCGGCTATACTGCTCGAGTGATGCGGCGCTCTAAAGGGTGGCTCCTCGCAGTGGGGCAGCCCCGCCAGATCACGGAGCAAGCCAACTTCCCGCCGCTGTGCTGGGGTGATGGGTGGTAACAGCCCCGGGAGTACGGAAGCAGCCAGTGTTTTGCCGATCCCCGGTGGGCCTGAGATCAACAGGTGGTGGCCGCCTGTGGCGGCTAACTCGAGCGCACGACACAAAAGGGGTTGCCCACGTATCGCCGATAAATCAGGGTAGGTAATGGGCGCACGATTGCGGCATTGACTCGCGGTTGTCAGCGCTGGCTTGGCTTGCTGCAGCTGGCCACACAGAGACAGCAAATCGGGCGCGGCAATAATGCGGCTGTGGGTGACCAAGGCCAGTTCCGATGCGCCCTCGATCGCAACCCCGCAGGCACGCCCGGCCTGAGTGGCTGCTACGACTGCGCTCAACAAACCGCGGCAATGTCGGATGCTGCCATCCAAGCCCAATTCACCGAAGAACTCTCGATTATGGGCAATTGTTTCGGGTAGCTGCTGTGACGCGATGAGCAGGCCCAATGCCACTGGAAGGTCATAACGCGCTCCCTGCTTGAGCGATTCCGCAGGGGCTAGGTTCACCGTAATATGGTAGTCGGGCCATTTAAGGTGTGAGCTGATAATGGCACTGCGAATGCGACCCCGCATTGCGCGACATTCCGTATCGGACAAACCAACCACTTGGAATCCAGGTAGTCCATTACTCAGGTGGATTTCGGCGGTAATGCTGGGTGCGTCAAGACCCGCTTGGCCACGCGTTCTGATATAGGCGAAGTGCATAGATCGTCCTTGATCTTATGAGGGGGGAGGTCGTCACATCTGTTGGGTTGCGAGCGCCTTCGACAACCGCTTGCTTCACCTTAGGGCGCTGCTGATTGTTCCAGCGTGTCGCTCAGTGCTTCAATTTGCTGTTCGAGTGCTTCTAGGCGCTGACGAGTTCGCTGCAGCACGGCAGTTTGCGCGTCAAACTCTTCTCGGCTGACAACGTCTAACTTACCCAGCGCAGATTGCAGTAACGATTTGGCATTGCGATCGATCTGTCCTAGCAAGGGATCATTGTTTTGAATCAATCGCTCGAAAAGTGATTGGGTGCGACCTGAATTAGCGTGCTCGTGACTCATGGTGTGTGCCTGACTCCTGCTGATGGTAAGTGTTGCTGACTCGCGCGTTCCCGCTCCCGTTGCCATGTTTTCAATGTAGCGCACTATTTTCTGCGCTGACAGACCAGAAGCCGCCAAAAATGGTGCAAGACGCGCACTAAATTAGTGCGAATAAGCCATGTTGTAAGGGTAGCGAGTGCGCGCTCCAGCCCCGCTAATTTAGCTTAAGTTACTGAAAATAAATAATAAAAATAAATTGGCTCGATTGTCGCTCTTGCTAAGCGGGGGCAACAGATTCGGCTTTATCGATTCACAGTTTGTTAACAGATCGACATGTAACGCTTCTATCCATTGAGGAGACACAAAATGAAATTAGTTAAGTATGCAGTTCCCGCACTGGCACTTGCCGGTAGTTTAAGTTTCACCGCCCCCTTGGCACAGGCCGCTGAGGTGAGTGGCAATGTGGCGTTGGTGACGGACTATAAATTCCGCGGTATTTCTCAGTCAGACAGTAAGCCGTCCGTTCAGGGCGGGTTCGATATCGCCTTTGACTCTGGCTTCTACCTCGGGACATGGGGCGCGGCGGTTGACTTTGATTGCTCGGTAGACCCGGTTAATTCTTGTGGTGGTGCAAACGGGGGTCTCGAGCTCGACTATTACGGTGGCTACTCGCATAGCTTCGATGGCGGCTTTGGCATTGATGTGGGCTACATCTATTACGACTACCCCCAGGATGAGGGTGTCCTTGGTGACTATGAGGAAGTCTACGTAAACGTGGGTTTCGGAGGGTTTTCAGCCGGCGTTGCTTTCTCAGACGAATATTGGTTTGAAACGGGCGAGATCGTCTACACAAAGCTGGGTTACGACATGAGCCTGCCCGGCGACTGGGGGCTGAGTTTCTTGGTGGGTCAGGTCGATTACGACGTGGCCAGCTACGTTGAGACCGATAAGCATGTCCATTGGCTAGTGGGTCTGAGCAAGTCCTGGCAGGGCATCGACTGGAGCTTGACTTATGAGGACACCGATCTAGAAGACAACGAGTGCTATGGCTATGACTGGTGCGATGCGGCGCTCATTTTTGGAATGGCTAAGAGCCTATAACGCAAGTGCCGCGCGCACAGCGCGGCTTTTTTGGAGATTGCCATGAAATTGGTTACTGCAGTGATTAAGCCTTTTAAGTTGGATGATGTGCGTGAGGCACTGTCCGCGATCGGTGTTCAGGGAGTGACGGTGAGTGAGGTCAAAGGCTTCGGTCGTCAGAAAGGGCATACGGAGTTGTATCGGGGCGCAGAGTACGTTGTCGATTTTTTGCCCAAGGTCAAAATTGATCTCGCCATCGCCGATGGCATGGTTGATCAGGCGATCGACACAATTTTGAAAGCCGCGCAAACCGGCAAAATTGGGGACGGCAAGATTTTTGTCTCGAGCCTCGAACAAGTCACCCGCATTCGAACCGGCGAGACCGGCGAAGAAGCCCTGTAAATCTGAGTTTTGGAGAACATTGTCATGGAAAACGAAATTTTTCAGTTGCAGTACGCGCTGGACACGTTCTACTTTCTCGTGTGCGGCGCCCTAGTCATGTGGATGGCTGCCGGCTTTGCCATGCTCGAGGCAGGACTGGTCCGAAGTAAAAATACGGTCGAAATTTTAACGAAAAACGTCAGTTTGTTTGCCGTCGCCTGTCTCATGTACATGGTGTGCGGCTACAGCATCATGTACGGCGGTGATGTGTTATTGAGTACGATTACCGGGTCAGGCGTCACCGAGGGTGAGGACTCTGCTACTTATGCCCCCTCTGCGGACTTCTTTTTCCAGGTGGTCTTTGTGGCAACCGCGATGTCCATTGTATCTGGCGCGGTCGCCGAGCGGATGAAGCTATTCGCCTTTTTGGCCTTCGCCGTTGTGATGACGGGCTTCATTTATCCGATGGAAGGCAGTTGGACCTGGGGCGGTAATCCTGTGTTTGGGTTGTACACGCTGGGCGACTTAGGTTTCCTCGACTTCGCAGGCAGTGGCATTGTCCACATGGCGGGTGCGGCAGCAGCATTGGCAGGCGTCGTACTAGTGGGTGCTCGTAAAGGTAAGTATGGTCCTAACGGTGAAGTGAACGCGATTCCCGGCGCCAACTTACCCTTGGCGACATTAGGCACGTTCATCCTGTGGTTAGGTTGGTTCGGTTTCAACGGCGGCTCGGTACTGGCTACCGCCTCGGTTGATAGTGCTAATGCAGTTGCAGTGGTCTTCATGAACACTAATCTTGCCGCAGCCGGAGGCTGCATTGCAGCGCTGTTGTTGGCGAAGATGCTGTTCGGCAAAGCTGATTTAACGATGGCACTGAACGGTTGTTTAGCAGGTTTAGTGGCGATTACCGCCGGTCCTGATACCCCTTCTGCATTGCAGGCGAGCATTTTTGGTGCCGTCGGGGGCGCGCTGGTGGTCTTTTCAATCACCACCTTGGACAAGTTGAAAATCGATGATCCGGTGGGCGCGATATCGGTCCACGGTGTCGTCGGTCTACTTGGCCTCTTGCTCGTCCCACTGACCAATGATGGCGCCAGTTTCTCGGGCCAGATTATTGGCGCCCTGACTATTTTCGGTTGGGTATTTGGCGCCTCCTTGGTCGCCTTCTTTGTTATCAAGTTAGTGATGGGGCTGCGTGTCTCTGAAGAAGAAGAGTACGAAGGTTCCGATTTGAGCGAATGTGGCATGGAGGCCTATCCAGAGTTTGCCGCTAATCGATGATTTCCCTGTCCTCTCATGACAGCTTGGGCTCTTCGGAGCCCTTTTTTTTGGGAGTTGATCGGTCGTTTTAGAAAGCCTTGAGCCCCTACCACTAGCCAATATGGGGGTGAGACTCTTATTCCGCTCCTTAGGCATTGCGAAAACTGCTCGGGGCATCATAATATCTGTTCTCCTTACTGAGGCACCGCCATGAAATTAGTGACAGCCATTATCAAGCCATTCAAGATGGATGATGTGCGTGCCGCCCTCGCCGATATTGGTGTTCAGGGCGTGACGGTGACAGAGGTGAAAGGGTTCGGACGTCAGCGTGGGCACACAGAACTGTATCGAGGCGCCGAGTATGTGGTCGATTTTCTACCGAAGCTAAAGCTCGAAATTGCCTCGCCAGACGAGCAAGTTGAAGCCATTGTAGAGGCGATTATCGCTTCTGCCAGTACGGGTAAAATTGGTGATGGCAAAATTTTTGTCGCGCCACTTGAGCAGGTTATTCGGATTCGCACCGGTGAAACCGGCGTCGAGGCGATCTAACTAACTGGCCCTAGGATGGCTTCGCGCTGACCAGCGCCTCAATCGCATTCGGCAAATCGGCTAGGCGTGTGATCGTTGCATTCGCTATGTCGCTGGGTTCGCCACCAGGGTTGAACCAAACTGCCTGAGCCCCCGCTGTTACAGCCCCTGCTACATCATTATGATGGCAATCTCCCACGTGGATGACTTCGTGGGCAGCGACCCCCGCCTGCTCGAATACGCTGTGAAAGAGCGCAGTATCGGGTTTGCTCATACCAAACTCCTCCGCACGCCAAGCGTAGGTAAAGTAGCTCGCAATGGGGGTTTTTCGGACGTCAGCATTGCCATTGGTCAGTGCGCCGAGCAGATAGTCTCGGCTCAAGGCGCGGAGCGTCGTGGTGGCATCCTCGAATAGCGCCACTTTATGCCGCTCGGCGTAAAAGGCCGAGAAAGCCTCAGCAGCGGCCTCGGCAGCTGCTGTTGTAGACCGGCCACTACAAAGCAGTAATCGATAGATAAAAGCCTCACGGAATTGGCTGATATGGTGGGCGAGTGTGGGTTGCTCGGCCAGTATCTGGGCGCGCAGGGTGGGCGCTTGTTGGTCTGCTAGCTCACGGAGGGGTACATTGGGAAAACGCTCGGTCAGGTACCGCCACTGGGCTGCATCAGCTGCTATCAAAGCAGGTTTGACGTCCCACAGCGTGTCGTCAAGGTCGAAGGTGATGAGGCGGACGGACGCGGTCATCAAGCCGGCGCTGATGGGGTCACGGTATGGGGCATCCGCACAGCGCGCCTTATGACCACAGGGGGAGCTGCCCGATCACTTCGGCGAGGTAATCAAGGAAAAGCGTTCCATCCTCTGCCTGATATCGCTGGGTATCGGTGGCGCCAACAACAATAACGCCTACGACACCTTGTTGCCGGCGAATGCAAGACATGGCAACAGAACCCTCGCAAGCAACCGACGGAAAAAGAGCTGCCATCTCCTCGGGGCGCAGGACGCCCGAAATAGTATCGCTCCCCGCTAATAATTTTTGAGCGACAGATTGCCGTGGGTCGTCCTGCTCGTCAGAGTCAAACCACACGAGTGTGCCAAGCTCCGCAGCAAAAGTGTTGAGGACCTGCTGCTCCCAAATAGTCTCAATATCAGTTTTTGTATCGGCCGATAGTAGTGCCAAAATAGTATCTCGAGTGGCCTGGAGTAGCCGGTCATTTTCTTTACCAATATCCGACAGCTCGGCGAGTTTTTGCCGTGATGTAATAGTGCGCTCTCGTAAAATCGCCACCTGTCGCTCCACCAGCGATACCGCACCCTGACCGCCATGCGGCAGGTTCAGCGCTGCTAATAAGGCCGGCCTATCTTGCAAAAAATCGGGGTGGGCTCTCAAGAAAGCTTCGACATCATCTGGTTTCATTTTTTTTAGCCATCACTTTTATTGTCTGTAGGATCCTGTGGGATTGTACTTTTCAGTGTCATCCGTTGCGCAGAGATATCGTGCCATTGAAAACCGTCGTTGCGGGACCTCCTAGCCAAACCCGCTCTTGAGCGCCTTGCCAAGAAACGGTGAGCTTGCCGCCGGGTAGATGCACTGCCACGTCTGGCGCTAAAAGACCCAGTTGCACGCCGTGCGCGACGGCGGCGCAAGCCCCCGATCCACAGGCCTCTGTCTCACCCACACCTCGTTCAAATACGCGCAGCTGTATCTCGTCACGCGACACAATCTGCATAAAGCCGACATTGGCTTTCTCAGGGAAGTCGGCATGACACTCCAGCAGCGGTCCTAACTTGTTGACGGGCGCTCCCCGGCAGTCATCAACCATTAACACCACGTGAGGGTTGCCCATTGAGACGGCGCCAACAGAAAGTTGCTGACCTTGCACGTCAATTGTGTATTGCTGCGCAACCGCTGCGGCAGAGAAGGGAATCTCGGCGGGGAGAAAACGGGGAGGCGCGAGCCCTGCGAGGACACGATTGTCTTCGCTGATAGAGAGTAAGATCGGCTCACCGTCAGTGATTAGTAAGACTTCTCGCTTGCGCGTGAGCCGCTGTTCTCTGAGAAAGCGGCCGACACAGCGAGCGCCGTTTCCACATTGCCCAGCACGTGAGCCATCTGCATTGAAAATGGTATAGCGAAAGTCTGCATCAGGATCATCGGGAGGCGTAATAACGAGAACCTGATCGCAACCAATACCGCGGTGACGATCGGCAATGCGCTTTAGCTGCGCGGTATTGAGTTCGACAGACTGCGTCACGCCGTCAATAACAACAAAGTCATTTCCGGCACCCTGCATTTTCGTAAAGGCAAGCTTCACGATTGTTCACCTGAAGGAATCACTTCTCGCTGCCATAAGTCGGACAGGCTTTCTCTTTTGCCAATAAGGTCTATTGTCTCCCCTTGTACCATGACTTCGGCGGCACGCGGTCGACTATTGTAGTTAGAGGCCATACCAAAGCCATAGGCCCCCGCACCCATAATAGAGAGGAGGTCGCCCTGCGATAGCACCATCGCTCTGTTTTTCCCTAAAAAGTCGCCTGTCTCGCAAATCGGTCCCACCACGTCCCAGACGCGGGGTTCACCGTCTTGGAGGGTCACCGGTTGTATGTCCTGCCAGGCGCTGTATAAAGCGGGCCGCAGTAAATCGTTCATCGCAGCGTCAACGATCGCAAACTGTTTATCGGGCGTAGGCTTCAGGTAGAGGACCTCAGTGATGAGTGCGCCAGCCTCAGCCACGATGGAGCGACCGGGTTCCAATACCAATTCTAGTCCTTGATCCTGTAACCGCTCTTTCAAGACCGCAATATAATCATGGATAGAAGGAGGGGTTTCTGCTCGGTAATTGACCCCTAATCCGCCCCCTAGATCGATATGTTGGAGCCGGATGCCTAGCGTGCGTAAATCATGAATGAGATCAAGTAGGCACTCTAGCGATTGGACAAAAGGGGCAACCTCCTCTATTTGACTCCCGATATGGCAGTCCACTCCCACAGGATTCAGTGCTGTATGCGCATCGGCGATTTGATAGAGCTGGCGCGCGAGCGCAACATCGACACCAAACTTATTTTCGCGCAAGCCGGTAGAAATATAAGGATGAGTGCCGGCATCGACGTCGGGATTCACCCGAATAGAGATGGGCGCAACGCAACCGGCGCCGCTGGCGAGGTTGGCTAGGGATAAGAGTTCTGCCTCAGATTCAATATTGAAGCATCTGATTTTTAGGTCGAGCGCACGCTGCATCTCAGCGGTTGTCTTGCCAACGCCGGAAAAAACGACCTTGCCGGGATCACCCCCTGCTGCGACGACTCGCTCTAGCTCGCCAATGCTCACCACATCAAATCCTGCGCCTAACTGCGCCAAAACATTGAGTATGGCAAGATTAGAATTGGCTTTTACTGCATAGCAAATGAGGTGGGGGATATCGGATAGCGCCGATTGATACGCTAGGAACGCCGTTTCGATTGCTGAGCGAGAATAGAGGTAAGTGGGGGTGCCATAGGTTGCGGCAATCGCCTCAAGCGAAACATTCTCACAGTGCAAGATGTCATTATGTCGCGAAAAGGTAGCCATCAGGCCGTCGTCTCAGCGGCTTCTGGATCGGCGGGGCGCAGAGGTCCCTGCTGTCCACAGCCCGCGGCACAGATTAATATCAGTGCGATAATAGTGGCCTTCACAATTTGACCTCGATAAAACGCACAGTATAACAGCGAGTGAAAGTGCTCATCGACCGATGGCGATAATGCCGAAGGGTAATAGTCGTGCAATGACGGCATAAGGAATCGACACATGGCAGGTAATACGTACTTCGAACGCATCGAAGCTATTTTTGAGCAGGTGGAAACCGTACTAGAGGAGCTCCCCGATGATCTCGATATTCGTACCGCCGAGGGCGTTATTAATGTGACCTTCGGCAATGGCGTGGTGTTTGTTTTCAGTCGGCAGCCGCCCACTGAGCAGCTCTGGTTAGCAACGCCGGGAGGTGGTTTTCATTACCGGTGGGACGACGCTCAGGAAATATGGCGCGATACGAAAACCGGCGACGCTTTTCATCAGGTGCTGGCGGAAGAGTTAGTACAGCACGTTGGCCTTACGCTCGACTGGTAGGCTTGTGCTCACTCGAAACCTGAGCCTGCTCAGCGGCGCTTTATTGATGCCGCCAGCAGGCGCTTTGGCCGCTGGCGGCGCCCAATAACAATCGCTATTGCGTCGCGCGTAGTGCCGATACAGCCGCTATCGGCTGAATGAGCTTCAACACCGCTGCGAGCAACCCAGTCACGGGATAACATTGACTGACAGCGTATCGGGTGTTTGGGCGACGCGCCGGTGGTGCGATGTCGCGAACTTCTAGCGATTCAGCTTCGTTTGCGCCAATTCGATCGCGGCCCGCACTTGCTTTGGAGCAGTGCCTCCCACATGGTCTCGGGCTGCTACCGAGCCGTCCAGTGTGAGGACCTCATAGACATCTTGTTCGATATCAGAGTGGAATGTTTGCAAAGTCTCGAGCGATAACGCTGCCAGATCGCACTCCTTTTCAATGCAGTGAGCAACCGCTTTGCCGACCACCTCATGGGCATCGCGAAAAGCCACACCGGCACGCACAAGGTAATCAGCCAGATCAGTCGCCGTAGCAAAGCCCTTTAGCGCCGCATGACGCATTGCCTCTGGATGCGCTTCGATAGCAGGCACCATATCCGCAAAAGCGTTGAGGCAGTCGTTGAGCGTGTTGACGCTGTCAAATAACGCCTCTTTATCTTCCTGATTGTCTTTGTTGTAGGCAAGGGGTTGCGCTTTCATCAGCGTCAGTAATGCAACGAGATTGCCAGTGGTTCGTCCCGATTTACCGCGTACGAGCTCAGGCACATCAGGATTCTTTTTCTGCGGCATGATCGATGATCCGGTACAGAAACGGTCCGGTAGACTGATAAAGCCGAACTGGGCAGAAGTCCACAAAATAAGCTCTTCGGACATTCTCGACAGGTGGTTGAGTATCAGTGCGGCAGCCGCGCAGAACTCGATAGCAAAGTCTCGATCGGCGACGCTGTCGAGTGAGTTGTTTGTGGGCCCTGCAAAGCCCAATGCTGCCGCTGTCTGCTCCCTATCAATCGGAAAGGTGGTGCCTGCTAATGCAGCCGCACCGAGTGGTGATTGATTCAACCGCTGTCGGCAGTCCTGTAGCCGGCCGTAGTCACGATCCAGCATTTCATACCACGCCATGAGGTGGTGGCCAAACGTGACGGGTTGCGCCACTTGCAGGTGGGTGAAGCCTGGCATAACCGTCTCTGTATGCTGTTGTGCCAGCTCCACAATGCCGGATTGGAGACGGGTGAGTTGTCCACAAATGACGTCGATTTCAGTGCGTAGATAGAGTCTGAGGTCGGTCGCCACTTGATCATTACGGGAACGCCCCGTGTGTAATTTTTTGCCGACGTCGCCAATTAACTCGGTCAAGCGTGCCTCGATATTCATATGAACGTCTTCGCGCTCAACGGACCACTCAAACGCACCCGCTTCGATTTCGGCGAGCACCCGCGCCAGTCCTTCTTGTATCGCGTTATTCTCAGCGGCTGTCAGCACGCCAACGGCCTCCAACATACTGGCGTGCGCACGCGACCCGGCAATGTCATAACTTGCCAGCTGTCGATCGAATGCCTCTGAGGCAGTAAATCGCTGAACAAACTGATCGGTCGGCTCGCGAAATCGTCCGCCCCATAGCGCCTGTTCGGTTTTTGATTTTTCGTCACTCATGATGCATCGTCATTTCAATTGGTGTCGAAATGAAAGTTTACCAGTGGATCGACCGCTTCCGCCCGGTTTCAGAGCGGTGAAATGTCGCCTCGTGCTAAACTGGCGGTGGAAAATAGAGGATATATCGTGTCAGAACGTATCGTGATTGCTACTCGAGAGAGCCCACTGGCCTTGTGGCAGGCAGAGTATGTTAAATCCCGTCTCGAGGAGGTGCACTCGGGGGTCGAGGTCCAATTGTTGGGAATGACCTCCCGCGGCGATCAATTACTGGATCAGCCGTTATTTAAAGTGGGTGGCAAGGGGCTTTTTGTAAAAGAACTGGAAACAGCGCTACTCGACGGCCGTGCTGATATCGCGGTGCACTCGATGAAAGATGTGCCCATGGTGATGCCAGATGAACTCACACTCGGGGTTATTTGTGAGCGAGAGGATCCGCGCGATGCGCTTGTCGGTGTTGCCTCCTTTGAAGAGCTGCCCCAGGGGGGACGGCTAGGTACCTCAAGTCTTCGTCGTAGCTGCCAAATTAACCGCCATCGACCTGATCTGGAGATCGGGTTCCTGCGTGGCAATGTGAATACGCGGCTGGCCAAGTTAGCGGCAGGTGAGTTCGATGCCATTATGCTTGCCTGTGCAGGTCTAATTAGGCTCGGTTTTGAGGAGCGGATTGGTTGCGCGGTAGAGCCAGAGCGCTCGCTACCCGCCGCTGGACAAGGTGCGGTGGGCATAGAATTTAGAGCCTCGGATGAACGCATCAAAAACTTGCTAGCGCCCCTACATCATGTGCCGACGGCAACCCGGGTGCTGGCTGAGCGTGCGGTAGTCCGCAGACTGGATGGGGGGTGCGATGTGCCGATCGCCGCCTACGCAGAGTTAGAGGGCGATACGCTGTGGTTGCGGGCGCGAGTGGGTGCAACCGACGGCACAACCCTATTGGAGGCAGAGGCGCGGGGCAATGATCCGGAAGCGCTGGGACAGGGCGTTGCCGATATGCTCCTGGCTCAGGGTGCCGAGGATCTTATTCGCGCTGCGAGGGGATGACGACAGTCGTTCTGACTCGGCCCGAGGCACACAGTCAGAGGCTTTCACTGGCACTGTCGCAGCACGGCTTCAAGTCGCTAGTCATGCCGCTTATGACGGTGCAGCCCATTGCAGTCAGTGAGCTATCGCCCCTCCCTGAGCTGACCGAAGGGACAGCGTGTATTTTTATCAGTGCCAACGCGGTCGAGTATGGTTTGCCGCTGATAGCCAGTGCTCTGGCGCAGCGATCGAAACCCGTTTTGATTGCAGTAGGGCGGCGTACGCAAGCGGCTCTGCAAGAGGCCGGTTATAGAGCGATTATCCCCCACCAAGAAGACACAGAAGGATTATTGGCTTTGCCAGTACTATCCGAGGGTGCTCTCGATCAGGCTCTGGTGGTGAAAGGCGAGGGCGGGCGGGAATTGTTAGCGAGTGAGCTGAGAGAGCGAGGTGTCGCGGTGACTGAATGGTCCTGCTACCGCCGGTGCTGGCCCTCGGTTGACTTAAATCCATTATTAGCCGCAGGTCGACAGTGGATCTTTCAAGCCAGTAGTGGAGAGATTGTGTCGCGTTTAGCGGCGTTATTAACCGAAGCGTCCCGTTTGGATCTCTTGCAGCATCCTGTGATCGTGCCTTCCGAACGCGTTGCTCGACTGGCTGCAGAGATGGGTTGGCATACCGTTTTATGTTCCGATAATGCCAGCGACGAAGCCGTGATCGCGATCTTGCACCAACAACTCAGTCACGAGACGACCCCATGACGGAAAAGACAGTCGATTCACCAACAGCCACCTCCGAGCCCAAGGTGAAGACCGCGTCAGGCGCTCGTGGGATCGTGGTCGCCTTGATGTTGACCACAGTGCTGTTGGCCGCACTGGGTGCGGTGATCTATCTGTTTGGTTGGCCTTGGCTCAACGATCAATGGCAGCGTTTAGCGCACATCGAGCGACAGGTCGCAGACGTCTCTCTGCAAAAGCAGCAAGCCGCTGACTGGCAGGGCCAGTTGCTTGAGATGATTGAGGACGACCTGCAAACTGCTATTGCGGTTGATCGGCAGGAGTGGGAGCGCAAACTCACCAGCAGTGAAACGCGGCAGCGCGTCGAGCAAGCCGCGTCTGCCCGCCAGCTCGCAGACAGAATGGCTCGTTTAGAAGGTCAGGTCGATCGATTGCTGGAGGTCGATAGGCGAGCATGGTTGGGACAGGAAGCTATTTTCCTGATTCGCTTGGCAGCCCAACGGCTTCTCATTGCAAGAGATGTGGCGGCGGCCATCAATTTACTCACGCAGGCAGACGCCTTATTGCGGGATACCGGTGAGCCCACATTAGAGGGGGTTCGGGCAGATATTGCGCGAGATCGCGCAGCGCTGGCGGCACTGCCCAAAGTCGATCAGGTGGGATTGTACGCGCGGCTATCGGGCTTGATTGATCAAGCCGATAAGCTGCAGCTTGCTTATGACATACCCATAGCGAGCGAAGAGCCGATACCTTCTCGATCGGGCTGGTGGGACCGTGCTGCAGGGGGTTGGCGTGCAGCCCTAGCGGCGTTATCAGATCATCTCGTGATACGGCGACGCAGTGACGATATTGCGCAGCTCATGACACCAGAGTGGGCCTCGTTGGCTCGACAAAATATGCGGATGCTGCTCGAACAGGCGCAAATCGCGATGTTGTCTGCGAATCAGCCTTTATTTGAAACAGCGTTACAGCGTGCAGCGCGTTTTGTTACCTTATTTACCGATCAAGATCCGGATCGTGTCGCCAGTATGATGGCTGATATTGAGGCGTTGGGCGGCGAAAACATCGCCCCCCAGCTACCTGACCTCGCACCTACTCGCAGTCGGCTGGAGGCTGCGATAGAGCGTCTCGCCGTGTCAACCGGGTCTCAGTGATGATACGTTTTAGTCTGTATGTAGTGCTGCTATTAGTAGCCGGTGCTGCGTTAGTCAATGGCGTGGCGCGCGACCCTGGTTATTTATTAGTGGCGTGGGGGAGTTGGCAGGTCGAAACGTCGGTATGGCTTGCGCTGGGCACGCTTTGCATTGGCATTGGTTTGCTGTGGCTGCTACAGCGCGCACTGAATTCGACATTACACGCACCGGCGGTACTGGCTCGTTGGTTGGGAGGTCGCTCTGAACGTGGTGCTCAGCAGCACGCTGAAAAAGGTCTGGTGGCTTTTTTTGAGGGTCGGTGGGAGGTCGCTGAGAGGACGTTGCGAAAACGGTTGCCAGCGGACCAAAGGGGCGTATTGCAGTCCCTTTTTGCAGTGCTTGCAACCCATCGGAGTGGGCAGCGGCAACGGGCATTGGCGCTGCTGGATCAATTGGAAGGTGCTGACAAGGTACCTCAGGATGTGGTGTCGATAGTGCGTGCTGAGTGTCATGTTGAGGCGACTGAATGGCACTTAGCTGCGCAGTCACTTGAGGCGTTAAGCTCAGGCGCTGCCGGTACTCCCCGGGTGAAAAAGCTGCGAGCAGAGCTGGCTTATGCTCGTGGTGATTGGCTCGCAGTGATCGAAGTGTTACCACCTTTGAGAGGCGCTCATCTCATTTCGGAAGGGGTTGCGGCTGTTTGGGAGCGAGATGCTTGGGCGGGTGTCATGACGCAGGATGACGGCGACGCTTCGACGCTGTTGTCGCTCTGGAAGCGCGCGCCGGCGGCACAAAAATTAGCAGGTAGCGAACTATGGACGACGCTGATTGATCGATTGCGGCAGCAGGCAGCGTGGGGCGCGCTCACCAAAGCGTTGCAAGAGCGATTCGAAAATTACTGTGAGCTGGCGTCCTTGGACGCGATCGCTGTGTTGCCAGAAGACGCTATCAAGAAAATGAAAAAGCCGATGAAACGGTGGTGCAGTGAGGATCAGCAGAGTGGCTGCTATGCGTCCCTCGCAATGATTGCGCATTGCGAGGGAGACCTGACCGAGTCAGGGTCGTTGTGGCGGGAAGCGTGTCAATGTCAGCCCTCAGTGGAAGCTATGCTGCGATGGGCAAAATGGTGTCGCGACCGGGGAAACAGCGAACAAGCAGCGCGTCTCGAAGCCGACGCGCTAGCTTTATCGCGACAATAGTCGCCGCAGCGCTGGGCCCGTTGAGTCACTCTGCTGATTCACCCGGCAGGTGAATGTTGAGGGAGTCCCACATAAGATCAATGCGAGACTGGGTGGCGTCATCCATTTTAATGGTTCGACCCCACTCTCGATCGGTTTCACCCTCCCATTTATGGGTGGCATCCATTCCCATTTTTGAACCCAGTCCCGCAACGGGTGAGGCGAAATCCAGATAGTCGATCGGGGTATTTTCCACCAACGTCGTATCTCGGGCAGGATCCATGCGAGTCGTGATGGCCCACATCACGTCTTCCCAGGATCGGGCATTAATATCATCGTCGGTCACGATAATAAATTTTGTGTACATGAACTGACGCAAGAAGGACCACACACCAAACATCACCCGTTTGGCATGTCCCGGGTATTCCTTGCGTATTGTCACTACGGCCATGCGGTAAGAGCACCCCTCAGGTGGTAAATAGAAGTCGCTGATTTCGGGATACTGTTTCTTCAGTAATGGGACAAACACTTCATTGAGCGCAACACCTAAAATAGCGGGCTCATCAGGTGGTCGCCCTGTATAGGTACTGTGGTATATCGGCTTTTCTCGCGTTGTGATGGCACTGACTGTGAAAACGGGGAAAGACTCTACTTCATTGTAGTAGCCCGTATGATCACCAAAAGGACCCTCATCAGCGAGTTCCCCAGGGTCAATATAGCCTTCTAAAATGATCTCGCTATGCGCTGGGATCATCAGATTATTGTCACGGCACACATCTGTGACGCACTTGGCGAGGTCTGTTTTTTTGCCCCGCAATAGTCCTGCAAACGCGTACTCTGACAGGCTGTCGGGCACGGGCGTTACCGCGCCCAATGTGGTGGCCGGATCGGCACCTAGCGCGATAGCCACTGGGTAGGGCTCGCCGGGACGCTTTAATTGCCAGTCTCTAAAGTCGAGTGCACCGCCGCGATGCGAGAGCCAGCGCATAATCAGCTTATTGCGCCCAAGTAACTGCATGCGGTAAATGCCTAGGTTCATGCGCTCTTTTTCAGGCCCGCGTGTCACTACCAACGGCCAGGTGACCAGTGGACCCACGTCATCGGGCCAACAGGTCTGAATGGGTAGTTTGTGCAGATCGACGGCGTCACCGGTGGTAACGATCTGTTGGCAGGGCGCGTTTTTCACCACATTCGGACCCATGGTGAGCAATTTTTTCAGCAAGGGCGCCTTGTCGACCAGGTCTTTGAATCCCTTAGGGGGATCAGGCTGACGCAGATACGCAAGTAGCTCGCCAACCTCTCGCAAAGCCTCTACCGACTCCTCTCCCATACCCAAAGCAACCCGTTTTGGCGTACCAAATAAATTGGCCAGTACCGGCACGTCAAAGCCTTTAGGATTTTCAAAAAGTAGTGCCGGGCCACCGCCACGCAGTGTCCGGTCAGCGATCTCGGTCATTTCAAGATTGGGGTCCACTTCTGCCGCAATGCGGACGAGGTCACCGCGCTTCTCTAACTCGGCAATGAACTCACGAAGATCCATAAAGCTCGGCATAGCAGATGGTTACTTGCGCTTCATAGACTTGAAGAATTCCTCATTAGACTTAGTGCCCTTCAGCTTATCGAGCAGGAACTCAACCGCGGGCAGATCTTCCATGCCATGCAGCAGCTTGCGTAAGATCCACATTCGGTGGAGTTCTTCATCACCCGTCAGTAACTCCTCTCGACGCGTACCTGATCGACGGATATTGATCGCGGGGTAGACGCGCTTCTCAGCAATTTTCCGATCCAAATGCAGTTCCATATTACCGGTGCCTTTGAATTCCTCGTAAATGACTTCGTCCATCTTTGATCCGGTATCGATCAGCGCAGTGGCGATAATCGACAGACTGCCGCCTTCTTCAATATTACGTGCCGCGCCGAAGAATCGCTTGGGTCGCTCGAGCGCGTGTGCATCGACGCCTCCTGTTAGGACTTTTCCTGAACTCGGGATGACCGTGTTGTAGGCGCGCGCTAAACGAGTGATTGAGTCGAGCAAAATGACAACATCGCGCTTGTGCTCAACGAGTCGCTTGGCCTTCTCGATGACCATGTCGGCCACTTGAACGTGCCGTGATGGCGGCTCGTCGAAAGTTGATGCGACAACCTCGGCACCGCGAGCGCCGACGGAACGCTGCATCTCCGTCACTTCCTCGGGACGTTCATCGATTAATAAGACCAACACATAGCACTCTGGATTATTAGAGATAATGGCCTGAGCAATACTTTGCATCATGATGGTCTTGCCCGCTTTGGGCGGCGCAACTAGGAGTCCTCGTTGACCCTTGCCAATCGGGGCAACTAGGTCAATGATTCTGCCGGTCAGATCCTCGGATGATCCATTGCCTTTTTCGAGCGTTAATCGCTCATTCGGGAAGAGGGGAGTGAGATTTTCAAAAAGCACTTTACTCTTCGCGCTTTCTGGCGATTCAAAGTTGACGTCTTTGACTTTTAAGAGCGCAAAATAACGCTCGGAGTCCTTTGGTGGACGAATCATACCGGTGACGGTATCGCCAGTCCGAAGGTTGAATCGCCGAATTTGGCTGGGGCTGACATAGATATCGTCAGGGCCGGCTAAAAATGAGCTATCAGCCGATCTCAAGAATCCAAAACCATCTTGGAGAATTTCGAGAACGCCATCGCCCCAAATATCCTCTCCGCTTTTGGCGTGTCGCTTTAGGAGCGCAAAAATAATATCTTGCTTGCGCGAGCGAGCCATATTTTCAAGGCCCATTTCGCGCGCCATATCAATGAGGTCCTGCGTCGACTTACTTTTAAGGTCGGTCAGGCTCATGGGATTAGCGCTGGGCGTATTGGGGTCTCGTTTAGGCCGCCGCTGCCGCCCGCGACGCGAACGCCCCGGCTGAGCGTCGTCTTCAGTATTGTCTCGTGACTCCGGCGATCTCGTCTCGGAGATCGGTTCTTCGCTTGAAGCCGGCTTTTCGTCTGCCGACGTATCTGTCGTGGATGGGCTGCCGGTAATGCCATCCATCGCAGTAGACTGGGCTTCTGCAGACGACTCTTCTGAACCCTTGAGTTTCAGTGTTCGCCCGTTGTTTTTAGTGGGTTCTGCACTGTCGGCTTCGCCTGAGAGGGCGGCGGGTTCATTAGTAGGGGTTGCCGATTCTTCGGCGTTGGCGCTGTTTTGCTCTTCCACGAATCACTTCCGGGTTACGTTCAAAAAGGGGAAAATGGGACCGACGTTTTGCTGGGCGTTTTGTGCTGACGCGAATCGGTTTAGGGGTTGTGTCCTAGCAGTCTCGCTACACTGACATTGCCACAGATTATTTTTCTACCCTGTGGGAGTCGTTATAAGGGGATGTTGCTGGACGTGACAGGCCTCTCTTGAGACCTCGATAGCGCAAAAGTAGCACCCGCAGATGAGCACGTCCAGCAAAATATTATCAGGTTATTCGGCCGCTTGTTGACGATTAGAGGACGGAGTCGACAAACTCTCCCATCTGAGTTTTTGATAAGGCCCCTACTTTAGTGTCAACGGCATTACCGCCTTTGAAGACAATCAATGTGGGGATGCCTCGGATGTTAAATTTTCCCGGCATATCAGGGTTTGCGTCGACATCGACCTTACAGACTTTGACCTTTCCCGCATATTCTGTGGCAATCTCTTCGAGAATAGGCGCAATCATTTTACAAGGGCCACACCACTCGGCCCAAAAGTCCACCAGCACAGGTAGGTCGCTTGAGAGGACCTCAGTATCAAAGTTGTCGTCAGTAACGTGCAAGATGTCAGCGCTCATAAAAGCTCCATAGTGAGGTCAGGATTTGACCATGGCTGCTAAGGGAAAAGTGTCAATGTCAGTGAGAAAATATATCACTGCTTGCCAACCGGCAAGCGCTTCGAGCAGTTCAAGTGGAAAAGAATGGCAGGTATATCTGCTGCGATGCAGCGATGACTCACTCTATTCTGGAGTCACCACTGACCTCAAGCGCCGCTTACGCCAGCATAACGGCGAAATTGTTGGCGGTGCCCGGTATACCCAAGGGAGACGACCGGTTGCGTTAATGTGGTGGGCGTATTGTGATTCAAGATCGGATGCTCAGCAGCGAGAAGCAGCCTTAAGGCGATTGAGTCGTCAGCAAAAATGGGATTTGATCACCGCGGCGAGAGGAGTTGATACGGCATGACAGTCGACACATTCTGGGATTGGGCCGTTGCTTGCTATCGTCGTGCCGGGGTTCAGCAACATCTTCTATCCTTACAAGATACGCAGGATCTCGTCATTCTAGAGGCGTTGTTTGCCTGTTGGTTGGCGAGTCAAGATCGTCAATGGCGGTCGGATGATGTGCAGGCGATGAGTGTCTCGACGCGTGCATGGCTTGACGAAGTGGTGTTGCCGCTTCGGGCAACCCGCATGCGCTGGACGACCGATGCAGACCTCAGTGAATCCCGGCAACACTTACTCGCTTTAGAAGTTCAGGCAGAGCGTTATCTTGCTGAGCTCATGTGGTCAGGCGTGATGAAAGACCGAAAACCGCCGCAAGGGGTTGTGTCGCCAGTCGGAAATGAGACGTTCTCGACATTGATGTCAGCAAATCTCAGCCTGTTGCCGACGTTTTTTGATGGTAAATGTGCGCTTGAGCGCTTGCAATTAGTGGCACTGCTGGAAAAGGGCACGTAATATCGGCGTTCTTTTTTTGGGCAGGACTAGGGAGTAGGAAGACGATGAGCATCTCAATTTCGAAAATGAGTCGTATTGCCGGCGCGGTGACCTTGCTGGCGGTGATGGGTTGCGACAGCACCGCGCAGGAGCAGCCTGTCAACCTAACGTCAACCGAGGCACGATTAAGCTACGGCATTGGTTTGCGTATGGGCCAGAGGATGACTGCCGATGGGATGACCATTGATGTGAACGCCTACGCTGCGGGATTTGCTGACGCCGTCGAGGGTGCCGAGGCGCGTCTCACAGACGAAGAAATTAACGCCGAAATGAACGCTTTTCAGGAGCGACGTCAGGCTGAAGCAGAAGCAGAGCGCGTCGCCGTGTCACAAGCTAATTTAGATGAAGGAATAGCCTACATGGGAGAGATGAGCAGCAATGAAGAAGTGCAGATAACCGAGTCGGGACTCCAGTACATAGTGGTTGCGGCAGGTGAGGGCGATAGCCCCACGCTGGACGATTCTGTCGAAGTCCATTACGAAGGTCGTTTGATCGACGGTACGGTATTCGATAGCAGTTATGCGCGTGGACAAACGGTGACGTTTGGCGTGACACAGGTCATTCCCGGTTGGACCGAGGGGCTACAGTTGATGAAACCCGGTGGTAACTTCAAATTTATCATTCCACCAGAGTTAGGTTATGGCGAGGGCGGTGCAGGGCAGATGATTGGACCGAATGCCACCTTGGTGTTTGATGTGGAACTCATCTCAATCGCCAACAGCGAGTAATCGACTGTAAAGCGAGGACAGGAGCGGTTCGTGAGGCCGCGCCCTGATAGTGAAAGCGCCCCGCGGGGCGTTTTATTTGGGGATGAACCCAGAGCCAGTCTACCCAGGCATCGTTGTTCTAATATTGCTGGTAGAACAGGTTGAGGTAATCCTCGAAAGCTTCGCTATCCTGTGCCTCGATAGCGTGCTGCCGTTGGATTGATTGCTCAGCTTCGACTGTCAGCCGAGTAGCCGCTTCTTCCGAAAGGGGATCACTGAGATGTTGTGCGTGCCACTGGCGGGAATAACGTAACGCGAGTTGCGAATAACTGAGTCCGCTCTCTTCCATCTCACGCAGCATTCGAGCTGAGAGCGTTCGGTCTGGGTCAGCGAATTTTTGCTGGGCCTCAGTTGCCACCCGGCGATAGTCATCAGCTGATGCTGGATCCGTAAACCATTCGGCAATTTCTGCCATGCGTTCGAGAACGGGTTGCGCCAGCGACTGCATCGGCGTCTCGACGCCACTAGACGATAGCAGCGTCAAATCGGGCTCTCTGCCGCGATTAATCATACGCTGCAGGTTGACTTCATTTCTTTTTTGGCCGGCTTCATCGCACAGTGGACTGTCGTCAATGAGGCAAGACATGAGAAAAAGGTCAAGCAAGCGCATGGTGTCGGCATCAATGCCATAGGGGATGAAGGGATTGATATCGACACATCGCACCTCGATGTATTCGATACCGCTGCGACCCAGTGCGGCGACCGGTGCTTCGCCACTTTCGGTAACCCGTTTCGGTCGGATCGGACTGTAATATTCATTTTCGATTTGGAGCAGCGCATCATTGAGCTGCGCAGGTTCACCATTATCCATGAAGGTGAAGCCCTGATAGGCCTGATGCGGCGTCAGGATGGCATTGCGCAAAGTTGAAATATATTGGTCTAGATCGTTATAGCAGACATTCAGATCTGCCTGAGCGTTACTCGTATAGCCAAGATCGCCCATTCTCAGTGAGGTGGCATGGGGGAGATAATAACTATGGTGATCGTCGCCCATCGGTTTGAGAGGGTGGTTACGATTGCCCTGTACAAAGCTGGCACAAACCGTAGGTGACGCGCCGAGAAGATAGAGCAATACCCAAGCGCGCGAAAAAAAGTTACGAATGAGACCCAGATAGCCATCTGTTTGCAAGGTGATCGGATCGCGATCCGATTCAATCCGCGTTTGTACCGTTGACCAAAAACTGAGCGGTAATGAAAAATTGTAATGAAGTCCGGCAATAGCCTGCATTTTGCGACCGTATCGTACGCTCAAACCGTTGCGATAAATGCGTTTCATCTGCCCAACATTGGACCGTCCAAATTGCGCGATGGGAATTTCTGCATCGCCACTGACAATACATGGCATGCTGGCATTCCAGAGCAGTTCTTTATCGAGTTGCCGAGCCGTAAATCGGTGTAGCTCGGCCAGAGATTGTTCCGTTGCTTCGATAGAAGATTCGGCTGGAGTAATAAACTCCAGCAATGCTTCCGAATAGTCGGTGGTAATCGCGGGATGGGTCAGCGCCGAGCCCAGCGCCGCTGGATGTTGAGTCTGCGCAAGCGTCGCGTGATCTTCTGTGACACGCAAGCTCTCCTTTTCAACACCACGTCGAATCTGGGTAAGTAGCTCTGGGTGCTCATTCAGCACCTGACGAAAGACTGAAGCGTATTTCGACACGGTCTCTCCTATGTGATGAATTGACGACAATAGCACTGGGCTAAGGGCCGCAGGCGGCGTTAAATTGGGGCGGAGTGTACGGTGCCAGCAAGGCCTCGTACAGAGGCGATGCCATTAAGTTGGCGCGAGCCACTCAGTCCCAGACGTGAACACAAGGAGAAGTGTCAGTCATGCGAATCTATGGATGGTTAAAAGAGCTGGCGGATCGCCAGGGTTCAGACCTTTATTTGGCAACCGGCGCACCGGCTTGTGCGAAATTTGATGGCGCGCTCACCGCGATTTCCCCTGAGTCATTGGCACCGGGCGAGGTGGCTGATATTGCCAATGATCTGATGGATCAGGCGCAGCGTCAGGAATTTGAGCGAGATCTTGAAATGAATCTGGCTTTGTCATTGCCTGAAATAGGCCGTTTTAGGGTCAATATTTTTCGACAACGGAGTGAGGTGAGTATTGTCGCTCGCTTTATCGTTTCTGATATTCCCTCTTGGCGTGATCTGGGTTTGCCTGAGGTGCTGACTGATTTGATTATGGCAAAACGGGGATTACTGCTATTTGTTGGCGCGACAGGTTCGGGGAAATCGACGTCACTTGCCGCGATGATTGATTATCGAAACCGCAACGCCAGTGGACATATTGTGACGATTGAAGATCCTGTCGAATTTGTTCATCAACATAAAAAATCGATTGTGAATCAACGTGAGGTGGGGGTCGATACGCGTAACTGGCACAACGCCTTAAAGAATACGTTACGACAGGCACCCGATGTCATTTTGATCGGTGAAATTCGTGACCGAGAAACGATGGAGCACGCACTTTCCTTTGCGGAAACCGGGCACCTGTGTATCTCGACGCTTCACGCCAACAGTGCTAATCAAGCTTTGGATCGCATCATTAATTTTTTTCCTGAGGAAAAGCGTCAACAGCTGCTGCTGGATTTATCGTTGAATTTACAAGCTTTTGTATCGCAGCGATTGATCCCCAATATTGAGGGCGGTAGAAGCGCGGCGATTGAAGTCATGCTGGGGTCGCCTACTGTGAAAGAACTGATTTTGCGAGGCGATATCAGTGGTATCAAAGAGATCATGGAGAAATCAAAAGATCGCGGGATGAAAACATTCGATATGGCGCTCTTTGACTTGTGTAAAGCCGGCCTTATCTCGGAAAAAGAGGCACTGCACAATGCGGATTCTGAGAATAACTTGCGTTTAAAGTTCAAGCTCGATGGTGATCAAAAGCAAAAAGAAGAATCTCATTTTACCTTGGCGTCAGAGGAGTAAGCTGAGCCACGGCAGGGCCGCCGATAGCGCGCGTATCCTTTTTGTCGCTACCCACCGTGTTTGATGCTGCGCTGGCGGGGAGCGCCACGGGCTCAGTCAAAGAGCTCAGCGCGGGGGAAGGGCTTGCATTATTGTGGTGCGGCGGGCGTTAACGTCTGTCCGAGAGCATCTTGTCGATAATACGCTCAAGCTGTTTGAGATTATTGCACTCGCGCACGAGATGGCAGTGTTTTTTCATACGCAACATTTCGGAGTCGCCTGTACCCCATAACCGGATGGACTCCGGGTTCAGCCATATCAGCTGCTTGGCGCGCGCCTTCATTTCTGCGAGTAGGTCGACTCTGGCGTCGGCTTGGTTATTGCGTGCGTCCCCTAGAATGATGATGGTGGTGGCGCTATTCACCTCGGCTAATGCGGTCTCAGAAAACTCGTGCAGCGCCCGCCCGTAATCTGTCGCACCCCCATACTTGAGATTGACTCGTTCAATCGCCTCGGCCACGGGCAAGTCAGCAAACAGATCGCTGACTTCCCCAAGCGCAGCTGAAAAAGCGAAGGTCCGTGTTCTCGGCAACACATCTTGCAATGCATAGAGAAACATCAAAAGAAATTTAGCGTAGGCGGCGACCGAGCCGCTCACATCACAAATTGCCATAATTTGCGGGCGTTTCCGTTCAGATTTACGCCAACGGGGTGCGAAGGGCACACCGTCGGTGGGAATCGCGCGCCGCACGGTTTCTCCGACGTTCAATTTCCCCCGGCGGTAGCGCCGTCGGCGCCTGCCATGCCGCGCAGCCAGTTTACGTGCCATACGATCCATCAAGCGCTTAAGGCGCGCCATCTGACTGTGATCAACATTGCCCAGTTTTATTTTCGAGAGCGATTCATCCAAGAGATCTTCCGTTTCCGCTTTAGCGTGAATGAGATAAGCGCGCTCGACACGGTCTCTCACGCGCTCGCGTAGCTGCTCTCTTAACGCCTGTACGGCCTCGAAGGCGGCGGGCTCGCTCTGTTCAAACTCGATGGCGGCATCCCTCAGCGCCTCATCGCCCAAGGCATCCAGTATTTTTCGAACATACTGCCCACGCTGCGTAAACAACGAAATATCATCCACTTTGGCCTCTGCCGCAGCCGTCTCAATGGCAACAGAGAGGGCACTGTCATCACGATTTTCCAGCGCATCAAACAGACTATTGCCGCGCAAACCGTCCAGTGGATCCTCGTCACTATGCTCTGGTGAGGAAGCTGGCATGGGAGCATCTGTTTCCGGCGCCGCTGTTGCGCTGGCACCATCATCGTCATGAGATGCTGCAGCAGCGCCAGTTCTTCGCAATGCGGGTTGAAAATACTGGTCGAATGCGGCCTCAAAGACAGTGAGTTCGTACTGAGATTTGGCCAGTGTCGAAGCCAGACCGTCGCGTAGTCGCGAGCGATTGCCGTAGCCCAATAATTCGGCGACGGCGACGGCATCGAGCGTGTCGGCGGGTGACACCGCTATCTTTTGACCTCTTAAATACTGCATGAACGCGAGCAATTGATCGCTACTGACTGTGGCGTGATTGGCACCTGCGGCGGTTTTATCGTGTTCCCGTTGCCCCATTGGTGTTACGACTCTGCAGCAGCGACCATGAGTTTAGATAGCTGTCCCTGGGCTGTTTGGATATCGTCTTCGTATTTCAGTAATACGTTGAGCGTGTCCTGAACAAGGGCACTGTCTAAGTCTTTTGCATGCAGTAGCAAAAGACTTTTAGCCCAGTCGACCGTCTCTGAAATGGCCGGTGCCTTTTTTAGATCCAGCAACCGAACAGCGTGAACAAACTGGACCAGCTTTTTTGTCATCGACTGCGCCAAATCAGGCACGCGACTGGCGACTATCTTTGCCTCCAATTCGACAGATGGAAAGGGGATGTGAAGGTGGAGACAGCGACGTTTCAGCGCATCGGAGAGATCCCGCGTATCGTTACTGGTAAGGAACACTAATGGTTTGGAGCGAGCACGGATGGTCCCAAGCTCAGGAATCGATACCTGATAATCCGAGAGCACTTCTAAGAGCAGTGATTCAAATTCGAAATCGGCTTTGTCGATTTCATCAATGAGTAAGACGCCGCCTTGATCCGCCTCCATTGCCTTGAGTAGGGGTCGCGATTCGAGGAAAGCCTCCGAATAAAAGACGTCACCAAACTCATGCAACCGTGCCATTGACTCGTTGAGCCCCTTGGCGCCATCAAGCACATCGCCTAACTGCTCTTTGAGTAGCTGCGTGTAGAGGAGTTGCTTGCCGTATTTCCACTCATAGAGGGCCTTGCTCTCGTCGAGCCCCTCATAACATTGCAGCCTAACTAGCGGCCGATCGACAACCGTGGCGCACGTCTTGGCGAGCTCCGTTTTACCCACGCCGGGCGGTCCTTCAATCAGCACCGGTTTTTCCAGGGCTGCAGCCAGGCGGATCACCGTGGCGATGCGGGTCGTACAAATATAGCCGGCATCCTCAAATGCATTCTGAATGGCTTCAACTTGATTTAATGCGGGGTAGTGATTAGTAGACACGGGCTCTCTCTTGGTGGACTGACATTAACCGCCGGTCGCGTTCATGAACCGCATAATTTGCGGTTCATCGGGACGGTCGAAAACATGGCGCTCTGGTTTTAGTGACAGACTGTCAATAATAGCGGTCTTGATGCCCTGATCACTCTCGCCCGCGCGCATGAGTTGCCGGAGGTCGATTGATTCCTCATTGCCAAGGCACATCAGCAAGCGGCCTTCAGCACTGATTCTCAGTCGATTACAAGATCCACAAAAGTTGTTGCTATGTGGCGAGATAAAACCCACCTGAGTTTGGGTACCCGGGATCAAAAAGTTGCGAGACGGGCCAGCGGTTTCATGACTGCTTACGGGCTCAAGTGCGAAGTGGCTATTTAACTCTTCGATCAGTTCGTCTGAGGAGACATAGCTCAGGGGTTTACTCCCCAGATTGACTTGCCCGAGGGGCATTTCTTCAATAAAAGCGATGCCAATCTGCTTATCGAGGGCGAACTGAGTCAGCGGTAAGACTTCATCCCGATTCAGTCCCTCTAAAATAACGGTGTTTAATCTTATTTTCTCAAAGCCAGCCTGCACTGCGGCGTCGATACCGCGCAGTACCGTGTCTAACTTACCGATCCGAGTGATGTCGCGGAAACGATCTGGGCGCAGGCTGTCTAAGCTGATGTTGATCGAGTTCACACCGGCTTGTCGTAGTAACGAAGCAGACTCAGTCAAGTGACTGGCGTTGGTAGTGAGTGCTAGGGTTTCTAAGCCCGGGAGTTGTCCAATCCCCTGAAACAAGGTGTCGACGCCGCGACGAATGAGAGGCTCACCACCGGTGACGCGGATTTTTTTGACGCCCAATTCAGTGAATAGCCGCGCAGTCCGCAGGAGCTCTTCTATAGACAATACCTCGGCACGGGGGAGAAACTGCATAGTTTCCGCCATACAGTACTGGCATCGAAAATCGCAACGATCGGTAACCGATAACCTCAGGTATGAAATCGTGCGATCGAAACCATCGATCAGTTGTGTCGTATTGCCTAATGTCATGCGGGGGAGTGTACACAAGGACGAGGGTGGGGGAGCATACAGGAGATGAAGATTATGACCTACTTAGATCCACGGCGGACAGTGTGGCCGGGAGCGATCTCAGCGGCCTGCCTAGCCGCGATCCTGATGCTAACGGGCCAAAGTGACGCAATTGTTGTGACAGCGGTGGTTGCGTGGCTCTGCATGGCTTGGTGGATCTTTGAACCGATTCCGATACCGGTGACCTCACTGCTGCCGTTATCGGTATTGCCCATGGCGGGGATATTGACGGTCGAGCAGGTTGCTGGCTCTGTGGGTTCACCGTTGATTATCTTGTTATTGGGCGGGTTTTTGCTCTCTCGTGGTATGGAGAGCTCGGGGGCGCATCATCGGGTCGCTCTGACGGTGGTAAGGCTCGTTGGCGGGCATCGTCCTCGACAGTTGGTGATGGGCTTTATGCTGGCGGGTGCAGGTCTTAGCATGTGGATCTCTAATACGGCATCGGCACTGATGCTAATGCCCGTTGCGATGGCCGTACTGGCATCTTGCGATGATCGTGAGCGCTTAGCGGTGCCGTTACTACTCGGGCTAGCGTGGTCTTGCAGTATCGGTGGTTTGGGCACGCCCATTGGGACCCCCCCTAACCTCATTTTCGTTCAAGTTTTCGAGCAAACTACTGGTCAAACGATCAGCTTTGGTCAGTGGATGTCGTGGGGGATGCCGGTCATTGCCGTACTGTTGCCAGCCGCTTGGTGGTGGGTGACGCGAAATCTGCCGACGGAGTTGGGGATTAGGTTGCCGCTAGTTGGCCCCTGGCGCAGTGCTGAGCGACGCGTGATGACTATTTTCGCGCTCACCGCAGTCGCCTGGATTACCCGCGCTGAGCCCTTTGGTGGTTGGCAAGCGTGGCTGGATCTGCCTTTTACTAACGATGCCTCAGTGGCCCTATTGGCGGTTATTACCTTATTCGTCGTCCGTGATAAGGAGGGGGAGCCCCTCATCGACTGGCAGCAAGCGAGTCAAATTCCTTGGGGCGTATTGTTGTTATTTGCTGGCGGCATTTGTTTGGCACGAGGCTTTGTCGCGTCAGGGCTCAGTGCACAAGTCGGAGAGGCGCTGACCTTGGTTGCTACATTGCCTGTTTTCTTGATGATGCTGCTATTGGCATTGGTAGTGACCTTTTTGACGGAGGCGACCTCTAACACGGCGACCACTGCGCTACTCATGCCCGTGTTAGCAGCAGTCGCGCTGGCAGTCGATATTGATCCATTGTGGCTCATGGTCCCTGCGGCAATGAGCGCAAGCTGTGCCTTTATGCTTCCAGTCGCCACAGCGCCTAATGCGGTTGTGTTTGGCAGTGGAGAGTTGCCGATTCAGCGGATGGTGCGCGAAGGGCTGATGCTCAATCTGTTTGGGGCGATCGTGATTGCCGGACTCATGGCGCTGATTTTACAATAGCACTACCGGCAAGGTGCGTGTCACAAGCGGGCTGGCGGAGACCGCCAAGACGGGTCCTGGCGGCCTTACGTTGGCCCTGCTCAGACTGATCGGAGAGATCAACCTGTTTGAACAATAGCGCCCTGTTGAACAGCGCAGCGGTTGCAGCGCGCTGCCGACAGACCTTCTACAGCAGCGCCATCATCGTTTCGGCGGAGCTCACATCGATGCCTGGACCTTCCTCAATATTGAGGTGCGTTACCTTGCCGTCTTCTACAATCATGGCAAAGCGCTGACTGCGAGTGCCAAGCCCGAAACCTGAACCATCCAGTTCAAGGCCCATTGCGGCAGTGAGTTCACCATTACCATCGGCGAGCATAATAATATGCTCTGCGTTCTGAGCCTGCCCCCATGCACCCATCACAAAAGCGTCGTTTACCGACATGCAAATAATACTGTCTACACCGTGGCTCTTGATGGTGTCAGCGTTAGCAACATAGCCTGGTAAGTGCGTCATTGAGCAGCCGGGTGTAAAGGCTCCGGGCACAGCAAACAGCAGTGCTTTCTTGCCATTGAACAGCTCGGCAGTAGTTACGGGTGTGGGGCCTTCTCCCCCCATCACCGCGAGGGTGCAATTAGGGATGCAATCTCCTACAGAAATGGTCATGTTTGATACTCCATATAATCAATAGTGAATGGGTTTCGCCCCATACTGAGGCGATCTACCAAGGAAAGGGTAGCTCCTGCGAATAGTAACTCATGCAGAACCGAGATCGAGCAGTCTGGCGTTGATTAATTCGCACTCATCGTAAAAATCTGACTCTCGGTCGCCGAGGTAGGGGGCGCAATGAGACAAAATCTGCAAGACGCCGCGATGAATGACTTGTTGAGGCTGCTCAGACGGGGTGACCCAGTGATCAAAGCTGAGCCAATAGCTCAATGTCATCGTCATACTGTCAGCAATGTGATCCAGGCGCTGAGGATGTGCGTTGATGCCAACGGGGGCCAGTAATTCAGATGCAAGTGTGCGCGAGGCGCGTCGTTTGAGTGACATAAGGCGCCGCATTCCTCGGTCGATATCTGGGTAGCGTTGCATCAAATCAGTCATATTGAGGTATAGAAACCGATGTGCGTACATCGCTTCCATCAGCACGGTTAAAAATAGCCAGCTTCGCTCAAGCGGTGCGCTCGTCTCGAGAAAGTCCGTTTCCGCAATCGGCGTCGCAAGCATCCCAGCGATATCCCGATAAAAGTTGAGAAATAGCGCGGAGAGTATCCCGTCCTTACCCTTAAAATGGTAATAGAGGTTGCCCGGACTGATATCCAGTGCTAACGCCACATCGCTGGCGGATACGTTGCGCTCTCCAAGTTCGTTGAAGAGACCGGCGGCAGTGGCGAGAATACGTTGTGCAGTTTTCATAAGACAAAGTGTAACCGATGGGGTTACTCATCGGTTTGATTCCCCCCATCCAGTGGATTGGTTCTGGCCGCCACATTGTCTCAGTGGTCATCTCGGCCTAATGCTCCGCCCGCTCTCGCATGAGCAGTGTTTGAGGAGGGTTTTTGATAAAAAAAGGGGAGCCGTAGCTCCCCGCAAAAAACGGACCGGTGCTGCTTCAGTTGGCTTTACCAAATTTGGCTTTCAACTGATCGAAACGTGTCTTCGCTTTTTTCATTTGCGCTTCCAATTTTGATCGGTCGGCCAATGAATCTAGCTCAAGGTCTGCCAGTGCCCTGAGGGCATCCTTCTCGACAGCGCTACCGCGCTCCACAAGTGATTGATAAATCGCTTCTGCCTGTTTGCGGCTGGCGCTCAGGCGATTTTGTGCGTCGTCGACTTGCTCCTGCATTCCTGCAAATTGCTCCAGCACTTGATCATAGGCCTTGCCATACACCCCTAGGCCAGCCAACAGGGCTTTACGTCCCGTCTCAACCGCGGCGGGTCGCGCACGTTTCTTGCTGCTTGATTTGGCCTTGGGCTGCGCTTTGGCCGTAGCCTTGGCTTTGGATTTTACAGCGGGCTTTTTGGCCGCTGTTTTCTTGGCGGCCACTTTTTTAGTCGCTGCCTTTTTTGCGGTCGCCTTCTTCGGTGCCGCTTTTGCTTTTGCCTTAACCTTCGCCTTTGCTTCTGCCATCACTTTTTCCTCCGGTTTGATGTCAACGCGGCGCAGTGTGGTCCTTAAAATTAGAATCTGCCCTCTAACGGCTCGATCGGAGCTGGTAATAATGCGCAGTAGGCACAACCCCGATGCGTAACATTGACGTCATCTTAAAGCACGGATCTGTCGTAACAATGATATGGGACTACGTCAGATGAGGGCTTGAAAATTGCCCATTTGCCCCCATATTCATTGGCTGAGGTGAGATGCCGCATCATGACTGATCACAGTACGAGCACCGCTCGCTTTGCGCGCCATCGTTTGGTGGGTTCAGTGGTTTTTACGATCACAGGATTGGTGGTCTGCTTTTGGGTGCTTGTGGGGAAACCAGAGGCTGAGTCATCTCAACAGGTTGAACCTCGTAGACCGCTCGTCAATGTGATTATCGCCACACCCGCTGAGCACGCTATTTGGGTGCGAACACAGGGCACCGTGGAGCCGGTAACTCGTGTGAATTTAATGGCGCAAGTCAGCGGTAAAGTGGAAACAGTGAGCGACGCTTTTTTAGAGGGCAGGTTTTTCAAAAAAGACGATGCCCTGCTTCAATTAGAAAGATCTGACTACGACTTTGCCATTGCACGGGCAGTGGCTCAGGAAGCGGCTGCAGCACAGCGCCTCGCCGAGGAACGAGGACGAAACCTACAAGCGAAGCGAGAGTGGCGTGATCTGGGTTCGAGCGAAGCCAATGATCTATTTTTGAGAAAACCACAACTCTACGCCGCCGAAACCGCGCTTGAAGCCGCTCGAGCGGATGTGGAAGCGGCGGAATTAGCGCTGGCACGAACCACCGTTAGAGCGCCTTTTGACGGACGCTTGGAAAAAAAGCAGGTGGATGTTGGGCAGTTTGTGGCGCCCGGTACCTTGCTGGCGCAAGTCTATGCGACTGACCGAGTCGAGGTGCTGCTTCCGATCAGTGAATCGCAACTCGCGCTATTGGCTTTGCCCTTATTCGAGACAAGCCTCGATACCTATCCTGATGTGACGTTGACTGCTCGTTTTGGCGGGGAGAGTTGGCAATGGCAGGGTCAGATTACCCGAGTGAAGGCGAGCATTGATCGCGATAGTCGCGCAACCTTTGCCATTGCTGAGGTCAACGATCCGTTTAGTGAGGGTGTTGAGCTTAGGCCGCCTTTAACACCGGGTCTGTTTGTGGAGGCGAGTATTCGGGGCAAGCCGATTCAGCAGTCTATTAAACTGCCAGCGACCGCGCTACGCGGCGACAATACGGTGCTGCGGCTGGAAGAAGGGGATCGCCTTGAAAGACTACCGGTTGAGTTGTTGCGCAGAGAGCAAGAGCAGGTGTGGGTACGAGGGGTTGCAGCAGGAGAGCGCATCGTATTAGAGCAGAGCAGCCTGCTGTCATCAGGCACGGCAGTCGAGGTGGCCGAGGTGCTTCGTAGTGGAAGTTAACAGCAGTGGCAGCTGAAAAATCTGGCTTGCTAGGTTGGTTTATTACCAACCCCATCGCAGCAAACCTATTCATGGTGGTGCTGGTGGTGGGAGGGCTTTACAACATTCCCGGTCTCGATAAGCAGTTTTTCCCGACTCCCGTGATTGACCGGGTGAGTATTGCCATGCCGTTTCCGGGAGCCAGTCCCAAGGAAGTGGAGGAGCAGATTTGCGTCCGCATTGAGGAGGCTATCCACGATCTGGATGGCATCAAAGAGATTCGATCGACTGCTTCAGATGGCATGGGTCAGGTGGTGGTTGAGGCACTTCCGGGTTATCCGACACAGCGATTGACCAATGAAATAAAAACCCGTATCGACGCGATCACGACCTTCCCTACCGATGCTGAGCGTCCTGTGGTCACTGAACTGGTGTACCGCCACTTGCTCGGTATTGTTGAGTTGGCGGGAGAATTAGACGAATGGGAACTAAAAGAGCTCGGGGAGTCACTTCGCGATGATCTGGCGAGGCAGCCTTGGATATCAGTAGTTGATTTGGTGTCGCCGCGTCGTTATGAAGTGTCGGTTAATGTCTCAGAAGTTGATTTACGCCGCCATAAGCTGTCCTTCGATGACGTAGTTCTCGCCATTCAATCGGCCTCCCTCAATTTACCTGCGGGCGCAATCAAAGGCGGTGATGGTGACATTCGAGTGCAGACGCGGGGACAAGCCTATTACCGAGAGGACTTTGAAAAAATTGTACTGATCACCGCGCGAGATGGTACGCAGATTTATCTCGGTGAGGTGGCGACCATTGAAGATGGATTTGAGGATATCGATACCATCAGTCGCTTCGATGGCATGCCTGATCACGGTTTGTATGCCTTTGTGACGACAAATCCTGATGTCGTACAGTCTTCTCGAGTGATTACTGAGTGGGTGGGCAAACAAACGCCTGATCTTCCTGATGGCGCGTCTTTGTCATTTTGGCGAGATGCGGCAGTGCCGTTTAAGGATCGGGTTGAGACACTGCTGAAGAACGGCTTGGGTGGACTGCTATTGGTTTTTTTGGTGCTCGTATTATTTTTGAGGCCGGTGGTCGCCGTCTGGGTCTCCATCGGTATCGCAGTGGCTTTTCTCGGAACATTTTTTTTACTGCCTTATACCGGTGTTGGGCTCAATATGATTTCCCTGTTCGCCTTTTTATTGGTGCTCGGAATTGTCGTCGACGATGCCATTATCGTAGGGGAATCTATTCATACCGCGCAGTGTAAAGGCCTCGATAGCAGTGAAGCCTCCTTGTGGGGTGTTCGCGAGGTGGTCAAACCGGTTCTGTTTGCGGTGATCAGCACCATGGTATTTTTTGCACCGATGATGTTTATGCCCGGCGAATGGGCACATGCAGCGAAGGGCATCCCTATCGTCGTGTTACTGGCGCTGACTTTCTCCCTTGTCGAATGCCTACTTATTTTACCGGCCCACTTATCAAAAATCGGTCCTGAAAAACCTGCCACGACGCCACTGCTTAAGCAGTTGACGTTGTGGCGTCATGCTTGTGCCGATTGGTTAATGTCAGTTGCAAAAAATCGTTATCGGCCGTTGTTACGATGGGCCTTACAGCACCACTTTTTAGTGGCTGGATTTTTTCTGGTGATGTTGAGTTTGAGCCTAGCGTTTTACGGCGGTGGGTGGCTGCGGTCAGCCTTTTTCCCCCGCATTAACTCTGACTTTGTGGAAGCCCGCATCACCATGCCAGAAGGGGGCGCATTCCTGCAATCTGAGCAGGTGATGGAGCGGGTCGTCAAGACCGCTGAGACCTTGAGAAGCGAATGGAACCAACGATCTGAGTACGACGGAGCGCCCGCGATAGGCAGTATTTTGGGCCGAGCGCGGGACAACGAGGTCGAGGTTTTTGTTCAAAGTCTGGGTCAGGGAGTGGACACGGAAGCCTTCGCTAGGGATTTGCGTCGCGCCTCTGGTGCTTTGAGTGAGGCTAAGGAGGTCCGCATGGATTACACCATTCGCGATCCCGGTAAGCCCATTAGGTTGGTACTGGCATCGCGAAATATCGAAGATCTGGAAGCGTTGGCTGCCGATGTCAGGGCCGCTCTCCTCTCTTACCCTGGTGTATTTGACGTCTCTGATAGTTTTGATAGTCCTCGCGATGAATTGGTACTCGAACTAAAGCCTGCAGCGGAAACGCTCGGAATCGGGCTCGCCGATGTCGCGCGGCAGGTGCGGCAGGCATTTTATGGCGCGGAGGCGCAACGAATTCCTCGTGGTCGTGAAGATGTGAAGGTGATGGTGCGCTACCCCGAGGAGGAGCGGCTAGCGATTGCCAATCTGAATGACATGTACATTCGCGTTCCCGGGCGCGGTGAGGTGCCCTTTGAATCGGTTGCGACTTATCGCGTCGAGGCGGGCTACCAAAAATTGGAGCGCCTCGACAGGCTTCGGACGCTCGAGATTGATGCTGATGTTGAGACGAACGGTCCACCTCCTAGAGACATTGTTGATGCGGTATTTCGAGATTATCTGCCCACTTGGCTGCAGCAATATCCCGATTTATACGTGAACTTGGATGGCGAATTACAGGAAGAAATTGAATTTCGGGATGCCACCGTCAGGCTCATGGCGCTCGCCATGATGATTATCTATGCGCTTATGGCCGTCGCATTTCGGTCGTATTGGCAGCCGATGTTGATTCTCACAGCCGTCCCGTTTGGTTTAATGGGCGCGATATTTGGACACATGATCCTCGGATGGCAGGTCAGTCTGTTTTCGATCATGGGCGTGACCGCTTGTGCCGGGGTTGTTGTGAACGACAACCTAGTATTGATTGATCGTATCAATCGGCTCCGAGGGGAGGGGCAAGACATTGTTAGTGCGTTGCTGCAGGCAGGCGAGGATCGATTCCGACCTATCGTATTGACCTCATTGACAACCTTTGTCGGCCTGTTGCCGATCATGTCAGAGACGAGTGTGCAGGCACAGTTTTTGATCCCTATGGTGACCTCGTTGTCATTCGGTGTACTTTTTGCCACCGGCGTCACGCTAATACTGGTCCCCGCTTTGTTTTTAATCGCTGAGGATCTGGGCGCGTTAAGATTACGTTTACTACACCGCTACAGAGGCAACCAAGATGAGGTCTCTAGCCCGTATTAGGCCAGAGACTTGATGCCGCCGGTGATGTACCAAACACCCCTAGGTGGCTGATGAGCGAATCAGCGCGGCTGTGGGCCCGCGGCAATGATGACTTCACTGACATCAAATTTTTTGATGTTCTCCGTAAAGAGCTTCGCCAACTGGTGGGCCTGTTTTTCATAGGCTTCATCGTCATCCCAGCCCGCCTTAGGGTTTGTATACTGCGGATCAACGCCCGCAATGTGGGTGGGGTAATAGAGGTTAAGACTCTCTATGTGTTGCGTTTCTGTGCCAATGAGTGAGCCTTCTTGGGCAGCTTTGACCACTGCGCGGGTGACTGGGATTGGAAAGCGCGCGCCGCTTCCGCCAGGTGCGCCAGATCCTCCGGCCCATCCAGTATTGATCAAGTAAACCTGGCTGCCAAAATCTTCAATGCGCTTGATCAGTAGCTCAGCATAATCGCCTGCGGGTCTGGGCATAAAAGGTGCGCCAAAGCAGGTGGAAAACGTTGGGTTGATACCGGCCTCTGCGCCTACCTCTGTAGAGCCCACTCTGGCCGTGTAGCCGGACAGAAAATGAAAAGCGGCAGCCTCTTTGGATAAGATTGAAATGGGTGGCAAGACACCAAATACGTCGCAGGTGAGGAAGATGACGCATCCGGGTTCACCGCCAGCATTGTTGGATGAGCGTTTTTGAACATGTTCCAGGGGGTAGCAGCAGCGACCATTTTCGGTCAGCTTGGTATCGCAGTAGTCGGCATGTCCTTGTTCGTCGAGCACCACATTTTCGATGATTGCACCGGTGCGAATAGCATCCCAAATGACAGGCTCATTTTTTTGGCTTAAATCAATGGTTTTCGCGTAGCAACCGCCTTCGATATTAAAGACTGACCCTTTGGACCAGCCATGCTCGTCATCACCGATGAGGTAACGACTGGGATCCGCTGACAGTGTTGTTTTGCCGGTGCCTGAGAGGCCGAAAAATAAGGTGGTGTCTCCGGCTTCGCCGATATTAGCGGAGCAGTGCATCGGCATGACATCCTTCTCGGGCAGTAAGAAGTTTTGCACCGAGAACATCGCTTTTTTCATTTCGCCGGCGTAACGCATGCCCGCGATTAAGACTTTACGCTGTCCGAAATGAATGATGACGGTGCCATCAGAATGCGTGCCGTCGCGTTCAGGGTCACAGACAAAGTCGGCGACATTGAGTATTTTCCATTCGGGTTTATGCGACGGGTTATAGGTTTCAGGTCGGATGAACATATTGCGACCGAACAAGGATTGCCAAGCTGTTGCAGTAATCACTTTAACTGGGAGATAGTGATCACTGTGCTCTCCCACATGCATGTATTGCACCCAAGTCTCAGACTGACTGGCATGAGATTTAACGCGCTCCCACAGGGCGTCAAACCGATCTGCGTCAAATGGACGATTAACGCCTCCCCAGTCGATCGACTCTTCGCTAGAGGGTTCTTTAACGACAAATCGATCCGCGGGCGACCGACCGGTGCGAGGCCCTGTTTCGATCCGCAAAGCGCCGGTGTCAGATAAAACGCCCTCACCTCGTGCTAGCGCCATCTCAATGAGGGCTGCAGGCAACAGTTCGGTGTGAATTTCAGGAGGTGTGGGGACTGCGTCGGTCATTTTGGGTTCCGTGATAAGTGCATTATGGCAGTGAGTTGGGTGAGTTGCTTGTCGTTCCGCTATTTGGTCGTTCCTGTTTAATTCGTAAGATCTTAGTGTAGCGTCCTAGTTTCGCCCTCATTGGGCTCGCTGGTGATGCCTGCTGGATCCATTACTTCTGGGCCGAAACAATATGATGTACCGCACAGTTCACAACTCAACGTAATCACACCCAGTTCAGCGAGAATGTCTGCTTTTTCTGAATCAGGCAGTAACGCAATGGTATCGGCACTTCGCTCGCGACTACACCGACATTTAAACAAAATGGGGGTAGGTGGGTACAGCGTTACGGTTTCCTCATGATAAAGCTTGAATAATAGTGTCTCTGAGGGTAGGTCTAGCAACTCAGCCGAACTGATCGTTTCAGCCAGCGTGCAGAGGTGGTTCCACTGTTCCTGCCGCGCAGCCCCGTGGGATAGCTGCGCGGGTAGCTGTTGTAGCATCAGGCCAGCACTGGTTTGACCGTCACTGGCAAGCCAAAATTTGGCGCCCAGTTGTTCACTCTGAGCAAAATAGGCCTCTAGGACGTCAGCGAGAGAGCCGTTTTCCAAGGCGACGATCCCTTGATAACGCTGCCCCTGGTCCCGTTCTATCGTTAGCGCCAACTGCCCACCCTTGAGCAATGCCATCGGGTCGGTGCTCTCTCGTTGAATGTCGCCTTGAGCAATGCCGCGAATGTGCCCTTCGCTCGAGCACTCTACCATCGCAAGGGTAATCGCTTGGCTACTTTTAGCTTGCAGAATGATCCTGCCCTCATACTTAAGATTGTTACTGATCAGTACGGCGGCAGAGGCAAACTCACCCAGTAAGCGGGTGACCGCCTGGCTATAAGGTTGCTGCCCCAGCATATCAACTAGGGCAGGACCGAGCTTGACTGACTCTCCACGCACATCGATGCCGTCAAACAAAAAGCGGAGGCTAGTATCAGTGAGCATTTTCATGGGGCCGCAGTGTAACATTGGGAGATCACAGCATAACGGGGTGTCGGTCGCATCCCAATTGGATTACTGCATGTCTGCTATTTATTTATCAGAGTCTCATCAGCTCGATGCGGACGCCCGGGAGCGGGCGCTGCAGGCGTTGCATGACTATCTTTCACAAAACTTAGGAGCGAGCGTGGTAAGGCGTGATGCGGAACTTGTCTTCAGTGGAACCGGTTATGCTGGCACGGTCTCCCTAGACGAAGACAAACTGCACGGTGAACTTAAGCTGGGCCTACTGATGAGGCCTTTGAAGGGCACCATTACGCGGGAAATAGAAGCCGTATTGGCGACCTATCTCGAGGGCGAGTGAGCCCTCTCGATAGTGGGTTTTCAGTTGCTGAGGGCTTTCACTCTCGCATTCAGACGGCTCTTATGTCGCGCTGCCTTATTCTTTTTGATGATGCCTCGATTCGCCATTCGGTCAATCACGGGGACCGCTGAGTCGTAGGCTGCCTGCGCCTCTTGCGCATTGTCAGCGTCGATTGCTGCAACGACTTGCTTAATCTTGGTACGCACTAACGATCGTAAGCCGGCATTGTGCGCCCGACGCTTGTCATTTTGTCGAGCACGCTTTTGTGCTTGGGGGGAATTAGCCACCAGTAATCTCCAAGGGACTATCAAACGGGCGCGAATGATCAGAGATACACGATTCAATGTCAACTAGCACGATCACGACATCGCGGCTATTAGGGCTTATTAACTGTTTAGTACCCCAACCAGATCAGTAACCAACCCAGTGCGGCAAAAGCGACTGAAGAGCCGGCCTGCTCTAGGCGAAACAGGGCGTAGCAATAGCTGATGGGGGGTAACAATAGGGTAACCATGCCCCAAGTATACTCTGCGCGCCAAGATGTAATCATGAGCAGCACCCAGCTTACCAACAAACACGCGGCACCTAGGGTCATTAAAAACGAACTTGAAGCTTCCATTTGTCCTCACTGAAGGGTAGGTTGCGATGCGCTGCGAAGGGTACCAGAAACCTGCAAGCAAGGGCACAATGGCGAGGTGCTTGATCACAGGAATCGCATGACAGAGATCGAACCGCTGCACGACGATGATCCGTTCGCAGAGATTAGGCCTTACTCTAACGTCGAGGCCCCCGATATCCTGCGCCGATTGGCCCTCGATGCTGAGCTGATAGAGACCCTCGCCCAGTGGCGACTGTCTCAGCTTAACCGTATCTGGCCTGCCTTGGCCCAAGGCCTCGCGAGACTGTGGTTACTGAGGACGGTGCGTCGGTTGTCGTCAGTCGAGGACCTCCAGAACCTCATTGCGCCAACATTATCCCGCATGATCAAGAAAACGTCACAGTTCTCGGTCAGCGGTATTGAGCATCTCGACCTGACCCGAGCGCGCGTGTATCTCAGTAATCACCGCGATATTTTTCTGGATGCGGCATATGCAAATTATGCGTTGCATCGTATGGGTGCGCTGACAATGTCTCTTGCTATTGGCGACAACCTGCTGTCCAAACAGTGGGTGGCTGACTTAATGCGTCTCAATAAAAGCTTTGTGGTAAAGCGGAATCTCGGCGGCCCTAGAGCGTTATTAGCGGCGACTAAGCTGTTAGCGAGATTCATACGCCAGTCTGTCACCGAAGATCATAATCCGATTTGGATAGCACAGCGCGAGGGGCGAGCAAAGGATGGTTGTGATGTGACAGAACCCGCTGTGATCAAAATGCTCACCCTATCTCGGCGTCAGAATGAAACACCCGAATCAGTACTGAAAAGCCTCAATATAGTGCCCCTAATTATTGCTTACGAGTTGGACCCTTGTGATCTATTGAAAGCAGCGGAGCTATCTGCTGGGGCAGACTATACCAAGGCTGAATTTGAGGATGTGGCGTCAATGTCTCTCGGGATTACGGGCCAAAAGGGCTGTGTACATCTCCATTTCGGAGATCCGCTTGACCCTGATCTCGACGTTGCCGGTGTTGTGAGCGCTATCGACCAGCAGATGGTGGCCTATTACCGATTGTATGCAACCAACGTCTGGGCTTGGGAGTGGCTTCATGGCAAGAAGGTCCCGGATTTTGTGACCCCTCATGAAGGCCAAATCTCCGAGTCGGCATTCCGGTTGCGAATAGAAGCGGCTCCGATCGAGTATCGCGACCGTTTATTGGCAATGTATGCCAATCCAGTCAGTCGTTTATTGAGCGAGACGGTCGCCACAGAGGGCGCTTAATGTGATCGATGAGGCGCTGCAGGACGAGATCCGCGTGGCTTATCAAACGCTCACTGAGGCACTGCAACTGAACCCGCGTTGGGGGCAGCGTCAGATGATCGCTGAAGTCGCTAATGCGCTGGGTGATCCTGAGGCTGATTCTCCCATTGCAGTCGTAGAGGCGGGCACTGGTACAGGAAAAACCGTTGCTTACTTAGTGGCCGCCTTACCGATAGCGCGTAAGCGAGGAAAAAAAGTGGTGGTTGCTTCGGCCACGATTGCGCTACAGGAGCAGCTTTTATTCCGCGATTTACCCGATGTGATGCGCAATAGTGGTCTTGAATATGAGGCGGCCCTTGCCAAGGGACGCGGTCGTTACATCTGTCTACTGAAGCTCGACCACCAACTTTCTGAGCAGGACATTGATCCTGTCATCCCTCTTTACCCCGACGAATTTGTAGCGCCCGATAGGGCGTTAGCGGGTCCCATTTTTGACGAGATGGTAGAGGCGTTGGGATCAGGTCGTTGGGATGGCGACTTTGATTCTTGGCCTGGCAGTCTTGACGCGGGTGTAAAGCGATTGGTGTCTACAGAACAAAGCCAGTGTATTGGTCGCCGCTGTCCGCATGTGAGCCAATGCAGTTTTTTTCGTGCCCGTGAGGGCTTGGAAAATGCCGATATTGTGGTCACTAATCATGATTTAGTCCTGTCAGATTTACGTCTTGGTGGCGGGGTGATCCTGCCGGCACCGGAAGATTGTTTTTATATTTTTGATGAGGGGCATCAGCTGCCCAGTAAATGTTTGAATCATTTTGCACTGCGCTTTCACAGTGGCTCCACCTTGCAGGGTTTACGCGACAGCGGGCGCTGGGTGGAAAGTTCAAGCGCTGGATGGATCAAGCGTGGGCTGGATGAGCGAATCATGCCGACACTGGCGACACTCTTTGACGATCTATTAGAGCGCACTCTTCAGATCTCCGAGACACTCTGGGCACTGTTTCCAGATGAAGAGGTGGAGCGAGCGGAATATCGGCTACCGCATGGCCGAGTTCCTGCTGAGTTTGCCGAACAGGCGGCGATGCTTTTGGCGCAATGGGAGAAGCTGTATCGAGAGGCTGGCCGCTTAGAGGCAATGATTGAAAACAGAACGAACGAGACAGCACCAGTGCCAGAAGAGCCAGACGAATCTGCCAGTGATCCCGATCTCGACTTGATTAATGCGCAAGGGATGGTGGCCCGCGCTGAACAACAAGTTGCTGTATGGAAAGCATTTGCGCAAGCACCTAGCAGTGACCAGCCCGGTGACGGCTGGGCGCGTTGGTGTCTGCATCGGGGCAATTTGCAGTCGGTAGAATGTCAGGCCAGTCCAATACTCCCGGGCGAGCTATTAAAAAATGCGCTTTGGGATAGGGTCGCTGGAGCGGTAGTGACATCTGCAACCCTGACCGCACTGGGTACTTTTGATCGCTTTAGAGAGCGCTCGGGAATACCGAACTCAGCGAGATGGAAGCAAGTGGCGAGTCCCTTTGATCCCAAGAAAGCCATATTTTCTGTGCCGGTAATGACAACTGAGCCGAGCCAAGCTGACGCCCACACAAAGGAGCTCATTGCGTTGATACCGGAGCTCATACGAGACGATCTCGGCGTCTTGTTGTTGTTTACGTCACGTCGTCAACTTGAGGCGGTGTTGGTGGGTATCGCCACTGCTATTTCGCATCATAGGTTGGTGCAAGACCAGTTGAGTAAAAGTGCACTGCTCACGGAGCATCGTCGTAATATCGATAGGGGCGAGTCCTCAGCGATATTTGGATTAGCGAGTTTTTTTGAAGGTATCGATCTGCCGGGAGATTACTGTCGGCATGTTGTAATTGCTAAATTACCCTTCGCAGTGCCCGATGATCCAATTTCCTCGGCTCACGCAGAACTACTCGACGCACAGGGTCGGGATCCCTTCATGGAGATCAATGTCCCGGATGCCGCACAGAAGCTGATTCAGGCGAGCGGCAGACTGCAACGCACTGAGGATGATGAGGGCCGCATCACGCTTCTTGATAAGCGCTTATTGAGTCGCCGTTACGGGCGAGTGATGCTGGATACACTACCTGCCTTCACCTTTGAGTTGGCGGGAAGAGCGTCACGGTAAGAGGAGGGGGCGAAAATGACGCTAACATCGCAACAAGCATTGCGTAGTGCCATTGCTGCGCAGCTGATTGAGCTCGAGGCGAGCTTAAGGCAGCTGGGGTTATGGTCAGATGAGGCGCGTTCACCAGAGTCCTTGGTGTCGGATCAGCCCTTTGCTGTTGATGTGCTGGAGATGGAGCAGTGGCTACAGTATATATTTTTACCGACGATGTATGACTTGTTGAAGCAGGATGCTCCTATGCCTGAGCAATGCGTAATCGCGCCCATGGCTGAGGAAACATTGGCTAAGAAGGCCATTGCTTACAGAGGGCTCATTGCGATGCTACGAGACCTCGATCGCCTCATCACAGAGGCGCACTGAGACACAAACGCGTTGTTCCCGATCATGAGGCAAAAAAAACCCCAGACGAATCTGGGGTCTTGATGAAGCTGCGGCTGTTAGAACTGCACGCGCTTGGTGAAGCCGCCATCAACCACCACATTGGTGCCCGTTGTCCAGGCCGAACGCGGGCTGGCTAAGAAAGCCACGGTGTCCGCTATTTCGTAATTGTCGCCCATTCGCCCCATGGGAATGTTGGCAATGGTCGCGTCGTAAAAATCCGTCATATGCGTTTTAATTTGCTCCCAAGCGCCGCCCTCAAAATAAACGGGCCCTGGACTCACTGAATTCACGCGGATACCAGATCCTGCAAGGACTTGCGCCAGATTGCTCGCATAATTTAAGAGGCCCGCTTTGATTGCGCCGTAGGGACTGGCGCCAGCGAAAGCTTCTACGGCCGCAGTCGTCGAGATCACCACAATGGCGCCCGCATCAGATTTTTCTAAATAGGGCTGTGTTAATTCTACGCCTCGCCACGTTCCCAGCATGTCTGCTTCAAAGTTGGCGCGCCAGCCCGCTTCACCATTGTCAGCGCCACCCGCGGAGACGTTGGGCACAAAGATATCAATGCCACCCAGCGTATCAGCACAGGTATTGATCCATGCTTCAAGAGAAGCCGCGTCTGTGACGTCGACAACACTGCCGCAAGCTTTGACGCCTTTACTGATGAGTGAGGCAACCGTTTCGTCAACCTCGGCCTGATTGCGCGCACAGACGCCAACATGGCAGCCCTCATCTGCCAGAGTTTCCGCAATTGCGCGACCAATGCCTTTGGTAGACCCAGTAATGAGGGCGACCTTATCTTTAAGTTGTAAATCCATTATTTTTCTCCTCGGTAGTTACTATTTTTTTCTAAATAAGTTCAGGCAGTTGTTACGTCTCTAGCGCCATGAATTCTTGAAGCGCTTCACCCTTTGAGCAAACCCAGGTTTCTAACGCAGTGACGCGCTTAAAAAAATGCCCGACGATGTATTCATCGGTGGTGGCGATGCCGCCATGTAGCTGAATCGCTTCCTGCGTCACGCTTCTGCCTACAGCGGCCGATTTAACTTTGGCCGCCCGCGCAAAGCGAGCCCTATCAGGGGTGTTGCGATCAGCGGCATCACAGGCGGCGTACACCAGCGAACGAGTGATTTCCGTTTGTATCAGCATATTGGCCATACGGTGTTGCAGTGCTTGGAAAGAGGCCAGCGGCTGTCCAAATTGTTCGCGTTGTTTGGTGTAGTCGACAGTCGTATCTAAGGCTGCCTGGGCGGCGCCTAATGTCTCTGCACTACTCAATGTCATCGCGCACTCGCGGAAGGCCGACAGCGCCTCTGTCGCAGCATCTCCCATGAGTAATATTTGGTCGTCGCTAATAGGGAGGTCGAAGTCGCAATTGGCGCCTCCTCTACCGTCGTGCGTTGCGAAGGTTTCACAATTAGCGCCTTGCGCACTTTTTGGGACTAGCACCCAAGCGAGTCCGTTGCAGCTATCTGCCAGAACAGCAAAGTGGGTGGCCGATGCACCCGCGCTGATCCAGTATTTCTTCCCCTGCAAGTGCCAGCCTGATTTCGTTTGCACCAAGGTGGATGAGGGGGATAGCCGACTCCCCGACGTCGGCTCATCAATAGCCGCGATCGCAATCAGATCGCCAGAGATGACGTCAGGTATCAATGCAGCCGCGTGCTCACTGCGCAATAAAACGGTACTAGCGATCGTGAGCGTATCGATCAAGGGTTCGGTGACGAGATAGCGGCCGCATAACTCGGCAAGAATAGCGAGCTCTCGCGTGCCAAAGTCCAGGCCGTCCATCGATTCAGGAAAAGGCATGGCCAGCCAGCCCATTTCGGAGAAAGCCTGCCATTTTTGTGGCTGGTTATAAATCTCCTCGGCGATCTGGTCACGGCGCTGATTAAAATCGCTATTGTCGCGTAAGTATCGATCAGCGGTATCCCAGAGCATGGTTTGTTCTTCGGTCATTGTCACACTGCTACCTCAGAGCCCAAGCACGTGTTTTGCGATGATGCTGCGCTGAATTTCGGCTGTGCCGCCATAAATCGTGGTTGCGCGGCTGTTGATATATTCCGCCATGGTGGTCACCGACTCGCTGGCAGCAGCGGTACTGCCGCTATAAGAGGGCGCTAATACCTCGCTTTGCCACGGCATCGCACTCTGGCCAGCGGCTTCAATGAGCAATTCTGCACAGCGCTGTCCCAGCTCGGTCCCCGACACTTTAACCAGCGATGACAGTGCGCCGGGATTATCACCAGCGGCCACGCTGCCTTTGATGCGCAGTTCAGTTTGTTCCAGTGCCATCACATCGATCTGCGTTTCGGCGACGCGATAGGCAAAAGTGGGGTCGGCTGTTATGCGGCACGTTTCACTCGACATCATGTGCTGCATCTTTCTTAGCTGCTTTTTCAGATCGATAGTGAAGTGCTGCCCGCCGCGTTCAAATTCAAGTAATGATTTGGCGACGGTCCAACCCTGATTTTCTTGTCCTAGCAGGTTAGCGGAGGGGACGCGCACGTCCTCAAAGAAGACTTGGCATTGTTCTACCTCACCATCGAGGCTGGTAAAGGGTTTTACTGTTATGCCGGGAGTCGCCATATCGATCAGCAAAAAGCTGATGCCGGCTTGAGGTTTGACCGTTTTATCGGTCCGCACTAAACAAAAAATCCAGTCGGAGTAGTGCGCCATGCTGGTCCAGATTTTAGTGCCGTTGACAATAAAATCATCGCCATCATGATCTGCCGTCGTTTTGAGGGAGGCTAGATCTGATCCAGAGCCGGGCTCGGAATAGCCCTGGCACCAGACATTTTCACCCGAGATGATGCCGGGTAAAAAACGTTCTTTTTGGCTTGGCGTGCCAAAGTGCATCAGCATTGGCCCTAGCATTTGGATGCCCATCATCACCGGAGTGGGGGCATTGGCTTGCCGACATTCTTCTTGGAAAATATAGCGCTGTTGGATATCCCAACCGGTGCCGCCGTATTCTAGAGGCCAATCGGGTGCGCCCCATCCACGCTGATGCAGAATGGCTTGCCATTGCCGGCCTGCTTCGAAGTCTGAAAAGACGCTGGTAGTGCGCTCGCCGGCCCTAATCAATTCCGGTGTCAGTGCTTCGCGCAAAAAGTCACGGATTGCGGCGCGAAAGGCGTCAGCGTCAGTCGGTAAGGGGCTAGAAGCGTTCACATTGGGTCCTCTACAGAGATCAATTAGCGTAAGGATACACCTTGTGGTGTTAAATACTCATGCGACAGAGATTTTCGGATATCGCTCGAGGGTGTTTGTCAGCGGCCGATAACTATATAGTAGGCGTTACGGTTAAAACAAACCAGCCTGCTTGTTTATCCCCCTTGCGACTGTGGACTGGCCGCCGCCCAGCAGATACTTTTATCAATTAAGAATGAGGTAGCACATGCTCACCCCCAGTGAAAAAAGCACCCACATATTGGCTCAGTTGAAAGCGTTTATGTCTGAGCACATCTACCCAAATGAGGTGCCCTATCGGACTGCTTTGCATCAGGCAGAGAATCGCTTCGCGTCGATGCCGTTAATGGACTCCCTCAAGGAACAAGCCAAGGCTGCGGGGCTATGGAATTTATTTGTGCCGCCTGAATTTGCTGAATACAGCGATCACGGCGGCATGAGCTTCCTCGATTATGCCCCGCTAGCTGAGGAAATGGGACGCGTTATCTGGTCGCCTGAGGTGTTTAACTGCAATGCGCCAGACACGGGCAATATGGAAGTGTTCATGAAGTTTGGTACCGAAGCGCAGAAGCGCGCGTGGCTGGAACCGCTGTTAGCGGGCGATATCCGATCGTCCTATGCGATGACAGAGCCTCAGGTAGCCTCAAGTGACGCCACTAACATTGAGCTTCAGATCCGTCGCGACGGTGATGAGTGGGTGCTCAATGGTCACAAGTGGTTTATCACTGGCGCTCCCTATGAACGCTGCAAGATATTCATCGTCATGGGTAAAAGTGACCCAGACAACGCCAATCGGCACCTGCAGCAGTCGCAAATTTTGGTGCCGAAAGATACGCCAGGCGTCGAGATTTTACGTCCTCTGACGACGCTGGGTTACGACGATGCGCCGATTGGGCACGCAGAGGTGACATTCACCGATGTGCGGGTGCCGGTCGACAATTTATTACTAGGGGAGGGGCGGGGATTTGATATTGCGCAAAGCCGTCTTGCGCCGGGAAGAATGCATCACTGTATGAGACTGATTGGCGCAGGGCAGCGGTCTTTAGAACTGGCTTGCCAGCGGGTTGAGGAGCGTGAGACGTTTGGCAAGAAGCTAAGCCAGCACCAATCGATTCGAGAGAATATTGCCCGGAGTTACGCTGAGCTAGAAATGGCAAGATTGCTTGTCCATAAGACCTGTTGGCATATCGATACTTATGGCGTGAAGCCCTCGATCGAGCTCATTTCAGCGACTAAAATTACGATTCCCAAGCTAATCCAGTACCTTATCGATCGATGCATGCAAATGTATGGGGCGGGTGGTCTCACCGAAGACTGGTGTATGGCGGAGCAGTTCAACTACGCTCGCTGGTGTCGACAGGCAGATGGTCCTGATGAGGTCCATGAGATGGCATTGGGCAAGCGAGTCATCAGGCAATACGCTGAAACGGAGTGAAGGATTTGTGTTGTGGTGCCGCGCTGCTCGGTCGCAGAGGGCGCCTCATAGGAAGTATTGATCGCAATAAGGAGAGACCTGAACTATGACAGATGATGAAAAGTTAGCCATTGTTAACACGCTTTACGCGAGCACTGGCGCTGGAGATTTTGACACTGCCGAAATGTTGCTGACCGACGATTTTTTTATTATTGAAGCTGAAGGGCTTCCTATGGCGGGGGAGTATCGCGGTAAGACTGCGCTTCGAGGCCTTTATGCGCATGTCTTTGGTACCTTGAAGGTGGCCGATCTGGAACCTGAAGGCATGTCTGTAGGGGGAGATTATGTGGTGAGCTTGATGTCGTTTCGCTTCGAAAACCCTGATTTGGCGTCCGCAAAGCTGGCAGAGGTTTTCCGTTTTCGCGGCGATAAAGTGTGTGAGATTCGTCCCTATTACTTCGATCCTAAGCCGATTGTTGATGCTTGGGCTTATTACAGTGCTGCGGCCGACTAGCCTCCGCCCCGATGTAGTATGTGGATTGGCGCGGTACCGATAAGGTGCAGGTGTGCTGTCTTCAACGGGACTCTACGGGTGGTAATAGGGTTTGCTGCCCGCTGAGACGAAAACTTCCCCTGACATCACGTCAGGGGAAGGCGGGCCTCATGCATTCAAGTACTTATCAATAGTCTGATGTAGGTGTCGTATCCGGCTTTCCTGGTAGCTCGCTAATATGACTTTGCCTGTGGCCGAATTCTTCATGCCTTTTTGCACTGCCGGGAGATTGGCATCGTCTTGATCAAATACGGGCCCCAGTGACCCCAACGCTTCACATGATGCGAAGGGCTCGTCAGCAGACAGCACCGTGCAAGGGGCGGCGGCGGGGCGCTCGGTTCCCTCCGGGTGGCGAAGCAGGATCATGACCTCAAAAATACAGCTGTCGGTATCGTTGCCGTTGGGCAAGAATTTATAAACGATATTGCCCCCGTACCCTATCCACACCTGAAAGTTGGGAAACAAGCTATAGAGAATGGCGTCCTGTAATTCAGCCATTGTGGGATCATCAAACGTTTCACCCGCGGCCTCTTCAAACATTTCACGATTCATCTTAGCAACGTACTCGCGCGCCGACTGATCAGTGGGCATATCAACATTCGCGTCGCTATCGGTGGCCATGCGCCCAGAGAGCTTTAAAATATCCCGCGTAATCGTCTCTTCGCTCACCTCGCTGAGGTGGGGGCTTGCAACCCCCATTGGGGTCGCCGATCGGCTAACGTTATCGCCAAAGGTATCGTATTGAGAGTTTGCGTCACCGGTGAAGGTCAAAATTTGCTTGTGCGTCTCAACCGTGTGCCAGGACTCCATGAATGCCTCGGCCCCAACCTTCCAATTACAGTTCATGACGCGCTGCACATGCACCGCCTTGAAGTACTTTTCTAGTGGGAAGCGGTCGAAATGCTGCGGCAATACATCTAAATAGTCCTCGAGGGGCTGGCAGTCCAAGTCAAAGTTGATAAAAACGAAGCCACCCCAAGTGGCCACTTTCACTTGCGGCAAGCTCATGTCGCGGTCGGCTATATGCTCAAAATCCCAATCATTGGGAATACCTTTGAACTGGCCATCTAGGTCCCAAGTCGCACCATGAAACGGGCAGCGGAACTTGTCGACCGAGCCAGATTCATCACGCAAACACCGTCCTCGGTGCCGACAGGAATTGATAAATCCTTTGATTTCGCCCGAGGGTGTTCGTGTGACGATCACGCTGCGGTCGATAATCCAGTAGACAAAGTGATCACCAGACTCGGGGATGTCCTCCTCGCGGCAGGCCATTTGCCACGTTTTAGGCCACAGTTTTTCCTTCTCCTCCTTGAAAAATGCTGGGCTGATATAGCGGTCTACCGATAAGTCTTCATCACCCATATAAGGGTTGCTCTGAACTCTTAGGTACTCAGGTACGTCGACGGTCTCCAAGTCCAACAGATCTTGCCAGGTCGTCCCGACAAAACGACCCCCATCTCCTTGTCTTTTTTGCTCAGCATTTGCCATGGTTTATCCCTTTGAAATCAGTGTTAACTCAGTCATTGATTGTTATCTCGTCAATATGTTGACGCCGCTAATGCCGGGAGCGCCGTAGACATGGGTGTAGCCGACTTGCGGTTCCCCCGCTACCTGCCGTTCTCCGGCTTCGCCTCGTAATTGCATACAAATCTCATGAACTTGGCGGAGACCAGAAGCACCGACCGGTTCGCCATTCGCCAAACAGCCGCCATCAGTATTGACCGGCAGTTTGCCGTTAATAGCGGTTGCGCCTTCAGCCAACCATTGCTCCTGCTCTCCATGGGCACAGAAACCGTTTTCTGCCATATGCATGATTTCAGCGCCCACTTCGGTATCTTGTAGTTGGGCCACATCGATATCGTTGGGACCGACCCCTGCCAGTTCAAATGCGGCAGTTGATGCCGTCACCGTTGGAGAGTCAGCGACCTTTGGGGGTTGTGACGGACTGAACACCTCGAAGCTACCGTAATTTCGTGATCGGACGACGGCGGTTTTTAAGTAGATTGGTCTGGGATGAAAACGATGGGCAATATCACTGCGGCAGACAACCAGCGCACAGCCACCCTCAGCGGGTGAGCAGAACATGTATTTATTGAGCGGCTCGCTGACCATGGGCGCGTTATCGATTTCTTCCCAAGAGAGCGCGGTTTTTCGCCAAGCGGTCGGCGTTAAAGAGCCATTGCGATAGGCTTTCTCGGCGACGCGAATTAAGGTTTCTCGGGAGATACCGTGATCGTGCATGTAACGTTGAATCTTCATGCCAAAATACTGTGTCGTAAGCATCAATCCGGTCTCACCGTACCAATCGTCTAGTCCCCAGTCTTTGGGTTCGGGATTGAAGGCGCCTCGTGCATGCTTATCAAAACCGACCACCAGTCCGAGGTCATATTGTCCACTTTTGATCGCCGAGAAAGCCGCATTCAGCGAACTGCCCCCGGTAGCACAGCCATTCGCCACATTCGTAAATTGAAGGCCCGTGAGCCCAAGCAAATTGACCAGGGTGTCCGCGTTGCCGCCGTCTTGACTCCCGCCAAAAGCAAATTGCATCGATTTAAAATCAGTGCCGGCGTCAGCGACAGCGGCTCTGACGGCCGCAGCGCCTTGCTCCAAGCCTGACATGCTGGGTGTTCTTCCAAAGGGGTGCAACCCAATTCCGACAATCGCTACATCCATTACTGTTTCTCCTTTGCCGCACAAAATTGAAACGTCAGCAGCTCGTCGCCGTCTCCGTCTTGCCGCACCGTAATCAGCTCCATCTTCATGGGCATGCCAATGTGCAGTTGCTCTGGCGTATTCTCGCGCAACCTGCTCTCTACTTTGAGCCCACAGGCTAACTCGACATAACCCACGCCATACGGCGTAAACGTCTCCGGCGTCTCGTCAGTATCATAGGGCGCTTTGGGCATAAAGGACTGGATAGTCCAAGTCCATAATGTCCCTTCGTTACCTAAGTCTGCTGTGACTGTATGTTGACCCGAGCAAGCGCGACATGAATTTTGGCTTGGAAAAGCGTGCTCTCCGCAATCTAGGCAACGGCTACCGATCAATCCAGCGGCTGGATCAGGCCAGTTAAATAGCCCCTCGTGAAGTGGTTTGGCTTGAGACATGCTTGCTCCAATGGCAATACTGGCAGTACCGAGCGTCGCTGGCTACAACGCTTTTATCTCAGCTGCCCGGCTATTGAATCAGTCTAGGATATTGCGAATAAAAAAAGCAACCCAGATTGTTTGCTGAAGCGACTTGCCAGTGTGTAAGCTACTTGTGCCTGAACGGGGGATACATGGCTTCACAGAGGAGTGGCGATAAGGTGCCTGGCAAAACAGCTCGTAAGACCATGAAACCGAGGTCTGGTCAGAAAGATGAGCGCAAAACAGCCATGGGTGCAGGATGGCAAGCGGAGAAAAGTGCGCTGACCCGCCAGGCCATATTGGAAGCGGCAGTCCGCTGTTTTGTGCAGCATGGCTACACGAACACGACGACCGCAATGATTGCTGAGGAAGCGGCTGTCTCTCGAGGTGCGATGATGCATCACTTTTCCTCGCGTTCCGCTGTCATGAAGGCGGTAGTAGGTTATTTACATGTGCGGCGGCTCAATGAGTATCGTCAGTTAATGAGTGACATTGACTCACCTGACCAGACGCTCACTCGGGCGGCCATTAGAACGTCGGTTGAGACGGCTTGGAAATACGTCAACTTACCGTCCTTTATTGCTTATCAGGAATTATTGGGTGCGGCGCGAACCGACCCAGAATTGGCCAGTGCCGTTGACGAAGTCGAAGGAGATTTCGACCGCGAGTTTTTAAAAACGGTGAGGGCGGTGTTTCCCCATTGGAAGCAAGTTAAATCGCTGAAGGCTGCCCACGAACTAGTACAATTTGTGATGCAAGGAATGGGGGTCGCGCATCGCTCTCCGCAACGTGAACAGCGCGCACGACGGGTAATTGAGACGGTCACCGATCATTTAGAAAAAATTTATTTAGCTGACACAGCGAGTTAGCGATCAGTCACGGGGTGCGCTGGTTTTTAGCGCCTCTAATCAACAAACAGCGAAGGGGAGCAATATGGGATTAGTGGAAGGTAAGGTGTGTTTGGTGACAGGCGGCGCCTCCAATCCAGGATTAGGACATGCCATTGCCCACAAGCTGGCGAGTGAGGGCGCTAGTGTCATTGTGACGGATGTCGACGGTGAAGGAGCTGAACGCACTGCCGCTGAAATCAATGCGCAGGGTGGACAAGCCCAGGCTTGGGCACAAGATGTCACCGATGAAGCGCTGTGGGATCAGACGATAGGCCGCATTCGCACTGAATACGGCAAGCTCGACGCCTTAATCAACAATGCCGGTATTGCGGTCCTCAAAACGCTGCCGGAACTTACTCTGGCAGACTACAACCGGCAACTCCTGGTCAACATGACGAGTGTCTTTTTGGGTACGCAAAAAGCGGTGGCACTGATGAGAGAGACGGGTGTAAAAGGATCAATTATCAATATGTCGTCAGTCGCAGCGCTAGTGGGTGTTCCCGCTTGTAGTGCTTACGCTGCCGCAAAAGGCGGCGTCATCGGATTTACCAAAACGGTCGCATCGGAGACGGCTGCTGAGGGTATTCGCTGCAACACGATTCATCCAGGACTGATTGATACCAATATGCAGCGGCAATCTTCAGTGGATAACCCAGAGGAGTACGTCAAATTAAATGATGCTGTACCCATGGGATATATGGGACCACCTCATTCTATTGCCGACGCCGCACTCTTTTTAGTGTCAGACTTATCGACCTATATGACCGGTGCGCAGATGGTCATCGATGGCGGTTTGATTAACCAATAAACCTACCGATACGAGAGGGAGTAAGCATGAGTGACCAAAACCGCGCAGAGGAGTTGGCTATCCGTTCGTTGTTAGAACGGTATTGCGAGGGCGTTAATCAACGCGATGCAGCCGTATGGGGTTCGACCTGGGCTGAGGATGCAGTCTGGGAGTTACCGCATTTGGGTATGGATGGTTTAAAGGGCCGCGACACCATTGTGGCTGCTTGGCTTGAGGCAATGAAGCTGTTTCCTTTTGTCAATATGATGGCGATGCCCGGCATGATTTCAGTCGAACAAGATCGCGCAACGATGCGCAGCTACACGGATGAGGTGGCGGTAACCGCAGACGGGACTGAATTAAGGCCTCGTGGCCAGTACGATGACGAGCTGGTTAAAGTAGGCGGCCAGTGGCAGTTTAGTCGCCGTAAGTTCACGGTGCTGCATGGCGAGTAGATGATAGGTTGCTCAAACGCCGGGGAGACCTGCGGTTGAGCCGCCATCGATCACAATTTCGGAGCCCGTGACGAAGCGGGCATCGTCCGAAGCCAGATAGATCAACAACGCCACAATCTCATCCATACTTCCGAGCCGACCCATGGGTGCAATGCCTTCCAGCATGCCCCGCGCCGCCTCAGGGTCAGGCGCGCTTGATATTGCCCCTTCAATTAATGGCGTTTCGATCACGCCAGGATGAATGGAGTTGCAGCGAATACCGGTTTTTGTTTTGGCTAGGTGCACTGCGGTCGACTTAGCAAGCAGCCTCAGGGCGCCTTTTGTGGTGGAGTAAGTAACATCGCCTGCGAGCGCTAAAATACCGTTGATCGAACTGTTCAAAATGATTGAGCCGCCGCTTTGCCCCGGATTTTCTTTCATCAGCTCGATACTGGCTTTAATGGCAAGCATCATGCCAGTGAGATTGATATCCAACAGATTTTTCCAGGCGTCGACTTCGACAGACTCGATATCGCTGTCGCCTGTGTTCGTGCCTGCATTGGAGAAGGTAATGTCTAACCGGCCTGCATGATCGCGCACCGCTTGCTTCACGTCTGACCAGCCATCAACATCCTGCACTGCATGTTGAATAAAGTGGGCGCCCGTTTCCTTCGCAATATCATCACCCGCCACACGGTTGTTGCCGGTGAAAATAACCTGTGCGCCTTCTTTGATCAGTCCGTAGACAGCGGCCTTGCCAATACCATTGGTGCCGCCAGTGATGAGGGCTACCTTGCCTTGAAGTCTGTCTGTCACCGGTTATCTCCTCAACAGGGTTGATCGATCTTATCGATGGGATCTTAGGTACTTCCCTCACACTGTCTGCATAGCATTGGCGTTTTGTGAAGTGCCGGTTTGGGGTAAGGTCTTGCCTCGGCGCACAGTAAGCGAGCGATATTATCGCTTTAACTGAGCCCAAATAGGCCTTGCGCAGCGGCGTTGCTAGTCCCTAAGCGTCTCGGGTTCAGATTAGGTATGGCTTTAGGAAAAAGCAAGCACGCTTGACTTTTTCTTTGCCGATACATAGTTTGGAGTCCCATTGTCGATCGTCTCCTAGGCCTCTATCGCGGGGTGGTAGGAGGCGGAAAAATAACCGCATAACACTTCATCATGCAGCAACTCAGTGAGGGGAAAAATGAGCACAGTTAGCGTCATTGTTCGTATTCAGCTAAGTGCAGAGAGTGCACCAGGGTATGCAGAGGCTGCGAAACCCGTGGTCGCTGCCACTCGGCAGGAATCGGGGTGCCAGTGGTATGGTATTGCGGTTGACGTGACAGATCCCTGCGTCGTATGGGTGTCTGAGCAATGGGCGTCGCAAGCCCATTTAGATGCGCATTTGAAGACGGCTCACGTGGCAGCATTTTTGAATGCGTGTGCTGCATTAGAAATAGTAGATATGGAAGTACGGCGTTACGAGGTTGCCTCAGTGGGCGATCTGGTAATGCCCGAATAATCACGCAGGCCGGGGAGCAAAATATGACTGTCGATACCAAGGTGCAATACGCCCGCATGGGTGCACGTTTGATTGATCATGTGAAAAACGGAACGACTGATTGGGCGGCTGACACAATGGAAGTGCCGTCCTCCAGTTATACCGATCCAGATCAATGGCAGCGTGAAATGGACCATATCTTCAAGTCGCAGCCCATTCTTGTGGGGATCTCCCAAGAAATCCCTGAAGCGGGCGACTTCAAGACACTGAACATGCTGGGCGTGCCCTTACTCATTACCCGGCAAAAAGACGGCAGTGCCAAGGTGCTCATGAACGTCTGTACCCATCGCGGCATGCAATTAACCGCAGAGCCCTGCGGCAACCAGAAGCTCTTTAGCTGCCCTTACCACGGTTGGACTTTTAAAGCGGATGGTTCATTGCGCGCGGTTGCCGACGCCCCCAAATTCGGCGAGGTCTGCGAGGGTGCGCGAGATTTGGTCCAGTTCCCTAGCCATGAGGAGGGTGGATTGATCTTTGCCGTTTTAACGCCCGACAGTGACGTGGATATTCGGGCTTTTTTAGGCGGGATGATGGACGATGTAGCGGCAAAAGGCATGGATGAATGGACCTATGTGGGTAATCGCGTTATCCACGGCCCTAACTGGAAAGTGGCCTATGACGGCTACCTTGAGGGCTATCATTTTAAAGCAGCGCATCCCGAGACCATCGAGCCCCGCACTTACAGCAATGTCATGGAGTATGACGCTCACGGACCACACCTGCTGGTCGGATTTGCCGCGAAAAATATGATGACCCTGGGAGAAGTAGAACAGAACGAGTTATGGCAGCATGAGACAAGAGGCTATGACTTTATCCGACTATTTTTCCCAAATGTTTCTATTTTCGTTGCGCCGGAAATCACCCAGGTGGCACAAATGATTCCAGGCCCTGGGCCTATGGAGAACACGACCATTCTGCATTTCTTGCACCCTAAGCCGCCTGAAAACGACGAGGATAATGCCGCAAGAATAGAAATGGCGGATTGGCTGCGCGATGTCGTGCAAGAGGAGGATTACAACGTGGGTCTAAAGCTTCAGGAAGGGCTCGCGACGGGACTGATGAAAAGTGTCTTGTTGGGTCGCAATGAGCGAGGCAATCAATATTTTCATCGCTGGGTGAAGTGGTTTGCCGATGGTGATGAGAGCGCACCAAAGCCAGAGCTGTGAGGCCGTACCCTCAGGTAGTGTTGCCATGTCTGACTATCGGCCTGCTCATCACTGAAGCTACCTAGCGGCAAGAATACGATTGTGGCCGGTTCGACTTGAGCGCACTTGCCATCTTTCACCTCAGTGATAAGTGTCGACGCTCGTGCCGCATTAGCCCCAATAAATGATCCTCTGCACGAGTGCAGAGGATCTCGCGTGCTACAGCTTGAGCATCAATTTACCGTCGTTGCCGCCAGTAAATAAGAGGTTGTAGGTATCGAGGCAGTTTTCAATACCCTCGTTGATATGCTCTCTAAACTTAATTTTGTCTTCTTTGAGCCATTGGCTCATGGCTTCCTGCCCCTCCGCAATGCGATGGAAATGATCACTGATCAGGTAACCTTTTACAGTGATAGTTTTAGCAAGAATCTGCCAATAGTTGTAAGGGCCGGGAACCGGTTCTGTGGCGTTATAAGTACTGATGGTGCCGCAAAATAACAGCGTGGAGTCCTTATTCATATTGAGAAGGGCGGCGTCGAGAATCTCTCCACCCACATTATCGAAATAGAAGTCGACCCCCTCTGGACACTTGTCTCGAATAGTGGCTTCCATGTCGCCTGCAGTGCGGTAATTGATGCAATCATCAAAGCCGAGTTCGTCGACGACCCACCGACATTTTTCGTCTGTTCCGGCGATGCCGACCACTTTGAGCCCCATCAACTTGGCGATTTGCCCACCAATAGATCCCACGGCGCCGGCTGCCGCACTCATCAGCATCGTTTGGCCTGCTTTGGCTTGACCCACGTCGACAATGGCAAAATAGGGGGTGAGTCCTACCGCGCCCAACATGTTGCCGTAGTAGTGGAGCGGAAATTCACTGTCGCTCGGTATTTTGGTCCAGAACTCTGCCGGTGCGGTGCTGTGCGTTTCCCAGCCACCGAGCCCAAACACTAGGTCGCCAGCGGCCAAATCATCGCTACCACTTTCTACGACTTCCCCGACTACGGTGGCTCTAATTGGGTCGCCAATAGGAATGGGTGGCAGGTAGTTGGGGATGTCTGACATCCAGAGACGGATCGCTGGATCCAGTGAGATATAATGATTCTTTACCAAGACCATGCCAGCGGTAGTATCTGGAATAGCGACTTCCTGAAACACTACTTCAGACGGATCGGGCACGTCCTCTGGACGCTTGGCCAGAATCCATTGCTGCTTATTACCGTGACTCATAGGAACCTCGTTATTTTAGGTTGCAAGAGCTGGAGAGACTAGCGATCGCCTAAAAAATAAGCAAGCATGATGGTTTTTTTCGGTGCATCTGCGGTGCTACTCTTCGCACCGGCGTCGGAATTGACGCGACCTAATACGTAAAAGGGAGATATGCTGTGACAGTCTTTGAGTCGGCCTTTGCCGATGAGGAACTTGCTGACAATAAGAGCCGTGCTGTGACAATTAATGGTCAAAGCATTCTCATTTGTCGAGCAGCAGGTGAACTATATGCCCTCGAAAATCGCTGTTCGCATCAAGAGGCGGAGTTAGAGGGTGGGCGAATACGCAGCTGTTTTATTTCCTGTCCGTTACATGGCGTACGATTCGATTTGCGAGATGGTTCGCCTATGGGGCAATTGACGCGTGTGGCGGTGCCCACCTTTGAGGTGCGGGTAGTCGATGGCATGATCGAAGTTGCGGTCCCTTGAGATGGGATTAGCCATTTTTCTGGGCGCTGAGTTAGTGCTGAGTAGCGGGTGATTGAGGTAAGCGTATGACACGTGCAGTGGTATTAGCTCGGCATCCTGAAGGTGCAGTCACAGAGCAAGATTTTAAGGTGGTCGAGATGCCGGTGGGTGATTGCCCAGCAGGTTACTTTCGAACTCGCAACCGCGTGATATCCCTTGATGCTGGATTTCGACAGTGGATGACCGCCGGTGCGGGGGATAATTATCTGACGGGTATGCAGGTGGGAGATCCCGTTCAAAGTATTGTGCTGGGCGAGGTGATTGAATCTCATCATGCGGATTATCCAGTGGGAACATTTGTCAGCGCCCGCACAGCGTGGGAGGAGTGCAGTTTGCTGGATGGCTCAGATCTCTGCTCAGCATTAATCGTAGACGAGGATATTCCGCTGCATCAGTACATGGGGATCTTAGGCCCAACGGGCATGACCGCTTGGGTAGGTTTGTTCGAGATTGGACTACCCAAGCTGGGTGAGACGGTGGTTGTGAGTGCCGCTGGCGGCGCGGTAGGCACTGTGGTGGGGCAATTGGCAAAGGCTGAGGGTTGCCGGGTGATTGGATTAACCAGCACACGGGAGAAAGCGCAGTGGCTAGAGACGGAAGTGGGTTACGACCGGGTCATTGACCGCGAAACGCAACCTCATCTCGCTAATGCACTGTCTGCGGCCGCCCCGGAAGGTATCGATATCTTTTTTGATAATGTCGGTGGCGACGCACTTAACGTTGCCATGGGTCAGCTTCGAGAGCAGGCGAGATTAGTACTCTGCGGTGCCATTTCGCAGTATGAATCTGCAGTGGAGCCGCTAACGAATAGCTGGGAACTGATTACCAAGCGCGCCAAAATGGAAGGCTTTATGTTCTCAGATTACGTCGAAGCTTTTCCCGCAATTGCGGAGGATATTAAGGCGCGTCTTGGCCGGGGTGAGGTGAAGAGCTTCGATGCGGTATACCATGGTATTGAGCAAACGCCCCGCGCATTTTGCGACATGATGCACGGTATCTCTCGTGGCAAATGTCTAGTGACTTTGGATTAACCGATGGCGACAGATTTACAAGATATTCCTGAAGCGCTTTTAAGCGATTTCGATATTGTGGGAGACGTGGGTTTGGTTGCTGATCCGCAGCAGCGCTTGCTGGAGACGCTCGCAAAAGATCCTCGTGACATTGTGTATACCCCACACAACGGAGGACATTGGTTGGTGACCTCCCACGAGCTGGGCCGTGAAGTGTTGAGTGACGCAGACTTGTTCGGTTCATTTCCGATTGGCATTCCAGCCAATATGGAGCAGCGCCCCCGTTTGATTCCTTTGGAGAGCGATGCGGCATCACATCGGCGTTATCGACGGTTGTTGTTGCCTATTTTTGAACCCGCCGCAGTACAACGCCTCCAAGCAGGGGCAGAGACACTCGCGCAAGAAGTACTCGACGAGGTGTTACCCGAAGGCGAATTTGATTTTCTCTGGCGGGTGGCGAAACCGATTTCGATGGGACTGTTTGTCCGTCAGCTGGGCCTTGAACCGGATCGCTTAGACGAGTTTTATGCTTGGGAGTCGGGATTTTATCGTGCACCCACGATGGAAGAACGGATTGAGTGTGGTCAAAATATTGGGGCCTATCTCAGCACAGTGGTCAGTCAGCATGTTGAGCATCCCAAAGATGACATCGTCACGATGCTGCTCAATGTCGAAGTCGAAGGCGAGAAGTTGTCTCAGGAAGAAGTGCAATCGATTTGCTATCTGCTCTTCCTGGCCAGTATTGACACCGTGGCGACAATGCTCAGTTTTATTGTGCGGCATTTGGCGCGAGATCAGGCGCTGTTTCGCCGGTTAAAGGCTGATCGCGCAAGCATCGCTGATTCGGTCGACGAATTGCTGCGCATGCATGCCTTTATCAATCTCAATCGCATTTGTGAACGTGACACGGTTTTTCACGGTGTGACTTTACGAGCGGGCGATAATATTGTGGTGCCTAGTTTTGTGACAGATCGGGACGAGCGCGTCTTTGCCAATCCCGATGCGTTCAACGCAGATCGGAGCAAGCGCGAGAAAAACCAACATCATGCTTTCGGTGCAGGGGCACATAAGTGTATCGGCTTGCACGTGGCGAAAATGGAGGTGCGGGTCGTACTAGAAGCCCTTTTTGACCGCATTAGTGCTTTAGAGCTCGTATCTGAATCAGCAGTGACGGGACACGGCGGCACCACGATGGGTCTTGATACGATTCCGATCAGGGTGAAACTCGATTAAGCGCTGACCTAGCGACGTATTGGCAAACGGCCTATGGCTGGTGCAGACAGACTGCGGTGACGGATCGCTATATTTTTTTACCGACGCTTCAGTCGTTTGGCTGTCGGTAAGGATATGTTGCCATCGATGTGGCCGCTTGGCCGGAACAGCGATGACCGCTTTCGTGGTTAGCCAAACAGGGAGGCGACAGCGCCATCAGTCTAGCGGCCTTGTGTGAGAGTTGTGAGGCAAGCGAAGCACTTGCCTTAGAGCGCAACGATGGTCTTGCCGAAGTTTTCCCCCGCGAAGAGATCGGCGAATGCTTTGCCGACATGATCTATCCCCTCCAGTCGATACTCGGGAGATTGTATCGCGCCGTCACGTAACCACGCGGACAGCTGCGCTCGCGCTTCATCGTAGCGTTCGTGTCGGAAATGGGTCATAAACCCTTCTACCGAAAGCTCTTTGGTCACCAGCTCAAATAAGTTATTCGGTCCATGTGGCGCCACGCCATAGCCTGATATGGCGCCGCACAGTGCTAGGCGGCCCCGATGGTTCATATTGCTGATCGCCGCTTCCAGCGTGTGTCCGCCAACATTGTCAAAGAACAGATCCACGCCAGCAGGACAAGCGCTAGCGATCGCCTCCGATAGTGGTTGGCTGCCAGATCTAATGACGGCTGCATCGTAGCCCAAAGTGCTACAAATCCAGTCAGCTTTTGCTTGCGAGCCGACAATGCCGACCACACGGGCCCCAGCAAGCTTAGCGATTTGGCCGGCAATCGATCCAACGGCGCCTCCGGCACCGCTGATTAACACGCAGTCATCCGCAGTGGGTTTGCCTATGTCAGTCATACCAAAGTAAGCCGACATGCCCGTATCGCCTAGCACTCCCATATAAGCACTGGGGTTGAACTCAAGCTCTCTGGGTAATGGTGCGATGAAGTCTGAACCATCGCTCAAGGAGTGCGTTTGCCAAGCAAACCGTGCCATCAGTCGGTCTCCTACTTCATAGGTGGGGTGACGCGAACTAATCACCTGCGATAATACGAGGCCCATGACCGGCGCATCCAACGCCATCGCTGGCAACACTTCATCGCCAGAGTCTTCATTCATCCAGTTACGGAAGCCCGCATCCAGAGAGATGAAGTCGTTTCGAGTCAAAAAATGGCCATCAGGTACTGACGGGATGGGTTCTTCACGAACGGTGAAATCAGCTTCGACTGGATTGCCAACGGGCCGCCTGGACAGCACTACAGAGTTCATCATGTCATTTCTCTCGTCTTCACGTTTAGTCCCGACCAGCATTAGTGGCTAGCCTAACGCGATTGATTGTGACGGATGCAAGCCTGAGCGTCATCTCGCCAAGTGGGGCGGGACCGCAATGCTGGGCACCGGATATTACCTCGGATTTTGCTCAAACTCGGTGGTGCATGGGTCGGAGGGACCCCAGTCTCGAGCTGTGCTGGTCCAGCAGGTAGTGTCGACCTTGAGCCAGCTAGTCTCCTCCATGCCGCCCGCTTTGATGAACAGTTGCCCGGGAATTTCGTCGACAAAGGTAAACATCTGACTGCCGCAGTTTGGGCAAAAGCCACGATTGACATGAGAACCCTCGAAGCCAAGCGATGCATAGGTTTTATACTCTCCCTCGATCGTCACGGCGTCCATCGGGAACAGGATAACGGTCGCCTTACCCGAGCCAGTGACCCGCTGACAATCTTTGCAGTGACAATGCAACCCGAATCCCGCTTGCGTTTCGTCAAATTGATATTGCACGTCCCCGCACAAGCAATGGCCTTTTTGCATGGTAAAACTCCTTAATACCGATCGCCGAAAATAACACGTTCACAGCGCGTTTGTAGGTTAAAAAGATAGGGTCTGGAGAATGCTGTGGGGCGTACCGTAAGGCAGTCGGCGGAGCGACTCACTGGCTATTGGCAGCGCGCAATAAGTGCGTTGATCTCAATATCCCCTTCATTAGTGTCAATGAGCTCACTACGATGCCAACCCCGCCAATCTGCGGATAGCGGCATACCGCGTAGCCCAGATACGTCGGCTCAGGGCCGCTCCGGGCGCAAACATCTCTGACGCATGATACGCGCCGGGCCATAAATGAAACTCAACCGGCACGCCCGCGGCTGACAAGCGTTGCGCAATGAGAATATCTTCATCACGAAAGAGGTCTAAGTCTCCGACGTCGATATAAGTGGGCGGCAAATTAGACAGATCCTCGGCGCGTGCGGGTGCCGCGTAGGCGTCCGCCTCGTTACCACCGAGATACCACTGCCAAGCTTCGATAGAGCCCTCGCGATCCCAAATACCAATATCCACGACTTCGGCGGACGAGTTGGTGCTGTGCCGATCGTCAATCATTGGGTAGATGGGTAGTAGATAGTTCAAGGTAGGACCCTCTCGGTCTCTCAACATCAGTGCTACGGCTAATGCGAGACCGCCGCCAGCCGATGCGCCCATGAGGCCGATGTTGTCACCTTGCATTCCCATTGCCGCTGCGTTTTCAAAGACCCAACAGACGCCCGCGTAGCAGTCCTCAGGGGCAGCGGGGTAAGGATCTTCGGGAGCCTTTCGATAATCTATCGACGCAATGGGCATCTGGAGTGCGGTTGCCATTTCGCGGAGATTTTCGTCTTGTGTGTCTAGATCTCCCATGACCATACCGCCGCCATGAATGTAAATGAGCCCAGGAGAGGACGTCACTGCAGACTGTGGTTGATACAAACGCAGTGACAAGTTGCCGCCGGGTCCCGGATAAGTGTGTTCGCTCACTTGCAGTTGCGGAAACTCGGCTTTGGGTGCTGCATCACGAAAGGCTGACATCGCTTGGCGACGCGCCACAATATCGGCGATACCGTTTAATCCACCTGGCAGGACTTGCCATAATCCTTCCAGCGGTCCCTTACTTTCTGCGTCAATGCGATCCCATAACGACATATCGATTCCTTCCTTCAGTTCGAGAGGCACGTGTGTAGCGCCTGAGGGTGGCAAGAATGACGCCGCAATGACCCTTTGAGCAAGCAAAAAAAAGGGCGCCCAATGTGCGCCCTTGTAAATGGATTCGCATGGCTTATCAATCCCAGTTGAGTGCCCCACCTGTTTGGTACTCGATCACTCTTGTTTCAAAGAAATTTTTCTCTTTTCGGAGATCCATGATTTCCGACATCCAAGGGAATGGGTTTTGCACGCCAGGGAACTGCTCTACTAAGCCCAGCTGGGTGAGCCGTCGGTTGGCAATAAAATGGAGGTACTCTTCCATCATGGCTGCATTCATACCCAGCACGCCACGTGGCATCGTATCGCGCGCGTACTCAATCTCGAGGGCAGTACCCTCTAGGATCATTTGCGTCACCTCTTCTTTAAATTCTGGCGTCCAGAGGTGGGGATTTTCCAGTTTGATCTGATTGATCACATCAATGCCAAAATTGAGATGCATCGACTCGTCGCGCAAAATGTACTGGAACTGCTCTGCGACGCCCGTCATTTTGTTACGCCGTCCCATAGAGAGAATCTGGGTGAAGCCACAGTAGAAGAAAATACCTTCCGTAACGGCATAAAACCCAATCAGATTGCGCAGTAACTGTTGGTCAGCTTCGGGAGTTCCGGTTGCAAACGTAGGATCGGAGAGAATATGGGTATGGCTGATTGACCACGCCGCTTTTTTAGCGACTGAGGGCACTTCGCGATACATATTGAATACTGCACCCTCGTCCATGCCCAGCGATTCAATACAGTACTGATAAGCATGAGTGTGAATGGCTTCTTCAAAGGCTTGTCGGAGCAAGTACTGTCGACACTCAGGGTTAGTGACGAGCCGGTAAATACCGAGTACTAGATTATTGGCAACCAAGGAGTCAGCCGTAGAGAAATAACCTAGGGAGCGCTCAACGATTCTTCGCTCGTCGTCTGTGAGGCCCTCTTTGTTTTTCCAGGTCGCAACATCAGCCGTCATGTTGACTTCTTGTGGCATCCAATGATTTGCGCAGCCATCGATATATTTCTGCCATGCCCAGTCGTATTTAAACGGTACGAGCTGGTTTAAATCAGCCCGGCAATTGATCATCGCTTTTTCGTCAACTGATACACGTGCTGCGCCGATTTCGAGCTCCTCGATACCAGCCGATGCGTCCATATTGGCTACGGCGGTCTCTGCGGCCTTCATTGCCGTTATTGATGCTCCACTAGAGGGGACTGGAGCCATCACAGGCTCAGCGGTCATTTCGGCGACTTGCTCTATGGCAACGGCGGCAGCCACGACGGCTGGCGCGGGCGTTTGTGCTGCCAGACTGTTACTGTCGTCTTGATTGTAATCATCCCAATTCAGCATGTTGTTTTATCTCCTTTTGCAGTACGGTTTTTATTGGCAAGCTTCACAGTCTGGATCGTCCAGTGAGCAGGCTTGCGGTACTGGCGCCGGTTGTGGCGCTGCGGTAGCGTTCGACACGGCATTTAAATTGCCGGTGTCTACGGTTGATTTTTCGGTTCCTGTGGCAGCGAGTGATCGTAAGTAATAGGTTGTCTTCAAGCCGCTAAACCAGGCCATACGGTAGGTCACATCCAGCTTTTTACCACTGGCATTGTTGATATATAGATTCAATGATTGCGCCTGATCTATCCACTTTTGTCGCCGACTGGCGCTGTCCACCAGCCACCTGGGTTCTACTTCGAATGCAGTGGCATACTTTGCTTTTAAATCTGCGGGTACTCGGTCGATCGTTTGCACACTGCCATCGTAATACTTCAGATCATTGACCATGACCTTGTCCCATAAGTCCCGACTTTTTAGATCTTTGACCAGGTAGGGGTTCACTACAGTGAACTCTCCCGATAGGTTCGATTTGACATATAAATTTTGATAAGTCGGTTCAATCGATTGTGATACGCCTGTGATGTTGGCAATGGTGGCCGTAGGGGCAATGGCCATGACATTAGAATTACGCATGCCGGCTTGTGCGACCTTAGCCTTGAGGTCATCCCAGTCGAGGGTTTTGTCCTGATTAACGTCGATGTATTGCTCGCCGCGTTCTTTGACCAGAATATCGAGGGAGTCGAGTGGGAAAATGCCCCTGCTCCATAGCGATCCCTCGTAAGAAGAGTAAGCTCCCCTTTCTTGCGCTAACTCGCTAGATGCCTCAATCGCAAAATAACTGATTGCTTCCATTGAACGATCTGCGAAGGTGACTGCGCCATCAGATCCGTAAGAGGTGTCGGTTTTATACAGGGCATCCTGAAAGCCCATTAGGCCCAAGCCAATGGGACGGTGACGGAAGTTTGAGGTCTCTGCCTGCGGCACGGAGTAGTAGTTAATGTCGATGACATTGTCGAGCATACGGATTGCTGTTCGCACCGTGCTCCGCAACTTCGCCAAATTAAGCACCCCGTCTTCGATGTGCTGAGGCAGGTTCACAGAGCCTAAATTACAAACGGCTATTTCTTCTGCATTCGTATTGAGCGTGATCTCTGTACACAGATTTGACGAATGTACGACACCGCAATGCTGTTGTGGAGATCGCAGGTTGCAAGGATCTTTGAATGTCATCCACGGGTGTCCCGTTTCAAAAATCATCCCCAGCATCTTCCGCCAGAGGCTTTGTGCCTTGAGCGTTTTATACAGCTTCAGTTCGCCATCTCTGACCATCTGTTCATATTGCTCGTAGCGTGCTTCAAATGCCTTGCCATAAAGGTCATGCAAGTCAGGCGCGTCATTAGGAGAGAACAACGTCCAGTCACCGTCCTCAAATACCCTTTTCATGAATAAGTCCGGTATCCAGTTGGCCGTGTTCATATCGTGGGTGCGGCGCCGGTCATCACCGGTGTTTTTACGCAGGTCCAGAAATTCCTCGATATCCATGTGCCAGGTTTCTAGATAAGCACAGACAGCACCTTTGCGTTTCCCGCCTTGATTGACCGCCACTGCCGTATCATTGACGACTTTAAGGAACGGCACGATACCCTGGCTTTTGCCATTGGTGCCTTTGATATAAGCCCCTAATGCCCTTACGGGCGTCCAGTCATTACCCAGTCCGCCTGCAAATTTTGACAGCATGGCGTTGTCTTGAATCGCACCATAAATCCCAAATAGGTCATCTGGCACAGTAGTGAGATAGCAAGAACTCAACTGTGGCCTGAGTGTGCCCGAGTTAAAGAGGGTGGGTGTAGAGCTCATGTAATCGAAAGAGGACAGCAGCCGATAAAACTCAATGGCTCGAGCGTTGGGATCGTCCTCTCGTGTTGCAAGGCCCATCGCGACGCGCATAAAAAAGATTTGTGGCAGCTCAAATCGTACTTCGTCGCTGTGAATAAAGTAGCGGTCGTAAAGTGTTTGCAGCCCCAGGTAAGTGAACTGTAAATCGCGCTCTGCCTGCAGCGCCTCGCCTAGCAGCGTCAGATCGAACTCTGCCAGGTTAGGGGCCAATAACTCGAGCTCGATACCGCGCTGAATGTAGGCTTTTAGAGCGGCTGGGTAGTAGGTGTCCATATCACCTTGCGTCGCACTCTCTGCCACGCCTAAAAAAGACAGTCCCTCTGCGCGCAAATCATCCAGTAACAGGCGGGCGGCGGCGTAGCTATAGTTAGGCTCTTGCTCAATCAGTGTGCGAGCAGTGATCACTAAAGAAGTGCTGCACTCCTTGGCAGAAACGCCGTCATAAAGGTTGCGCAAGGCTTCGTCGATAATGGCTGACTCACTGACGTCCGCGAGCCCGGCACAGGCTTCGGCCACAATGGTGCCGACTCTGTCGATATCCAGCGGCACTTTGCTGCCGTCAGGTTGAACGATATTAATCCCTTTTGCCGCAGCCTGAGACTCTGGGGAGAGCGCCACATTCGCTGCGCGCTCTTGTCGCCGAGCCTCTCGGTAGATCACGTAGTCGCGCGCTATCTTGTGCTCTCCGGCGCGCATGAGGGCCAGTTCCACTTGATCTTGGATATCTTCGATGTGGAGCGTTCCGCCCGAGGGCATTCTGCGTGCGAAAGTTTCTACGACTTTGACGGTTAAGTTAGCCACCATCTCGTGGATTCGACTGCTGGCAGCCGCAGTGCCTCCTTCTACCGCTAAAAAAGCCTTGGTGATAGCGACGGTGATTTTACTATCTTCAAACGGCACCACCGTGCCATTGCGTTTGATCACTCTCAGCTGCCCCGGTGCGGTCGCTGAAAGTTGGGTAGGGTTAGGGGTCTCTCTTGTCGTTGCCGGAGTGGGTGCAACGTCTTTTTGTTCTAATGACTCACTGCCTGTCTGCATGGATAAAATGCCTCTGAAACACCGTTTACTAAAGATTTTTAACGGCCAAATCACCCCGGTGAGCTGTTTCTGTTTTTTGGGCTCAACACCTATATGTAGGGGGTCATGGGCTCGACTACCCCAAGATAGGCGGGTATGGAGCACAATGCAAGCGGAGCATGCTGGGTCTTTTTTGTGGACAATCTGTGTGTAACGCCCGCATTTTTCTATCCGGGCTGCGATAACTCTCTGACTTTCGGCTTAAAAATGGGAAAACGGCTGTTAGTGGCCGGTGGTTGGCTGCGCTTGCGAGATTGTGAGTTATTGTTGAAAAACCTGCCCCGACCCATTGTCACGTCCTGCTCGTGAGAACGCGGGCCGCTGTTGGCTATCAGAATGGGTGTGTGGGCAGCCGAGCACTAGTCACCCAGCAGTAATTCCATGAGCGCTTTTTGTGCGTGCAGACGGTTTTCCGCTTCTTGCCAGATGACGGTATCGGGCGCATCCATTAGCGCTGCGGTAATTTCCTCATCACGATGTGCGGGCAAACAATGCATATAAATGGCGTCGGGGGCGGCATTATCGAGCAGCGCTTGATTCAACTGATACGGCGCCAGCGGCCCGATTCGTTCCGATTGTTCAGCTTCCTGGCCCATCGAGGCCCATACGTCGGTCACTAAAAGGTGTGCTTGCTTCACCGCGATAGCGGGGTTTCGCTCGATCGTGACGTGGTTGCCACAGGCTTCGATTAGCGCCCGAGATGGCTCGTACCCCTCTGGGCAGGCCACGACTAGTTCAAAATCGAGCTGGCGTGCTGCATTCATGTAGGAGTGGCAGACATTGTTACCGTCGCCGAGCCAACACACTTTATGGCCGCTAATGTCACCGCGCACTTCAAAGAATGTTTGCATGTCAGCGAGGAGCTGGCAGGGATGGTAATCATCAGTGAGCCCATTAATCACGGGGACGGCAGATTGCTCGGCGAAGCGTTCGACATCACGGTGGGCGAAAGTCCGGATCATGACCAGATCGACCATAGCAGAAATGACGCGGGCGCTGTCTTCGATGGGTTCGCCGCGACCGAGTTGTGTGTCTGAGCCCGAGAGAAATAGCGCACTACCGCCGAGTTGGGTGATGCCCGCTTCAAACGAAACGCGGGTTCGGGTGGACGCTTTTGTGAAAATCATGGCCAGGATCTTGCCTTCGAGGCTGTGTTGGCTATTGCCCGCTTGCCGCTGCGCTTTCAATTCGATGGCGCGATGGATTAGCTCTCGGAGTTCACTCGCTGAGAGATCCATTAACGTTAAAAAATGTCTAGGGGAGGTCATAGCGTGTTTTCCCGCGCAGCAATGTCGTTGATGATGTGGGCAATACCGGCACCGAGCTCGCCCGCCTGCTCGTCTGTCATAACCAGCGGTGGCAATACCCTTATGGTATCCCCCCCCGCTATATTGATCAGCAGACCGCGATCAAGGCCTCGTTGAACAATCTCTTTAGTCGCCACACTCGGTTGAATACCGATCATTAAGCCTCTTCCTCGCACCTCTGTAACGAGGGCAGGGTCGGATAACGCTTGATGCAATGCGGACAGCAGCACATCACGCACAGTGGTCGCGCGTTGCATCACATTGTCCTCAGACAGTGTTGTCAGTACGGCTACGGCAGCCGCACAACACAAGGGGTTACCGCCATAGGTAGAGCCATGATCCCCCGGGCCCAGTAGCTGTGCTGCTTCACCTCTAGCCATACAGACGCCAATCGGCAGGCCATTGCCTAGTCCCTTTGCCGTCAACATGACGTCGGGCTTGATTTCGAGTTGCTCGCAAACATAAGTGCTGCCGCAGCGCCCATTGCCGGTTTGCACCTCATCGAACATCAACAGCCATTGATTCTGTGAGCACAAGTCACGTAAGCCCTGCAGATAATCGATATCGAGAGGTCGTACGCCGCCCTCTCCTTGAATCGGTTCCACCAGCACGGCGACCACGTCGGCCAGTGCATCGCCGAGCGCGTGGATAGCACTTAAATTATTGGCAGGTACATGCAGAAAACCATCTAGTAAAGGACCAAATCCCTCGCGGATTTTTGAGTTGCCCGTTGCGGATAAGGCACCAATTGTTCTGCCATGAAATGCGCCATCTAAGACAATAATATGTGGTCTTTCTATTGCGCGGTGATGCCCGAGCCGTCGTGCCAACTTGATGGCGGCTTCATTCGCTTCGGCCCCCGAATTGCAAAAAAACATGTTTTCCATGCCGGTGGCTTGTCGTAGTAAGTCTGCCGCCTCTTCCTGCAAGCCTATGTGAAAGAGATTAGATGTGTGCACGAGTCGCGCCGCTTGCTCGGTGACGGCCGCGGTTACCCGGGCATGATTGTGTCCTAGGTTGGTCACTGCGATACCTGACAGGCCATCAAGATAGGCGCGGTCGGCGGTATCGTATAAAATCGCACCCTCTCCCCGGGCAAAAGTAACGGGTAGGCGGCCATAGGTTGGCATAATCGCAGTGGGGGCGTTCGGCATGACTCTGATGTCCACAACAAGGCGGCGGGGTGCCAAGATTAGCGGAGCGGCGCCGCGAGTCAAATCTTCTTGTTGGGAATCTCCGCCAGCGTCCCCATCGTATTACAATGACGGGCAGTGAACTCACCACAGGATCGGCAGGCGACTGCCAAGACGGAGTAAGTTATGGACATTATGGATACCATTCGCGAGCAAATTGAGGGAAATCGGATCATTCTGTATATGAAGGGTTCGCCAAATCAACCTCAATGTGGGTTTTCGGCGCGCACCGTTCAGGCATTGATGGCCTGCGGTGAGCGTTTTGCTTATGTTGACATATTGAGTAACCCTGAAGTTCGGGCCAATTTACCGACTTACGCTAACTGGCCGACGTTCCCTCAGTTATGGGTAGATGGCGAGCTGATTGGCGGCTGCGATATCGTTTGCGATATGGAGGCCTCGGGCGAGCTCAAAGAGCTGGTGACCACTGCCGACTCAACGGATTCAGAGAGCTGAAGACAGCCCTGATGACAGGGGTTTGACACCATGGATATTGCGATCCAAATCGAGGAGATGGCGCGAGCGGCAAAAGCGGCCTCGTCACTCGTGGCCAATGCCTCAGTCGATCAGCGTAATGCCGCGCTGCTGGCCATTAGGGAGGCCATTGCCGAGGATCGGGACGCCCTTTTGGCAGCCAATGACAGGGACTTGGAACAAGGGCGTAGCAGTGGTCTTGATGAGGCGCTGATCGACCGTCTAGCACTCAATCCCGTTCGACTCGATGCGGTGGAGGAGGGGCTTATCCAAGTGGCCGCGCTTGCGGATCCGATTGGCGCGGTGTCGGGTCTCAAGACAATGCCTTCCGGTATCGAAGTCGGCACGATGCGGGTACCGCTCGGCGTGATTGGCATCATTTATGAGTCGAGGCCGAATGTGACCGTCGAGGCGGCTGCTCTGTGTTTGAAGGCGGGCAATGCGGTGATTCTGCGCGGTGGTTCCGAGGCAATTCATTCCAACGCGCGACTCGGCGCGTCGCTGGCGAGGGGGTTGTTGGCATCGGGTTTACCCGAGGCGGTCGCACAGGTGGTGCCAGTCGCTGATCGCGCTGCAGTGGGGGCGCTTCTTGGGTTGTCGCAGTATCTCGACTTAATTGTTCCGCGCGGCGGTAAGGGTTTGATTGAGCGCGTTGCTGCGGAGTCTCGCATCCCGGTGCTTAAGCATTTGGACGGTATTTGTCATGTTTATATCGATGCCGATGCCGATGCCGATAAGGCATACCGGATCGCTCTCAACGCGAAAACGCAGCGCTACGGGACCTGCAACACGATGGAGACGCTGCTGGTGGCGCGCGAGCGCACAGCGCTGTTGCCGAAGCTAGTTGCCGCATTGCAGGCTAAGGGCGTCGAGGTTCGAGGATGTGATCGCTCGCGCTCGGCGGCACCCGCTATCACCATAGAAGCGGTGGAAGCCGATTGGAAGACCGAGTATTTGGCCCCCATATTATCTATTCGCGTTGTCGACAATGTTCAGGCTGCCATGGAACATATTGCCATGTTTGGCTCTGACCACACGGAAAGCATTGTCACAGAGAACCAGGAGACGGCGATGCGATTCTTGCGCGAAGTTGATTCCAGTTCGGTTATGCACAATGCGTCGACGCGGTTCGCAGATGGCTTCGAATACGGATTAGGCGCTGAGATTGGCATTTCGACAGACAAGCTGCACGCACGGGGTCCTGTGGGGTTGGAGGGGCTGACGTCGCAAAAATATATCGTCAAGGGTGACGGCCATATTCGTGAGTGAGTGCGTCAATCGTGACTGACTCTCAGGCAATCGGTGTACTGGGTGGCGCTTTTGATCCGGTCCATGTGGGTCATCTTCGGGGCGCTATTGCGGTGCGAGAGTACTTAGGCCTACAGAGGGTGAATTTATTACCCGCGGCACAGTCGCCGTTGAAAGAGGCCGCCACAGTAACGGCTGCGGATCGGCTCGCAATGCTTGCCGCAGCGGTGCGGGGTGTGCCGGGGCTGGGTGTTGATGCGCGAGAACTGGGCAGGGAAGGACCATCCTATACAGTCGATACACTGATTGAGATGCGCGGTGAGGTCGGTGAATCGCGGCCGCTGATTTGGATTGTTGGCACGGATATTCTGCCGGCACTGCCGAGATGGTCGCGCTGGCAGCAGCTACTCGAGTTGGCGCATTTGGTGATATTGGAGCGTCCGGGTGCCGAGTCGCCGCCGCTTGCAGTGAGGCAGTGGTTAGACCAGCATCGTATCGATCACAACGCAATGCTCTCGTCGGCAGCGGGGGGCGTCATGACATTAGATCAACCTGTTTTGGACATTGCGTCCTCAGATATTCGCGCCTTATTAGCTGCCGGTCGAGATCCCCGGTTTCTGCTGCCCGAGGTCGTTATGGAGTATATTAAGGAGCACAGTCTATTTATGCGTGATACATCATGAGCACTGAATTACCGATATCCGCTATTCCTAAAGGTGCTGACTTATTAGGCATCACCCAAAATGCATTAGCGGACTTGAAAGCGGTTGATCCCATCGTGCTGGATGTGCGGCAGCTGAGTTCAGTGACAGACTGGATGGTCGTGGCCAGTGGGACGTCGAGTCGACACGTGAAGTCCCTAGCAAACAGCGTGCTGATGGAAGCCAAGGCACAAGGCGCACGTCCGCTGGGTGTCGAAGGTGCGGGCGTCGGCGAGTGGGTTTTGGTCGATTTTGGTGATGTCGTCGTGCATGTGATGCAACCGGCCACTCGTAGCTTTTATGATCTCGAACGATTGTGGTCAGTTCAGGCCGCGCAACCACAGGAAAGCTGATGCGGCTCCGCGTGCTGGCCGTTGGGCAGAAAATGCCGGCATGGATCGATCAAGGAGTAGACGAATACGCAAGAAGATTGCCCAGGGGTGTCACGGTGGAGTGGCTGAATATTGCGCCGGCCAAACGAGGAACCGATTCGATCGAGCGCTACCAGCAGATCGAAGCAGAGTCGATTCGAGCCAAACTGTCGGCAGAAGACTATCTTGTGGTGCTGCATGTGCAGGGCCGGGAAATTACCACAGAGAGCATTGCGGAGCGTCTCGCTCAGTGGCAGATGGCGGGTAACCGGGTCTGTATTGTGATCGGTGGGCCAGACGGTTTGCACCAAAGCATTCTCGATGCGGCTCAAGAGCAATGGTCTTTCGGTCGCATTACCTTGCCACATCCGCTGGTGCGGGTGATTCTGTCTGAACAACTGTATCGTGCTTGGTCCATTCAGGCGGGTCACCCTTACCACAGAGGCAACTGATGGCTAGACCACTCGATGCGCTGCGCGATACGCAAAGAGAGTGGATGATCAATCGTTCTCGCTTGATCGCCTCACTCATCGGCATTTTTGCGTTGTTATTAATTCTCGTCTATCGCTACTACTCGTTGCAGATTACGCAACACGATGATTTTTTAACCCAATCTGATCGCAATCGCATTCGCGTTGAGGTGATTCCCCCGACAAGAGGGCTAATCGTCGATCGCAAAGGTCGCGTGCTGGCCCTGAATCAACCGACCTTTGTGGTGGGTGTTGTGCAGGAGCGCAGCGAAGACCTCGAGGCATTGGTCGCCATCTTACGAGAGCGTTTTGCCTTATCAGACTTAGAGGTTGAAACCTTTTGGGAGCGATCCTCTCGTCGGCGACCTTTCGAGTCCGTTCCCATCAAGCTCGGATTAGACGATACCGAGCTCGCCTCGGTAGCCGTAGACCTGCATTCCTTGCCCGGTGTGGTGGTCGACGCTCAGCTCACCCGTTACTACCCGTTTGCTGACACGCTGAGTCATGTGTTGGGCTATGTGGGTCGTATTAGCACGGGGGATCTGAGTGCGCTTGATGCGGAGCGGTATCGGGGCACCTTGCATACGGGAAAAGTCGGGCTGGAAAAGCGTTACGAGCGGCTCCTGCATGGTAAGCCTGGCTTCCAACACGTAGAGACGAACGCCCACGGTCGCTTACTGCGCGTGCTGGAGAAAGAACCGTCGCAGCCGGGGCGAGATCTACAGCTTTATTTGGACCTTGATTTGCAACGCGTTGCCACCGAGGCCCTCGGTGATCAACGAGGCGCGGTTGTCGCACTGGACCCCCTCACGGGTGGCGTGCTGGCAATGGTGTCAAATCCCAGTTATGACGCCAATCTGTTTGTGAGAGGGATCAGTTATGTCGACTATGCCCAACTGCGCGGATCCCTCGACACGCCCCTTTTAAATCGCGCAGTACAGGGTCAGTACCCACCGGGCTCAACGGTGAAACCACTGCTAGGTTTGGGCGCTTTGGCGCGAGATTTCATTACTCCAGAGTCGACCGTGCGCGATCCAGGATGGTATCGCTTACCCGGCGACACCAGACGTTATCGAGATTGGACGTTGCGTGTCAGAGGCGGTGGTCATGCGGAGACAGTCGATCTCCGGCTGGCCATCGCTGAATCTTGTGATACCTATTTTTACGATTTGGCGCATCGAATGGGGATCGATACCATGGCTGAGTTGCTGGCACCTTTTGGCCTCGGTGTCCCCACCGGGATCGATACCACCGCCGAGCAACCTGGCATTTTGCCCAGCACTGATTGGAAGCGGACCCAGCTGAAACAAGCGTGGTATCCGGGCGAGACAATCAGTGCCGGGATCGGGCAAGGCTATATGCTGATGACGCCGCTTCAGTTGGCTCAGGCGGCGATGGTGATTGCCAATAAAGGGGCTAGCTTTGTGCCAACGCTGGTGCACCGCGTTGGAGATCTGACGGTCGGTGGCGTCCCGCGACCGCCGGTTGAGATGGCGGAGGAGGATTGGCAGGCGGTGGTCGCGGGGATGGTAGATGTCGTTCACTCACCCCAAGGGACCGCGGCATTCATTTCCGATAACATCAGTTATCAAATGGCAGGAAAAACCGGGACCTCTCAAGTGATTAGCATCGCTCAAGATGCGATTTACGATGAGGACAGTATTAGTGAGCGAAACCGTAACCATGGTTTGTTTATTGCGTTTGCTCCCGTTGATAAACCGCGCATCGTGGTCGCAGTAATCGCCGAAAATGGCGGGGGGAGCACTGCTGCCTCGCCGATTGCGCGCCGTGTCGTGGATGCTTGGCTGACTGAGACTGAGGATGTCTGAATACAGCCGTTCTCTGGCCGATTCTCATCAAGGGTTTGCCCGACCCAAGACGCCCGCGGAGCGGTTGCATCTCGATTTGGTGTTACTGCTGCCCGTTATGATGATTATGGCACTGGGCTTGTTTGTCTTATTCAGTGCCTCTGATTCGGACTGGGTTACGGTTAACCGTCAGTTGAGGAGCCTGATCATCGGCTTTGGCGTGTTGCTGGCCGTTGCGCAACTCCGAGTCGATACCATTCAACGGTGGGCGCCCACGTTATATCTGGCAGCCTTGTTGTTACTGTTATTGGTTCCTTTTTTTGGGGTCGGGGCGAAAGGCGCCCAGCGATGGCTGAGTTTAGGGTTTATGCGTTTTCAGCCTTCGGAAATTATGAAGATTGCCATGCCCCTCGCGGTGGCTGCTTGGCTAGTTCCACGAGGCTTACCCCCGCGGCCGAGTGTAACGCTCACCGCCATCATGATCATTGCTGTTCCTGCGGCCGCCGTCGCTCTCCAACCTGATCTGGGCACGGCCATATTGGTCGCTGCCAGTGGTCTTTTTGTGGTGTTTATGGCGGGCATCAGCGGGGCCCAGATCTTGGGTGGTTCGCTTGTCGCATTAGCCGGTATCTGGCCAGCCTGGCTGTTTTTACTGCGGGACTATCAGAAGCAGCGCATCCTGACATTGTTCGACCCCGAGGCTGACAAGCTGGGCGCGGGGTGGAATATCATTCAATCTAAAACCGCTATTGGTTCCGGCGGATGGTCGGGAAAGGGGTGGTTGCAAGGGACTCAGTCGCATCTCGATTTTTTACCTGAGAGCCAAACCGATTTTATAATTGCTGTGCTGGCGGAGGAGTGGGGTTTCCGAGGCGTGCTCTGTTTACTGGTGCTCTATGGGGCAGTTGTCGCGCGCGGTCTCTGGATTAGCTTCAGTGCGCAAACCAGTTATGGTCGCTTATTAGCGAGCGCGATTACGCTCACCTTCTGTGTGTATATTGTTGTGAACATGGGCATGGTAGCTGGGATACTACCGGTCGTTGGCGTGCCCTTACCCTTTGTAAGTTTTGGCGGCACCTCGATCGTCACGCTAATGCTTGGTTTTGGCATTCTTATGGCCATCAGCACTGAAAAAAGGATTATTTCTCGATGAAAATAAAGACCTACTTTGGCGGGGCCCGCGTCACCTTGCAGTGGTGCCGCGGAGCAGTGGCGTTGGTCTGTGTCACCTTGGCATTAGGGGCTCATGCTCAAGATTACAGTGAGCGAGAAGAAGTGGCAGCGATTCTCGCCGAAGTCGGTAGCGCAGGTGTTGATGTGGAATGGGCCCGTGGGTTACTGGCTGGTGCCAAGCGACAGCAAAGTATTCTGGATGCCATTGCTCGTCCGGCGGAAAAAACCAAACCATGGTATGACTATCGAGACATATTTTTGACGGACCGGCGCATTCGCGAGGGGACTGTTTTTTGGGATACCCATGCGGCGGTCTTGGATGAGGTGAGTCAGCGCACGGGCGTACTGCCTGAGGTCATGGTGGCGATCATTGGTGTCGAGACCTTCTATGGCAGAATCACGGGTAGCTACCGAGTGATTGATGCGTTGTCGACGCTGGCGTTTGATTACCCGAGGCGCTCGCCCTTTTTCACCAGAGAGTTAGAGCAGTTTTTGATTCTAGCCTGGGAATCCGGTAAGGACCCATTAGCGCTCAAAGGCTCTTATGCGGGAGCGATGGGCTATGGACAATTTATGCCATCGAGTTATCGCGCTTATGCGCGCAGCTTCGAGCCCGGCGGCGTGCCCGATATTTGGGATAATCCGGCTGACGCGATCAGCAGTGTTGGGCATTATTTAAAGGCTCACGGGTGGCAGACAGGCGAGCAAGTAGTCCTTGATGCTATTGCGAATCAACCACTCGATTCACTGTTTGCGGCTGGGTTAAAACCCGCTCAATCGATCGACGCACTCGCGCAAGCGGGGTTGTCGACCGATATTGACGTTGATCCCAATACACAGGTGACGCCCATCACCCTTGAAACGACTGACGGACAGCGCTATTGGTTGGGACTGCAGAATTTTTACGTGATCACGCGTTACAACCATAGCGCAATGTACGCCATGGCGGTTTGGGAACTGAGTCAAGCGATCTCGGCGGCGCGGTTAGTCCCCTGAAATATTTGCATTGGGTCATGGTGGCGGCTTTATTGTCGCTCATGGTGGCGTGTGCGAGTGCTCCTCGGTCTGTGGATCATGCACCGTTGCAATCAGAGGTCCCGGTTTGGCAGGATGCGGTGCCGCAACCTGATCCGCTGTTGCTGGCGGGGAACGCAACACCGTATGAAGTTTTCGGTAAAACGTATCGGGTCATGGCGTCTGCTGAAGCTTACCGAGAGCAAGGCATTGCATCCTGGTACGGCATGAAGTTCCAAGGCAGGCCGACAGCAAATGGTGAAATTTTTGATGTCTACGCGCCGACAGCTGCGCATCGTTCATTACCCATTCCCTCGTATGTTCGCGTGACGAATCTCAACAACGATCGGAGTGTGGTCTTGCGCGTTAATGATCGTGGTCCCTTTCATCCAGATCGATTAATTGACCTCTCTTACGGTGCGGCGGTGCAATTAGGTTTTGCTCAGCAAGGCACCACCCAGGTCGCGGTTGAAGCGATTAACCTAGCGGGGGTCGATGATCGCCGTTCGTTGTCTGGAGCCACCTATCGATTTTTACAGTTGGGCGCTTTTCGGTCTGAGGAGACGGCAATCGAATTGGCTCAGTCCGTGCAGCTACAATGGGGCTACCCCGTATTAATTGACCCAGTCGACCTGGATGGTGCTCGGATCCATCGGGTTCGCGTAGGTCCTTTTGAGCACATGGCGGCATTAGAGCAAGCCAGCAGTCGATTAATAGCCGGCGGCTATGGTCCCTTGCAGCGCATACCATGACAGGCTGTGTTACCGCTGTGCCCGCAGGGGTTGTTACACTGGCCTCCCGCAAAGTCGCTACGACCGTGAGAACCCTGTCATCATGAGGATAAGAGACAATATGAAGCGTTTGAGATGCTGTGTGACCTTGGCGCTGATCTTTCCTTTGAGCGCTATCGCTAACGCGCCATTAGTGCCTTCTGCGCCGTCGATTAACGCTGATTCTTACTTTTTGGTCGACTTTGATACGGGCGCTATTTTGGTGGAACACAACGCTGACTTACGTTTGCCGCCGGCGAGTTTGACTAAGTTAATGACCGCCTACATTTTGGCGCAAGAGGTTGAGTTGGGACGTTTACAACTCGACGATGTCGTGCCGGTAAGCCGTAACGCGTGGTCTCAGAACCCCACTTTTAAGGGCTCCTCACTGATGTGGATCGAGCCTGGAAAGTCGGTCACGGTAGCGGAGCTAGAGCGAGGCATCGTGATTTCGTCGGGTAACGATGCAACGGTGGCAATAGCAGAACATATTGCTGGCAGCGAAGCCGCATTTGCCGATTTAATGAACCAATATGCTGAAACAATGGGCTTGGCCGGCACGCACTTTAAGAATAGTCATGGACTGCCCCACCCAGATCATTTGTCGACGGCCCGCGATCTTGCCGTGATGGCCGCCGCCGCTATTCGCGACCATCCGGATCGCTATGCGGTGTACAAAGAGCAGAGTTATACCTACAACGAGATTACGCAGTACAACCGTAACCACCTGCTGAAGGAAGACCCCTCTGTCGATGGTCTCAAAACCGGCTATACGCGCGTTGCTGGCTATGGTTTGGTGGCCTCCGCTGAACGTGACGGTATGCGGTTGATCTCTGTTGTGATGGGGAGTAGTTCAACCGCAAGCCGCAAAGCTGAGACGCGCAGCCTGCTCAATTATGGATTTCGATTCTTTGAGACAGTGCGGCCGCTGGAGGCGGGCAGGCCCCTGGCTGAGCCTCGCGTATGGAAAGGTAAGGCAGAACGCGTTGCACTGGGCGTGACTGAGGACGCAGTGATGACACTGCCTCGGAGTACCGCACTCATTGAGCAGATAATCGAGGTTGATGCGCCGCTGCAGGCACCCCTTAGCGTGGGAGATCGGGTTGGGAGGATTCTGCTCAGTCGCTCTGGCGAAACAGTCGGCGAAGTGCCACTCGAGGTGCTGCAGGCGGTAGAACCGGCGGGTTTTTTTGCGCGCCTGTGGGATGGCATCGTGCTCTGGTTTCAGCAGCTGTTCGGTTGAGGCGGTATGACAGAGCAACCGCCTAAAATAATTTTCCCCTGTGAGTATCCGATCAAGGTGTTGGGCAGGGCGTGTGAAGCGTTTCAGCCCACGGTCATAGCTATCTTTCGCTCCCATGCGGAAGGATTCAATATGTCAGCGGTGGCGGTGAAGAATTCTCGAAAAGGCACGTTTCAGTCGATGACAATCACGATAGAGGCGCAGAGCGAGGAGCAGTTGAGTCTGATTCACAGGGAGCTGATGGATACTGGCCTGGTCTCGATGGTGATTTAAGGGTATGCAATGTCGTCAAATGGGTTTAGTGGCGTATCAACCCACATTGGAGTCGATGAAAGCATTCACAGCGAGCCGCACTGCGACTACAGAAGACGAAATTTGGTTATTACAGCATCCACCTGTTTACACTCAGGGTTTGTCGGGCAAGCCAGAGCATGTGCTTGATCCCGGCGATATTCCAGTCGTTCAGATTGATCGTGGTGGACAGGTGACGTACCACGGACCAGGTCAGTGGATCGCTTATATTTTGTATGACCTTAGGCGCGCTGGTGTCAATGTTCGTGAGCTGGTCACGCTGTTAGAGACCGCCGTGATCAACTTGCTGGCTGAGTTGGACATCGTGGCTAATGGTGATCCGCAGGCTCGAGGTGTCTACGTTGATGGTTGCAAGATCGCGGCGATGGGCTTGAGGGTCAGTAGAGGGCGGAGCTACCATGGATTAGCGCTCAATACCGACATGAATCTCGCGCCGTTCGCCGGCATCAACCCTTGTGGTTATGAAGGCTTAACAGTGACATCGATTGCGGAGCTACTGGGTGATCGTTGCCCTTCTGTAGAGGCAGTGGGGGCGTTGTTAGTGCGGCATCTACAAAACGTATTGCCAAGTCCAACCTGACGAGACTCGTGTGGGCTGGCATAATCGCGAGCCGGCCTAGGAGTCACCATGCCTGAATTACAACGCGACATCGATTCTCGTCGCACTTTTGCCATCATTTCTCACCCCGATGCGGGCAAAACCACTATGACTGAACGGCTCTTGTTATTAGGGCAGGCGATTCAGGTAGCGGGTTCTGTCAAAGGTAAGCGTGGGCCGCATGCGACCTCTGATTGGATGACATTGGAGCAGGAGCGTGGCATCTCGGTGACTTCTTCCGTCATGCAATTTCCTTACCGAGACCGTTGGGTCAATTTGTTAGATACGCCTGGCCACGAAGATTTTTCAGAGGATACCTACCGCACCCTGACTGCGGTTGATTCTGCCCTCATGGTGATTGATGGCGCCAAGGGTGTTGAGGATCGGACGATAAAATTGATGAATGTGTGTCGGTTGCGCGATACCCCGATCATGACCTTTGTGAACAAGCTTGATCGCGATATTCGCGACCCGATTGATTTGGTTGATGAAGTCGAAGAAGTGCTGGGTATTGCCGGCGCTCCCATCAACTGGCCGATTGGTATGGGACGAGAGTTAAAGGGCGTTTATAACCTCTATAACGATACGATTCACCGATTTCGACCCCGGGGTGACGCACCCTCAGAGCAGGATGGTCTCATTACTGGATTGGCTAGCGCGGAGGCGAGAGATCTATTAGGAGAGGATTACCAACAATTTATTGATGAGATTGAGCTGGTCCGCGGTGCTTCACACGAATTTTCTCTAGAGTCTTTTCTTAATGGCCAACTGACGCCGGTGTTCTTTGGCACAGCACTGGGCAACTTTGGTGTCAAAGAGATGTTGGACAATTTTGTTGAGTGGGCGCCACCCCCCCAGCCTAGGGAAAGTCATGACCGAGTTGTTGAGGCATCGCAACCTGGATTTTCTGGTTTTGTCTTCAAAATCCAAGCCAATATGGACCCTAAGCACCGCGATCGAATTGCCTTTATGCGCATTTGTTCGGGTCGCTACGAGAAGGGTATGAAAATGCGGCATGTCCGATTAGATAAGGACATCAAAATTGCGGATGCTGTGACCTTTCGGGCGGGAGATCGCACTTTGGTTGAGACAGCGGTGGCCGGCGACATTATTGGCTTGCACAATCATGGCACTATTCAAATCGGCGACACGTTTACTACGGGTGAGGCGATTCGATTCACGGGTATACCCCATTTTGCGCCCGAGTTGTTTCGGCGCATTCGGCTCAAAGACCCCATGAAGGCTAAGGCACTGCAAAAGGGTTTGCAGCAGCTCTCAGAAGAGGGGTCTACTCAGGTTTTTTCCCCTCTCAATAATGCTGATCTTATCGTTGGTGCGGTAGGGCAACTGCAATTTGACGTGGTGGCGTATCGCCTTGCTGATGAGTACAAGGTGGAGGCATTGTATGAGCCGGTTAATGTCTACACGGCGCGCTGGGTTGAGGCCGATGAGGCAAGGACGCTAGACGAATTCCGTAAAAAGGCAGCCGAGCATTTATCGGAAGACGGCGGGGGTTACCTAACGTATTTGGCACCCACCCGCGTGAACTTATCGCTGATGGAAGAACGCTGGCCCGATATTCGATTTCGTGAAACGCGGGAGCACTGAGACCGCTCAGAGCAATGCTTCAATATCCTTTGCAATCGCTTCTGGCTTGGTGGACGGCGCGTAGCGCTTGACCACTTCGCCCTGCTGGTTGACCAAAAACTTAGTGAAATTCCATTTGATGCGTTTGCTACCGAGTACGCCTGGCGCTTCTGATTTCAGGTGTGTAAATAGTGGGTGGCTTGACGCACCATTCACTTCGATCTTGCTGAACAATGGGAAGGTGGTTTGGTAATTGAGATCGCAGAATGACTCAATATCTTGTTCGGTGCCGGGCTCTTGACCACCAAATTGATTGCAGGGAAAGGCCAGTACTGAAAAACCGTTGTCGCTGTAGGTCTTTTGTAGCGACTCGAGGCCGGTATATTGAGGTGTGAAGCCACATTTTGAAGCGGTATTGACGATCAGCAGTACCTTACCCGCGTAATCCCCTAAAGCGACTTCGTCGCCATTACTCAGTGTGGCCGAGAAATCCATCACGGTGCTCATGCACTACTCCTTTAAATCCAAATGTGACGGCGCACACCTTATGACGAAGCGAGATAAGTTTCTAGCTCAAAGTCAGTGACGCGGGTTTCAAACTCAACCAGCTCTTGTGTTTTGACTGCCGTGAAAGCCGCCTGAAAGGGCTCACTTAAATAGTCACGTACGCGCTGTGAGGCTGAAAACTGTGAAATGGCGTTGGCCATATGGCTAGGGAGAGAAGGGGCCTGACCATCCTCCAGCCAGGCGTTACCGCTAATGGGTGCGGGTGCAGTGAGCTTGTGCTCAATACCCATCAGAATGCCCGCCAGTAGTGCTGCGATAGCGAGATACGGATTGCTATCGGCACCCGCTACTCGGTGTTCGATTCGCGTTGCCTGGCTGTCACTGGCTGGAATTCGCAGCGCCGTCGTGCGGTTGTCAAACCCCCAATTGGGATGTGTGGGCGCGTGATTACCCGGTTGAAAGCGACGATAAGCGTTGTAACTGGGCGCAAAAATCAGGTGTGTATCGCTCATGATCTGCAGACAACCCGCCACGGCTTCGCGCAATAAAGGCGTGCCCGATGCGTCACCACTATCAAATAGATTACGCCCCGCGTCGTCGAGCAAACTGCAGTGCATATGCATGCCATTTCCGGCTTGGTTCTCCATTGGTTTGGGCATAAAGCTTGCCTGAGCCCCGAACCGGGTTGCTACGGCTCTAATACCGCGCTGCATCCGCACAATTTGATCACAGTAGGTCAGCGCATCGTCGGAGTACGCCACATTGATTTCGTATTGTGCGGGCGCGGCTTCCTTGAGCACGCCCTCATAGGGAAGATTCTGCGTGCCAAAATATTCGCGTAGGGTTTCAAGCAATGACTGGTGTTCATCGAGTGCGGTTAATCCATAAAGGTTGCCGCCTGTTTGACTCTCTTTCGGCAGCGCGTCACGGATGGATTGATCGGCAGTCTGGCGATCGAACAGGTTAAATTCGAGCTCAATCGCAACCCGAGGATATAAGCCCTTAGCCTCAAATGCGTGCGAAACGTGCGCGAGTACTTGTCGTGGGTCAGACAACAGCGGTGAGCCATCATCTTTAAACATGGTGAGCACCACTTGCGCCTGATCAACACCATGACTGCCCAACACCGGTTTGAGTGAACCGGGAATCGCCTGACACCAGCCGTCAATGTCGCCGTTATCCAGGGCAATGCTGGGCACATCTCTGCCCCAGGCATCTTGCGCGATAGCAGATTTGGGCAGTTTTATGCCCTCGGTTAATAACGACGAAAGTTTTTCGATAGGTAACCACTTGCCCCGCGCTGCGCCGTTGCAGTCGGTGATAAAGGCCTCCACCATCTCGATGTTGGGGTATTCAGCCAGTAATTTTTCCGCGTCTGGGTGCATGGTGTCTCTCGATAGCAGGGCGGGAGTGTATCGCTCTCCTGTGCGACTCACCAGTCAATCGACCTGATAGGCCGGTCAGCATGGGCGCCGCGCGGTTCTGGATGCCAGGCGCACTGCGGGTTGATGTTGTTGCCCATTGGGTGTCACCCAGTAGGCGAAAGCATTATTCTCTCAGCAGTTTTTGTATCCGTTCGAGTATTTCATTTGGGGCGACCATTTCAGTCTCGCCACTGCGACGATGGGTTAGTTCCAGATTACCCTCAGCCAGAGAGCGCGCACCAATCGTGATGCGTATCGGTATGCCCAGCAATTCCATCTCGGCGAACTTGACGCCGGGACGCTCCTGTCGGTCATCCAAGAAAGTCGCGATCCCCGCCGCGGTGCAGGCAGCGTACAAGGTTTCTGTGGCGTCCTGTACCGCCTCTGATTTATCTGCGCCTAACGGTACGAGGGCAATATCGAAGGGGGCCATGGTCTTAGGCCAGATGATGCCCTTGTCATCGTGATTTTGTTCGATTGCCGCGGCCACAATGCGCGTGATGCCGATACCGTAGCAACCCATTACCATCGGCTGTTGACGACCCTGATCATCAAGCACGGTTGCGTTCATCGCCTCCGAGTACTTTGTGCCTAATTGAAAAATATGGCCCACCTCAATGCCACGACGAATATCGAGCGTTCCTTGACCACAAGGGCTTGGATCTCCCGCCACAATTTCCCTGATATCCGCAAACTCGCAGTGGGGTACGTCCCGTTGCCAGGTGGCGCCTCTTAGATGGTAGTCGTCCTCGTTTGCGCCGCAAACAAAGCTGCTCATCAGGGCGGCCGTATGATCGACGATGATGCGCACTGGGAGCGCAACCGGACCCAGCGAACCGAAGCCCGCGCCAAGGATCGCTTTAACCTCGGCTGCCTCTGCAAGCACTAGGGGCGATAGCATGCCCGGTAGTTTGGATGCCTTGATTGCGTTGAGTCGATGATCCCCGCGGACGACTAAGGCCACCAAGCCCCCTTGGTCGTCTTTTGCTAACAGCGTTTTGATCGATTGATCTGCCGGAATATCCAGCTGTTCTGCCAAGTCATCAATCGTTTTAATGCCTGGTGTGGCAAAGCGTTCAAGGATGGGCTCCCCCCGCAATGACTCGTCGTGTTTGCCAGCTAGTGCCGGCGCGAGTTCAACGTTCGCGGCGTAATCGCTCTCACTGGAAAAGGCGATCGCGTCTTCGCCCGATGCTGCTAAGACGTGAAATTCGTGAGAGAGACTGCCGCCAATCGCACCTGAATCGGCCTCTACCGCTCTAAAATCCAAGCCCAAGCGTGTGAAGATGCAGGTGTAGGCCTGATGCATGCGCCAATACGTTTCTTCTTGAGACGTTTGATCAATATGAAAGGAATATCCATCCTTCATCACAAATTCTCGAGAGCGCATGACACCGAACCGAGGTCGGATTTCGTCGCGAAACTTGGTTTGGATTTGAAAAAGGTTCACCGGCAGTTGCTTGTAACTTTTGATCTCACTGCGAGCGATTTGCGTGATCACTTCTTCATGCGTGGGTCCGAGGCAAAACGGCCGTTGGTGGCGGTCCTCAAGGCGACAAAGTTCTGGACCATATAGCTCCCATCGACCTGACTCCTCCCAAAGCTCACCGGGCTGGACGACAGGCATGGATAACTCCAGAGCACCCGCGCGCTCCATTTCCTCGCGCACAATATGTTCCACTTTGCGCAGCACGCGTAATCCCAGTGGCATCCAGTTATAGATACCCGCGGCGACTCTCCGGATGAGTCCCGCTCGCAGCATAAGCTGATGACTGACTACTTCCGCATCAGACGGGGTCTCTTTCAGAGTAGAGAGAAGGAATTCACTGGCACGCATAAGGGGCTCCAATATAGTGAGTCCATTCTAATGTTCAGGGTGGTGGCGCGTATAGACGCATCTCAGGCAGGATTTTATTGACAGAAAAAGCAGAATTGCTTGTCTAAGGGGTTGTGCCCGATCCGGGTCTGGTGTTGAATCTCGTCGGACTCAGCAACTCAGCTGATCAGTGTAATATCGTCCACGACACAAAGAGGTGTTAACTCGATGGCAAAGCAAGCTGCTCCAAAAGCACCGGCTAAAATGAAAGCCGTGAAAGAGAAAATGACCAAGTCGCAAATGATCGCGACATTGGCTGATGACAGTGGTCTGTCAAAAAAGGAAGTGACTTCGGTCATGGGATCTTTAGAGCGGCTGATTGAAGCCAGTATTGGTAAGCGCGCTGCCGGTGAGTTTACGCTGCCAGGCCTGATGAAAATCACGACAGTGCGAAAGCCTGCGGTGAAAGCGCGTAAAGGGATTAATCCTTTTACGGGTGAAGAGACCATGTTTAAAGCCAAGCCAGCGAGCACTGCTGTCAAAGTTCGTGCACTGAAGAAAATGAAAGAGTTCGCCAACTAAGCGAGCACTGTATAAAGGCCCCCACCTCGGGGGCCTTCGTTAATGCCATCGAACGATCAGGCACGCAATGTCAGTGCTTAGGCGTTTGTGAGCGCAATTCACAGTTCACCATCTTCCACTGCCGCGGTGTTTGCGGTAATCTCCGCGCCCTTGTAAAACGTTCCTAGCGACCTTGCTTCGGCACCCTGATGGGCGCGTTTTATCGGGTTGAGGAGGATCAATATGCCAATTTACGAATACCAGTGTCAGGAATGCGGGCATGCTTTGGAGGCGATACAGCGTCTAGCGGATAATCCACTTGTCGATTGTCCAGCTTGTAGTAAGCCGGGCCTGAAGAAGCAGGTCAGTGCGCCCTCTTTTAGATTGTCCGGTGGCGGTTGGTACGAGACTGATTTTAAAACCGGTGATAAGAAAAATATCGCCGGAGAGCGCAGCGATACCGCAGCGAAAGGGGCGGCGAGTTCAGATTCCGGGTCAACCTCAGGCGACGTGACGGCCAAGTCAGCGACCAAGCAGGCTTCCCCCAAAAAAAGCGATACCTCCTCAGCGAGCTGAGGGTGGTGATTGAAAGGTGATGGAGATGGGTATGCGAAGCCACTACTGTGGTCTGATTGACGACAGTCTTATTGATCAAACGATCACACTTTGCGGCTGGGTGGATCGACGGCGTGATCACGGTGGCGTCATATTTCTCGACCTGCGAGATCGTGAAGGTGTCGTACAAGTTGTGTTTGACCCAGACACTGAAGAGCACTTTCAGCGCGCAGACAGTGTCCGCAGCGAATATGTCCTGTGTATCACGGGGAGAGTCCGCGCGCGTTCAGCGGAAAGCGTAAACCCTAATATGGCATCAGGTGCTATTGAGGTCTTGGGTAAAACGTTAGAGGTGCTCAACACGGCACAAACGCCCCCATTTCCGCTTGATGCACACCACTCTGTGGGCGAAGACGTTCGTCTCCGTTACCGCTACATGGACCTTCGGCGCCCAGAAATGCAGCAAAATCTCATTGCGCGCGCCAAAATCACGTCTAGCATTCGTCGTTACCTCGATGATCACGGGTTCTTGGATATCGAAACCCCCATCCTGACGCGAGCAACGCCTGAGGGCGCTCGCGATTATTTAGTGCCCAGTCGCACCCAACCCGGCGCTTTTTTTGCGCTGCCCCAGTCACCTCAGTTGTTTAAACAACTGCTGATGGTGTCAGGTTTTGACCGCTATTATCAGATCGCAAGATGTTTTCGTGACGAAGATCTTAGAGCGGATCGGCAACCGGAATTTACCCAGATCGATATTGAAACTTCCTTTCTCGGTGCCGAAGAGGTCATGTCTCTGACCGAAGGGATGGTGCAGAGCCTGTTCGCCGAACAACTCGATGTTGAACTCGGTAATTTTCCCCGGATGAGTTGGGCCGATGCCATGGAGCGGTATGGTTCTGATAAGCCTGACCTCAGGATCTCGTGGGAGTTGATATCGATTGATGATCTGATGGCGGGTGTCGACTTCAAGGTCTTTAGCGGCCCCGCAAAGGACCCCGAAGGTCGTGTAGCCGCGCTTAAAGTCCCGGGTGGAGCCGACCTATCTAGAAAAGAAATTGATGATTACACGAAATATGTTGGGATTTACGGTGCTAAAGGGCTGGCGTGGATCAAAGTGAATGATCGGGCCGCCGGTATCAGTGGGTTACAGTCGCCTATTCTTAAATTTATGCCCGAGGACGTCGTGTCTGCCATGATGGATCGCCTCGATGCGGCAGATGGCGATATCTTATTCTTCGGTGCTGATAACCGTTCAGTGGTCAATGAATCCCTAGGCGCGTTGCGACTTAAAGTGGCGACTGACCTAGAGCAAGTTCAACCCGGATGGGCGCCAGTCTGGGTGGTGGACTTCCCCATGTTCGAGTCTGATGAACGAGGCCGAATGTCCGCCTTGCATCATCCCTTTACCGCGCCTGCGTGTTCCGCTGAGGATTTACAGGCTGAGCCTGCAAAAGCACTCTCTCAAGCTTATGACATGGTGCTCAACGGCAGCGAGATTGGTGGCGGGTCAGTGCGGATTCATGACCAAGCGATGCAGAAAGTGGTATTTGATTTGTTAGGCATTGATGAGATCGAAGCGGAGTCTAAATTTGGTTTTCTATTGAGTGGGTTGCGCCACGGTGCACCCCCCCATGCAGGATTGGCTTTTGGACTGGATCGCCTGGTCATGTTGATGGTCGGTGGTCAGTCTATTCGTGATGTGATCGCTTTCCCGAAAACGCAAAGTGCACAGTGCGTGATGACCGAAGCGCCCGGTGTTGTCTCAGAGCAGCAATTGCAAGAGCTCTCGCTGCGTTCTCGACGAGTGGAACCCTGAGCGAGCGAGTGAGGACGGGTTATGGCGGGCCATAGCAAATGGGCGAATATCAAGCATCGAAAGGCGGCTCAGGATGCCAAGCGAGGCAAGTTATTTACCAAGCTGATTCGTGAGCTGGTCGTCGCCGCACGCGCCGGTGGACCCATCCCAGAGGATAATCCGCGACTGCGCGCTGCAGTAGACAAGGCGTTGGGCGCGAACATGAAGCGCGACACCATCGATAACGCGATTGCCCGAGGTGCGGGCACTAACGATGCCGATAATATGGAAGAGCTCACCTACGAGGGCTATGCCCCCGGCGGCGTCGCGGTATTGGTTGAGGTCATGACAGATAATCGTAATCGAACCGTGGGTGATGTGAGACACGCGTTTACGAAACGAGGGGGAAATTTAGGCACGGATGGTTCCGTGGCTTACCTATTTAGTCGGTCCGGGTTGATCACCTTTGCCCCGGGCGTCGACGAGGATGTGCTCCTCGAAGTGGGTTTGGAGTCTGGGGCAGATGACGTGATCGTCTCAGACGATGGCAGCGTCGACGTGTTAACCCCTTGGGAGAGCCTGACCGAGGTAAGGGATGCCCTGCTAGCTGCAGGATTGGAACCATTAGACGCAGAGGTGACCATGTTGCCCAGTACCGAGGTCGAACTGGATATCGAGACCGCCGCAAGTGTGATGGGCCTGATTGATATGCTAGAAGATCTTGATGACGTGCAAAATGTCTATTCGAACGCCAACATATCTGAGGCGGTGCTCTCCGCGTTGTAAATGACCTTTGGTCGACAATCGGTCACACTACTCCCTGCTTCCGTTCACGGCGGGTTGTCACCATGACAGTCATTTTGGGTATCGACCCTGGATCGCGTAAAACCGGTTTCGGTCTGATCCGCGTTGATCGAAATAAGCCCCACTATGTGTCGAGTGGCACCATTCACTTGCCCAGCAAGGAATCGCTCAGCGTGCGATTGAAAGTGCTGTTTGAATCCTTAACCGAGGTGATCGAGACCTACCAACCTCAGGTGGCGGCTATCGAAAGTGTTTTCGTCGCAAAGAGTGCTGGTTCAGCGCTTAAGCTGGGGCAGGCAAGAGGCGCTGCGATGGTAGCTTGTGTGATGAAGGATCTCATCGTTTATGAATACGCGGCGCGGCAGATTAAGCAGTCGGTGGTCGGTACTGGCGCGGCCAGCAAGCAGCAGGTGCAGCACATGGTCACCGCGCTGCTGGCCTTGTCGGCGGAGCCTAAAGAGGATGCAGCCGATGGATTAGCGGCGGCATTGTGCCATTGTCACGTAGATGGGCTGGCTAGCACGCTCGCATCGAGTGGCTTCCGAGCGGGTCGTTTGAGGTAAAGTGTTGACATGATTGGTCAGATACGCGGCAAGTTGATTGGACGGCAAGCGCCAGAGATTCTGGTGGAGGTGGGCGGCATTGGTTACGAAATACAGGTTCCAATGACAACGCTATACCAGTTGCCTGAAATGGGCCAAGAGGTCACCTTGTTGACTCATTTTGTGGTGCGCGAGGATGCGCAGCAGCTGTTTGGTTTTATCGGTGCCGCAGATCGGCGCTTATTCAGGGCGCTGATTAAAGTCAGTGGTGTTGGCCCTCGTCTTGCCCTGACCCTGTTGTCAGGAATGGATGCATCAGAGTTTGCGCGGTGTATGCAGCGCGATGATGTGACAGCACTTGTCGCCTTGCCCGGTGTTGGCCGCAAAACCGCTGAGCGTTTATTGGTTGAGATGAAGGACAAAGCCGGCGATTGGCTTGACGAGTTATCCCCCAAGGCTCTGTCAGACGGTGAGGCACCGCGTGCCCCGACAACTGATCAGCGAGCGGAGGCAGAGCAAGCACTCGTCGCGTTGGGATACAAGTTGCCAGAGGCGGCAAAGCTAGTTGCCAGCATTGAAACCCCGGATGACATGACCAGTGAGCAATTAATCCGACTGGCACTGCGATACGCGGGCGGTGGGAAGTGATGAGGTGCTTGCCCTGTGAGGTGCATAGATGATTGAAACAGATCGCTTGGTGGCGCCCGACCCCTCGGATGGCCGCGAGGAGGCAGTAGATCGCGCAATTAGGCCACGCCGCCTCGATGACTATATCGGCCAAACAGCGGTCCGTGAGCAGATGGAGATTTTTCTTTCTGCCGCGCGAGCGCGCGGCGAGCCACTGGACCACACGCTGATTTTTGGGCCACCTGGTTTGGGCAAGACGACTTTGGCCAGCATTATTGCAGAGGAGATGGGCGTACAGCTGAAAACGACCAGCGGGCCTATTTTAGAAAAGGCGGGTGATATTGCGGCGCTGATGACCAATTTAGAGCCGGGCGACGTGCTCTTTATCGATGAAATTCATCGTTTGAGCCCCCATGTCGAGGAAATATTGTATCCGGCGATGGAAGATTACCAGCTCGATATCATGATTGGTGAGGGTCCTGCTGCGCGATCGATCAAGCTCGATTTACCGCCGTTTACGCTCGTAGGGGCGACCACTCGAGCTGGACTCCTCACGTCGCCCCTCAGGGACCGATTCGGGATTGTGCAGCGCCTGGAGTTCTATGACGCCGCTGAGTTGACCGAAATCGTCAGCCGCTCTGCGGGTATCTTGGCTATTCCCACCGACAGCCACGGTGCCGCAGCCATCGCGCGACGCTCGCGCGGCACGCCACGTATTGCTAATCGACTCCTGCGCCGAGTGCGCGATTTCGCAGAGGTCAAAGCAGATGGGACCGTGAACGGCGATACTGCCGAGGCGGCGCTAGATTTGCTCAATGTCGATGCTCAGGGTTTTGACCACTTAGATCGACGTTTATTGCTCACGCTAATTGAAAAATTTGATGGCGGTCCAGTGGGTGTGGACAGTTTGGCGGCGGCGCTTTCGGAGGAGCGTGGCACGATTGAAGATGTGCTCGAACCGTTTCTGATACAGCAAGGTTTTATTCTGCGGACACCCAGAGGCCGAATCGCGACCAGACACGCTTACGCGCACTTCGGATTGCCTTTTCAAGGTTCGGCTGCTGAGCATGCGGGGCTGGATTTGGATCAGGTGCGGTAATGTCGGAATTTTCTCTGCCGATCAGAGTCTATATTGAGGATACAGATGCCGGTGGAATCGTTTATTACGTGAACTATCTGAAGTATTTTGAGCGAGCAAGAACTGAGTTCATGCGGACGTTAGGAATGGATCGCCCGGCTATCTCAGATAACGGATGGATGTTTGTCGTATCAAAGGTGTCGTTAAATTATCGCCAGCCCGCCCGGCTCGATGATGCGCTCTCGGTGACGCTGGTCGCTCAGCGTGTCGGCGCAGCGACGATTGATTTTGCTCAGACGGTTCGCCGAGATCGGACGCTTTTAGTAGAGGGTAGTGTACAAATTGCTTGCGTCGACCGAGATACCGGCCGGCCGAGAAGATTGGATGGTGATTTGCGGGCGCGACTCATCCGGGCAACTCAACAAAAGAAGGTGACAGGATGACACAAGAACTTAGCTTAATAGAGCTCATCCTTGATGCCAGCATCCTCGTGCAGATCGTGATGCTGATTTTGGTGTTGGCGTCCGTTACTTCATGGTTTTTAATTATTCAACGCGTCATGCTGATGCGCCGGACTGATGATGAGCTGTTCTTATTTGAGGAGCAATTTTGGTCGGGTATCGATCTCGCCCAGCTCTACCGAGAGGGCAATCAGGCGGTTGCTGACGGGCAACTGCCAACTGGTGTGGAGAGTCTTTTCAGGGCCGGTTTTAAAGAGTTTTCGCGCTTGTCTCAGCAGGAGCACATGGATGCGGACGCGATACTGGAGGGTTCGCGTCGCGCTATGCGTGTTGCCTTGATGCGAGAGACCGACCGCATTGAGCAGCATCTGCCCTTTTTAGCCTCGGTGGGATCCACCAGTCCTTATATTGGTTTGCTCGGCACGGTGTGGGGGATCATGAATTCATTTCGTGGATTGGCTAACGCAACTCAAGCGACTTTGGCTACCGTCGCGCCGGGGATTTCTGAGGCCTTAATTGCGACCGCGATGGGGCTCTTTGCCGCCATACCCGCGGTCCTCGCCTATAACCGCTTAGCAGCTCGCAGCGATGCGCTACTCAGTCGATACGAGGCCTTTGTGGATGAGTTTTCGGGCATTTTGCAGCGCCAGACATACACGGTGAAAGCGCACAAGTCTGAGGGAGGCTAACGTGCGACGGCGCCGCATGCTGGCGGAGATTAATGTCGTACCGTACATCGACGTCATGTTGGTGCTGCTCGTTATTTTTATGGTGACCGCACCCATGCTGATGCAAGGGGTTGAAGTCGACCTTCCCGATGCCGCGGCTGCACCTGTTGATAACCAGGATGCTGAGCCTTTGATTGTGTCCATTAATGGTAAGGGGCAATTATTTCTGAACCTGGGTGTAGACGAAAAACAGTCACTGGAACTCACCACGATTCAACAGCGAGTCGGAGCGGTATTGCGACGAACCCCCGAAAAACCTGTGTTGATATGGGGTGATAAGGCGGTCCCCTATGGACAGGTGGTGGTTGTGATGACGGCCCTGCAAGCAGCCGGCGCACCCTCGGTTGGTTTGGTCACCGAGAATCCAGCGGTCGACTGATGATATCGGATCGATGGCTCTTTTCCGGACTGCCCGCTGTCCTCACCATCGGCCTCCATGTAGGTATTGTGTTGGTGCTTGGGTTCCGCTGGGCAACGCCGACACAGGTCATTGCGGCAGCGCCGGCAACCCAAGCCGTTCAAGCGGTGTTGGTCAGTGCAGACAGCCTGGCACCCAAACCAAAACCAAAACCAAAACCCAAGCCCAAGCCCAAGCCCAAGCCCAAGCCCAAGCCCAAGCCAAAACCGGATCCAGTGCCAGCCCCGCGCGAGCTGCCGCCGCCTGAAGTCGTCGAACCGAAGCCTGAGGTCATTGATAGCGCACCTGAGTCGGATGCGACACAGCTGGCAGCACTGGCCCGGGAAGAGCTGGCTAATATGGACACATCCGATCTGTTGGGCTCTGAGGCAGTCAGTGTGCAGGATGCCGTTGCGGCGACGATACAACGAGCGGTGATTAATCGTTGGACTAGGCCGCCCAGTGCACGTAACGGTATGGTGTCCGTATTATCGATACAATTGGTGCCGACCGGGGAGGTTGTCGGGGTTGGCGTGTTGACGACAAGCGGCGATGTCGCCTTCGATAGAAGTGCTATCAGCGCGGTCGAGCGCGTAGGAAAATTCCCAGAGATTGCGCAGCTGGATAGCCGGGTATTCGAAACAACTTTCCGGCGTTTCCAGCTCATTTTCAGGCCAGAGGATTTGAGGTACTAAACGTGTTGTTAAGACGAGTGAGCCTATTAGCCCTGTTGTTTTTTGCATCGAGCCTTCATGCTGAACTGCAGATAGAAATCAACCAAGGCCTCGACAATCCAACACCGATTGCGGTGGTGCCGTTTGGCTGGCAGGGATTGGGGTCAGCGCCCGAGGACGTCGCGCAAATTATCGATTCAGATTTAGTGCGAAGTGGCCAATTTTCGCCCGTGAGCCGCCGCGATATGCTCAGCTATCCAACGCGAGAGACGGAAATGTACTTTCGCGATTGGCGCGCGATCTCTGCGGAGTATGTATTGATAGGGCAGGTCACACTGGGAGCGCAGATACGAATCGACTTTCAGCTTTTCGATACGACGCGACAAATGGCGATCGATTCTGGGACGGTGACCGGGCCGGTAACAGAATTGCGCATGCTGTCGCATCGCATATCTGACGCCGTCTATGAACGGCTGACGGGCATTTCGGGCGCGTTCGCCACCCGCCTTTTATATGTCTCAGTTATGCGCAACCCAGATGCCAAAGACTTCTACCGTCTGACATTGGCTGATTCAGACGGCCAGCGGCCTATCGTGCTACTAGAAGGTCGCGATCCGATATTGTCACCTACTTGGTCTCCCGATGGGCAGGAAGTGGCCTATGTCTCCTTTGAGACATCACGGCCAGCGATCTATCGTCAAAATTTGCGCACTGGCGCGCGCGAACAATTAACCAATTTTCAGGGACTCAATAACTCGCCTGCTTGGTCGCCCGATGGCAATACGATGGCATTGGTATTGTCTAAAGATGGTAATCCCGATATTTATCTTTTAAATCTGACCAGTCGCGCATTAACGCGGTTAACACGGCATTTTGCGATTGATACCGAGCCGACCTGGATGCCGGACGGGAAATCATTGTTGTTTACGTCTGATCGGGGTGGGCGCCCACAGATTTATCGCTACGATCTGCGCACTAAAAAGATTGAGCGCATTACCTTTGAGGGGGCTTTCAATGCACGTGCTCGCGTCGCGCAGGACGGTCGTAATGTGGCGCTCGTGCACCAACGTGATGGCCGATACCACATCGCGGTGCTTGATTTGGTGACCGACAGATTGACTGTGCTGACCGAGACCAGCTTGGATGAGAGTCCTAGTATCGCCCCGAACGGCTCGATTGTGCTCTACGCTACTAAGCGCGGACAGGACAGTATCTTGGCTGCGGTGGCGGTAGATGGTGGGGTGCGGTTCAGTTTGCCCGCTCGCGAGGGCAGTGTTCAGGAACCGGCTTGGTCCCCTTACGTAACACCGTAAAAGATGGCATTTTTTTTATTATCTGAGCGAGAAAATGTTGTCGTTATGCGCTACATTAGCGGCAATGTAATTTTGGGCCATCAGGGGAGACAGCAAGCCATGATAAAACCAACGCTTTATGCAAAGTGGATAAGCCTAGTGTTCGCAGCATTTCTTCTGGCAGCGTGCTCTAATAACGACACCAAGGAAGCCGAAGCCACCGCTGCCGCGGCTGAAGAGCAGGCCGCACAGGAGGCCGCAGCTCGGGAAGCTGAACAGCAGGCCCAAGTGAAGGCGCAGCAGGGTCGAGAAGCCGCAGCCGCTAATATGGGCACGGTGTTTTATTTTGAGTTTGATAGTTCTTCGCTAACGGATGATGCGCGTGCGCAGGTCGACGCTCATATTCAAGCGCTGTTGGGTAACAACGACAGTGTTCGGCTTGAGGGCCATACCGACGAACGAGGTACTCGAGAATATAATTTAGCCCTGGGTGAGCGGCGTGCTAATGCCGTTCGCGACTACATGGTGGCTAATGGCCTACCAAGTTATCGAATCGAGACAATTAGCTACGGTGAAGAAAATCCGGTGGCCTATGGTTCTGGTGAGTCCAATTGGCAACAGAATCGACGCGTTGAACTCAAATAACTGAGGATGATGCAGTGACAGGGGTATCCCGTAAGCCGGCGTTATTCGCCGGCTTTTTGTTATTAACGACTGCGCTGATAGCGTCGGCGCAGGACTACATTGATGTGGAAGCTGAGCGACGGGCTAAAGACGCCATGCAGAGCAGTGCTTCGGTAGCGCCTGACGCTGCCGAGCCGGCGGCCTCGACTTCCTCAGGTATTCGACCTTACTCTGGAACGACTACCGTCGCGCCGGTGCCTGCGGATGTTCTGGCGCCACCCATTACCGGTAATGATTCGGGCAGTATGGTGCTGCGCGTGCAGCAGCTTGAAGCCGACGTGCGGAAACTGAATGGTCAATTGGAGGAAGCGCTTGAGGCCCTGCGACTGCTCGAGGCGCAATCGCTAGAGCGCTACGTGGATATCGATCGCCGTCTTGCCGCAGGAAGTGTCGCCGAGAACAGCATAGCAAGTGGCGCCGAGGCGGGGTCAGCGGGCGGTTCTCTCGCGGAAAGCAGTGGCTCGCAAAAAACAGTTCAGTCCACGAGTACCTTGCCCGCTGTCGATGCGCAAGCTGGTGAGGAGGCCGCCTATCGCGCTGCCTACGAATTGGTTCGGCTGAAGCAGTTTGATGATGCCGTCGCGGCATTTGCGGGTTTCTTAGCCGAATTTCCCTTTGGACGGTATGCGCCCAACGCACATTACTGGATGGGGGAACTCTATTTGGTCGTAGAGCCGCCGGATCCGGAGCTAGCTCGTCAGAACTTTAAATTGTTACTGGATCAGTATCCTGCAGATGCCAAAGTACCTGATGCGCTTTATAAATTAGGACGGGTACAGTTCATCAAAGGTAACCGGCAGCGCTCGCGCGAATACCTCGACGAAGTAATACAGGAATACCCTTCACATGCCGCGGCGCAGCTGGCTAGACAGTTTCTGCTGGAGAACTTTTGAGGGGATCGTCACCCGAAGCCACTATGCAGCTGCGTATCACAGAGATTTTTCACTCCTTACAAGGTGAAGCACGATCGGTAGGACTACCTACTGTTTTTGTGCGATTAACCGGGTGCCCGCTGCGCTGCCAATACTGTGACACCGCTTATGCTTTTTCTGGTGGTGAACTGATGACGGTGGATGCCATTCTCAGTAAAATTGAGCCGTTCGCGTGTCGCCGTATTTGTGTCACCGGTGGGGAACCGCTCGCGCAGCCCGGCTGCCTCATTTTATTGGATCAACTCTGCCATCTTGGATTTGATGTCTCGCTAGAAACCAGCGGTGCTCTGAGTATCGCTGAGGTGAACCAAGCAGTGAGTCGAGTCGTCGACATCAAGACGCCTGATTCAGGAGAAGTGCATCGTAACGATTGGTCCAACGTGGACCATTTGACTCCCAATGATCAAATTAAGTTTGTGCTGTGCAGTCGTCAAGATTACGACTGGGCGAGAATGAGGATTGACGAGAATCGCCTGACTGAACGTGTCTCTGATGTGTTGTTTTCCCCCAGCTTTGAGCAGCTCGACGCCGCGGTGCTAGCAGATTGGATGCTAGTGGATAAGGTTCCTGCTCGGCTACAAATACAGCTTCACAAACTGCTATGGCAGGATACGCCGGGCCACTAAATGGAGCGCAAACAATGAGACGCAGAGGATTCGTGCTGTGAGTAAGGCGATCGTGCTGACATCAGGTGGGCTGGACTCTGCTACTGTCTTGGCCGTCGCGCATGCTGCTGGTAAGGCCTGCTTTAGCCTCACTATTGATTATGGTCAGCGTCATCGGTCTGAACTGGCTGCGGCTGAGCGTGTTGCGGCGCAATACACTGATGTTGAGCATCGCGTCGTGACTGTGGACCTGTCTTTTTTGAGTGGTTCGGCGCTCACTGACTCATCGGTTGCGGTACCCACAACGCCATCGGCGGGTATTCCGGTGACGTATGTGCCGGCGAGAAACACGATTTTTCTCTCGCTGGCGTTAGCATGGGCCGAAGTGCTCGGTGCTGATGAACTTTATATCGGGGCGAATGCAGTGGATTACTCTGGATATCCCGATTGCCGACCTGATTATATTGCGGCTTTTAGTACGATGTCATCGCTGGCGACCAAGGCGGGCATAGAGGGTCATCCGGTGCGAGTGGAAGCGCCGATCATTGAGATGAGCAAGGCGGATATTATTCAGTTAGGCATGCGGCACGGTGTCGATTACGCGTTAACAGTGTCCTGCTACCAGGCGGATTCGCTAGGTCGCGCCTGCGGTGTTTGTGACAGCTGTCGATTGAGACGAGATGGTTTTGTCGCCGCAGGTGTGCAGGATCCCACGCATTACATCGATTCACTCTCGCCTTAGGCCTGTCTGGGTCGTATGGTGTCTTGAGCCATTAGCACAGCAGTGCCCGGCTGATTAACGAGTTCCTTTGCTGGATTTGGCGCGTTTTGCTGCCAGGGATGGGCGAGTAATAACCCCTTCATGCGGTGTTGACGGCAAACACGGGGTAGTCGGCCGGTCACGTGCCCAATTACCGGCGTTTTGAGGGGTAAAGGACTTGAATTTTTATCCGGGAGCGTTAGCATACGCGCCTTGCCTGTTTTGGGCCGTTAGCTCAGTTGGTAGAGCAGTTGGCTTTTAACCAATTGGTCGCTGGTTCGAATCCAGCACGGCCCACCATTACAGCGAAACCACCCATCGGGTGGTTTTTTTTGCAGCGTTACCGCTATTAGGTGGCGTAATCTGAACCCTCTAGATCGAGAATCGCCCGCAGTTCGGCGAAGTGTCGGTCTGCCTGTTCCGGGTAATCCTCAATCGCTTGGGCCGTTACGGTTGCCACGTCGTCACTCATGACGCGCAGTTTTTGTCCCGTCCACAGCGCTTTGATGTAGGTTTCAGCGGCACGCTCAAAATAAAATAGCCGATTAAAGGCCTCCGCAATGGTGTCTCCGATCACTAAAATACCGTGCTGAGACATGATGAGCACCCACTTTGAAGGGTCTGCTAAATGCTGGCAGCAGCGCTCAGCTTCACGATCGAGCGCGAGGCCGCCATACTCGGGGTCGATAGCGTAGCGGTTAAAAAACATCGCACAATTTTGATCAATTGGTGGCAGGCGGGGGTCATCCAGCGTCGACAGCACGGTGGAATAGATCGGATGCACGTGCAACGCGACGCGAGCCTGCGGGCAATGACGATGAATGGCGCTGTGTAAACCCCAAGCTGTGGGATCAGGTGCGCCCGCTCTGCTGAGGGTGTCGGGGTCATTGGCGTCCAGCAGTAACAGGTCGGATGCCTTGATGCGTGAAAAGTGTGCCTGATTTGGATTGATTAAGAACGCTGTCTTGCTGTCGCCCACGGCGACGGAAAAGTGATTGGCGACTGCTTCATGAAAATTGAGTCGCGCTGCCCAGCGAAATGCCAAAGCCAGATCGACGCGTTGCTGCCAGTGATCTGCTTGCCTAGTAAATGGGTCAGGTTGATGCGCAGTCATCGTGCTTCAGGGCCGATTGATTGGGTGTTATTCGCCATAATTTTCTGTCCTGATACGTGTGCATGGAGTCGTGATGCTGTCTGTGTTGCCAGCGTGTGATGGCTCCCAGTGTTGCTCCCCTCTTGGGATCCTTGTCATTCTCTGGAAAGGGTATAATACCACTCCAGCCAACGACTAGGCGGAGGAATACAGTGGAGATCGCCCGATATCAGGCGCACGATCATGCGGACAGCATCGTTAGCGCTTTAGTCAACAGTGGCGTTGTGGTCGTTGAAAGTCTACTGGAGGAGACTGTTGTAGCCGGTTTGAATATCGATCTGCGTGCTGAGTTTGACCGAGAGGGACACCTTTACCAAAATAGCTTCAATGGTCATAAAACGCTCCGTGTCGGCGGCGTTGCTAAATACTCAGCGCATTTTTCGACGTTACTGATGCATCCAACCGTGTTGGCGGTGGCCGATGCCGTCCTGAAGCCGCATTGCGAGGTCTATCAGGTGGGCAGTACCACAGCGATCGAGATTCTTCCCGGAGAGGAGGCACAGGTGCTGCACGCCGACGATACCTGTTACCCCAGTCATTTATTGCCCTTTGAGGCGCAGATCTCAGCGCTTTGGGCATTGGATGATTTTACCGAGCAAAATGGGGCGACACGTGTCGTACCGAAGGAATGTGCCATCACAGATCCTGAGCAAGTCTGTGACGAGCATATTGTGCAAGCCGTGATGCCCAAGGGGTCGGTCGTTTTGTATCTCGGGTCGACGTTGCATGGAGGGGGCAGGAATCTCAGTAGCGTAGCGAGGAGGGCGGTGGTCAATACCTACTGTCTTGGCTGGCTTCGGCAAGAAGAAAACCAATACCTGACCCTGACCCGAGAGGAAGTATCAGCGCAACCCGAGGCGGTCCGCCGTATGCTGGGCTTTCAAGCTCATGGTCCTTATTTGGGTGTGTGGCCGGAAGACCCAGATGGGTTGTGGTTCGAGAGCTGAGCGTCTGGTTCGTGTCGGATAGGTTCTTATTCGCCTATCAGTATCTTGATACTGCGGTTCGATTACGATGCGATCGAACTGCGGGTGTGTGGCGTCGACCCCTCTCGAAAAACTGTGTCTGCAACGCGCAGGCCCTCACGGGGCGTTGCCTATTCAGGCTCAGTGTTAGGAGCGATCACACGGTCATCTCCTGAACCTGCCATTGCCGCCGAGGGGTTACCGGCCTCATGACAGGGGATAGCGGGCCCACCGTATCGATGCCGCAGTAATGGATACAACAGGGGGCCTGACAAGAGCGCCAGTAGCCCAGCTAGCCCATACCAGCCAATATCTTGACCGAATACAGTGACCCCCTGTGAGCCAAATAAGGACACACTCCGGTCGAACAAGGTTATATATAACATGAAGACGACGAGGCACAGTGGCGGGATTATCAGTGCGGCCAGGCCTCGCGTTCCCAAGGGGATTTTGAACGGACGGTGCAGATCGGGATCGGATCGCCGCAGGTGCACTGCCGCGATAAAAATCACTGCGTAAGAACATACCATCAGCATGACATCGATGATCACGAGACTTTGGAAAGGTCCCGCGATCAGCACTGCATTGACACTCGCTACTAGCGCGATGGCCGCGATTGGGGTGCCAAAGCGTTTGCTGACGCGCGATATGATTGGTGGAAATAACCCATCATCGGCGAGTGCTTGCAGCGGGCGGGCGCCTGAGGCCATGTAATCGAGGTAAAGCGCCAGATTACCCAGCACCGCAGAGGCCAACAGTGCGTGACCGAGTGCAGTGCCGCCCAGCGTGCGACCAATATCAACGAAAGACACTTTGCCTTCACCACTGTCGACACTGAACAGCTCCCAGTGACCAAATGCCGCGATGCTTGCCACCGTGGGGAGGAGGTACATAAAGGCGACAAAGGGCAGTACCAACATCAATGCTTTTGGAATGATGCGGTGCGGCTGTTCGATTTCTCCTGCGAGCGTAGACATCGACTCGTAGCCTGAATACATCCACAGTCCGATGCTGAGCCCAAGAACGAGCGCGCCCTCGTTGCCCAGCAGATCAGCGTTGGGTGGTGTGATGGGGGTTAGGGGGTTGAATTGCCAATTCATGAGCCCCAGCACACCCAGTACGATGAAGGGCGCAATAATAAAGAGAGAAAATAAGCTAGAGCTCAGTGCCACTATCTTGACCCCCAAGATGTTAACGAGGGTAAAAAGCAGAATGATTGCCCAACAGATCAAATAGTAGGTGGTATCGCCGAAGCCCAGTTGGTTCTGCAAGTAGGTAGTGCTCAGCACCACGTAGACTGAGGTGTCGACTAAAAGCGCCAAAGACCACCACCAGGCAGTTTGAAATCCCCAAAAGTCACCTAAGGCTCGCCGAGTCCAAATGTAGAAGCCGCCACTTGCCGGTAATGCGGATCCCAGTTCGCTCGCCACCAGCGCCATGGGTAATGCCCATGCCAAAGGCAATGCCAAGAGTAAGAGTATGGTCAGGCCGGGCCCTGATGAGGACACCATGGCTTCAAGACCGAATGAGCCACCCGACACAAAGATGTAAATCATGAAGAAAGCGCTGAAAAGCGGGATACGTGCGCGCTTCACGGCGGGCGGGGGACTGTGATTGACCGGCGTTTGTGGCAACAGTGGGCCTCAGTAGCGTGATGAGCGGCGGTGGCTGTCAGCGTTTGGCGCTCGTTCAACACCCGCAAGTGGGCAATCTACTCTCCCACTGGTTCATAGTAACAGGCAATCAGCGGAAGTATTGAAGGTCAGCGTTGAGTGCCTGTAGGGTCCTGAGTGACGGTGCAGATCAGTTACTCGATGCTGGCTTCTAAGGTGTGCAAATACCAGTGAATGAACTGCGTCAATGTGAACTCGAACTCGGGATGATAGGGTCCTGGCTCAAAGAACCGAGAGTTCACGCCGGCCGCATTACGGGTGATGATGTACTCGTCTTCCAGCGTGGTGTGATGCCATAACCAGGTGAGACGATCAAGATCGTAGTCAGTTCCTTCGACTGCATCGCCACGAACCAGCCAGACCAACTCCATATCGGTTTCGGTGAGCGACCGAGGTAAAAATCGATAGAGCACGCAGTGGTCGGGATAATTCAGCATAAAACTAAGGGGGCCCATCTGAAAGTCCCCAACCCCGCCATCGTAATCCTGAATGTCGCCCATAAGCGGTGCGGCAGGGCGACCATCCTGGGTGCCGGTCACGAAGCCATCAAAGAGGCCATACCGCATCGCATGCGCACAGGCGCCAAAACTCGGCGCGTCGAGGTAAATGGTGGTGTGCTCTTTTGAAATACCGGGTATTCCGGTGATTTCATCAGCGCGCTCGAGCATTTTTGCCACCACCGGCGCCGACTTTTCTTCCAGATCTTTCAAGGTGTGCGCACGCGCATACGACCGGTGCGACGTCGCACAGTGATAACACTCTAAGTAGTTCTCGATAGCCAGCTTCCAGTTGGCATCGACGCGATAAGTTTTGCGATGTGCCACTTTGGCATGATCGAGATCATAGGCGCCGAGTTGTGCCTTGATCTGGTCGAGGGATGCCGTTAAACCACCCGCATTAAGATCGCAGTTGATAAAGACTAGACCCATATAGGTCACACAGTTAACCGGTTTTAAACCATGTTGGGCACTATCGAAATCAGGCATAACATGCGTTTCACGAGCGACTTTGAGGGATCCATCGATATGATAGACCCAGCCGTGATAGGGGCAAACGTAGGTTTTCCGATTCCCTTGAGGGTCTTCGCAGACGCGTGCACCGCGATGCCGACAGACGTTGTGCATGGCCTGAATGGTGCCGTCTTCAGTGCGCACAACGATGATCGAGTCCTCACCAATCTCGAGTAGTTGGTAGTCTCCGACATTGGGAATCTCACTGGCGTGCAGCGCATAAATCCAGCTTTTGAAGATCAGATGTTCCAGTTCCTGCTCGTGCACAAGATGTGAACGATAGAAATAGGGATCAATCGCATGGTATGGCCGGGCCTTTTCAGCCTCTAGCCTTGCGCGCATACGCTCAAAAGAATCATCAACTGAAGTCGCGATGGTTTGCATGGCGTCTCTCGAGTAGTTCGTTGGACAATTAATAAGGTGGTGCGGGCGTCTGCCAGCGTTTGGCCGATTTAAAAATCGGCCCTTCGATGACTTTGCAGGGTGCTAACAGTCGAGTCCAGTGTAATTCCCTTTGGTAATAGATTTCAGCAACCAGCTCATCGCCAACGGCACCATGAGGCATTTCAATTTGTGCGTAGGCCAAATTGGCTTTTGCCGTCGGACACCAAGCCGCTGAGGTTACCGTGCCGACTTGCTTATCGCCCTTGAGGATAAAAGAGTGTTCAGCAGGCTTGTTACCGTGGACGTCGAGCAGTGCAAATCTAAATCGAGATCCATTGGCTTGCTCTTTCAATAGCGCTGCACGACCGTTGAAAAGGGGTTTTGAAAAATCGACCAACCACGCTAAACCCAGCTCAAACGGACTGCGGGTGCGCCCGACGCGGACCACCTCTTCTGACGGCATGAAGTCAGTATTGGCTTGCAAAAAGCCCGCTTCGATCCGCGCCAGTTCCAGCGCTGAACCGCCAATGGGCTTAATCAGGTAGTCGTGACCCAATTCAAACAGCTGATCCCACAGTGCCTCGGCAGATTCAGGCGGTACCCATACCTCATAGCCGAGGTCACCCGTGAAGCCGGTGCGGCTCACCATGAGCGGCTTGCCCTCAAAAGTGTAATGCGCCATACCAAAGGGTTTTAGTTGGTTGAGGTCCGTGCAGCCGAGCAAGGTAAGAATCGTGCAGGACGTGGGTCCTTGGACCGCTAAGCCGACCACAGTATCGGACTCGTTCTCGATTGTGACATCGAATCCCAGCGTGTTCCAAGCGAGCCAGTCGTCCGCTCTCTGGTAGGAGCAAATGCGATAGTCACTCTCGCCCAGTCGAAAGATGGTGCCGTCATCCATGACTTGTCCGTCGTCGTCGCACCAGATCGCATAGCCAACCCGATTGATACCCAGTTTTGCGATGTCTCGCGTGACCAGTCGATTTAAATAACGTTGCGCATCGGGTCCGGTTACACGGTATTTATTCATGGGTGACAGATCAAATACGCCGGTGGTGCTGCGCAGCGCGAAATACTCTAACTCGACATCGAAATAGGCATTCGGGGTGGTATAACCCATCCAGTTGCCCCAGTCGTTGAGGTCGCACATTGCCGCCACGCGCGAGTGGAACGGGGTGGTCAGCAGCATCGTGTCTCGACTTGCCAGGCTCATGATAGGGCTCCTCGCTTCAGAATTTCTTTTGCTGCATTGCGTCCGGGCAGACCTTGCAAACCGCCGCCGGGGTGCGCGCCCGCACCACAGAGATATAAGCCATCGACCGCGGTGGCGTACTGGGTCGAGCCCGGAAAGGGTCGCATCATCAAGGCTTGATCAATAGAGAGTTCGCCATGGTTCCAGTTACCGCCTGCCATACCGTGTGAGGCTTCGAGGTCAGAAGGGACGATCAGTTCGCTGGCGGTGACCAAGGAGCCTATTCCCGGGGCATAGACCTCTAGCTCTGCCAGCAGCGTCGTTAATAGCTGCGGTCGCGCGGCCTCCCAGCCCATATCAGGAGCGTAGGGCACATAATGCACGATCGCGGTCAAAACGTGCTGATTGGCGGGCGCAAGTGAGGCGTCCGCGACGGACGGGATACTGATATCGAAGGTATGCTGGGTGCTGATCTCATTGTATTTCATGGGATTCAGTGCCCGCTCCATGCCATCCATAGAGGGTGTAATGACCAGTCGCTCACCTAATTGGCGATCGGTTAAACCGGTAAATTGCGGGAGTGAGCTGAGTGCAAGGTGGAGCTTGGCAGTGCCACTGCGCGATCGATAATGCTCTACACGTCGAGCCATGCCAACTTCCATTTTTTCATAGCCCAGCAGATCACGAAAGGTGGTTTTTGGATCGGCGCTCGAGATAACGAGCTTTGCCGAAATGGCCTCACCGGAGTCCAGTGTAACGCCGGAGACGCGGTCATCGGTCTTGGTAATGCTGGCTACCGGCGAATCGAGTTGAAGCGTTGCGCCTTGTTTTGTCGCGACGTCAGCTAAAACGGCACCCAGTGCCCCCATGCCACCGATGACCTGAGTTGTACCCGTTTGGCTCAGGAATTCTCCGGTGGCACGATGCAGGTAGCTGTAAACCGTGTTGGGTGACCGAGGACCCATATTAGTGCCGGTGACCGCATCGAGGGCGATCGTGCTTTTCAAGGCGTCGTGCTTAAAATGCTCGTTCATGACGTCGTAGATGTTGATCATGACAATCCTCATCATATCTTGCATGTACTCACGCCCCATCATCTTGAGCCCAAGCCCCAGTTTCATCAGCGTGAAGCGGTCTCTCCAATTGTGCTCTACTAATTTGGGCGGTCGGCCGCGATACAAATGGGTCATCAACTTTGCGAAGCGCTGCATCATCTTGCGGAACTCGCGGTAAGCAGCTTGATCCACCGGATCCACTCCCGCACCAGCGATATGGTCGCCATCGAGGGTCAAATGATCTCCGTCAGGCTGCAGGGATATCGTGGTCTTAGCGTTGCTGAGCTTGAGGCCCGCACCGTCAAGATTAAGATCTTTGTTGATGCTGCGATCAAACTGTGAAAACCACTGCGCACAATCTGATACCTTGAAGCCCGTCGCGAATTCACGCGTGCTGGCACAGCCGCCTGGTTCGGAGCGCCCATCCAAAACTAAAACGCGATGCCCTGCTTTGGCGAGATAGGTAGCGCAAATCAAGCCATTGTGGCCGGCCCCTATGATCACTGCGTCGTAATCAGTCATCAGCATATTCTCCAGGCACAGTATTGGGTCGTTTGAGGTCTGACAGAATTTCTCTCGCTGAGTTGGCGCCGGGTGCCGCCATCACGCCGCCTCCGGGGTGGGTCCCTGAGCTACACATATACATGCCTTTGATGGGGCCTCGATACTGCGCGTAGCCGGGGAAGGGTCGATTGAAAAGAAGTTGATCAAAGGTCAATTCGCCCATGAAAATATTGCCCTCGGTGAGCCCGACTTCGGCTTCGATTTCGCGAGGTGTGCGAGTTTCACAGTGAAGAATGAGGTCTCTGAAGTTGGGGCTGTAATTCGATATTTGATCGATCACCGACTTCTCGAAGCCATCTTTGTCTTCATCCGTCCATTCGCGACCCTCTACCTTAGGAGGGGCGTACTGTACGAATACAGACATCATGTGCTTACCAGGGGGCGCCATGGTGGGGTCGGTCAGTGAGGGAATCATCATGTCGAGGTAGGGGTCTTTTGACCACGTACCCGCCTTCCAGTCATCGTAAGCACGCTCTTGGCGCTCAAGTGAGTCGCTGAAGTGCAGGTCACCCGCCATGAGCTTATTTTTGGGGTCGAGGCCATGGAAGACAGGCAAACCATCAAGCGCGATATTGAGTTTTCCTGATGAGCCGCGAATTTTGAAATTCCGCGCTTTTTTCAACACATCTTTGGGCAGGTCTGATGGATTGATAATGTCTAAGAAGGTGCGCTTCGGATCTAGGTTAGACACCACCACGGGGGCTCGATACTCAGTGCCATCCTTTAATGCCACGCCCGTAACGCTACCATTTTTCACCATGATTTCATCAACGTTGGCATCACAAATGATCTCACCACCGAAGGATTGAAAGGACTTTGACAGCGAGCTCGCAATGGCACCCATACCGCCTCTGGCAAAGCCCCAAGCACCGACATTGCCATCTACATCACCCATATAGTGGTGTAGCAAGACGTAGGCTGTACCGGGGGAGTACACCCCTAACGCGGTGCCGATAATGCCACTACCCGCCATATGCGCTTTGATGACATCGGTCTCAAAATATTCGTTGAGATAATCACCCACGCTGGCGGTCCAGAACTTAATGGTATCGAGGAGTTTCTCCTCGCCTAAATTCATGAACGAGCGTGCGAATTCCAATAAGTCGCGCAGGTCTCTGGGTTTGAGTGACGTGGGGTCGGGTGGCGTCCGCAGCAAATAGGGGCGAATCAATTTTGTTTGTAAACTCGTGTCGGCAGAATAGCGATCGTAAGCGTTGGCATCGCGCTTAGAATGGCGGGCGAGCTCCCGATAGTGACGGTCGTGGTCGCTGTAGTTGCCGAAGTGATCGCCATTGCGCATAAAGGTAGCGCCGCCGCCAAACGGAACGACTTGTAATCCGTGTCGCGGCAGTTCCAGGTCTCTGGTGATTTCGGGTCGCAGTAGACTCGAGACATAGGAGCAATTGGAGTAATACCAGCCTTTATGAAGCTCTCTACTAACAGTCGCCCCCCCTATATAAGGATTGCGCTCCAGTACGGCGACCTTGAGGCCCGCTTTAGCGAGGTAGGCGCCATTGGTGAGGCCGTTATGGCCCGCACCGATGACAATGGCATCGTATTGGTTCACTACTGTCTCCAGCAATTCCAGAGTAGGCGGTGATGTTGCCATGATCGTGCTTGGTCGTCTACTTAGAATGAATGATCGTTCATTCCTATGTTGAGCGCGCGGTTTGAAGCTCGTACACTGGTGACGCGCTAGGCAATTAAAAAACTGAGTGGCACAGTGGCTGAAAAAGGGTTGGAGCAGTCCCCTTCTGTGGGTAAAAGACGGCAAATTCGCCCGAAAGCCGAGCGCCGTCAGCAACTCATTGATGCCACCATCCGCTGTATTGCGCAGCACGGTCTATCGGCCATTACCGTGCAGATGGTAACCCGCGAGGCGGGACTCAGCGTCGGCATTGCGAATCTTCATTTTCAGAGCAAAGACAACCTACTGCGCGAGACACTCCGTTTTGTTGCAGAGGAGTATCACGGTGGGCAAATCCGGATTATGGAGGGGACCGCCATTGCCAATTTGGGGGAAAGGCTGGACGCACTGCTGGACTTTCAACTCGGTCGCGGTGTGACTCAACGACAAAAAATGTCGGTGTGGTTCGCTTATTATGGAGAGGCGGGCGCCCGTCCGGTCTACCAAAAGATCGTGTCGACGGTGGATCGGTTGGCGGCACAAAAATTAGAGACCTTATTCGAGGCCATCATCGCAGAGGCGCACTACGAAGGGGTCGACGCCAAGGAGCTGGCGACCGGGTACTCGGCCTTGATCGATGGCTTGCATCTTGGGCTGTTGGTGACACCCAAAGAGTTAAGCAAGCGGCGCGCGAGGGCCGTGGCGCGAGATTTCTTGCGAAGGGCTTTTCCAAAGCATATTCACTAGCCCGCGCACCCTCGTTTTCCCAATTTCGATGAGCAGGTGCTTTCTCTGCTTTTTCGTGCTGTGGGTTTATTCGGCGATCATCATTTTGGCGTTTGCCGCCGGTTCGATTTTCCGTTGTCAGGCAGCCGGTGTTCGATGGGTCATTTTTTAAGGGGGGGGTGACATTGAGGTCAGCGGCGGATTTTACTGGGGGGAATATAGTCGAAGATAAAATTAATCCGCCCTTCTGGTCCTTTATTCATGACACTGTGTTTTTTTTGGTTATTGATCTCATACACTTCCCCGATCGACATTTTTTGCGGCCGGCCGTCGATCATAAAACGGACCCGTGGGTTAGTCACGATTGGGATATGAATACGGTGCCCGTAATGAAATGAGGGGTGCTTATCATGATGTGGTTTGATAATGCCGCCAGCTTCTAAACGGGCAGCCATGGCACGAATGATCGTACCGCCGGGGGGGTAATGATCTTCGAGGATGGTGTGCATCAAGGGCACTGCCTCGTCAGCGAGTAAGTCCCAGCCGACATCTTTTGTCACCTCGATATTGGGCCACCCCTCGCCGTCGGTAAAGACCATGACGATCGATTGAGTGTGCTGATGGACCTCATATTCCAATTGGCGGAACTGGTTGCCCCACCAAGATGCCTCGGGTAGCGCTACAATTTTTTCTTTGAGTGATGTTATATCGTAGGGACCCAATGCTTTGAGCGGTACGCCGATATCCATGTCTTTAACCCACTCTGTTACGTTCTACGATGATGACGAAGTCATTGCGTTGGATCAACTCACGATTCAACGTGGGGTGCTTGTTTAACGACTATGCCCGCCTGAATGACGACATCAACGGCTCGTAATGGCAGAGGGTCAGTCAGCGGATTAGTTTTGACCGCAATAATATCTGCCTGCCTGCCGGGCATCACTGCACCGACGTCAGCACTAATTCTGAGGTGATCGGCAGCAACCGAGGTGGCGGAGCGGATAGCCTCCATGGGTGTCATACCGTGCTCGATCATCGTAGCAAACTGCCACCCACCCATGGTGTGGGGTAGCACCGCCGCATCAGTGCCGTAGAGCAGTGTGACACCCACTGCGTAGGCCTTTCTAAAAACCGCGCGCTGCGCCTCGGTGGTTTGTGTGTTCCGCCGCAGAAATATCTCAGGATAACCTTGAGCTCTGCCAATTGTGTCAGTATACGTACCGTTATAAATATCCATTGAAAACGCGACACCGCGTTGATGAGCGAGCGCGATCGTAGCGTCCTCTAGCAGAGACGCGTGCTCAAGTGAGTCAACGCCTGCGAGAATGGCATCGCGTCCCGATTGATCGCTATGAACATGGGCCGTGACCTGCTTGTCGTATTGTTGCGCTACTCTCACGACTGCGGCGATATCTTCTTGGCTCATTTCTGGGGCGCCGGGGTCTGTTCCAATGGAGAACACTGCGCCAGAGGCAATTACCTTTAAAAAATCAGCACCTCCCTCGATAGCGGCTTCCGCGCGCTCGGCAAACTGCTGCGGTGTACTGGCAATGCCCAATTGCGATTCAGCGGGTATTTGGTCCACGGGAATTTCTGGAAAGGTGAGATCACCGCCACCACCCGGAATCGTCAAATAGGGACCGGCGGTTAAGATCAGCGGCCCCATCGCCTCTCCGGATCTGATTTGATCGCGCGCCTGATAGACCGCATTTGGAAACCATGCACCGACATGTCGTACGGTGGTAAAGCCGGTGAGGAGCGTGGTCTTGGCATTGGCTAGGACAAGCGCAAGATTCTCAGCTGGAGTGCGTCTGGCGTAAATGCTGTAGTCGACAGAATCCTCTGGGTTCCCGTCGAAATGCACATGGGTGTTGATGAGTCCAGGTAGGCAGGTGAACTCGCTGAGATCGATGTGCGTGCCCGCTGCTGATCGATCTCTGTGGGATAAATCCGCTTTAGGTCCGGTTAGATCTGCCGATACCACAGAGCTGATACGCCCTTGATCGACCAATATCAGCTGGTTCATAAGTGGTTTATCGGCGATTCCATCGATTAAGGCGCCACAATGAATCGCCACCTCAGCGGCGGGCGTCGTCGGCAGAGCCTGTTCTGATGGCGCCTCGCCACACGCCGTCAAGAGCGAGAGGGTTAACCCAATCACACAGCGCCGTAAGCGATATTCGAAAGTCAGTATAGCGTGATCATTATTGAGTCTGACTTTCATAGCAGTGCCGCAGCTACTGATTGGTTTGAGGTCGAGATCGGATGTAGATGACCCCGTAGACGAGGAGTGCGAGCAAAGCCGACAACGCACACAAGATAAATACGCCATCAAAGCCCCAACCCAGTTCCAGCATGATCGAGGCCGAAAAGGGGCCGATGGTTTGCCCGAGTCCTTGTGCACCCGGAATAAAGGCGGCGGCGCTGCCCGATCGATCAGCGACCGATACGCCCCCCATCTGATAAACATCAATGAATATCCACAAAAAATTGAAGGTGGCGACGCTAAAGACAAAGAGCGCGGCGGTAAAGTCGATGGCGAGGAGTCCGACCGCGAAGACCATAATGGCAAGCGTGATGAGCAGTGGGCGGTCGTAGTCAAATTTTTTCAAGACGACCATCGCGCCAAAGCAACCAAAGAATGACATTAAGACACTCCAGGCAATCACCTGAGCTGACCAGTCTCCATCCAGCCCGGCCGATTCTGCCGCCAATTCGATATTAGACCAATAAGCGCCGATATTGATGTAGGCAATAACAATGGCGGCAATGCCAATCCAAGCTCGAACTGAGGGACGTTTGGTTTCCGCGGCATCGATGAGTGGCGCCTCTGCGGCCCGGCTTTCTTTTGGGATGATATGAATAAAGGGGAGGGTGACGACATAGGTGGCGATAAAAAATACATAGATGCCGTTCATCGAGAGTAGGGGAATTAATTGCAGTTCAATAAACTGCGATATGGCAAAGGCTAGCAACATCCAGTTAAACGCTTCCCTTGGTTTGGAATGTGCTCCAAGACAGGCGACGGCGACGGCGGTATAGATCCCTGCTCCCAGCCCCGCTAATAATCGGAGCAGTAAAGTGGTGTCGTAATCAACATATCGCGTACACAGTGCGTTGGCCAATACCGCGAGGAAAATGCCGAGGTAGATCAGGAGTTGCCTGTTAACGCGCCGAATGAGAATGCTCGTCATGACAGCACCGAGAAATAGCCCGAGCAAGTCAGCAGAGGCAACCCGATTGACCTCCACTTCACTAAAACCGAGTTGATCGACCCAGGCGCCGTTGATGGCTGGGAGCGCGACCAGAACGCTGTATCCGACTAGGGTCATCAAAAGGCTAAGGAGGAAGGGGCCGCGGCGATCAAAGGGGTTATCGGTATTCGCGATAGAGAGTGGGGGTGTCGTCACAATCGACCTCAATGCGGATTTGTCGGTGAGAAATGCAAGCCTCGACTTACTCTCGCACCCGTTGGCACAATAAGCAACGGTCAATCGTGTTGCTGGGGAGGAAATCTGGCACACTAAGTTTTTGGTGATAACAGCGCGAAGTTGCTTACTTTGCAGAGCATTTTTGTATGAATGATCAGAGCCCGAGAAAAGTTTTCGAGAAGGCGATTGCACTGCTTAAAACGGGCGCCCAGCAAGAAGCTGAGACACTGGTTCGAGATGCGCTGGAGCGCGATCCCGGCGACATCAACTTTGTCTCATTGCTGGGCTCTATCTTAGCGGAGCGTGGTGAGCTTCAGGAGGCGGCCCAATTGCTAGGTCGCGCTGTGCGAGCGGCGCCCGGTCATGCCACAGCACAGGAAGATCTGGGCACGATCTTGCTCAATATGGGCCGACCGGAAGAGGCAGTGACCCATTTAGAAAAGGCAAGGCAGCTCCGTCCTGAACACGCGCCCTTATTGAGTAAGTTGGGTACTGCGTATCAGAACTTGGGCCGGGTTGCTGAAGCCGACGCCCTGCGGAAAGAGGCGTCAAGTCGCTCACCGATGCAGGCTAAGCTAGAGGAAGCGACTCGACTCTTTATTAAAGGCCAGTTTCGAGAATCAGAAAAACTCGCTCAAGAGCTGGTGCGCGATAACCCACACGACGTCAACCCCGCATTATTGCTAGCGCGACTCGCTATGATGGCGAGCTGCTACGACGATGCACGCACGATACTCGAGGAGATTATTGATAGGCAGCCCCGTTTTATGGCGGCTAGGCACGACCTCGGTACTGTTTTGAAAGAGCTCCATGAGTACGAAGGGGCGGTGTCGGTATTGGAGGAGGCGCAGCGTCTTGAACCGGATAATGCGTTAACGCACTACTACCTCGGTGCGGCATTGGCAATGGCGGCTCGTCCAGAGCAAGCGGTTCAGTCTTATCAGCAAGCGGTCGCCTTGGATCCTGAATTACCGGGGGCACATATCGGATTAGGACACGTTCTCAAGACTGTGGGTGATCAAGAGGGAGGGGTGGCTGCTTACCGGAAGGCGATTACCTTACGGCCCAATTTTGGTGAGACTTATTACAGTTTGGCTAATTTAAAGACGTTCCGTTTTACGGAACAAGATGTTGAGACCATGACTGAGCGGTTGGCTGATGATTCCCTACCGGTGGACTGCCGAGTCCATTTCGCCTTTTCTTTAGGTAAAGCTTTTGAAGACGACAAGGATTACGATCAGGCGTTTGAGCACTACGCACTGGCGAATCAATTGCATCGCGAGACGATTGCTTATGATCCGGTACAAACTGGGATCGCCCATGAACGGATGCGAGAGATATTCAGTAGCGCTTTTTTTGAGTCAGACGCGGCCTTAGCCGGGTGTTCAGATTCAGCGCCGATCTTCATTTTAGGTTTGCCGCGCTCGGGTTCAACACTGCTTGAGCAGATTTTAGCGAGTCACTCGCAAGTTGACGGTACCAGTGAGTTACCCGATATCTCGATGATTGCGCAGGGCTTAACGCAGCCCAGGGCGGGACAAGTGTTCCCCCAGTGCATGCCAGACCTGTCGCCAGAGACGCTTTTGGCGCTGGGTGAGCAATACTTGGAGCAGACGCGCCGACACCGACGAGGTGCGCCGTTTTTCACCGATAAGATGCCGAATAATTTTGCTTATGTTGGGTTTATTAAGACGATCCTGCCGAATGCAAAGATTATTGATGCGCGACGCCACCCGATGGACAGCTGTTTTGGCTGTTTTAAGCAGCACTTTGCCAAGGGACAAACGTTTACTTACGATCTCTTTGAATTAGGCGAATTCTATCTGGAATACTGTCAATTGATGGATCATTGGGATGAGGTGCTGCCGGGGCAGGTATTGCGGGTTCAGTACGAGGAAGTGGTTGCGGATTTAGAAACCCAAGTGCGTCGCATTTTGGCTTTTTGTGAGCTGCCGTTTGAGGAGGCGTGTGTGGCCTTCCATGAGACAAAACGGTCTGTGCGAACGGCCAGTTCAGAACAGGTGAGACAACCTATTTACAGTGGTTCGGTGCAGACTTGGAAGCGCTATGGCGCTCATCTTGATAGCCTTAAGGAGATCTTAGAGCCGGTCTTTCCTGATCTTCCCGAGGCGTTGTCATGATGCAGATGCTGCCAAAGCTACTCGCAACCTCGGTCGTGCGAGGCTCGGAGAAAGGGCAGAGTCACGGTGGTGTTTACCTCATTGATTTTGAATCTCAGCGGGTTGAACAGAAGATTGATTGGAATACAGGCGATATTGATTTTGCAGGGCGAGGCTGGGATCGCGGCTTGCGAGGCATTGAGTTTACAGAGGACGCCATTTGGATTGCTGCCAGCGATGAGCTGTTTTGTTATTCGCCCGATTTTGTGCCGGTAGCGTCTTACCGCAATGAGTATTTGCGGCACTGCCATGAGATCTGTCGGCGGGATAACCTTTTGTTCCTGACTTCGACCGGGTTTGACTCCATTTTGGCATTTGATCTACGCAAACAGGAGTTTGTCTGGGGGCTTTATGTCTCGAAAAATGGCACAGAATGGGTGGGGCAGCCTTTTGATCCCAGAAACCGAGGAGGTCCTGCTTTCGTGAACTCGTATCACCTGAATATGGTCAGGGTAGATAGCGATGGTATCTCTTTCAGTGGCCTCAATACCCAGGCACTTTTAGCAGTCTCATCCGATATGGCGATTAGCGAGATTTGTAACTTACCGAAGGGTTGTCATAACGCTATGCCCCATCAAGGCGGTATTCTGCTCAACGATACCGCTGCCGATGCAGTTCGTTATGCGAGCCGTGACGGGAAAACGGTCGCGGTTCCAGTACCCAAATTCCCTACCAATGAGTTGGAGTTTCAAGGAATTGATGATTCGCGGATTGCTCGACAAGGCTTTGGTCGAGGTCTTTGCGTGCTGAATGAGCGTTTGATCGCGGCGGGTTCTTCGCCCTCTACGGTCTCAATTATCGATATTGTGGAGGGTAAAAGTCTGACGGCGGTTAACTTAACGATGGATATCCGCAACGCGATTCATGGTCTAGAACAGTGGCCAGCAGAATGGGTATAAATGACGCCACTTTAAAAAAGTAGAGCATAAAAAAGGGCGCTAAAGCGCCCTTTTTTATGCTGATGCGTCGTCTTAGAAATAGTGTCTCAGTGAGAAGGCAAAATTCCGCGGCCGAATCACAATTGAGCTATTACGCCCCCACGCCGTATCGAAGTCTGAAGTATCTTCGTAAGTGATGCCGCGCTCATCTGAGATGTTGTTAAACCGCAGCTGAGCAGACCATCCCTCTCGCTCCCAAGTGAAGACAGCGTCGGTAATGTCATAGTCACCTTGCTGCATCTGTGGCGTTTTCGCGCCATCTGTAAGCTGATTCAGTGAGTCTCCGACGTAGCTATGTTGCAGACGAATGCCTCCTGTGCCGCCGAGGATATCGATACCAGAGTACTCCGCGTACAAGTAGTAACTGGTGTCAGCAAATAACGGGAGGGCTGACTGTGGGTCGAGGCCGGATGACACTGTACCGCCAATAACACGAGGATCGTCGTATTCCTGTTGGCCCTCCACAAAGGCGTCTTGAATGTCAGTCATATTAAAACCGACCTCCAAGTTCTCTCCTAGCAACGCTTTAAGTTCAAGATCATAGCCTTTCACTTCTGCGTCACCCACATTTCCGACCACGATCTGGAAGGGAACGTTTTGATACACTCCACCACTTAAACTGCCCAGCTGGTTACTGGGATCGGTAACCTCGTTCTGCATGTCTTTCCACTTCATGGTGTAGTAGACCGCATTCAATATGACGCGACCGTCGGCCCAGCTGGATTTCAGTCCAAACTCAGTGTTCTCAAGGATATCGGACTCGTAAGCTACGGGTAGGGTGGGACCGAACTTACCGTCTCCCCCAATATCAAGGCCGCGACCGCGGTTAGTGCCACCGACGCGATAACCTTCCGAGTAAACCCCGTACACCATGATATCGTCGTTGATCTGCAGTTCCAGGCCGTATTTTGGAATAAAGCCGTCGTCATTCGCTTCTCTATCGGGAAGCTGTCGATCAATGCGGTCATCGGGGCGCTCTACTGTGTAGCTGAGCTCACGCTCTACCTCGTACCATCGACCGCCTAACAGTGCAGTCAACCGATCCTCAATAATTTCGATATCGATTTCACCAAATATCGCTTTATCGGTTCTATCTTGGCTTTGGAATGAATTCCACCAAATATCGGAGGGAGCGATACCCGGGTAGTAGTAGCTCCAGGCCTCAAAGGCTGGGGAGTTTCGATAGCCGTCTACGTAGCTCTTGAAGTCCCAAAACTCTTCTGACTCTTGCCAGAACGCTCCAACGGTCCAGTCAACTCGGTCTGTAGCGCCACTCAACCGGAATTCTTGCGACAAGCTTTCATTATTTTGGTCATTGATTAGGTAGCCAGTGGGGTCAGTCCCGAAATCATAGGTGGCATACCCGTAATACACTCCAAAAGAGTAGTGAAAGTAGGCTGCATAAGATTGCGTGTCATTGGCGTAGAGGAAGTCGCGGTCATAGTAAGACGTGGCCGAAACGAGTTGTGCGAACCCGAGATCTCCTTCAATCACCAAACTGGTCTGGGTCCACTCATCTGTGCGGATTTCTTTATTGAACTTGATGGTTTTAAGATCGCCCACACTGGGGTCGTAGTCGTTATAGCCGTCTGCTTCAAGATCTTGGTAATTGACTGCTGCGGTGGCGGTCCAGTTGTCATTGATCAGCCACCGGATAGCGGCACGGCCCCCCATCCATTCGGTTTCGTTGATGTCGTCTGCGACAGCGCCCGCATTCGTTTTTTGACCGCCGACGTCCAATCCAGGGAAGTAGTCCGCTGCAACAACGGTGGTACCCAGTACGCTATCGATGTAGCCGGCATCGCGCGCACTGAAGCCCGATAGGCGGATAGCGACTGAATCGCTGAGCGGGATATTCACGGTGCCATCTACTTGGTAGCCGGTGCCCCCGCCGGAAGTTGAGGATAGCCCGCCACCAATGTTAGCGGTGAATTCTGAGGGGTCAGGTTTATTGGTGATTACACGAATCGCGCCACTCTGTGATGACGCGCCATACAGAGTAGATTGAGGCCCTGCTAGAGCTTCGATTCTCGACAGGTCGACAGGATAGATATCGGGTGCCGCAGACGTCAGCGACATCGGCTGCTCGTCTAAGTAGATTGCAGCTGTCGGATCGACTAAGAACCCACCACCATCACTGACACCCCGAAAAACAATCGTGTTCTGTCCTGGTGTTGAGGTTTGGACATTGAGGCCGGCTACTTGTCGAGAAAAGTCCTCTAGGGTGGTGATGCCTTGTTTCTGGAGGTCCTCGCCTGAAATGGATTGAACCATCATGGGAATATCTTGCGACGACTCAGCCCTTTGCCGCGCCGTCACCACGACTTCTTCGAGTTCGGCACTCCAAGCCAAACCGGCACCACCGGCGCCAATCGCAGCGGCAACGCCGGCAACGATGGCCTTTGTATGAAAGGGGCTCTGACGCTCTTTGGAATCCCTCGACATAACGCATCCTCTTTTTATTTAGTGTCCCACTAATTGCGAACACAGGGTTTTTATATCGCCGCCTTGCGTTTCACCGTGGTGCCGCAAGTTACAACTATTTCAATTATCTGAAGATATAGCAGTTTAAAGTGGGGAGCAACATGCTGTGCTTACGGTTATGACGGTGCGAAATGAGGGTAATCTCCTGCAAACAATATAGGATGACGGAATGACTTGGTCAGCGTGGTTACCTTTGGCACTCGTGTGCTTACTCGGTGCAATGTCTCCCGGGCCCAGTTTGGCAGTCGTGGCAAGGCACGCGCTACGCGGTGGTGCGCGGGATGGCATAGTGTGTGCCATGGCTCACGGTGTCGGCATTTTACTTTGGGCGTTATTGATGGCCAATGGCCTGGGCGTACTGTTGACCGAGCAGCCCAATTGGTTTGCTGTCGTCCAGCTCGCTGGCGCTGGATTTCTGCTCTACCTCGGTATTCGGGTCCTGATGAGTCAGTCGAGCGCCGCAGTCCCCATGGAGGAATTGCCTCGCTCCTCGACAAGGGGTGCGGGAGTTGAGGGTCTCGTGATTGCCGTCTCGAACCCGAAAATAGCACTTTTTTTTGCGGCGTTGTTCAGCCAGTTTATCCAGCCTGATGCGACGGCCTTAGAGAAAACCCTCATCGCGAGCACCGCTGCTGGCATCGATATGCTTTGGTATGCACTGGTTTCGATGATGCTTGCACAAACGGCCGTCTTATCGGGACTGCAGCGCCACGCGACCTTGTTGAATCGCATGTTTGGCGGGATACTCATCGCACTGGCTGTTAGTGTAGTGATAACTTAGTCCATGCTCAGAGAGATGCCATTGCTTCTCTTACAGGGGGCATCGGCGCAGTAGCCGTTGGCGACAATAAAAAATAAGGAAGCTTATGGCGACGCGTTGGCGCATTGCGATCTTGCTGGCGGTGATTACGACCATCAACTACATCGACCGGTCGGTGTTTGGCGTTGTGGCGCCCGTTGTGCGGGAAAAGTTCGCCATTGATGATGCCGATTACGGGCTTATCACCAGCGGGTTTCTTCTGGCGTATGGCATTGGTCAATTGATCTCAGGCCCGTTGATCGATCGATTGGGCACCAAACGGGCATTTGAACTGGCGGTTGTTTTTTGGAGTGTGGCCACTGTGTTGCATGCATTCGGCCGTGGCGTGTGGTCGTTCTTCACGATGAGAGTGGTGTTAGGCCTTGCAGAGGCGGCCAATTTTCCGGCGGCGAGTAAAGCTGTCGCGCAATGGTTTCCGGCTAACGAGCGTGCCACAGCGGTGGCTATTTTTATGTTGGGCGCGGGCTTGGGCGCCATTATCACCCCGCCACTGACCGTTTGGATTATGCAAACATTGAGTTGGCAATGGGCTTTTATTATTCCGGGCGCACTTGGATTGATATGGGCTGTACTCTGGCGCCGGTGGTATCACTTACCCGAATCGCACCCCACGCTGGGCGAAGCAGAGCGCACCCTCATTTTGTCACAACGCTCTGAGCAGCAAAGCGGGGTTGGCTGGACGCAACTGCTCAGATACCGACAGTTTTGGGGCATCTTAGTGGCCCGGATAGTGAGCGATTTTCCCTTCTACTTTTTTTTGTTTTGGCTGCCGCAGTATCTCATCGATATACGCGGCTTTGATCTTAGGGCCATTGCTTTATTCGCCTGGCTACCTTGGGTGTTTGCTGACCTAGGCGCGTTGAGCGGTGGGTCACTGAGTTCTGCGCTAGTGCGTCGTGGTCATAGTATTAATAGCGCCCGAAAGTGGGTGATCTGGCTGGGTGCGGTACTTGTTGCCATGGCGGTGGTGCCAGCCTTTTACGTCGAGTCGAGCATGGTAGCGCTGGCGTTGATTTGCTTTGGCCTGTTTGCCATTCAGGTCAAGGGCTCGGTCTTCTTTACGTTGCCAACCGACTTGTTTCCAGCTGATCGGGTCGCGACGGTGTGGGGGGTATTCGGTGCGGTGGGGAGTCTCGGCGGGAGTTTGCTGGGTTTGTTGGCCGGCTTCATGATTCAAAGCGCTGGTTATGAAAGCGTCTTTTTAATGATCGCGTGTTTGCATCTCATTTCTGCCTTGCTACTACAGATCTTTGTGCCGCGCATTGCGATGGTCACCCAGTAGACGCTGAGTCGTGCTGGGTGCTCGGGGATCACGCGGGCCGCGTCGACTACCTGCTTGCGGTGTTAGACTTGCCGACGTTGATGCGACCGCGGGTTGAGCTTATGCGGTGCAGCACTTTAAAGCGCTGCAATCACCTCGTCTAATGTCGCCAAGAATTGCGCCCCTACCGCACCATCGATAACCCGATGATCGCAAGAGAGCGTCACACTGAGTATCGTGGCAATGCTGACTTCGCCATCTCGGATGACGGTCTGTTGTGACGCTTTGCCCATGGCGAGAATGGCGCCCATCGGCGGATTAATAATCGCGGTGAACTGCGTGATGCCAAACATCCCTAAATTAGACACCGTAAAAGAGCCACCCGAGATATCGTCTTTGGTGAGTTTTCCCGTCTTGGCTTTTTCGGCCAGCGCAGCCGTTGCTTCGGCTATCTCTGCTGGCGAGAGGGTGTCGGCATTGCGAACGGTAGCGGGATACAGTCCTTCATCGGTCGCTATGGCCACTGAAATGTGGGCGGCGTCAAACTGATGAATGTTGTCGTCCACGAGATTGACGTTAACACGCGGTTCTTTCATCAGTGCCTGCGCTACGGACCATACCAATAAATCGTTGACTGAGACTTTAACGCTACCCGTTTCATTGAGTTTGGCGCGGTGTGCCAGCAGTCCATCTAGCGCGTATTCCGCGGTCAGATAAAAGTGCGGGATCGATTGTTTGGCTTCGGTCAACCGTCGTGCAATGGTTTTTCGCGTGGCGCTAAGCGGTATGACCTGCACTCCCTCAGGGGCGCTGCTGTCACTGCCTGTCGCGGCCTTAACGTCATCGTCGGTAATGCGCCCTCTGCGCCCAGTGCCAGTCACGGTTCCTAGATCGACGCCTAGCTCGTCGGCAAGGCGACGGACGCTGGGAGAGGAGCGTGTATACGCGTCTCCCGTTTGCGTTGTTTGTTGGGGTGCGGTTGTTCCGGCTGTGGCGGGTGATGCCTCGGTGTCGGCGTTAGCGCTACTATGTTCTGCAATGAACTGATCAATATCCGCATCGCTCACGTCGGCGGCGGCAATAACGCCTAGCAGTGCACCCACCGGGTGAGCATCACCGGCCGCCGCAATGATGCGACGCAGCACGCCCGCAACGGGAGCGTCCCACACATTAACAATCTTATCCGATTCCATTTCAAAGACTTCATCGCCCTTGGCAATGACATCGCCTTCCGATTTGTTCCAAGTGGTGATGGTGCCTTCAACCATTTCAATGCCCCACTTGGGCACGGCGATGGGATAAATCTCGCTCACAAAAATACTCCTAGTAATTCGATGCGCTTAGGCGAGGGTCTCTTTGATCGCCGCGGTAATTTTATCTGCATCGGGCAAATACGCCGCCTCTAGTTCAGGTGA
>ERZ887849.40-NODE-40-length-120059-cov-14.780149_pt1 | contig 120059 bp, 104 predicted proteins | sample MGYA00521267_ERZ887849 | MGnify/ENA primary metagenome ERZ887849 (study PRJEB32303, sample SAMEA104408601) | aquatic metagenome | biome: Brackish water; feature: Pelagic; material: water | place: Baltic Sea | collected 2014-06-06T16:11:00 | depth 2,863 m ...
AGAAAAACCCAATACTCAAATCCAAAAAATCGAATCCATTATCCCCACTCCTCTGGGAGATCTATTTGTAAAATGGGATTTAGACTCCCAACAAAAAAGGATACTCCAGCTGGTTATTCCTCAAGGTATGGAGATCAAGCTTCGCATGAGTAGTTTCGACATTCCCAAAGGAAAACCCCTTCAAATCAACGGTAAACCTGTTCTGCTAAAAGGAAATCAAAAGTCTTTTTACCCCCTCCCATCCGGGAAATGGGAGGGGGTATTCTGACTTATTTCAATTCTAATTTTTCAAATTTACCGTAATCTGTTCCTCTTATGGCTTCAAAAGCGGTCAACATTTCTTTTAGTTTTTCGGGTTGAGTTTTTGCCAAGTTATTTTGCTGCCCAATATCTTCTGCGAGGTTGTACAAATGAAAATCGGAGTCATTCCCCAACTCAATTTGTACATTGTTATTAGAAGCCGGTCCATTGTAGGGAGGAATCATCACCCAATCCCCTTGCTTAAAAGCGGTTCTGGAAGTCGCTTCTATGACCATTTCATCTCTTCCCTTATGGGACTGGCCCATAAAAAGGTCCATCAAAGGCAAACTGTCGTCGGTTCTGACATCACTGCCTACCAATTGCGCTAATGAAGAAAAAATATCCAGTTGACTTACCATAGCATCGGAAACTCCAGGTTGAATTTTTCCTTTCCAATAGGTGAAAAAAGGCACACGGGTTCCTGCTTCAAAAAGACTGTATTTTCCACCACGAAAGGGTCCCCAAGGGGTGTGATCACCATTTTTCACATCGGCATCATCAAAGTAACCATCGTTTAAAACAGGGCCATTATCGCTGGAAAAAATGATGAGGGTGTTCTCCAAAATCCCCTCTGCTTCGAGTGTTTTTTTCAACTCTCCCAAACACCAATCGGCTTCTACAATAGCATCGCCTCTCGGTCCTAACTCAGATAAGCCTTCAAATCTAGGATGCGGAGTTCTCGGGACATGAGGCTGTTGCATAGGATAGTACAAAAAGAAGGGCTTGTCCTTGTGGTCCTTAATGTATTTTTGGACTCCGTTCAAAAAATGATCGGCCATATCGATATCGCTCCATTTGGCGGCCTCTCCCCCTTTCATAAAACCAATTCTCGGAATACCATTGACAATACTGTTGTTGTGTCCGTGGTGCCATTTCATGGTCAATAACTCAGGATTTTCAAGACCCGTAGGTTCTCCCTCAAAATTCTTTTGATAACTCACTTCAATAGGATCATTGGGATCCAGACCTACCACATTTCCATTTTCTATATAGACCGTGGGCACCCGGTCTTGGGTCGCCGCTAGAATATAAGAGTAATCAAATCCCACCTCATTGGGACCCGGGCTTACCAATTGGTTCCAATCGACATTTCCATTGCCCAAGCCCAAATGCCATTTTCCAATGATGGCTGTTTGATAGCCTTTTTGTTTTAACATTTTGGGAAGGGTCATTTGATCTGTACCGATTATGAGCGGTGCAGTACCTGGTAGGATTTTAGCTCTTTTTTCTCTCCAAGGGTACACCCCTGTCAATAGTGCATATCTGCTGGGAGTACAGGTAGCCGAAGTAGCATAGCCTTTATTGAATCGCATACCTGCCGTGGCCATTGCATCCATATTGGGCGTTTGTAATTTTTGAGCCCCGTTATACCCAACGTCCCCATAGCCCAAATCGTCCATATATACAATAATGATATTGGGTTGGGTACGGGCTTCTTTTTTCTCGCAAGAAGTATATCCGAAAGCTAAGCAAAAAAATAATAGCGTGTATTTGTAATTAATCAACATAATGGTTTTTATTGTATTTCGTTATCAACCCAAATTAATCATTATTAAGTATTTTAGAGAAATTTATGATTCAAAAAATGAAAAAAAAATATTCAAGATGGAAATTTATTCCCCTTGTAGCAAGTATTTTTCTGGTGCATTTGGCTTGTGAAAATACAGAGGGTAAAGCAGCAAAAAAGAGTACACCGAACCTGATTGTCATCATGGCCGATGACTTGGGGTATGTAGATGTGGGGTTCAATGGTAGTATAGACATTCCCACCCCCCACATCGATCGGATCGCTCAAAATGGGGTTAAGTTCACCAATGGATATACCCCCTATCCCGTTTGTAGCCCCAGCAGGGCAGGCTTTATGACCGGTCGATATCAACAGCGATTTGGATACGAAAGAAATGTACAGTACCGTCCCGACGATCCCAATATGGGCTTACCACAAACGGAAAAAATGATTCCCGAAGTACTCAATCTGGTGGGATATCGTTCGGGAATCATTGGAAAATGGCATTTGGGAGCCCATATTTCCAAACATCCACTAAACCGCGGGTTTCATTCCTTTTATGGACATTTGGGAGGAGGACATCGTTACTTTCCAGAAGAATTGACCATTGAGGACAGTTACTCGATCAGCGATGAGCCCTTGAGTTATAGAACTTGGATCATGAGAGATCACCAACCCGAAAAAACCGATGAATATCTGACCGACGAATTTTCGAATGAAGCCATAAAATTCATTGAAAAAAACAAAAGCGGGCCTTTCTTTTTGTACTTGGCATATAATGCCCCACATGGACCCTTACAAGCCCCCCCAAAATATCTGGATCGATTCGATCATATCGAAGACCCCAAAAGGAAAACGTATGCTGCTATGGTGAGTGCACTGGATGATGGAGTAGGTCGACTTCTCGATCAACTGCAGGCTTTGGGGATTGAAGAAAACACCCTGGTATTCTTTTTGTCAGACAATGGAGGTCCCGAGCCTAATAACGGATCGAATAACGGCCCCCTTAGAGAGGGGAAATCTTCTATTTACGAGGGAGGAAATCGTATTCCTTTTGCCATGCAATGGCCCAAGGAAATCTCACCTATGGTGTACGATCATCCCATTTCGAGTATTGACATACTGGCGACCATCGCCGAATTGACTCATGCTCCAATCGATCAGGACAGACCCTTGGATGGAGTAAACATCATTCCTTATCTGAAAGGTAAAAAACAAGGGAGACCTCATCAGACACTTTATGTACGAAAATTTGACAATGATCTTTATTCTGTGAGAGACGGAGACCTAAAATTGGTCACTAAGAAAAAAAATACGGTCAAGGAATTGTATAATCTCCGAGAAGACTTGAGTGAGGAAAACGATCTGGCGACTGAGTTTCCCGAAGAGGTCAAAAGGTTGGATTCCCTCAGGCAAAGTTGGGATGCCGAATTGATGGATCCTATTTTCCTCGGATTGATGCACACCGAAGCATGGAAAAAAAGATCCAAAAATAATCCTTAAATAAAAAAAGGGAGTGAAATTCACTCCCTTTTTTATGGGATCATCATGAAATACGCTTACCGAATTTTAAACCCTTGAGGGTTTTGAATCAACTTACTGGTAGCAATCGCTTCAGCAGGAAGTGGGGTAATGTATTGGTCTTTGGTAGGTTGTCTAACCAAAGGAACCTGCTCTTTGGGATCTCTTTTGGCAGTAACCTCCTCAAGTGTTTCGGTTCTGATCAAGTCGAACCATCTTTTGTGCTCACCGGCCAATTCCCATCCTTTTTCTGTTACAATGTCGTTAACCGTTGCAGAGGTAACATCAACTGAAGGGTTTGCAGCGTTGGGATCGAGACCTGCAGCTCTTCTCTTTACCTGATTTAAAGCCTCCAATGCAGAAGCATCCATTGATCCAGAAGCTGCTTTGGCTTCGGCATATATGAGTAAAACTTCAGCATATCGATATACCTCAATAGGTCTGAACCCGATGGTTCGCGGCCCTACGGTTAAATCTTCAGATTTAGTCCACTTTCCATACATGGGGTGGAACCTTTCAGACTTTTCCCATGAAATGGTTGCAGGGGTTTTGGTGACAATTTTACCCCCTGAAAACCCACGATTGGGAATGTCTGTCACAAATGTGGCATCTTTTCTCGCTCCTTCAGGAAAATCTTTAAAGAATTGTAATTCGGGATACATGTCAGACCATCCTCTTGCCATGTGAAAACTTGTAGCTGCAGGCATTTGATTTCCTGTAGCACCTTCTTCTTTAGAATATTGGGCAGATAATATACTTTCTTTACTATTGGCATTTTCCATAGACCAAAGTTCATTAATGGGTAATAAAGTATGGTACCCCATATCTATAACTTCTTTTGCTTTGGTTGCGGCCAAAGCATTCTTGGAAGGGTCTTTGACGGGCCATCCCGCCCAGGTAAGATAAAGATCTGCAAGGGCAGTCTTGGCAACAGAAGTAGAGGCTCTTCCAACATTTGCAGTAGATCCTGGTGCGGGCAAATTGGCCTCGGCAAACAATAAATCTACTTCGATGTGCTGATAGTTTTCAAGTACTGTGGCACGCTGCTCATCCCCAGTGGGAGTCATTCCATCCAAAATAATAGGTAAGTTTCCGTAAACCTTTACTAAACTGAGATAGGCAATAGCTCTCAAGCATCTTGCCTCTGCTTCAATGATAGCTTTTGAAGCCTCAGGGGCGGTTGAAGTCTGAAGTCCATTTACTAATGAATTAGCATGGTAAATGAGTTTCCAAAAACCTTTCCAATCATAATCTAACCAATTGATGTCTGCATTTTCTCCGTTACCGTAATTGAATCCGTCAAAAACCCTTAAAGGCGCTTTATTTCCTCCCCACCATGTAGTAAGATCATCCGATCCAAAGGTATTGGTTCTGATTAGAAAACCTCGGTAAGTGACTTGAAGTTGCTTGTAAATTGGAGTTAGTGCAGCAACAAGGTCACCCTCTGACTGAAGATTATCCAAGGATAAAATTCCGCTTCTATCTTCCTCTAAATCACTACAAGAGAAAACAAATAAAAACGAGGCAAAAATTGTAAATATTTTGTATGTGTATTTCATGTCTAAATATTTTTAAAATGTGAGATTAAATCCAATCGAAAATGATCTCGATATCGGGAAAGCATTATAATCAATCCCAAGATCAACATCAGAATTTCCTGATGCTGTAGAAACTGGGTCAAAGCCAGAGTAATCCGTGATGATGAATAAATTTTCACCATTTACAAAAACTTTGAATTGCTCCACACCCAAGACACTCAAAGTATCTTTTAGATTGTAAGTTAGAGAAGCACTTCGAAGGGTGGTGTAGGAACCGTCTTCTAACCACTGTGAGGACAACCATTGATTCGCATCACGCGCAGCCTGAGTCCCCGCATGAATAGTATTACTTGGGTTGGTAGTGGACCAACTATCCCTAAAGTCTGCGTGAACAGCATGAAACTGCGCTGATCCAAGTCCCATCATTCTCATTCTTTGGAAATTATATATTTCATTTCCTTGCGCTCCCTCAAATACCATGTTTAGGTTCAAATCTTTATAATCGAGATTTAAATTCCACCCCCAAGTAAAGTCAGGATTTCCATCTCCAATATTACCAATGTCCTCAGAGGTGATTTGGTTATCGTTGTTAAGATCACGATATTTTGCATGACCTGGAGTGCCCTGTGCATCTCCAGTTTGATAAACACCCTCAAAATGGTATCCCCTAAAAGTACTGATGGGTTGACCTACTTCAACTCTAGTTGGATTTACAGGAAAAGTTGAATTATAATAAATATTCCCCAAAACCATACTTTCAATGCCATCAACCAATTTAACAACTTTATTTTTATTGGCAGAAAGGTTAAAATTGGAGTTGATTGACCAATCGTTTTTCTCGTACAATACTGTATTTAATGAAATATCAAACCCTTTGTTTTCTACCTCTCCAGCATTTTGTGTAATCGACGTTGGCCCTACAAATTCTGGCAAAACTCTGGACAAAAGAATATCTTCTGTTTTTTTTGAATAGTAATCTACAGAGAGCAACGCTTTAGAGTCCCACAACCCTATGTCAAATCCAATATTGAATTGGGTAGTAGTTTCCCAAGTAAGGTCTGGATTGGGCATTTGAGTGGAAGGGGCAACGCCAATAGAGGGAATACCCCCTGTGAAAGGATAATTATTTTCGGAAGAAATTCCAGGAATTGAGATAGTAGAAAATGGATCAACGGCCTGGCTACCCGTAACTCCAAAACTTGCTCGAGCCTTTAATGAGCTGATGGTGGAATGGTCTTTAAGAAAATCTTCTTGAGAGATTCTCCAAGCAAGCGAACCGGATGGGAAAGTTCCCCAACGATTGTCTTTATTGAATTTACTGGATCCGTCTGCTCTTACAGAAGCCGTAAATAAATATTTCTCATATAAAGAATAATTGATTCTTGCCAGAAAAGACTCTAGCTTTTCGTTTGATATTCCACTGTCTGTATTTTGAATTCCTGCCAACGACAACTCTTTAAAATTAGTAGAGTCCGTGAAGAAGTCACTTGCCGTTGCTTCTCTAAAGGTCATTTCGAAAGACTGCTGCTCATGAACTAAATCGGCTTGGAAAGCGTGATCAGGATTGTCATTCTTATAAGAAAGTCTGTTGGTGTTTTGTAAACGCAGTGCTTGCTGATCTTTCACTACTGCTTTATTAGGACCGGTTATACCATGTTCATAACTACTGTTCGTGAAATCTATTTTTTCTATACCTGCAGAAATATTCAATGTAATTTGATCGGTGATATTATAATTAGCGTAAATACTTGAAATCAATTGGTCTGAAATATTTTCAACTGAATTATTTTCTGGAACTAATAGGGGCATATTGGTGCCATTCCCGACCCCTGGAACTAGTGGAATAGAGTTGTATTCACCACTTGAATTTCGAGGTGGAGTATTCATATCCCATGCAATACCAGTGGCTAAATTAACTCTTGCTCCAGTATTCTCAGAACGACTTACAAAGTTGTTGATTCCAACTTTAAGTTTATCATTCAGTTGAGCGTTGATATTGGCTCTTAAATTCAATCGGTTAAAATCCTGATTAATAACCGTAGCCTTTGCTTTGTAGGTATTTGCAGAAATATAATAATCTATATCATCAGATCCACCGCTCGCAGAAACAACAATATTAGAGAAGGGTGCACTTCTGAAGAAATAGTCTTGCCAGTTTACTCCTGCTCCAGCTCTCAGTTCAGCAATTCTATCCGCATCAATAGTGGCGGGTTTTCCTGGCGCAGCATCCCTTAAATTTACACCCTCAGCAAATTCGGCTGGAGTCATAACAGGAATGTTCTGCACTACTTGAGAAGTTCCAAAAAAGGAATCTACTTGAATTTTGGCTTTGCCTTTTTTCCCAGATTTTGTAGTAATAAGAACCACTCCATTAGCCCCCCTGTTTCCATAAATGGCCGTTGCGGAGGCGTCTTTTAAGACTTCCATTGAACTGATGTCGCTGGCGTTCAAGTTGTTGATGTTTCCTACTACAAGCCCATCAACCACATAGAGCGGATTGTTGTTCCCTGTAATGGAATTGGCACCACGAATTCTGATTTTATATCCTGCTCCAGGCGCTCCACTGGTTTGTGTAACCGCAACCCCTGCTGCTCTGGCTTGCAATGCTTGATCAACTCGAATGAGCGGTTGATTTTCAAAGTCAGCTGAACTCACAGAAGCGATAGAGCCCGTCAAGTCACTCTTTTTGACTTGTGAACCGTAACCTGTAATCACAACCTCATCCAAGGCAGAAATATCTTCCTCAAGTGAAATATTGATGTTCGTTTGCCCCGAAACCGCTATACTTTGCGATTGATAACCGATAAAACTTACTTTTATCGTTCCATCTGAGGGGACACTTATGGTATAGTTACCGTCAAAGTCGGTAACCGTTCCATTCGTTTTGTTGTTGTCGTCCAAAATCGTAACCCCTGGTATAGGCTGTCCGTCTTGATCAACAACAGTTCCTGAAACACTAAGTTGAGCAAATAAAGTATTGCCAAACGCTATAAGCAAAGTGATTAGGAAAAATTTAGTTTTTGTTTGTTTCATGGATTTTGTTTTAAATAATCGTAAAATTAAATATTATTTGATTGAAAAAATGGCTTTGCAATAAAAAGGTGTGTTCAAAAATTCCATTATTTATGGGTGCATTTTTATGAGATAGATTTTATAATTACTCAAAAATTTGCATCCCTGTTTCGCACTTAGGGTTTTCCTTTTTGGAGTCAATCCACTACATTAGATGGCCCGTTTTATTTTTTTCTCAACCTTAATTTCTGACTTTGGAAAACAGAATTTTTAATTTGATCAACCAAATTGATATCACTACAATTAGCGATTCTCGTATATCTTTACTCCTTCCCCTCTGTGATTACATCCAAACTAAAGTCAAACAAAAGACAGAAGCGAATCTCATCTTTATCTGTACTCATAATTCCCGCAGAAGCCAACTCTCCCAAATGTGGGCCAAAGTGATTGCAGATTTCTATGGTATTGACATTAAAACTTTCTCTGGAGGCACTGAAATCACCGCTTGTAATGAGCGAACCATTGAGTCTTTTAAACGCATGGGGTTTATCATTCACAATCCAGGGGGCCAAAATCCCCACTACGAGTTAATTTATCACCCCCACAAACCCTCACTCCTCTTTTTTTCAAAAAATTATGACGATGCTCCCAATCCAAAAGAGAATTTTGCGGCAATACTAACCTGCACTGATGCGGATGAAAACTGCCCCTTTATTGAAGGGGCAGAAAAAAGAATTTCACTCCCTTATGAAGATCCAAAGGCTTTCGATGATACTACCTATGAAGCCAAAGTATATGACGAAAGGTCGATTCAGATTGCCACAGAAATGAAATATGTTTTTAGTAGGTTATTGGGGTAAAGCCTTTACCTCATCGGCCCCGAAGTACATCTTTCCTATCAAGGAAATTACTTCATCTGTGAGCTTAGTGGCAGATATATTTTGAGGCATTTCAAATACAGAACCATCCATAGACTGAAGTTGGTTGGTGGGTTGGTTGAGAAAAATGGCCGTGTGCAACCTATCCCTTATCACGTATTCTAACGACATGGCTGTGCCTTTATACATTTGACGGAATGCTTCGATATGGTCAATAGATGTGTACAGTATTCTTTTTTGGGTATCAAATTTCAGATCTGTCCTCAACCTCAATGCATCAAAAAAATTTTCTTCTTCCCTTTCATCAAGCGAAATATTATTTTGTGGCGCAGTGACATTTCCGTTTTGCTGTGCACAAGAATAACATCCAATCAAAAAGGAAATCGCGCTGTAAAACAAAATAGGGTTGCTCTCAAACCGCATCATATCTTATTCATACTAAAGCTTTCGCAACCATATATTCCGGAAGGATACAGGATTGCTATGTTCTTGAAGTAAGAGTTTTTTGGGTGTTTTAATGTTTCTTAAGTTGGGATGCCCCCGGTATTCGGTCGTCCCCTGAATTTCGGTGTTATTTTGTACCAAAACTCCATTGTGAAAAACAGTTAATGTTCCCTTTTTTAGGCGGTTGCCTTTTTCATCATACTCAGGCTCATTGAAAATAATGTCATAGGTTTGCCATTCTCCCGGTGGCCTCGAGGCATTGACCAATGGGAGAGATTGCTTATAGATGGAAGCCGCCTGTCCATTGGAATAAGTAATATTGTTGTAGCTGTCCAAAACTTGAACCTCATAAACTTTTTGAAAAAAAACACCACTGTTACCTCTTCCTTGACCTTTCCCTTCTATTTTTTGGGGAGTCTTCCACTCAATATGGAGCTGGATCGATCCAAATTCTTCTTTGGTTTCTATCCCTCCCTTTTTATTGACAGTCATAGATCCATCAGGATTGATGGTCCAATGTGCCGCCTCTCCAGTGGAAGCACTGGTCCATTGTGAGAGATCGCTTCCGTCAAAAAGTATAATGGCATCACTTGGAGGAGTCGATGAATTTCCAGGATCTACAATTTCGGGGACCGGTTCCCAAAACTCAGTCATTTCGGGTTTCATTTTTTCTTGAGCCAGAAGGGGTAGGGAGAGAAGGACAAAAAATAGAGGTCTCATAGGGTGTTGGATTAGTTTTAAAGCGTGGAAAAGCCCATGACTTTCCCACGCTTTGAATGGATTTAATGGTTAGGCGGTTTTATCCTGTCGTAATTCTACTATTAATCGGGCTCCAAATAATACGATTAAAATTGCAGGGAGTATTGCCATCCTGTAAAGGGTATCCGAACCGGAAGCATCCATGTCCATGACCAGACCCATTGCCCATAAAACAATAGCTACAGAGAACATTCCCAATCCACCCATCAGGGACAAACCAAGGGCTCCACTGCTGGGAATTTTTTCCGCTACAAAAGACAGCATGGTAGGCCAGAAATAACAGACTCCAATCGCAAAAACGGCAGCGGCCATAAAAGAGGCAGCCCCAGTAGCACTAGACAACCACAGCAATCCTAAAAAAGAGAATATTGCGGAGAAAAATAACATTTTGGTGATGCTTAAGCGATGGACTACATCTCCGGCAAATAGACGTCCTAACATCATGATCCCGTTGATAAAGGCCAATACCAATATAGGATTGGAAACGGTTTTTTCCAATAAAGAGGAAATTCTTTGGGTAGTAGCCAATTCGGTAGAGGCGGTCAATAACATACAAAAACCTATGAACCAAAAAAGGGGATTGGCGAAACAGGCTTTTAGCATATCACTATACGTCACACCACTGGATACCCTTTCGGTGGCAGGGAACTCTTGCCCCTTGAACAAGTAAATGTAAATTAAAAGGGGAATGAATAGCGTTCCTACCAATACCATCCAACTCAAACCCATTAGGTCAACGATGAAATAGGCCAGTATGCTTCCAATGACTATTCCTCCAGGAAACCAAACATGAAAACGGTTGAGCATTTTGGTTTTTTCTTTGGGATACAAAGTTGCAATGAGGGGATTACAAGCCGCTTCTACCATCCCATTTCCAATTCCAATCAATAAAGTTCCTGAAAACAGCATCCAAAAATCTCTGGCAAATAGGGTCAAAATAATTCCTCCTAAATGTCCAATAAAAGCTAAGTTCATAATTTTTTTCATCCCAAAGAGATCTACTAAAAATCCTCCAACGATCATGGCCAAAGTAAACCCGTAAAAGGCAGGCCCAAAGGCGATACCAATTTGTTCAAGTGTTAAGCCGTAATCATTGTTAAAAACCAGCTCAATTTTTGCACGTACTGCAAAGGTCATTGCCGTAGTAATCAGCGCAAAGCAACTTGCGTTAAATAGTTTAGATTTCATAATGAGTAATTGTTTGGTTTATTTTTCTACAATTTATAAATATTATTGAAATGTCCATTAAAAACTATTCGCCAAGATGCTTTCGTAAAGTTCTTGCTTACCACTGGTATGAGCAATTTCTCCCTGATTTATCCCTATTTTGTAGAGGTCAGCGATAGACAATTCCCCTTTTTCAAACGCTTTTCCATCTCCACTGTCATAGGATTGGTAGCGTTCTTTTAACAGGTCGGAATATGCCGTATGGGTCAAAATATGTTCGGCCGCCAATAATGCTCTGGCAAAGGTATCTGCTCCTTGAATGTGGGCAATGAATAAATCTTCCAAGTCTGTGGAATTTCTTCTGACCTTTGCGTCAAAATTGATCCCTCCTCCTTGAAGACCTCCCGATTTGAGGAAAACCAACATGGCTTCAATCGTCTCGTAAAGGTTGATGGAAAATTGATCTGTATCCCAACCGTTTTGATTGTCCCCTCGGTTGGCATCGATACTCCCCAGCATCCCAGCATTGGCAGCAACTTGTAGTTCATGTTCAAAAGTGTGTTGGGCCAAAGTAGCATGATTTACCTCGATGTTCAATTTGAAATGATCTTGCAAACCATACTGATTAAGAAAGCCTATTACGGTAGCAGAATCAAAATCATATTGATGTTTGGTGGGTTCAGCGGGTTTGGGTTCTATAAAGAAGTTCCCCTTAAACCCTTGTTGTTTTGCATAGTCCACCATTTTATTAAAAAATACCCCCAAGTGTTCCACTTCTCGCTTCATGTCGGTATTCAAAAGAGACAAATATCCTTCTCGACCCCCCCAAAAAACATAGTTTTCTGCACCCAATTCCATGGAGGCATCAAAAGCAATTTTGATTTGGGCGGCTGCTCTGGAAGCAACCCTAAAGTCAGGGTTGGTAATGGCCCCATTCATATAGACGGGGTTGGAGAAGCAGTTGGCAGTTCCCCAAAGAACTTTGATCCCCGTTTGCTGTTGTTTTTCTTTGAGGTAAGCCACAATTTGGGAAACTCTTTTTTCTGTCTCAGCCAAAGAATTTCCCTCGGCAACCAAATCAATGTCGTGAAAACAAAAATAATCAAAACCCATTTTTTCGAGAAACTCAAAAGCCGCATCGGCTCTGTTTTTGGCTTGTTGCATGACATGGGTTTCTTGATTCCAAGGATAGTGGTTGGTCAACCTTCCAAAAGGATCGGCACCATTATCGTTCATACTGTGCCAATAGGCCATGGCAAATTTAAAATGCTCTCGCATGGTCTTGCCCATTACTTTTTGGTCGGCATCATAATATTTGTATGCCAAAGGATGGTTGGATGCCTTGCCTTCGAATGCTATTTTTTGAATGTTTTTAAAGTAGTTGTTTTCCATTTTATATGATATTATTGAACAGTTGTGTTTTCCATTTCACGAAAGCGTTTATGCTTTGCTCTTGTAACGGGAGGTTGGGTTCTATGGTTTTGGTTATATCGATGAAGTCCTTGCTTTGTATCCCTCTGAGCCCATCGATACTGGCTTTGGCTGCTCCCTCTGCCCCTGTAGCTTCAAACATTTGAATTGAAATTCCCAAAGTGTCTGCAATTGTTTTTGAAAATACGTCGGATAAAAATAAGTTGTCATTCCCTACTTTAAGGTTTTCGATGATTATCCCGTCATTTTTTAGAATCTCTATCCCGTAGATCAAAGCGAATGCGATTCCCTCTAAGGTAGCTCTCACCATATGATCTTTGTCGTGAATGTTGAAATTAATGTTGCTTATATGCCCGTTCACAATTTGATTGTCGAGCATTCGTTCCGCTCCATTTCCAAATGGGAAAACGTGTAATCCATTGCTTCCAATGGGAACTTGCGCGGCCATATGGTTGAGCCTATCATAATCCACCCCTCCCATTAATTGATGCAACCAACGGTATTGTATTCCAGCTCCATTGAGGTTGAGGAGTTTACCAAACATTTTTTGTTCGGGTAGATAATCCACATGGGCAAAGGTATTGACTTTGGTCAACTCCCGACCAGACAATTGATCGGTCAAAGCATACACTACCCCCGATGTTCCTCCAGTTGCGACTACATCACCGGCATTTCTGGCGCCTAAGGTATAGGCATTGTTGGGTTGGTCTCCAGCCCTGTAGGTGATCGGTGTCCCTTCTCTCAACCCTGTGGAATGGGCACCCCACTTGGAGACGGTAGATTGAACCCCAAAATTGGAAACCATATCCGGTACCAAACTTTGATCAATCTTATAATGATCGAAAAGCGCAGCCGCAGTCTGGTCGTTTTTAAAATCCCAGAAAATCCCCTCCGACAGTCCCGTGATGGTAGTTTGTGGAATTCCAGATAGTTTGGCTGCTAAAAAGTCCCCAGGCAACATGAATTTATATGCCTTTTGATACAGCTCTGGTTCATTTTCAATTACCCAAGCGAGTTTGGAGGCCGTAAAATTACCCGGAGAATTGAGAAGAAATTTCTGACAATGGTCTTTTCCCAATGTTTCAAAAGCCTTTTCCCCGTAAGGAGTGGCCCGGCTATCACACCAAATAATGGATTTCCTTAAGGCATTCAAATCTTGATCTACAAGAACCAATCCATGCATTTGATAGGATATTCCAATACTTTTAATTTGGTCTCCACTGATTTGGGCCTCTTTTAAAAGCATTTTTGTCGCATCGCACAAGTAGTGCCACCAAAGGTTGGGGTCCTGTTCTGCCCAGCCCAATTGAAGGGCTTCCATCGGAATCTCTGTCTCAGGAACCCTAACACGATTGATGGGTTTTCCGGTTGTAACATCCACCAAGGCTGCCTTGACAAATGAACTCCCTATGTCATATCCTATCGCTATCATTTTTTGTGTTCCGCTGTTATGGTGGATCCTTTTCTGAAAAAAATTAGTGGGTCTATTTTTGTAAAAAGCATTTTTAATCGCTGTTTGGACCTCCTTCAAAATACTAAAATGAGAAATTAATTCATGATAGTGAAATAAAGTTCGTGATAAGTTTTAACAATACCCAAAAATGATATTATTGGTACAAAAATGATATTCAGAAAATATTTAATCGGTTCAATTATGGAACGTAAACCGGCGAAATGGCATTTTCAGCGGGGTGGTATTTTCCCTCTGCAGCCCATCTGAATCCTCTCATTTGCATTTTCATAACCTCCGGCACATCAAAGTCGGTGAGGTTATGACCAATGGAAGAATAAAAAATTCTGCCTTTTCCGAAGTTTTTTTTCCAAACTACAGGCATGGTGCTTCCCGTAATTTTATTTTCTTGTTTGCCGGGTTTTTCGTATTTCTCTCTTACAAATTCGGAAATGGCTAAAACCTTGATGTTGGGGTCGATCAACATATAATATTGCTCGGTTTTTTTCAAATCAAAATCTTCAATACCACGGGTAATGGGATCTTCTTTATCCACAATTTTAATGGAGTGATCGATCTTACCCCCTGGATGAAATGCAAATTGCCCCCCCACCATAAATTGGAATTTAAGATTGTCTCTAAAAGCATCACCCATTCCTCCATGCCATCCTGCAAAACCCGTTCCATTCATTACTGCATCTTGGAGTCCCTTAAATTGATCTTTGGTGATTTTGCCCATGGTCCAAACTTGAATGATCAAATCGGTTTCTGCCATAATTTTTTCATCGCTGTAAACCGAGAGCGTATCAAATACTTTTACATGGGCTCCTTCGGCCCTTAATTTGGGAACCATAAGATCAACACTTTCGGAAGGATGGTGTCCTTTCCATCCTCCATAGACGTAAATGACGTTTTTGCCTTTTAATGAAGGAGTGTATTCCTTTTCATTTTGAGAAATGGCATCTATGGGATAGAGCGAGATCAGGGTGAAAAAAATAAGGATAGAAAAAGATAAACAATTAAGAGACAGCGTTTTCATTGCAGATGATTTGATTAATTTCTTTAATAACAAGAGGGAGGGCCGGATACTGAAAGCTGTATCCATACCCCTCAGATAGGATGTGTTTTAGGTTTTGATGTCCTGATTCCAATCCTCCTTGAAACCCAACAACGGTCTGGAAATTTTCCATTTCTTTGGAGGAATTAAGGGCAAACTTAGCGGTTCCTTTTGGATTAGGATCAGCCTCATTTTCTTTGAAGGAACCCATATTTGTCATAAGACTATACTCCTTTGCCTCTCCCTCGGGAGTAGGGGAGAATAAGAAAAGAAGAGCCGTTATTTTGAACTTAGACAACAAGTAATTTTTATGGGTAAAATGTACAAAATAAATTAAAATCACCATCAAATACAGGGAGCTATTTAAAAGTAATGCTAGGCCCACTTTTTCCAATCATAAATCACAAATGAGTTCGTTTGAATTTAATAATTCAACTATTTTTACATCAATTTTGGCTCCGTAATTCAACGGATAGAATAAGAGTTTCCTAAACTTTAGATACAGGTTCGATTCCTGTCGGAGCTACAACATATAGCAATTATTATTTCTCGATTCATATTGAATCATACGTTACATAGCTTATTTTAAACCTTTTAGGGTGATGTTTTGGTAAATCAACCCTGGTATAAGAGTGTCCCAAAAAACAAGAATCTAAATCGTGTTCTAAATCGCCTTGAGATTCCCTTCCACCGCTATTACAATGTTGTTTCTAAAGGTTTAAATTCATCATTCAATTTTTTGAAAACATATTTTAGGGGGAAACCAAAATAATATAAGCTCCAGTTTGGAGATCTAATTTTCCGTCATTTAAATCTATTTGATCCGCTTTACTCAAAAACTCTTGACCTTTTAATATACTGATTTTTTGAGATGGATTTTTGTTCAACTCTACTTGAGCGATACTTCCTTCTGGCACTGTGATTTCATATCGATAGCCTTGATCTTGTTTGCTCCACTGGGATATTATTTTCCCCGAGGGGGCATTATAGACAGCAGATAGGCTGTCCAGTCCAATAGGCGTAAAGGGCTTGATGTAAAACCTTTCGAATCCTGGGTATTTTGGCTGGGGTCTGATTCCTCCCAACCAACGGAAGAACCACTCGGTTACAGATCCAAACATTGGATGTGAATTGGAATATACATTATCGCTCTCTTTCCAGGTTTCCCATAGCGTTGTTGCCCCCCGATCGACCATATGTCCCCATCCGGGAAATTCCTTGCTGTTGACGATGTCAAAAGTAGTTTGGGGAGAAATGTATTGAGAAATCGCTTCCAAAGCAAATTGGGTTCCAAAGATTCCTGTGGTCAGATGCTGAGCCGGGGCTTTTTGTAGCGCACTTTTTAAGGAATCTTTTGCTGCTGTAATTTCGTTATCGGGAATAATATTGTGATAGAGTAGCGATGCGAACAAAGTTTGACGGTTGATCTGTCCTTCAACCTTTTTATCCCAAAATTCAGCCCTGATCTTTTTTTCCAAGCGTATGGCCAATTCATCGTAAATTACTTTTTTTTCATCATCCTCCATCAAGTCGGCAAACCATTTCATTATTCTTGCAGATTGGAGGTAATGTAACGTTCCTATTAACTCTACCGGAACAGGCTGTAAAGACTCATGGTCACTCAATCCGGTATTTACGATTCCCTCGGGGTGAAGACGTGCTACTTTTTCCATCCATTGGTTGTTGAAAGAGTACATTTCTCTAACCAGTTCAAGGTCTTTGTAGAATAAATAGAGTTGATATTGAGTAATTAAAAAGGCAGATTCCCAACTGATGCCGCAATATTGAATTCCAACACTTGGGGCCGTATCCACAAATGTGGAGTCGTTGATGGCATCGACCCAGTCATAGATGGTTTTTTTGTAAAACGACTGCATGTCATAATTATAGATAAAAGAGGCACTGGTGGCGTTAAGATCCCCCCCATAACCAAATTTTTCGCGGGCGGGACAATCGGACTGTACGCCAACCAAATTGGCCAAAAAAGTTCTTCTTACGGTTTTTTGAATTTCATTCAACAAGGGGTCAGAGGAGGAAAAATGATTTTGTTGATCTACTGCGGAATGAATGGATAGTCCCACGATTTCCTCTTTTTTAGGTTTTTCTTTCAGTCCGTCTATTTCGATATAGCGGTAGGCGTGATAGGTGAATTCGGGTCTAAACCAAGTGGGTTTTTCGTCGCCAATGATGTAGCTATCGGTTTGCCAGGCCACATCTGGAGCGCCAGCCCCTCCTGTACCTCTTTTTTTAATTTGACCGATCACTGATGTCATGGGGTTCAAAGTGCTGTCCTTGTATATCCTTTCCCCAAACCTAAGTGTGATTTTGTCGGCTTTCTTACCCCTCAATCTGATAGAATATGTGCCTGTAAAATTTTCACCCATATCGACCATCCATTTCCCATTTTTGGCAGCGTAAATCTTTGCGGGTTTGATTTTCCGGTTGATTTTTATGGAAGGAAAAAAAGCTCTTTGCAACTTGCCTCCAGGAGCTTGGCAGGCTTGAGCATTTTCCCAGTCAGTATCGTCGAAATCGGCTTGGTTCCAATCTTTTATTTCGTTTCTTGCATCATAGTGAGTTCCCAGATAGACACTATTTTTTAGAATAGGACCATAGCTGTATTTCCAAGAATTGTCGGAAACGATTTCCTCTGTTTCATCACTTTGATAAGTGACAGTGATTTTTGCTATAAATCGGGGTTGTCCTACCGAGAGTCTTTCCCTTAGATTGATTCTACCCCACATTTTTAAAGGAAGTGGATTGTAAAAACCATTTCCTAATGTCACACCCAAACAATTTTTTCCTTCAATCATTTGTGAGGTGATGTCATATTCACGATAGTAGATCCTTTTACTGTAGTCGGTCCATTCAGGATCCAAAATGTTTTTTTCTAAATCTAAAGTGTTAACAGAAGCTTTATAGTATCCTGCTGCGGTAATGTGAAGGGTCGCTTTTTTGGGGAGGTCTTTTAAAAAGAAGGTTTTGCGAAAAAGGGGATTAGGATGATCCAAATAAAATTCATCATCTGTCTGGGGTAAGGACTTTTTGTCTTGAATCCAGGCTGCTTTTTCATTTTGGAAAAAGACATTGGTCTCATCATTGTCAAGTTCTTGATTGCAACGCATCAGAAAGACGACAATTAAAACTAAAAACAGTGCTTTGAGAAATTGCATGGACAATTAAATTTTTGTAGAATCCCATTCAATATAAAGATTTATACTGAATTCTAAATTATATAATATATAGTAAATAATTAATTCTTGTGGAAGCTACAAATCATCGCCTTTATTACTTCTCCATTCACAAGAAGAAATAAAAGCAGGAAAGGGTAATTCAACACGAAGAAATACCCTTGTGATTCATAAAATGGTTAGCATTAGATGATAAAACCAAGTTCATTTGCAGAATGTCTTTGAATCAAAAATTGAATTAGTTAGTTTTATGATTTATTACGAAAATGAAACAGCTTTTCCTTCTTTTTCTGATTTTTCCTTTATTCGGAAACAATCCAAAACTTTATGTAAACAATACTCAAGAACTGATTGATGCTTTTCAAAAAGCAAAACCTGGTACTGTGATCCTTCTCAATGATGGCACGTATGACGGAAAATTAGTTTTTGATAATAAGAGCGGCACAAGAAATAATCCCATTACCATTAAGGCGGCCTCCAGAGGGAAAGCTGAAGTTCATACTGTATTTGAAATAACAGGAGACTTCATTCATATTGAAGGATTAACTTTTGTTGAAAATGGAAGTTTGGAGTTGTTGGGTAAAAAAATTCGCGTGTCTCATTGTAAATGGGATGATTCTAAAAGTAGAAAGTGGTTACGAGTATTGTTGGGAAGTTCATTAATTGAAATTGCCCATAACACATTTCAGAACAAAAATTTTAATTCAAAATATTCCAAGGGGTGTCAATTATTACAAATTGTGGTTGCTAATAAAAATGAACAACATCATATTCATCACAATCTTTTTAAAAATATTGTAGAGGGAAATGGAAATGGTTTTGAAACCATTCAATTGATTACCGATAAAAATCCTTTTAATCCCCCCCCAGGATCTTCCAATAGTGTGATTGAGGACAATTACTTTGAAAGAGCAAACGGAGAGGCAGAAATAATTTCAATCAAATCAAATGGAAATACAATACGAAAAAATATTTTTAAAAACTGCAAAGGTTCTTTAGTCTTGAGGCACGGTGATGATAATACCGTAACCCGTAACTTTTTTTTTGGAACCGAAGAGTCTAAAAGCGGGGGGATTCGCATACAAGGTTCGGGCCATCTTATTAGTAATAATTATTTTCAAGACCTTGGTGCGTTTGGTATGGGAATGATGGATGGTACCCCCGATGAACTCTATGTTAGAGTCTCTGACGTCCAAGTCCTTCACAACACCTTTGTAAACTGCAATGATACTTTTCAGATAGGGATTAATCATTCCAAATATCCCAATGGAAGTACTCCCATGAATTGTATTGTCGAAGGAAATATTTTCTTCTTCGAAACAGAAAATCCCGATGATACTGTTATCCATTTTGTCCAAGACGATCTTCCTGTAGGATGGAGTTGGAAAAATAATTTAAGCTTTGGAAGATCAAGTCCTGAAATCTCTGGAATTGATCCTCTAAACCCCCATTTCACTTTTTCTGAAAACGGACTTTGGATTCCCTCTCAAAACACCCCCAATACTTATTCTTCAAATTCATATAAATCATCCTCAGTTGAAATAGATGTTTTTGGGAAGAAAAGAAAAAAGAAAAAGACGCTGGGAGCAATTCAATTTTCTACATCAAAACATAAAGAAATCCCTGTTGAGGAGTCTTTTGGTGCTGATCGGGATGGATCTAAAAAAAGATTGTATTAAATGCATTTTATGAAAAAGCTATTGTGGTTCTTTATTCCATTTTTAGGAATATCATTATCCGTTCAATCTCAAATCACGCCCGAGGAAATACAATTTTCACGTCAAGGGGTTCAACGATTGATATTTGATGAAAAACAGTCCATCACCATGGCAAAACTTGAGCCAAAAAATATCATCGGACTATCCACCATGCACCCTCAAAAAAATGAGCATGAAATACAGCCTGAAATAGAAATATATCAAGACCAATTAAAGATCAAATCCGAGGTTATAATCCAAACCAAATTTTGGTTTGGAGGGTTTAACCCTTTTGTGAGTTATACCCTTGATTTGGAGTCTAGTTCGGGTAATGGAGGGTTTGGATTTGAATTTTCTGACCGGGAAGGAAAAGAGCGATTTATTGTAAAAATCGTATTTAAAGACGATAAATTAAATGGCGTTGAATTTAATTTGATTCGAAACACAGAAGAAGTGGTCCATTTAAACCTTGCTTCAAATTTGGACAAAAATCAATGTACCAAAGGGAAAATCATCCTGCAAATGTTAGGGAGTGGATTTACCTTGTTTCATCAAGAAAATGGATTGCCTAAAGTAATAGGTCAATGTGATTTTAATACGTTTATTGATTTAAGAGAAAAAAAATATCTCCATAGTTTTCAATCCCACCTTTTTGTCCAACTCAACCAAGGGGAGATTACAATTAATGGTGTTGATATGGCAATCAATACGGGAATTGGTTTGGCTGACATCAGAGCCATTACATACGAAGACGGAACTCCTTTTCTAGAAAACGGCAGATTGTGGTACACCATGTCTGTTCGAGGGCGTGCTTTACCCCATCACATTCAAGGAGTTTTTAGCTTAAACCCCTCCGTTTTTGATCTTAAACTAGAGGGGATAATTGTATTTGACCGGGAAGATGGTTTACTTAGAAATGAGATTGCCTCACATCTGTTTTATGATAGGAATCAAAAACTATGGCGAGGATTAACCACCGGTTTCAGCGCATTTGCAAATCCTGAAAAGGAAAAAAAACAGCTTTTGGCCGTTGAAAGCCAAACAGATCCTAGATTTGGTTTTTCTGTTATGAAAGCCGAACCTTTTGGAATGGTTGGAGATATAGAAGATCCCCATATATTATTTGATGGATCGGCAAACAAATGGAGAATGCTCACATGCGAAAATATCGATGGTTATAAAGCAGTAATTTTAGAATCTGACTATTGGAATAAAGCCTATGTAAGGATTTCTGGTCCCGTAGTCCATAACTCTACCGGAACATCCATTCAAAAAATTGGTGAAAAGAAGTATTGTTTTTCGGGGAGTTCTGAGGGTGAAATATTTATTTATACCTACCCTGATTTACAGGAAGTAGGGACTTTAAAAATGGATTTACCTCCATGGGATAAAACTTCAGGAACTAGAGTTTGGCCCAATGTTGTCCAGTTACCCAAAGGGTATCCCTTTAGATATGTAGCCCTGATGATGGATCGGTATAATTTCCCTGATCAAGTGGGAAAACATTGGTCTTACGGTGCTGTTTATCTTTATCATGGGTATGAATAAGTGGAAGTTTTTTTTGAAGATTGTATTTTCAAAAAGGACCTCATCAAATGATGTTTATGGATTTAATTATTTTTAAATTTAGGGGTTAAACCGTTTCATTTGTCTAAATAATCCCTCAATCGTAAATTCAGATTGAATAATACCAAAAAGTAAAATCGAATAAAATCATGTCCCGTAAACCCGTATTTCCTTTAATCGTAATTAGTTTTTTAGGACTTATGTTTTCATGTAATGAATTAGAGCTCCCCGACTTGGTTCAACAAGCTTATGAGGAATTACCGAGAGAGGTTGATTTTAACCAAGAGATAAAACCCATTCTTTCTGATAAATGCTTTATCTGTCACGGTCCTGACCAAGCTAAGGTGAAAGCTGGATTACAATTACATCTTCCTGAACTTGCCTTTGCCGAACTGGAGGGATCTCCCGGTAAATTCGCCATCAAACCGGGAAACTTGAATAAAAGCCAACTGGTTCACAGAATTTTATCAGATGATCCCGAGATCATGATGCCCGAACCCGAATCCCATTTGAAGCTTTCGAATCACGAAAAGGCATTATTGGTCAAGTGGATTAATGATGGAGCGGAATACAAAGAGCATTGGGCTTTTACTGTACCTCAAACACCCCCATTGCCCCATGTGAAATTAAAAGAGAAAGTAGCCAACCCCATCGATAACTTTATTCTTGCCAAACTCGAAACCGAAAGCCTTCAACCTAACCCGAAAGCCGACAAAGAAATTTTATTAAGAAGATTAAGTTTCGATCTAACCGGTTTGCCCCCTTCCCTAAAAGACATAGAAGTTTTTGTTAATGACAATTCGCCCGACGCCTATGAAAAACAAGTGGATCGTTTGCTGGCCTCACCCCATTTTGCGGAGCAAATGGCGTTGGATTGGATGGATCTTTCGCGCTATGCAGATACCCATGGATATACGGTAGATCGTTATCGTGATGTTTCCCCCTATCGTGATTGGGTAATAAAGGCATTTAACGAAAATATCCCCTATGACCAATTTATTCATTGGCAATTGGCCGGTGATCTCATGAACAACCCCAGTAAAGAACAAATTTTAGCAACCACTTTCAACCGACTTCACCCACAAAATCAAGAAGGAGGCATTATTGATGAAGAATTTCGCTCTGAATATGTAGCCGACAGAACCAATGTTGTAGGGGAAGGTTTTTTAGGCTTGACCGTAGCATGCGCCAAATGCCATGATCATAAATACGACCCCATTTCTCAAAAAAACTATTACGAAATGTATAGTTTTTTCAATAATGTGAACGAATCCGGCCAAATCTCCTTTGATTCGTCTATGCCCGTTCCTAATATGCTTCTCCCAACCGATGAACAGGAAAAATTCATGACCTATGTTAATGGACTTGTTGAAAACAAAAAGAAAGCAGCTGAACATATTGCTAAGTCCGAATCTAAGCGTGCAGAACAATGGGTTGAAATTGAAAATTATCAAAAGCTTAAATCAAAAACTTGGCCGAGCCATCTCATTGCCAAAGTAGACTTTATCAACGGTAGTTTGAATAACTCTCTCAATCCATCCGAAAAAGGAAAAATGAAAAGGCAACACTCACCCATACAGTTTCCTAAAATAGTAGAAGGGTATTCGGGTGAGGGGCTTGAACTGGATGGGGACAGTTGGTTAGACTTGGACCATATTGGATTTTTTAAAAGAAATCAATCCTTCAGTATCGCTATTCGATTAAAAGTTCCCGAAGCATTAGAGAACGGTGTAATTTTCCATAAAAATATTGGTACCCGGTTATACAGTTACCGTGGTTACCATCTGGCATTAAAAGAAAATAAACTTGAAGCTATGTTGGCCCATGTTTGGCCCGATAATGCTATTGTAGAAGTGAGCACTACAGAAATTCCTAAGAATGAATGGATGCAACTGACAATGACATATGATGGCTCCAGTAAAGCAAAAGGTTTAAAAATTTATTTGGATGGAGAGGAGCTTAAAACAAATGTACAGGTTGATAATTTATATAAGGATATCATTTATAAGATGCCCAGTGAACCCGGTTTACAAATTGGTGCGCGATGGCGCGGTAAGGGGATTGGAGGATCGGTTGTGGATGATATATTGGTGTTTACAAAAGAGCTAACCGCTCTGGAAGTTGTTCAAATTTCCAAGGCTGAAAAGTTTCAATCCATCATCAATAAATCCGCAAATGAATTGACCCAGGCTGAAAATAAAATGCTGAACGAATATTATGTAAGTAATTTTTCCAAACCCTATCAATTGGCCTTGAATGAATTGGCTTATACTCGAAGAATTCAAGTAGATAGTTTGGAGGGAATTCCAGAAATTATGGTGATGAAGGAAATGGAGGAACCCCGCCAAACATTCATCCTAAAGCAGGGTCAATACAATCAATACAGTGAACGAGTATATCCAAATACCCCTGAAAGCATACTAGCCTTTCCAGATAGTCTTGAAAAAAACAGACTTGGATTGGCCAAGTGGTTGACCAGTAAATCCAACCCCCTTACTGCTCGTGTAGCTGTAAATCGTTACTGGAAAAATATCTTTGGAACAGGAATAGTAAGAACTGTTGAGGATTTTGGAAACCAAGGGGAGTTACCCAGTCATCCTAAACTATTGGATTGGTTGGCCATTCAATTTATTGAATCGGGTTGGAATGTCAAAAACTTACATAAAATAATTGTGATGTCCAATACTTACCAGCAATCGTCTTTTACCACTGAGGAGCTTTTGGAGCGCGACAAAATGAATCGATTTTTGGCACGTGGTCCCTCAAAAAGGTTATCGGGTGAAATGCTCCGAAATAATGTTTTGGCCGCATCAGGACTTTTGAATAAAACGATAGGAGGAAGGAGTGTAAAACCATATCAACCAGAGGGTCTATGGAAAATTAACGGCGCAACCTACAAAGAGGACAAAGGAGATAAACTCTATCGAAGGAGTATGTACACGATATGGAAACGTTCGGTACCACACCCCACAATGGCCACTTTCGATACGCCCGATCGATCATTTTGTTCTGTGCGAAGGCAAGAAACGAATACCCCCCTGCAAGCCTTGGTCTTGATGAACGATCCAACTTACATTGAGGCTTCACGTGTTTTGGGATACAATATGTTGAAATTTCCCGATGCGAAAGCGGCTATTTCTGATGTCTTCAAAAGGGTAACAGGAAGAAGTATTAAAAAAGAAGAATTAGACCTCTTGATTGAGCTTCAAAAGCATGAATATAAAAAATTTCGGTCAATGGAATATAAAACGGAAGGTTGGTTAAATACCGGAGAGTTTCGGATTTCTGATAGAGACAGTAAAGCCTTGGTAGCGGCCAATGCCGTTCTGGCCAGTACCATTATCAATTCTGATGCTGCCATAACAAAAAGATAAAAAACCTATCAAAAGAGTAATGAATCTTTTGTTGAAGATTTAAAAAATAATACCCTAAAATTATGTGTCAAAAGCACGAAAACTTAAAGTCAAACAATAAAGACCTTCAAGAAATTGAAAAAAAGCTGGATCGCAGAAATTTTTTAACACAAACCTCTTTGGGGCTTGGGGCTATTGCTTTGGGCTCTTTATTGAAGGCTGAAAAGACTTTTGCAACTTCATATACTGAAGCTATCGGTTGGCCTGACAACGATTCTCTTTTAAAGTCGTACAATAAGAACCGATTAGGATTACCCCATCATGTACCAAAGGCAAAACGGGTAGTATATCTCTTTCAAAGTGGAGGGCCCTCTCAACTTGATATGTGGGATTACAAGCCTAAGTTGAAAGGTATGTTTGGGCAGGATTTGCCCGATTCTGTTCGCCAAGGACAGCGCTTGACGGCTATGAGTGCCGAACAATCAAACTTTCCGATGGCACCCTCAATATTTAATTTTAAGCAATACGGTAAATCCGGAGCCTGGGCGAGCGAATTACTCCCTCATACCGCAGAGATGGTCGACGATTTATGTATTGTAAAATCGATGCAAACCGATCAGATCAATCATGATCCGGCCATTACTTTTATGCAAACCGGTAATCAGCTTCCTGGAAGACCCTCCATTGGTTCTTGGTTGAGTTATGGTTTTGGATCTGATAATGAAAACCTACCCACCTTCATTACATTGATCACAAAGAATATGGGAGGGCAACCTCTATATTCACGTCTTTGGGGTAACGGTTTTTTACCCACTGAGCATCAAGGGATTCAATTCCGATCGGGCAAGGATCCCGTACTATACTTAAGTAATCCAGAAAATTATGATGGTCACGATCGTAAAAAAATGCTTCATTATCTAGGTCAATTGAATTCCCTTCAATACGATACCTACGGTGATCCAGAAATCAACGCTCGTATGGCTCAATATGAGATGGCATTTCGAATGCAAACTTCGGTCCCTGAGGTAACCGATATGTCTGACGAACCTGACTATATCTTTGATATGTATGGTGAAGACAGTCGGGAGCCTGGCACCTATGCCGCCAACTGCATGATGGCGCGAAAATTATTAGAAAAAGGCGTAAGATTTGTACAATTGTATCATCAAGGGTGGGATCAGCATATTGGGTGTCCTGGAGGATTAAAACGTCAAAATCAATTGACCGATCAAGCGAATGCAGCCTTAATTAGAGATTTAAAGCAAAGGGGCATGCTGGAAGACACCTTGGTTATTTGGGGGGGTGAGTTTGGAAGAACCGTATATTCACAGGGAGAATTGACCCAAACCAACTACGGTCGAGATCATCATCCCAAAGCTTTTACAATGTGGATGGCGGGTGCTGGAGTAAAACCAGGTCATATTCATGGACAAACCGACGATTTTGGATACAATGTCATCAAAGACCCTGTTCATGTTCATGATTTCCATGCTACACTATTGCATTTGTGTGGTGTAGATCACGAACGCCTCACCTTCAAACATCAAGGAAGACGTTACAGACTTACCGACGTTCACGGAAAGGTGGTGAAAGGTATTTTATCTTAACCCTCAATCAAATATAACCCACTCAATCCTCCTCAATTGAAAGGTTTTAAAGTCTTTAAGCCCTAATGAAAGTTTCTGGACTTACCCCCTTTCTACTTTTGAACAAGTATTGTAGTTGATTTAATAATAATAATAGTACAGATGACAATCATAAAAGATGATTACGGTAAAGAGTATAAGGTTTTGGATTTGAATGCCTTTAAAAAGCATCTTGAACAATACCATTCTGTAAACGGAAAAGGAGATGGAAGTGTACATGAAGAAAATGGCTATTGGTTTTGTGTTACGGAAGAATTCTACGATTTCGTGATGGGTCTTTAAAACGTGTTTCACTGAATTTACAGTAAAAGAATCCGAAGTACACGAAGCCTACTCGGCATCAAAAACGAGAAAAAAAAGAAGATGAAAGTAAAAAAGGGGTGTGAATACACCCCTTTTTAATGAATTATAGCCATTCCACTTTTCCCGAAGCCAACTTATACACGCCTCCTTTAATTTGAATTTGTCCTTGGTCCTCCAGGTCTTTTAACATCGGGCTCATGGAACGAATTTGGTCAATGGTCTGGTTCACATTTTTATCAATTACCGCATTTACAAAAGGAGTATTACTACTATCATGTGGTGCAGCACTTCCTCCTTTTACAGCCTCCACAGCCGGCATGATCTTGGATAAAAGAGAAGTGATGTTTCCCAGCTCAACTTTATCGCAAGCTGCTTTTACAGCACCACAGGCTTCATGACCCAAAACCACTATAAGTTTGCTGCCTGCAACTCCACAGGCATATTCCATGCTGGCAACAATGTCTGTGTTGACAAAATTTCCTGCCACTCGGGCAACAAAAATATCGCCAAGTGCCTGATCAAAAACTTGTTCTACCACCACTCTCGAATCAATACATGAGAGCACGATGGCCTGAGGAAATTGTCCTTTCACACTATCCGAACGCAAATGATCCAAAGACACTTCGGTCAACTGACTCTTGACATAGCGGTGGTTTCCTTCTTGTAAACGTTCATAAACTTGTGCGGGGGTCAAATTGGATTGAGTTGCTTTATCGAGCATTATTGTTTTCTTTTCCATATTGTTTTATTTAAATTGATGGTTGGCCTTAATTAAGGCAAAACATTCTTTATGATTTTCAAAAATATTTTCTCTTGGGATCAGTTTGGGAACCATTTCTACTCGTTCTATCATATATCTGGGCTGCTTCTGAAGATCTATGAGATAGATGGTCTTTCCTTGATCACTCAGCTCCACAAGGATTTCCTCCAATGCATAAAGCCCCGACTGATCTATATAATTCATCGTCTCTAACCTAAATACAACTACCTTGGCAGAGCTTGGGATTTTTTTTGCCAGTTTTTGAAATCCATCGGCCGATCCAAAAAATAAGGGGCCAATGATTTCTTTGATTACGATATCTGCAATTCCATCCCCATCCGCATCAACAACCTCTTCTTCCTCCATAGATGTATCTGATGGGAGCGCCTTTAACTTTGAGAGCTCGGCGGTCGAATCTCCAATTTTTTTCATAAACATCAAAGAAGCAATCACTAAGCCAATTCCAACGGCATAAACCAAATTCCAAAAAGTGGCCAATAACATGACTACAAGCATCACTATAACCTCTGAACTCATTCCTAATTTCCCCCATTTAACATCTTTGGGAAGACTGGGAATGGCTTTAAGACCACGATAATCCATAACACTGATGCCTACAGTAACCAAAATTCCAGCCAATACCGCTGCAGGTATCGCAGAAGCCACAGAACTGAAAATGAGCAGAATGAGAAGCAGCACCATACTGGATATCATACCCGAAAGACGAGTTACCCCTCCAGAATTGATATTAACAACGGTTCTGATGGTGGCTCCTGCTCCAGGAAGTCCTCCAAATATAGCTGAAATTGTATTTCCAATCCCTTGACCAATGAGCTCTTTGTTGGGTAAATGACGGGTCTTGGTCATGTTGTCTGCCACTACACTGGTCAATAAAGAGTCAATGGCTCCCAACATGGCCAATGTCAATGAAGTCAGAATGTAAGGAGTCAATTCTAAAAGACTGATTTCTGTAAATATCCCCCATTGTGGGACAGGAAATCCACTAGGTATGGCAGTGATGGGTCGGTAACTGGGCACAAAAAAAACGGCAACTCCCGACATGACCACCAGAGCCACCAACGTACTGGGAATGGCGGTCGTAATCCTCTTAAAACCATAAATGATAAATATGGTTCCCAAGGCGAGTATCATTTCGATCCAATTAATTTTTCCCAACGCTATGGGCAATACTTTTATTGAACCCATTACCCCCGAAGCATATTTGGACGCCAAAACTGCAGCTTCTTGATGAATTTCGCCTTCCGTAATCTGTCCTCCTCTACTCACAGTTTCTGAAAAATCTTCTAAAACAAGTAAGCCCTCTTCGGCCTCCTCTTCAAGAATTTTACTGAGTAAAACTGCCTCAGCGTCGGGCTTAAAGGAATCCACCAAAGTGATGTCTTCTTTAGGATAATAGCCCAATACGGGAAGGGTTTGGGTGGTCAATATGATCAGACCGATTGCTGTCATGAATCCAGAAACAACGGGATAAGGAATATAGCGTATGTATTTGCCCAATCCCATAAAACCCAATCCTACTTGCATCAAACCGGAAAGCATAAATACGGCTAAAATAATGGGTAATGCTTTTCCAACATCTCCATCATTAGCAGCAATTAAACTGGCAATGACCAACATGCTGAGTGCTGTCATGGGAGCCGTAGGCCCTGAAATTTGCGTATTGGTCCCTCCCAATAAAGCCGCAAAAAAACTTAAAAAGATCGCGCCGTATAAACCCGCTGTGGGACCTAAACCCGAGGATACTCCAAAGGCAAGTGCTAAAGGTAAGGCAATGATTCCTGCCGTTATACCCCCAAAAAGATCTCCCTTAAAATGTGAAAACAATTTATTCATTGATTAAATTTTTTGTAAATTAGAAAAGTGAGGATAACGAAAACTACCCCTGAAACCAAAGTCTAAGATAGGAGGAATAGCTCGGGGGGAGGAAAATCTTTGTGGTTCAGTTCCTCGGATAGGTTTTGAAGTAAATAATTAAAACTATTTAACTCAACTGAATAACCGATAACGTGAAAAAACCCTTCAAGAATCTTGGTTTCTTCTTCGTTATCAAATGAGTTTTTATCTTCTTTATTATTTTGATCAACATCACCGTTAGTGTATGCAATTTTATCTTCATTTACCAAAAAATCGGTCAACAAGAATGTATTGGAAAGTTGACTCAATATCAAAATCATAAAAATATACTTTGTGACTGAAATCTTAATATTGAAACGATTATACATCTGACCAAAAATAACCATAAACAAAAATATAAAAAAACGATTGACTCAAGCTAAAATATAACCCAATAATGATTTCCTGGTTCTTGGATCAAAAGGAGTGTTTTTTAGATCGAATTCCCGATCCATAAAATCTTTTTATTAATTTACCATCCCTCTAAACTCTAAAAGCAGTACTCATCCCCAATCTCATAATCATCATAAATAGCTTTGGATACTTTTCCAGAAACATATTCGGTATTGAACCCTCCCCCACTTATAGAATTTGATTGAGGGGTGGCATAAAAATTGGGTCGAAAATAAAAGTAGTAGCTGCCGCGGATTTCTTCCTTATTCTGGATAAGCTCACACTCCTTTTCTTTATGGCAAGAGAGACAAAAGATAAGGATCATTAAAGATGGAAATATTTTCATAGGCCAACAAATACTCAAACCGAAAATACAATGGATTGATAAAAGTCATTATTTTTACAAAAATAGTGAATTTGCTCAAGCTCACTATATCCCGATAAATAATTGAAATCACATGAAAAGTAATCCCAAAGACAGTATTCAATTCGGAGAGGGTAATTTCTTGAGGGCTTTTGTAGAATATTGCATACAAATCCTCAACGAAAAAACAACTTTTTCAGGCCAAGTAAACCTCATTCAACCCCTTCCGGATGGAATGATTGAAGTATTGAATCGACAAAAAGGAAAATACCATCTTTTCTTGGAGGGAATCATGGGAGGGGAAACCATTCGAGAAATCCAACCGATTGATTGTATTGACCAAATGGTAAACCCTTATGAGGATTTTGATACATTTTTGAAACTCTCAGAAAATGAAAATTTAACTTTTGTTTTTTCCAATACCACCGAAGCTGGAATTACGCTCGACACTCATGATCTCTTTACCAATACTCCTCCAAAATCTTTCCCTGGCAAATTGACAAGCTTATTGTATCACAGGTACAAAACATTCAAGGGAGACCCTTCAAAGGTACTGCACATCATTCCCTGTGAGCTGATCGATAAAAACGGAAGTAAGCTCAAAAATATTGTACTGGAGCTTTGCGACCTCTGGCAACTTGAGGAAGGTTTCAAATCATGGATTGAAAAAAACCACTTCTACAATACGTTAGTCGATAGAATTGTTCCTGGATTTCCAAAAAAAGACCTTGATTTTTATCAAAAAAATCTGACCTTCGATGATCAATTAATGGTCACTTGTGAACCCTTTTTTCTATGGGTTATTGAAGGGAATCCTATGCTTTTAGAGCTCTTTCCGGTAGATCAATTGGAAAATATTAGTGTAAAAATTGTTCCCGATTTGGGGATATACAGAACCCGTAAAGTAAGAATACTCAACGGCTGTCATACCGCATTAGTTCCAGTAGGGTTACTCAACGGTACCCTAACGGTATCGGAAAGTTTGGAGGACGATTTTCTAAAAATGTTCCTTTCTCAAACGCTATTTGAAGAAATCATTCCGAGCATAGACTTTGATAAAAAAGAATTGGAAGCCTATGCTGGGTCTGTATTAGAACGTTTTTCAAATCCTTTCATCGTTCATCAATTGGAGTCCATTGCTTTAAACTCTATTTCGAAGTTCAAAGTCAGGGTCCTGCCCAGTTTATTATCTTATTACCAAAAAGAAGGAAAGATCCCCAAAAACCTCACCTTTGCCATGGCTGCACTCATTTACTTCTACGGAAAAGAAGTTTCCCAACATCCCCATCCACTGAATGATGATCCCCAAAACCTCTCTTTTTTCCAAAAAGTTTGGAAAGACAATGAAGTGGCGCAAGTGGCAGAAAAAACCCTATCCAATTCTTCCCTTTGGGACCAAAACCTGAACGAAACACTCCCCCTAAAAGGCCCGCTGAGCGCTGCGCTCAGCGCCATTTCCACCCACGACAAAATCAGTGATGCTTTTCAGGCTTTTCTAATCCATCAATCATGAGAAAAGTTATAAAAATTCACCCCGAAGACAATCTTGTTGTAGCCCTTGAAAATTTAAAAAAAGGGGAAATAATTGACCTGGAGCAAGCGCAAATATCCTTGAAAGAAGACATCCAACAAAAACACAAATTTGCGCTTCAAGAAATTAAAAAAGGGGATTCTTTACTCATGTATGGCGTAAAGGTCGGTGTTGCCAATCAAAACATTTCCAAAGGCTCGGCGGTTTCCACAGAAAATATGGACAATGCTTTCAACGATAATATTGTTTTTAAAAACACAGGAAAATCAACTCCTCTCCCGAATCCCAAAACAAAAAAACACTTTATGGGCTACCCCCGTAAAGACGGTTCGGTAGGCACTCAAAATATTTGGCTCTTTTTTCCTTTAGTATTTTGTGAAAACAGAAATATAGAGCTGCTCAAAACCGTATTCGAAAGAGAGTTCTATCCCGATCAATTATCAGAACATCAGCATTTCCTCAGATCCCTAATGCAAGGAGAGCAAGAAGTTATGGATACCTATCAGCCTGTCAATCCATTTCCCAATGTAGAGGTTAGATTTATCACCCACCATTCTGGTTGCGGAGGGACAAGAGCCGATTCTACCCTGTTGGGTAAACTTCTCGCAGGCTATGTTAATAACCCCAATGTAGCTGGGGCAACTGTTTTGAGCTTGGGTTGTCAAAATTTACAAGTAGATGTATTTCTGAACGAACTCCATAAAATCAATAAAGACTTTGAAAAACCCTTGCTGATATTCGACCAACAAAAAGTAGGGAATGGTGAAAATTTAATTCAAAACATAATCAAAGACTCTTTGATCGAAATTCAAAAGGCCAATCAAATTCAAAGAGAAAAAACTCCTCTTTCCAAACTCACTATTGGTTTAGAATGTGGAGGTTCGGATGGCTTTTCGGGTATTTCTGCCAACCCCACTTTAGGGGCTTCAATCGACCAATTGGTGTCCCATGGAGGGAGTGCCCTGCTTTCGGAATTTCCTGAGCTCAGAGGGGTAGAGCAAGAGCTTGTGGACCGATGTGTAGATGTTGATACCGCCAAAAAATTCATCTCCCTTATGAAAGCCTATGAAAATAAAGTCATTGCTTCTGGAACCGATTTTAGCACCAATCCTTCTCCAGGCAACATCAAAGACGGTCTGATTACCGATGCCATGAAATCTGCTGGGGCAGCCAAAAAAGGAGGCAGTTCTGCCATCGTCGATGTTCTCGACTATGGAGAATATATAAAAACCCCTGGTTTAAATTTATTGTGTACCCCCGGTAACGATGTGGAAAGTACCACCGCCATGGCAGGATCAGGGGCCAACCTTATCATTTTTACTACTGGTTTGGGGACTCCTACCGGCAATCCCGTTGCTCCCGTAATAAAAGTTTCTTCCAATACCACAGTCTTTAACAAAATGAAAGACATCATCGACTTTAATACAGGCTCCATCATCGAAGGCACCCAATCATTGGAAGAATTATCCGATGAAATGTTAAATTTTATCATCAAAGTTGCAAGTGGAGAAATAACAACCAAAGCCGTAATAAACAGGCAGTTTGACTTCCTTCCATGGAAGCGCGATATTTCTCTTTAATGCCAAAAAATCATGCACATTGTGATAAATCAAAAAACTTGATTATTTTTATAAAAATCAAAAACTGAATTATGCATAATAAACAATCCAAATCACGCAGAAATTTCATCAAGAAAACAGGAATGATCGGAACTGGAGTATTCATTGTTCCGCGCAATGTTTTGGGTGGAGTGGGGTACACTGCCCCAAGTGATCAATTGGCATTAGCAGCCATTGGGTCTGGAGGAAAAGGAACTTCCGACATCAACAATGCATATCAAAACGGTAAGAATAGAATTATTGCCCTTTGTGATGTTGACCCTGCTAGTGCGACCACCTCATACACCAAACACGCCGATGCGAACAAGTATATCGACTACAGAGAAATGCTGGACAAAGAAAAGGACATCGACGCCCTCACCATTTCTACTCCCGATCACAACCATGCCAAAATTGCTTACGATTGTATGAATAGAGGCATTCACGTTTATGTGCAAAAACCCTTAACCCATACCATTGCCGAGGCAAGGCTGTTGGCTCAAACCGCCGAAAAAAATAAAATCGTTACCCAAATGGGTAATCAAGGAGGATCCAGTATAGGAGTCCCTAAAATCCAAGAGTGGATCGATCAAGGCAAAGTGGGAAAAGTTCACACCATTTACGCCTGGACCAACCGTCCCGTTTGGCCACAAGGAATCAATCATCCAGGCCCAAATGCTGTCAAAAAACCCGACTCTCTCAACTGGGATTTATGGTTGGGAACGGCCAAGTCCAAACCTTATTCTCCCGGCTTACACCCCTTTGACTGGAGAGGTTTTTGGGAATATGGAACGGGTGCATTAGGTGACATAGGATGTCATACCCTTGATGCTCCCTACAAAACCTTAAAATTGGGGTACCCGAGCAGTGTGGAATGCACCGCTACCAATGTGTTCAAGAAAATGTGGACTCCAGAGTACACCCCAGAAGGGTGTCCCATCTCTTCGATGGTAACCTTAGAATACAAAAATTCTCCCCACAACAAAGATGGAATTAAACTCATCTGGATGGACGGAGGACTTACACCTACCATTCCTGAAGAAATTCAAGAAGAATTTATTATGGATTTTGACAATGGGAATTCAAGTGGTATTATGATGTTGGGAAGCAAAGGGGTAATTACCTCAGAAATTTATGCCAATAATCCTACCCTATACATTAAAGGGGAAGACCCAATCGTATATGATACCAGTAACCAACCCAATGTAAATGACGTTCATGCATCTACTTGGACCGAAGCGTGTAAGGCAGGATTCAACAGTACCGAACACAAAAATTTAACCTCTTCCTTTGATTATTCTGGACCTTTTACGGAAACCGTAATCATGGGGAATTTGGCCTTGAGAAGTCGTGACCTCCGAAAAAGTATTGGAACCCGACCGAATGGAAGAGAAATCATGAAGTACTACGGTAGGAAAAAACTCCTTTGGGATGGCGAAAACATGAGAATCAAAAACTTGGAAGAAGCCAATGCCTTTGTCAGTAAAGAATACCGCCAAGGCTGGGAACTACCTATTTAAAAGTTTCTTAGACTAACAATAAAACAGGAATAGTGATATTTTCATTATTCCTGTTTTAATTTTTAAAAATGGAACAAAACAAAAAATTCTTTGAAATTAAAACCCACATCGAGTCCTTCGGATACGGTGTAATCGATTACGATTTTGAACGTCCTTGGGGAGGATTCTTGGTGATTGATGAACGTCAAGCTCAGAAATTTGCCGACCAGTTTTTTGAGGGCATCACCATTGACAGCCTAAAAATAGGCGGAAAACTCAGTCCTAAAATTCTCATCGTCCATCCAGACTCTAGACTGTCGTGGCAGTACCATCACCGAAGAGCCGAAATATGGAGAGTCTATCAAGGAACTGTGGGGATCATCCGATCCAACGATGACAATCAAAAACCTTTGATAACCCTAAATGAAGGGGAACAAATTCGACTGAAACAAGGAGAACGCCACCGGCTTGTTGGGCTTGAAAAACTGGCGCTGGTTGCCGAAATTTGGCAACATACCGATCGTGATAATCCCTCAGATGAAGAAGATATCATTCGGCTACAAGACGACTTTGGACGCTGATCATGCCGCCTATTTTAATCGTTTCACAAGGATGTAAAATAGCATGTAAAATTTTCTTAATTTTAGGATAACGTATCTCGTTTAAATTGAATCATAAAACCATTGTCGAAATGAAAAATACTCCTAAAACAATTCTTTTTCTCTTCATAGCCCTCCCTTCGTGGATTTGGGCACAGGAAAATCGCTTTTTTAAAGCCCCTGAGGGAGTATCGCTTGTCAGTACCGACCTTCACATCCATACCGCCTTTTCCGATGGTTCGGTTTGGCCCAACCTAAGAGTAGAAGAAGCGCTAAAAGAGGGGTTAGACCTGATATCCATCACAGATCATCTGGAATATCAACCTCATCGATCGGACTTACCGAATCCCGATAGAAACCGTTCCTTTGATATCGCCCAAAAAACCGCCAACAATTCCGAATTGACCATCATTAGAGGAGCAGAAATTACACGGTCTATGCCCCCCGGTCACATCAATGCTGTTTTTATTGAAAATGCCAACAAACTATTATTTCCAGACGATCCCATAGCGGGCATCAAAGAAGCCAACCGCCAAAAAGGATTTGTTTTTTGGAATCACCCCAACTGGGAAGCCCACCGAAAAGATGGGATTGCGAGACTCGATCCCCTTCACATCGAACTCATTAAAGAAAAACTCCTACACGGCATAGAGGTCGTCAACCACATCACCTTTTCTGAAGAAGCCATCGATATTGCTTTGGAAAATGATCTTACTATGATCGGAACCTCTGATGTACACAAATTAACTGCTTGGGATTTTGATATCCCTCAAGGGGGGCATCGTCCCATGACTTTTGTTTTATCTAAAAATGAGAGTCTGAATGAAATCAAAAAAGCTCTTTTTGAAGGAAAAACCATAGTGTGGTTTAAAGAATTGTTGATTGGAAAAGAAGAGCACCTCAGAGAGGTGGTCAAAGCCAACCTTACTGCATCCGCTCCCACCTACAACAAAGACGAATTGATCGCAAAAATTGTTTTGGAAAATCACTCCGCCAATACACTCCACCTCAAATATACAGGTCCTTATACCTTTCATCAAGACGGAACCATTTTCAAAATAGATCCCTACAGTAAAAAAACATTAGAGGTCAAAACATTAGAGGTCAAAACATCCCTCGAATTCCCATTTGAATTACTCAATGGCCTCATTGGCCAAAAAAAGCATCTCAATTTTAAGATTTTAAGTCCGTAATTCTTCTGAAAGCTTTTTTTTACTTCTCTTTTTTTTTGATAGGGATCAACGGATTTATGAATCAATATGATCTGATGGCTCAAACCGTTGTTTATGAAACTCCTCTTCCAAAAATTATTGAAGAAACTTCTGGTTTAGAATTTTTGAATCAAGACTTACTCACCCATAACGACTCTGGTGGAAAGCCTGTATTGTACCGTTTCAATCTAAAAAGTGAATTACTGCAACCATACACTATTGAAGGAGCTGAAAACAATGACTGGGAAGACATGGCTCAAGATGAAAATTTTATTTACATCTCCGATAGTGGAAACAATAAAGGAAATAGAAAAAACCTCAACCTCCTCATTGTTGATCCCAAAGACAACTTTGCAACCGTGGGGCAAATATCATTCCACTATCGGGATCAACAAAATTTTGACAAACGAAGTGAACATCCCTTTGATGCCGAAGCACTAATCGCTACTGAGGAATCTCTAATCCTGTTTTCTAAAAACAGAGAAACACTCACTACAGAATTGTATTCCCTTCCCAAAAAAGCAGGAAATTACTCCCTGAAACCCCAAAAGTCTTTCGATGTCCAATCCCTCATTACTGGCGGAGATTATCATCACAAACTCCAACTCGTAGCGCTCGTAGGTTATGTAAAATCTGGAGAACAATTTTTATACACCCTGAGTAATTTTGATTTGGACCATTTGAATTCTGTCGAAATAAAGAAGTTCAAGCTCCCGCTCGACGGAAAACAAATTGAAGCCGTAAAAATCATCGATCACAAGACTTTTTGGATCACCAGCGAGGACGAGGGGAATCGCCATCCCATGTTGTACAAAATACAGATTTAACCCTCCGATTCCATTCTGCTTTAGACCTTTTTAATCCAGCCTTAAAGCTCGAAATTAGTGTATCATTTAAAATAATTACATTTGAAAAACTCAATTTAATGGATTACTCCAGAAAACCAGAAGATTATTTCAGTCACCAACGGCGAGAACTACTCCAATTTTTACCCAAGCAATACAAAACAGTTCTCGATATTGGCTGTGGTGATGGCAGCTTTTTAAAACTTCTTCCGGGTGACCATTCGGAATTTTGGGGAATAGAACTGGTCGAAAAACAAGCAAAAAAAGCCCGAGAGACGTTCAAAAATGTGTTCTCTGGACCGGTGGAAAACAACCTGTCTAAATTGCCTGAAAATCATTTCGACGTGGTCTTTTTCAACGATGTCTTAGAGCATTTAACCGATCCGTATAGCGTGCTCGAACAAATGAAAAAATATTTGAAAAAGGAAGGCGTAGTCATCAGTTCAATTCCCAATATCAGATACCACAGCGCTCTTAAAAGTCTTTTGTGCAATAAAGAATGGAAATACGAGTCGCATGGGATTATGGACAAAACACATCTGCGCTTTTTTACAGGAAAAAGTATCAGAAGAATGTATCAGGAGGCGGGGTACAACATCCTCTCCCATAAAGGAATAAACCTTTCCCGATCGCTAAAGCCTTGGTTGTATAACATCCCTTTGTTGTTTACCGCCATGGATATTCGAATTCCTCAATATGCCACTTTAGCCAAAAAAATTAGCTGAATTTGAATCCAAGCCCATCAAACCTTATCGAGGTATCCATCATCATCTTAAACTACAATCAATCAAAACTTACCCTTGATTGTGTTGAATCCATCTTAAGAGTTGAAAAAGAATTAAACTACGAACTCATTGTCGTTGATAATGGATCAAAAAAAAATGAGCTGGAAGTACTTGAGCAAGGTCCATATAGAAAGCACTATACATTTGTTGCATCACAGAAAAATGGCGGCTTTGGTTATGGTAATAATTTAGGAGCACACCATGCTAAAGGCAACTATTTGGCCTTTATAAATAACGATACCTATTTTGAAAAACCCTGTTTTTCATTTCTAAAGAATTTTATGTCAAACCATCCCGATGTGGGGGTTTGTACTCCACAACAATGGGCTCCCAACCATACCTCTAGACCTTCATTTGATCATCACCATGGCCTGAGACAATTTTTCTTTGGAAATTCTTTCCTGGAAAACATTTTTGGAAAACCCAAAAGAAGCGCAACTTTCGACGGTCATATAGAAGTTGATTTTGTTCAGGGCTGCTTTATGTTTTTTCGAAAAACTGTATTTGAGGAAGTAGGTGGCTTTGATCCAAACCTCTTCTTGTACTACGAAGAAATGGATATTTGTACCCGACTACAAAACAAAGGGCATAAAGCCGTTTATCACCCTGGCAGCGATTTTTACCACATTCATGAAGCTTCTACCAGCGTTTCCATAAAAACTACAGGCGCCAAAAAAGCACAAATTCTATATTCCTACCTATATGTACTTAGAAAAAATCATTCCATAACTAAATTCTCCATCATCAAAGCTGCTCTGTTTTTTTCATATTGTTTAAAAAGCCTATTTCGGTCTAAGGCAAGAATTGTTTTCAAAGCATTGCTCAAATATAAGCCTGCAGCAGCCGGCATGCTTTATGAAAAATGAATTTTGTCCAGACTTCACGCTGCTGATTTTGAATTCAACTCATTCAATCTTTACATTTGAATGAAATAAATCCTACACGATGCGAATATTAGTCATTCAACAAAAAATGATTGGAGATGTACTGGTCAGTACTCTGATCTGTAAAAATTTGAAACGATGGAATCCCGATATACAGATCGATTTTATTGCCAATCGACACACTTTAGATGTAATTCGCAATAACCCCTACATGGATGAAATTATAGTCTTCGAAGACTCCTTCAAAAAGGATAAGTGGGGGCTTTTTCAATTCTTACTTCAGCGCCGAAATAAAAAATACGATTACATCATAGACGCCTATGGAAAACTCGAAAGTCTTTTGATCTGTTTGTTTACACCGGCGACCCAAAAAATCGGAATCAAAAAGATACACACCTCTTTGATATACAATACAGCCGTCAAAATTGGAAATGTGCAGGACGACACACTCCAGTGGTCCATTAAAAATAGGTTGCAATTATTGGAACCCATTATGGGTGATTTTCCAAAAACCAGCGAGTTTGAAATTCATTTAACCCCAGAAGAGATTTTGGCGAGTAGAGAAAAAATGGATCGGGTCTTGGGGAAGGGAAATCAAGCCCTAATGGTTTCTGCCATGGGGAGTAGTAAAAACAAAACCTATCCTTTTGAATATATGGCACAGTTAATGGATCGTGCTTTTGAAACTACCAAACTGCCTTTCATTATCAACTACCGTCCCGATCAAGCCAAACAAATCGACGAATTAATCGATCTACTCCATCCCCATACCCAAAAAGCCGTCATAAAATCCCTTACTCCAAATTCTCTTAGAGATTATATGGCAACAGTTTACCACTGTTGTGCTGCAGTGGGAAATGAGGGCGGAGCCCTCAACATCGCAAAAGGACTCCACAAACCCACTTTTGCAATTTTTTCTCCTTTAATTGACCCTTCCGGATGGCATACCGAAGTTCCCAACAAATGTATGGCTGTAGATCTCAAATCCTTTTTTCCCGAAGCAGTTGATTACCCAAACCATCGGAAGCTTGCAAAAAAACCTGAAAAAGTGATCGAATTGTACAAAATGCTCCACCCAAAATTCTTCGAAAAACAATGGATTGATTTTTTAAAGAATTGTACCAAATAATCTAACAATATATATAGTAAATAACTTTATGGCTTTTTCATGTTTTTTTAACAAAAAAACCGTCTTTTTTGAAAAAATAAAAGGACTCATTGTTTATTAAAAAAATTTTGGAATTACTTTCGAGGCCTTTGATTCATTCTTTTGAATTGATTTATGGTTAATTCCAAGGGCATCGATTCAGATGCCTTTTTTTGTCCATAATTTTAACGTGCATTTAACCTCTCTTTACCAATTCTTTAACAAAACAAAGGGTAAGTTTACATGAGACTTTAATAAGCTTCATTTTTGTTTGTTTAATTGGTTCAACCCGCTAAAGTTACGGTAAAGCTTGGCGGGTTTTTTTATGAAATGAAGTTGTAGATTACTGAGAAACCTCGTATTCAAACTCCCAGTTGGGATCATCCAATCTATTGATGATATACGCTATGGTAATTTCCCTACCCTGGGCAATGGGTTCGAGTGCCTGAATACGAATGTGTTTTAACTTGCCCATTTCTTCGTCTTGATCGGCAATCAAAGCTTTACAATTGGGAATCTCGTGGTGATTGATAAACCCCCCCAAAGGCAATCGAATATAACCATCGGGAAAACGTTCATCGAAAATATGAGAAATTCCCAAGTCAAACCCTTTGGGCAAATCACGAGTAGCAAAAACGCCCAACCCTTCAATCTTACTTTCTTTGATGGTCAAAAACTCGGGTAACGGACGCCAACTTGTTTTTTTTATCATTACACTACATTTAGAATTATAAGATCCTTTAGCATTCTTTTTGATTACTTTTTACGGCTTTAAATCTTTTACAAAAATACCTAAAAACCGATTGTTACAAAACAAAGGTAAATCCGCTTCAAAACTGCTTAAGCATAGCTCTTAAAACTGGCTCATAGGCATCGGCATAGCGAACCATTCCAAGATCGTTGGGGTGAGAACCGTCTGTGGCTCCCTCTCCATCATCCCCCAACAAATGATCTCCATCCAAATAATAGAGGTTGGCTACGCCTGCATCGGTCAATTCAGCATAGGCTTTTCTAAGTGCTGTTCTGCTTTTATGATGATGTGCTTTTCTTGAGGGGAAAAATGGGGTATTGGTAAAACTCCTGTCTTCCACCAAAAGGATAGGGGTGTCATGATGCGCTTCCCTGAGTTTTTTAACCAATGGAATTGTTCGTTCTGAAACAGTGGTTTCATTCATATTGGGGAGGCAATCAATCACAAAGGCACAAGGATCTAACTCCGCCAACAAAGCAGCCACTTCAGCTTCCATCCGCCCATTTCCTGAAAAACCAAGATTGAGGGTGGGACGTCTTAGCCTTCTGCCCAAAATGGCAGGAAATGCCATTCCCGGACGTGAGGCAGAAGCTCCATGCATGATGGATGTTCCGTAAAAAAGGATGGGTTTTTCCTCACGAGGAGCCAATGGTCTAAAAGATGCTCCTTGAGTCACACCCACTTCCAAATCGTCAACTCCATTGTACAATGGCAAATAAAGGGTGTAGCGACGGGAACCAGGGGCTAAATCTTTGGCAATGGAGGTATCCATGAGTTGTTTGTCAGGTCTTACAACCGACACCCAACGATCAATTCCTGCATTGTCTTCGGCATACAAATCTAACCCACTCACTCCTGTTGCAGGCATGTGCAACATCGAAAGCCTTTCCAGATGTAATGTATAACGAACATATATATTGGGTGAATCTGTAACAAATCGCATACTCATTCCCGCCGAATGGCGCGAAAGATTCCAGACTTTTTCAGGAACCCTTCCCTCTGCTTTGGCGGGCAAACGGTCAAAATATCTTTTTGTAGCGGTCCATCCTTTTCCCTCTACTCCAATATTTTTTAAATCATACCAATCTATTTCTTCTTCTGTCAACAAAGGTTTTTGTGCAAATAAAGCTGGGGAAAAACCTAAAGTGATAACTCCCCCAACCAATTGAGAGGTAAATCTTCGGCGACTGTAGTGATCCGTTTTCATTCGTTCAACTTTTTGTTTTATAAATCAGTAGTGAATATACGATGAATTCTTTTATTTAATTTCTACTTGTTTTTGGGACGGGGCTTCAGAAGACTTCATCCTGAATAAGGCTACAAAAATACTTCCGTACAGAGAATGAACTAAGCTAGAAATAGCGGCAGGAATGGCAACCGCAGGGTTCACAAAGTTCTCTTTAGCCAAAACAACGCCCAAGCCAGAATTTTGCATCCCCACCTCTACCGAAATAGTTCGGCTCACCGCTTCGTCTTTTAGTAAAAGTTGGCTTAAAAAATACCCTAAAACAAATCCAATCAAATGCAGGATCATAATAGAAAAAATCAAAGATGGTCCAGAGTCGAGAATGATTTCTTTCCCTTGTCCGATGATGCTGGCGACAATAAGAGTGATGAGTAATACCGCTATGGAAGGTGCATAAAATTGAATCTTTTGGGTATAACGTGGCAGTCGAGCATTAAGAAAAATGCCCAACACAACCGGTACCAATACTACCTTCAACGTACTGTAAAATAAGCCCATCGCATCCACATCAATTTCATTTCCAGATAAACTGCTGGTCAATAAAGGAGTCAGCACTATGGCAGCCATGGTCGAAAGCGCAGTCATGGTTACAGAAAGGGCCAAATTGGAACGGGATAAAAAGACGATTACATTGGAAGCCGTTCCTCCAGGACAACTCGATACCAATATCAACCCCAGTGCGAAAAAAGGAGGTAATTCAAAAAGCTTTCCCAAAAGCCAACCAAAAAAAGGCATAACCGTAAACTGTAAAAACAAACCCGTCAGAACCCATTTGGGAGTTTGAGTCACCCGACGAAAATCTTCCCATCGTAAGGTCAAACCCATACCCAGCATAATGCCTCCCAACCCAAGGGTAATCCAATTTCCTGAAAACCACGTAAAAACAGGGGGATGGTATAGCGCCAGACAAGAAGCCGATAGAACAATCCAGGGAAAAACTCCGGGTATATGATTAAAAATACGCAAAGCCTATGGGGTTCTAAAAGTCCATATTTCGTGCAAAGGATCTCCTTTACTACTGAACCCCTTGTGATGCCAGTCAAGCCCTTTTTTGGCATACTCAAACTCAAGCGAAATGCCTACTTTATTAGGGTCTCTGGAGAAATAATCGAGGGTTTCGATATAAATGCCCTTCTCTGAGGTGTATGTTCCTCCTCCAGAACCGTGAAAGGAAAAAGTAGCCGTATCGAATGCAATCCATTGGAAATAACCGTCAACCAAGATTTTCATGGTTTTACGGGATCTGGTTGTATCTCTTCTTTGTTCATCATTTCCAATCACCCGACCGGCCATCAGCCATTTCCCCTGAAGCGGCTTCATTTTATCAGAAATTTTTTTCCATGCGTTTTGATTGCCGATCACAATATGCTTTATACTGTCTTGGGAAAAATTTGAATTGAACTCCAAACCTACCTCAAAATCAGTCCCCTTTTTTTGATAGAAGCCCCCGATCGTTTTTATAAATTGAGGGGGTTGGGTCGTAAACTGTGTTTCTACAAAATAGCTCTCGTCCAACAATATTCGGTGATGTACATTTTGACCCTTTTCGTTTGATGTGTAAGAAAAAACTTGCGCCAATGTGATGTGGTTAGAAAACAATAAGACAATCAAAAGGGATGGCGAGTACGTTTTTCTAATCATTTATTAAAATTTAAATCAAAGGATGTAAAAGAAATTTCATCCCTCAATTTAGTGAAATGATATCCTTTTTTTAAAACTTTTTGTTAATGATTTCATCCACGCTCTTTTTTTGAAGACGGTTTGAACATTTTTTATTAAATTAGAAAAAAATTAAACCTCAATTAAAATATGAAAGCACTTAACCTCAGCATCTTACTGTTGCTATTGACTGTCTTTCAATCGCTTTACAGCCAACAAGTAGAATTTGAAGAATACGATCTCGAAAACGGTCTTCACGTAATCCTGCACCAAGACAATTCTGTACCCATAGTGACCACCTCGGTTTTGTATCACGTTGGTTCCAAAGATGAAAATCCTGAAAGAACAGGTTTTGCCCATTTCTTTGAACACCTACTGTTTGAAGGCACAAAAAACATTTCCAAAGGGAAATGGTTCAGCATTGTCACCGGTAACGGGGGTTCGAATAATGCTTACACCAATAATGATTTTACTTATTACTATGAGAATTTTCCTTCCAACAACCTCAAATTAGGCTTGTGGATGGAATCAGAACGCATGCTTCATCCCATTATAGATCAAACGGGAGTCGACACTCAGAATGAGGTTGTGAAAGAAGAAAAACGAATGCGCTATGACAATAGTCCATACGGGAAATGGAATGAAAATGTCAAATCTCACCTGTACAAAGTACATCCCTACCGTCAAACTACCATTGGGAAAATGGAACATCTGGATGCAGCTACATTGGAAGAGTTTATGGCCTTCAATCAAAAATACTACATCCCCAACAATGCCACTTTAACCGTTGCGGGAGACCTCGATATCCCCCAAACCAAAAAATGGATTGAGGAATATTTTGGGTCTATTCCCAGAGGACCAGAAATAGTAAGGGTATTTCCCAAGGAGTCCCCCATTCAGGAAACCATTAAAGCAGAAGCTTTTGATCCTAACATTCAGATCCCTGCCATATTTCTCGCCTATAGAACTCCCAAACGAAATTCCAGAGATGCCAGAGTATTGGATGTTATTTCAACCTATCTCAGCCAAGGAAATAGTTCGAAACTATATAAAAAACTGGTTGACGATCAAAAAATGTCCCTCCAAGTTGCTGCTTTCAACATGAATAATGAAGACTACAGTACCTACGTCATTTTAAGTTTACCACTGGGTGAGACTCAACTGGAAACCTTGATTACTGAAATTGATGAGGAAGTAGAAAAAATTCAAAAAGAATTGATCTCTGAGAAGGACTATCAAAAATTACAAAATCAGTTTGAATCCGATTTTGTCAGTTCCAATTCCACCATAGAAGGAATCGCCAATTCATTAGCCGAATACTATACTTTTTATGGAGGAGATACCAACTTGATCAATAAGGAATTGGAACTTTATAAATCTATTACCCGAGAAGACATCAGGAATGTCGCTCAGAAATACCTCAATCCAAGCCAGCGATTAGAATTATCTTATCTACCCGAAGCCCAAAAAGAAGAAAAATGATTAGAGCCCTAATAGTATTAATTTGCGTTGGCTTTTTGAGCAACGTTCATGCACAAGTTGACCGATCCGTCCAGCCACAAGCTGGTCCTGCTCCAGAAATTAATTTTGGAACGCCCAAAGAACATACGTTCAAAAATGGACTTACACTACTGGTTGTAGAGAACCATAAACTGCCTCAAGTTTCTGTTTCCCTTCTTATCGATAACCCCTTGTATGTGGAAGGGGATAAGGCTGGCGCATCAGGCTTATTGGGAAGGATGATGGGCAAAGGGTCCAAAAACATCCCCAAAGATGATTTTGAAGAAGAAATCGACTTTATGGGTGCGCGGTTGAATATAAATTCTGAAGGAGCCTTTGCCAGTTCCCTAAAACGCTATTTCCCCAGAGTTTTTGAAATGATGGCCGATGCCGTATTGCATCCCTCTTTCCTCGAAGAAGAATTCGAAAAAGAAGTAAACAAAACCTTAGAAGGGATCAAATCCAATGAAAAAGACGTCAAAACAGCTGCACGAAGAGTAGAGAACATACTGTCCTACGGAAAAAATCACCCCCTTGGCGAATATGTATCAGAAGAAAGTGTAAAAAAAGTAACCTTAGAGGATCTGAAAAAACTTTATGAAAAAAACTTTCACGCCCTAAAGGCATACGTTATCATCGTGGGGGATATCGATTTTGATTCCGCCAAGAATTTAACCAAACAGTACTTGGGAAATTGGGACAAAGGGGAGCTTGTTATCTCAGAGTTTACTGAGCCAGAAAATGCATCCCAAACCCAAATTGCATTGGTTGAAATGCCCAATGCCGTTCAGTCCGAAATCTCGGTTTTAAGCACCTCAAGTATAGACAGGAACAACCCCGATTATTATGCAGTCATCATAGCCAACCAGATTTTGGGTGGGGGTGCAGAGGCCAGACTATTTCTGAACTTAAGAGAGGATAAAGGATATACCTATGGTTCCTATTCTCGGTACACCGTCAATCACAAAACCAAATCCCGTATGCGGGCTTTTGCAGCCGTTCGAAATGCAGTGACCGATAGTGCTGTAGTTCAATTGCTTTATGAAATTGACCGCATCAATAAAGAAATGGTCACTGAGGATGAATTGAAATTGGTCAAAGAAAAATATGCAGGTTCGCTCATTCGATCACTGGAAAACCCTCAAAATATCGCCAATTTTGCATACGAAATCAAAACTCAAAAATTGCCAGACAATTTTTACAATATGCTTTTGAAAAATATTCAAAAAGTCAGTCGGGAGGACATCATCAGGGTCTCCAAAAAATACTTTAATCCCGATCATATGCAAGTAGTAGTCACAGGAAAAGGAAGCGATATTCTAACTTCTCTTGAAAATATAGAATTCAATGGCCAACCCATCCCCTTGAGCTATTACGACAAATACGGCAAGGCTACCGAACGACCAGAATTTTCAACCCCCTTGCCCGAGGGACTGAGTGCCCAAAAAGTTCTCGATGGCTATATCGAAGCCATTGGTGGCAGGGATCCATTATCCAATGTAAAAACAAAGCATATGTTATTGGAAGCCACTATGCAAGGCATGACCATACAATTGTCTAACCGGCAAACCTCCAAAAAACAAATGAGCGTCGAAGTGAGTATGATGGGTAATGTTATGCAAAAAACCGTAATCAACCCCACCCAAGCCTACAACGAAATACAAGGGCAAAAAATAGAAATGAAAGGAGTTGATTTGGAAAATGCGCAAAAAGAAGCAAGCTTATTTCCTGAATTGGTAGCCGACTTAGATCAAATTTCGCTTAAAGGAATCGTTTCTGTAGATGGAAAAGATGCCTACGAAATCAAATGGTCTGACAAAAAAACCTTTTATTATGCCGTCGACGGTTTTCTCAAAATCCAAATGGTAGAAACCATGGAAATCCAAGGACAAATTCAAACTTCAACGACTTCGTTTAATGATTATAAAGCCGTTGAAGGCATCCTTTTCCCCCACAAAATTACTATGGATATGGGACCCCAGAAAATGGATTTTGAGGTAAAGTCTATCACTCTAAACGAACCCATGTCTGACGAATTATTCGAATAAAAAAAGACAGACATCCCTCTTTTTAAGAACGCTTAATTTAATTCTATCTTTGACCTATGAAAAAAAGACCATTATTGTCGCTGTTGATCGGACTCTGGGTTTTGAGTGCTACGGCCTGTAAAAACAATACTACTCCAAAAACCATTGAAGTAAAAACGCAAACTGCCCAAACCGTTAAGGCCTCTTTTGATAAAGCACAAAAAATCGCCATGAATATCGAAGGAATGGTTTGTGCCATGGGCTGTGCAGCTGTAATTGAAAAAAACCTTAACCAAACCGCTGGAATTAAAGAGGCCAAGGTGGATTTTGAAACCAAAAAAGCAACATTGATCTACGATGCTGAAATACTAACCCCCAATGAGATCACACAAGTCGTCCTTAAAACAGGAGAGTCTTATTCGGTAAAAGATTTCAAATTATTGGACTAGTACTTCCAATGTAAACTTTCCATAAAATGCATTACGTCTCGCTCTACATATTTAGCGGCAGGCATAATGGAATCGTAGTTGGGCCTTGAGTAAAAATAAAGCGATCCCATGAGGAAGTGATCGGTAGAGTCGGTCAGAAAAAACTGTAACTGAGAAGCCGCATTTCCAACTACTGTAAACAAAGTACCGTATACCTTTTGCTCTGGAGCTATAAATACCTTTTCGGGAATTTCCTGAGCTTTGACCCTATGTTTTCCAGGAAGCTGATAGGCGTCGTTTAATAAAGAATCTATATTATTTTCCACTTCTACATAGGACAGATAAAGGGTCGCTTTCATTTTAGGATAGTACAAATAGGGTGCATTTGAATTCTTCCCTTTCAGTTCAACCCAGTCGTTGTATTCAAATTCAAAGGGATAAGAATCGGGGGCCGATCTATATTGGGGTTCTGGAAATTGAAGACGCAACAAGGCTTTAGGCTTAGGCTGTTGAACCCTATCACAACTCACCATAAATAAACCCAAAAACAGAAAAAATATCAATGCCCAATTTATTATTCTCATGAAGTAGAGGGTAAAATGACCTTGATCCTTTTGATTCTTTTACGATCAACAGATTCTATAACAAACTGATAGCCTTCAAATTGAATGACCTGCCCAATTTTGGGAAAGGCTTGGGACACTTCTAGAACAAATCCTGCAATGGATTCGGATTCTCCCTTATATTTTTCAAAGGTCTCTTCCTCTTCCAATTCAATGACTTTGTAGAAATCTTTGAGGTTGATCTTTGCGTCAAAAACAAAAGTATGATCATCCAATTTGGAGTAATTCAAATCGTCGTCGTCAAATTCATCGCTGATGTCTCCAACAATCTCCTCAATGACATCCTCAAATGTGATCACTCCCGAGGTCCCTCCATATTCATCAACGACTACTGCCAAATGAATTTTTTTCTGTTGAAATTCTTTCAAAAGATCATCCAATTTTTTGTTTTCCGGAACGTAAAAAGGAGGTTTTAAAAGCCTTTTCCATTCAAAACTGGACTGCTCAATGTGCGGTAATAAATCTTTGATGTATAGGATGCCCACAATATTATCCATACTATCCGAAAATACAGGTACCCTTGAAAATCCTTTTTCAAGAATGAGAGGAACTATGGTTTCCATATCCATTTCTTCAGACAATGCAAACACATCAATTCGAGGGCACATCACCTGCTTGGTATCGGTATTTCCGAAGTTAACGATGCCCTGTAAAATCTTGTGTTCTTCTTTGGTTGTTTCTTCTTCGCCCGTCAATTCCAAAGCCTGAGACAACTTGTCAATAGAAAATTCATTGTTTTTTTGAGCCAATCTCGATTCCATAAAACGGGTAATTTTACTCATAGGAACGGTTAGAAAGAACAAAAAGTAACGATCTAAAGTGTAGATGGGAAAGGCCATGGTTTTCGAAAAATTCAAAGCATTCCTATTGGCGTAAACCTTAGGCAAGATTTCTCCAAAAAAGAGAATTAAAAAAGTGATGGCTCCAATCTCAATCAACAAAACGATCAATGGGTTTTGGATCTGACTAAAAAGAACCTCACCCATAGAGGCAAAAAGCAATACTATGGCAATATTGATAAAATTATTAGTGATCAGTATTGTCGCCAACAGACGTTTAGGATTTTGAAGCATCTCTTGGATGATCTCCATTTGTCGAGATTTATTTTCCTCCTCTGAATCCCGTTGGGCTTTGGTCAAAGAAAAAAAAGCTACCTCAGCACCAGAGATCAGCCCTGAGATGATCAAAAGCAAAACCAGTGCGATCAACTGAATCAACAACGACCCTTGTCCATTCAAGACAACGAGTAAAAAACTTAAAGGGTCGGGATCCAATTAATTAATGCTTTAATTAAAAAGGAAGATCATTCTCTGGAGGGGCTTCCGCAGCAGGAGGGGACGATACTGAAGGATTCGATCCGTCTCCCTCATTCTTTTTGGTGCTTAAAAAAGTAAACTCGTCCACATTGACTTCTGTAGTGTATCGGTCTTTCTGATCTTGATCTTGCCACTTTCTGGTTTTGATCTTTCCTTCGATGTAAATTTTATCCCCCTTACTGAGGTACTTCTCACATATCTCTGCAGCTTTATTCCTCACTACCACATTGTGCCAATCGGTATGAGTCACTTTTTCGCCAGAGGTTTTGTTGGTATAAACTTCATTGGTTGCAAGAGGGAATCTCCCAATACAACCTCCACCGTCGAAATAATGCATCTTAACATCATCTCCGAGGTGGCCAATTAACATAACTTTGTTTAGCGTACCATTCATGATAAAAGATTTTTGGATTAGTATATCAAATGTAGTGAATCGCCATCAGCTGATAAAAAAATTATCTCTAAAATTTTGGAGGACTCTTGGCATGGGATAATTTTTCATTTTACGGCACTGAATATCTAAATTAGCATTCTCTTTCAGCTTGACAATCCAAAAATTAATTTCTAAAAGCTGGTGACTAAGTTTGTGAATAACGGGCAATTCATTCCATTTCTCCATCACATAATCGGCTTCAATATGATACTTATTCAGCAGTGATTCAAGTTCTTGGGAAGTAAAATTCTTTTGTTTTTCAAAAGTTTCTATAAGCGGAAATTGATATAGATTTTGCCAAATCCCTTTACCTTTCCTTTTTTCCAAAAGTGTATTTTTTGAATCATCGGTCAACACAAAATAGTGAAGGTAGCGTTTTTGGACCTTTATCTTTTTGGTTTTGATGGGCAGTGAACTTACTTTTCCTTGTTGGAAAGCCAAGCATTTGTTTTGAAAAATACAGTCCGAACAATTGGGACTTTTGGGAACACATTGGAGTGCGCCAAACTCCATCAAGGCCTGATTAAAATCGCCTGGTGGTGCTCCTTTCATTAATTGTTGTGCCTTTTCTTTGTAAATTTTGTGAGCTCCAGAGGCATCTATGGGCTGATCCATACCGAAAATTCTGGATAATACCCTGTACACATTGCCATCTACAACCGCATGATCTTGATTGAAACAAATAGAAGTAATGGCACTGGCAGTATAATCGCCTATTCCCATTAGGCGCTTTATTTGATTAAAATCGTTTGGAAACTTTCCATCGTAGGAGTCTGCAATTTCTTTGGCAGTAGCATGAAGATTTCTGGCTCTAGAATAATACCCCAGCCCTTGCCAAAGATGCATTACTTGATCTTCGCTGGCCTTGGCCAGTTCAGAAACGGTAGGAAAAGCTGAAATAAACCTTTCGTAATAGGGAAGACCTTGAGCCGCTCGGGTTTGTTGTAAGATGATTTCTGACAGCCAAACATTATAGGGTTCTTTGTTCTCTCGCCAAGGAAAGGATCTGCGGTTTTCATTATACCAGTTTATTAATTTGTTATGGAAACTCATCTGAGCTTTAAAAAATGAATTGTGCGAAAAACGCTTAAACAAAGATAAAAAGGTAAGTCTGAATGTATTATCATTTTAATTTTTATATTTGCAAGCCTTTAAATTTCTAATACTAACGTGCTAATACAAATTATTTAAATATGACAAAAGCTGATATTGTTAACAATATATCTGATCAGCTAGGTATTGATAAAACTGATGTTCAAGCCACAGTTGAAAAATTCATGAGTGAGATTAAGAACTCATTAGAGAATGGAGAAAACGTTTACTTAAGAGGATTCGGAAGTTTTATCATAAAAACAAGAGCGGAAAAAACGGGAAGAAATATTTCTAAGAATACTGCCGTTAAAATTCCTGCTCATAATATCCCAGCCTTCAAACCCGCTAAAATTTTTGTAAACGGAGTTAAATCGAAGGTAGAAGTTGCTTAAAAAATTATTTATAAATCCAAACTTAAAGTTGAACTATGCCAAGTGGTAAAAAAAGAAAACGGCATAAGGTCGCCACGCACAAAAGAAAAAAGCGTAGAAGAGCCAACCGTCACAAGAAAAAATAGTGTTTGGAAATACACTTAAAAACATTCTCCAAAGTTCATTGATATTTGATACTGCTCCGTCAGTATCTTCAGGAAAATCCTGAATATTTATTGTTTAACATCGACATGCGTAAAAGCTGTCGTATCTAAAATTCATCAGAGTGAATAAAGAACTGATTATACGATCGAATTCCTCTGCTGTTGATTTTGCACTGCTCAAGGATGGAAAATTAATTGAGCTCAATAAAGAAGTAGACAACAACAAGTTTTCTGTAGGTGACATTTATGTTGCCAAAATCAGAAAACCTGTATCGGGTCTGAATGCCGCTTTTGTTGGCGTAGGTCATGAAAAAGATGGTTTTTTACATTATCATGATTTAGGGCCAAACCTTCCTACTTTATTAAAATTTTTTAAACAGGTAAGCTCAGGTAAAACCAAAGATTATTCATTAAAGAATTTTCGGTTCGAAAATGAAATCCCCAAAGACGGATCGATACAAGATTATCTAAAAGCCCAACAACAGATACTTGTCCAGATTGTTAAAGAACCCATTTCTACTAAGGGACCCAGAGTGAGCTCTGAGTTGTCTTTAGCGGGAAGATTCATGGTACTCATTCCCTTTTCTGACCGTATTTCTATTTCACAGAAAATCGAAAGTAATGCGGAAAAAAATCGGTTAAAAAAACTGGTAAAAAGTATAAGACCCAAAGGTTTTGGCGTTATCATAAGAACAGTAGCCAAAGATCAAAAAGTCAAAGAGCTGGACGCCGATTTACAACAATTACTCGGTCGTTGGAAAAACTTGTGTGAGAAATTTGTCAAGGTAGATCAATATCCTACCAACATTCTCAGTGAGATCAATCGATCTTCTTCCATTTTAAGAGATATTTTCGATAACGATTTTACTGGCATTCATGTGGATGATCCCGAAATGCTAGTCGAGATTAAAGATTACTTAGAAACCATCGCCCCAGACAAAGTATCTATCGTCAAGTATTTCAATAATAAAACCGCACCCATTTTCGATCATTTTGGAGTCGAAAGACAAATCAAAACCGCATTTGGCACAACCGTTTCCATGCAAAAAGGAGCGTATTTGGTCATCGAACACACCGAAGCCCTACATGTGATAGATGTCAACAGCGGAAATCGATCCAACAAGGCCAAGTCTCAAGAACAAACTGCCTTAGAGGTCAACTTGATTGCCGCCAGCGAAATTGCCCGTCAATTGAGGTTAAGAGACATGGGAGGTATTATTGTAGTGGATTTCATCGATCTCAATTCCAACGAAAATCGAAAAAAATTATTTGAACATCTCCGTAAAGAGATGGAAAGTGACAGAACCAAACACAAAATTCTGCCACCTTCTCGATTTGGACTAATCCAAATCACACGTCAACGGGTTCGCCCCGAGATGAATATTAAAACCCGTGAACCCAATCCCAACAAAAATGGCGAGGTTGAGGCACCCATTGTTTTAATAGACAAAATCAACGCAGAGCTTGACAAAATTGTCGAGCAAAGGCAAAACAAAAAGAAAAAGTTGCATTTGCACCTTCATCCTTTTATTGCTGCCTATTTAACCAGCGGTTTCCCCTCCATCCGGATGAGCTGGTATTTTAAACACAAAAAGTGGGTGCAAATTGTACCCCGTGATGCTTACCTGTATTTGGAGTTTCGTTTTTTGGATAAAAACAGAAAATTACTCCGTACTAAATAATTAAAAAACCGCCTTGGTTTCAGGGCGGTTTTTTTCTTGTACTGCACCTCCTTTGGTGAAGTGCCCTCCTTATGGAATCGGGCTACTGAATAAGCGTATAGATTTTTATCAAGAAAGCGCATCGCTTAATCCTTTAAAACTTATTAATTTTGGTCATGCCAGAAGAAGTACTTCATTTGAAGGAAATCCAAAAAAAAATGGAACACTACTGCGCCTATCAAGAGCGCTGTCATCAAGAAGTCGTGCAAAAACTAAAAGGGCTTGGCGTTTATGGTCTTTCCGTTGACCGTATTGTTTCTCATTTAATCGAACAGAATTATCTTAACGAAACGCGTTTTGCAGAGCAATTTGTTCGTGGAAAATTTAACCTCAAAAAATGGGGGAAAAATCGATTGTTCAGAGAGCTCAAACAACGCAATATTTCTGAATGGAATATCAAAAATGCCATGAAACCCATTTCGGAAAACGACTATAGGGAATGCGCTCAGGCGCTTGCCGAAAAGTTTTGGACGGCCCACAAAAGTAAATCCTTATCCCTTCAAAAGAAAAAAGTGTGGGATGCAATGCAATATCGGGGATGGGAGACAGAACTGATCATGGAAAATATACTGCGGCTTGAACATCAAAAAGAATAACGCAAGCCCAAAAGTCCATTTCCTTTGGGCATCGGAACCAAATTGGATTCCCAGTATTCTGTATTAAAAATGTTATTTAAATACAGACTCATTTCAAAAGATTTGAACATCCAACGGGCAGATACATCAGCCACACTATAGGCATCCCCCGAGGTTCTTTCAACGTATTTATAGACAAAATGGGCGCTTACTTTTTGTGAAATGGGCAAACTGTAACTCCCCACAAAATGATGCTTTAAATCGTTGTTAATGGAATAGCGCGTGAAATTGTAACCGCTGTCTTGAAGATTGTTTTCCAAATAGGAATAGTTGATTTTAAATTGATGGTTAAGAGAATTGATTGGAATGAGATGGATGAGCTCCAAATCGATCCCATGGGTATTCACTTGTTGTATGTTTTCTGCTTTGAATGGAGTCGCTTTGTCATCGCTATTTTTAACAAAGTCAATAAGATTTTCGGCCTTCCTGCTAAAAAAGGCTAAAGAAGCCGTGACTGTAGCATTAGAATAACGTATCCCTATTTCATTGGAAATGGCCTCCTCAGGAATCAGGCCCGAATTGCCCAGGGTGGTACTGTCGGAATAGTATAAATCTGTAAAGGTGGGAATACGAAAGGTCCTACCCGTATTGGCATAGATTCTCACCCCTGGCTTGAGTTGCCACCCGAGATCAATCCCAGGAAAGCTGTGCGATCCAAAGTCGGAAAAATAGTTGGCTACTATCCCTGGAGTGAGATCAACGCTATTGTTGAACAGATAAAAACGGTGTTCAAAAAAGAAGTTCATCATGGTCCTACTGCGGTTGCCGAGATTGTTGCTCCGAATGCCTACGCGAGAAAAGTCCACCCCAAAGCCTGTCAACCCCAAACGTGAAGCTGCAGAGACATCCAAAGCGGCACCCACTTTATTGGTTACGTGCAAATTACGGTATATGTCTGGTCTGTTTCGTATGTATTCATACATGTCCTGACCTCTTCGCCAATAGACTTTGGGTTTATAAATCCAAGTCCCCACAGTACGTCTTTGTGACAATGAAAACAAGCTGGCTTGAGTTGCTTCATATTGATCTACTGCCGAAGGGGTGGCATAAAAACCATTGGCTCCAAATTTTCGTGACGAATGACTGGCGATCAGATCGACAGGCGTTTTATGACGATTGAAGCTTGATTTTATAAAATAGTGGGTATGGTCGTAATCCGTATTATAACGGTAGCCATCTGAAGTGTATTTGGACACCAACCCAAGGACAGCAGTTTTTTCGGAGGTATTTCCTACAAAAATAGAGCCATTGGTCTGATCGTAATTGCCCTTTTGCAGGTCTAAAGTCAAAGTTTTAGGGGTTTCTTTTTTGGTTACTATATTAATAGCACCGGTAAAAGCATTTTGACCATAAGCTCTGGCTGCGGGACCTTTGATGATTTCGATGCGTTCCACCATTTGTGGAGGGGGTAGGAAATTGAGCGTATGATGTCCGGTTTGACCGTCGTCTAATTTAATCCCATCGATGAGCAACAGGGTTTGGTCGAAAGTACCTCCTCGAATGTTGAGATCCGCCTGGGCAGCTCCTGCTCCTCTTCTTTTGATATCCACTCCCCCTACTTGCTGGAGTAGATCGACCAAATGAGTAACTCCACTTTGTCGAATCTGTTGTGCCGTAACTATTTGAACGGTTTTAGAGTTCTGTGTATAAAGGGTTTCAATCCGGTCGGATGAAAGGATCACTTCATTCAACTTTTGAGTAGAGAGTGTATCGATTTGAGCATTGAGATGACCGATCAAAAAAACAAAAGATAACCGCCTTAACCATTGATTTTTTTTCATACCAATACGAATGGATCTGAAAATTTAATCTGCAAGCAGAATCAATTTGTTGTTTCTCATTTCGACGGTTCCAGAACTGATTTCAAAAAGGGTCGTGTTGGCGTCTTGTTTTTTGAACTTATTCTCCACGGTTTTGTCTAAGTCCATTTTTCCTGAAATGGTGACCGTTCCCTCTTTGAGTGTAGAAACAATAGGGGCATGATTGTTGAGCATCTGGAACGATCCTGTAGTTCCTGGGACGGTTACGGAATCGACTTCACCACTAAACAAGGTGGCTTCGGGGGAAACAATTTCTAAATGCATTATGCTTCTGCTAACATTTTTTCACCGGCTTCGATAGCATCTTCGATGGTTCCTTTGAGATTGAAAGCTGCCTCAGGAAGATGATCTAGCTCTCCATCCATGATCATATTGAATCCTTTGATGGTGTCTTTGATATCGACCAAAACACCTGGAATCCCTGTAAATTGTTCTGCTACGTGAAAGGGTTGAGAAAGGAAACGCTGCACTCTTCGAGCTCTGAATACGGCCAGTTTATCTTCTTCAGAAAGTTCCTCCATTCCCAAAATGGCAATGATATCTTGTAATTCTTTGTATCGTTGAAGTAATTCCTTAACTCTTTGGGCACAGTTGTAATGTTCGTCGCCGAGAATATCGGCAGTCAAAATTCTTGAGGTAGAATCCAAGGGGTCAACAGCAGGATAGATTCCTAATTCTGCAATTTTTCGGGACAATACGGTAGTAGCATCTAAGTGGGCAAAGGTAGTGGCCGGTGCAGGATCGGTCAAGTCATCTGCAGGCACGTAAACGGCTTGTACTGAGGTAATCGATCCTTTTTTGGTAGAGGTAATTCTTTCTTGCATGGCTCCCATTTCTGTGGCCAATGTGGGTTGATATCCTACAGCCGAGGGCATACGTCCCAAAAGGGCCGACACCTCTGAACCGGCTTGTGTGAATCGGAAGATGTTGTCAACAAAAAAGAGCACGTCTTTTCCTTGCCCATCGCCGGCACCATCTCTAAAATATTCGGCTATGGTCAGACCAGAAAGCGCTACACGAGCTCTCGCTCCGGGAGGTTCGTTCATCTGTCCAAATACAAAAGTGGCTTTGGACTCAAGCATGGCTTTTTTGTCCACTTTGGCCAAGTCCCATCCTCCTTCTTCCATGGAGTGCAGAAAGTCGTCTCCGTATTTTATAATGCCTGATTCTAACATTTCTCGAAGAAGATCATTTCCTTCTCTGGTTCTTTCTCCAACTCCAGCAAATACCGAAAGTCCACCATGACCTTTGGCAATGTTGTTGATCAGTTCCTGAATCAATACTGTTTTTCCTACTCCGGCTCCACCAAACAATCCAATTTTTCCTCCTTTGGCATAGGGCTCAATCAAGTCGATGACTTTGATCCCGGTAAACAATACTTCTGTAGAGGTAGACAGGTCCTCGAACGCAGGTGCTTGTCGGTGAATGGGCAGTCCCTTATCTTTTTCTTTTGGTAAGTTTCCGAGTCCATCAATGGCATCTCCAATAACGTTGAAGAGTCTTCCGTATACTTCCTCACCAATAGGCATCTGGATGGGACTTCCCGTAGCTCTCGCTTCTGTCCCCCTGCTTAAACCATCGGTAGAGTCCATAGAAACGGTTCTCACCGTATTTTCTCCAATATGAGATTGTACTTCGAGCACCAATTGCGTACCGTCGGGTCTAGAAATTACTATGGAATCGTATATGCTGGGAAGTGCATTGTCTTCTCCAGAAAATGTTACATCTACTACAGGACCAATGATTTGTGAGACTTTACCTGTGATTAATGACATGAGCTAAATTTTTTGTTAAAAGAAACCGATATAAGGTGATAAATTCAGATGCAAATATAGGGGAATATCTAAAAGTTTATGTGCTGTTAGGGCAAAAAAAAGAGCCCGATTGGGCTCTTTTTATAAATTAATATGGGGTATAAATTAGAAATCAAAACTAACTGAAGTATAGTATAGACTGCCTATCCTACCTCCACCAAGTACACTCTGATATTCTTTACCTCCCAAGTTATTTCCTCCAACTTTAACAATCGCTTTTAATGAAGGTATCTGATAAGAGACTTGAGCGTCAATTACGGTTCTGGCATCAATCATACCATCCACAAACGAAGCTTCGTAATAGTACTCTGAAGTGTATCTGGAAGACAAGTTGAAAGACAACTTGTCAAAGTTACCCAATAATCCAGCTTTTAAGTTGTGCTCTGGAGTATTGAAGCCTGCCTCAAAACTTGATCCAGGTTTTGGGGTAAAATCAAGTTTATTATAATCGTAAACTAAGTTGAATATGAATTTTTTTGATAAAGCTTTAATCATTTCGGCACTCAATCCATAGGTCTTTAGCTCCTCATTTGAATTTGAATCGACTTGATAGATGGCAAAATTTCCTGTGCTTCTGTAGTTCGCAAGAGTGACACCGGGGGAGAAAGCAGGAACATAAACATCGGTAGAACCAATCTTGTCGCTGTAGTCGCTGTAATAGGCAGAAATATCGAAGGTAAACCCAGGTTTTTTAAATCTATATCCAAGGTCGATAGAGGTAATTTTTTCTGCTTTTACGTGTTTTAAATTCGACGCACTGCCATTCTCATTGTAGGAGTTGTTGAATACAAAATCACCTGTAAACTGAAAAGGACTACCGTTATCCAAAACTACTACGCCATTATATCTGCTTATGTTATCAGGCGAAGATCCTAATAGGGTTACGTCTCCAGCAAATAGACCAATGTACTGATCTTGGTTGGTTGGGTTTCTAAATCCTGTTTGGTAGGAAATTCTGAAGTTTTGATTTTCATTAATATGAATTAATGCTGCAAGCCTCGGAGTGTAATTTGCATCGAAAAACTCGTGTTTATCAACTCTAATTGATCCCGTCAGACTGACTTTGTCGTTCAAGACGTTAGTGACCCCTTGAACATAAGCACCTGTTTCTGAATACTCTATAGGACCATTTGCATCTGAGTAGATTGTCCCTTGTGAATTCAATCTTGTTTTTCTCATTGATCCCCCCACCAAAAAGTCAACATTTTTGGTTAAACCGGATAAGTCATAGTTTAATTCGTAGTTGTAGGTTTCCGTATCATCAAAAATACCTGCTCCTCCTCCTGTAGCTTGAACAACAGGGAGGTTTTTTGACGTAACTTTATTAAGCTCTTCTTCAAAAGCAGCAGTTCCTGGCTGAATCATCCCTTGATTGGCTGCTTGTCTGGCCAAGTTATGTAATGCTCCAGTTCCTCCTGGAAGCAACTGATTTATTGAAGTTCCACCCGTCATGATATGACCTCCTATTTCCCCAACCAAAGATCGAATTCCATTAAATGCAAGCAATTGATCCATAGGGTTTCCTGGGTTTGGGGTGTAGTAGCCTTTCGCGGCAGCCAATGCTCCCATATAAGCGAGATTATAATTGACAAACCATCCTTGATAACCCGAGAAGGCGTTTAAACCCAAAGCACTGAGGTCTATTTTATTAGAATTGGCTGAGTTGGCAATCAATCCCGCCGCTGCGGATAACTGATAACTGTCTCCATCTTGCTCTCTGGTATAATAAGTTCTAAAATTGAGACGTCCACTGTCTATTTGCAGTTTGTGTTGCTCAATTTGGATGTTTTTCATCGAATATCTTCCGAATCCTTGAAGGGGAGAATCTCCTCTACCAATTAAAGAAGTTACACTTACTTCGGTCTTTTCGTTGGGTCTGAAATGAATGGCAAACATTCCTTTAGAATTTTCGGCATTATTTGAAATCAAATCACGATCCTTATACCCAGTACTCATTACCGCATCAAAATAATTGGGTTGAGCAGATGAAATCGCTCTAAACCCACCCTGAGAAACAGGATCAGATGGGGTAAGTAATCCTACAAGTCCCCAAGTGTTTGAGCTTGGGAAGTACCTTTCTCCATATATGTTTAAACCGTTATAATCGGGGGCAGTCTTAGAATAAGAGGGATTAACTTCCCCCCCAGCAACAGCTTGATGGGAGTAATCTGCAGGCATCCATTCTGTTCCTATTTTATGATTTAAAGAAGCCTTTATGGCCCATTTCTCTCCAAGCTTTGTTGCAAGTCGCACCCCTACATCAGTAAAAGGATTACTCCCAGCAACATCTTGATCGGTTACCCCAGTTCTATAATATGCACTAATTCCTTCGTGCTCAAAAGGGTTTTTACTGTTCAAAAACATTATCCCTTTGTAGGCGTCAGCTCCATAGAGTGCAGAGGAAGGGCCAGGAATTACTTCCACGCTTTGTACATCCAATTCATTGAGCCCAATCAAATTCCCCATGGCAAAACCAAATAGTGGAGACATATTGTTCATCATGTCAACCAGGGTTACAAAACCTTCATTGTAAACCGTGGCAAAACCTCTGGTCACAACTTGATTTAAAAACAGCCCTCCTTGTTGAAGCTGAATTCCTTTAATGTTTTCTAAGCCATTAAAAAAATCGGCTGAAGGGGTTTGCTGAATTTGCAGTGCACTGTATTTTTCGACAGTAATTGGGGATTCAAAAATTCGTTGAGCAAACCTTGATGCTGCTACTACGATCTCATCGAGAGAGTCACTCCCTGGAGCCAAAGAAATATTCAATGCAGCTGCTGCTGAGGATACCTCTATCGATTTGGTTCCAAATCCCAAATAGCTTACTTCTAATGTAAGGGGAAGCTCTTGTTCGGTGGTGATGGAAAAATTTCCATCAAAATCAGCGGAGACTCCTGTGTAAGTACCTTTAACAACAATATTTACTCCAGGAAGCGGCTGGTTGGTTTCTTCATCGACTACCGATCCTGTAATCGTAGTCTGAGCATAAATAACATTCAACAAGAGCACAGCACTTATGAAAGTTATCCTTTTAAATAACGTTTTTGTTTTCATTAGTTATATAAATTTAAAGTATGAGTTTCTCGGCGTTGTCTTGGCATTTTGATCAACACAAATTGCTCTTTGTTTAGTTTGGAGTAAATATACTACTTTTCGAATAAAACAGAACGATGGTCTTCATGCCAAGCTTTATACTTTGAAGAGTACATTTTCTCTACATTTCCCCTTTTAATCTTTAAAGTGGGGCCCAGAATTTTGTTTTGTTCTGTCCAAGGATCTTTTACGATCACCAAAGTGGATATTTTTTTATAATTCTCCAGATCCAGATTGATCTCCTTCAGTTTTTGAGTCAACAATTCTATAAGTTCATGCTCAGGGAGGGCTTTTCCAATTTCCGATAGTTGAGCCAAGGCTATAGGCTGAGGCAAACCCAGACCTGTAACACAGACTTCTTCCAAAGGCTTGATGGTTCCAAAGAGATTTTCTAAGGTCAACGGTTCGATGAATTTCCCCTTGGAGGTTTTAAAGCTGTCGGCTACCCTGCCGGTAATATATAAATAACCGTCTTCATCCAAATGACCTTTGTCACCGGTGTGAAGCCAACCCTCAACAAGAGTTTCTTTGGTGAGTTTTTCATTTTTATAATATCCGTCCATTACAAAAGGACCTCGCATGAGGACTTCCTTTGTGTTTTGGTCTATTTTGATTTCGACTCCACATTGAGGTTTTCCAACGGAAGCGGATTTTTCAAAATCACGTCCATCTACCTGAGTACAAATGGCACAATTTTCGGTCATACCATAACCATTGGTAATGTATATGCCTAACTTCCTAAACCACTTGATCTGAGACAGAGGAATGGGAGCCGAACCAGAAACGGTGGATCTGGCCCTTGTGAGTCCTAAATTTTTTTTCAGCTTTCTTTTAATCAAGGTCGAAACCAATGGGATTTTAAGTAATATGTCAAGTTTTTTTTGGGGCACTTTTGCCAAAATCCCCAATTGAAATTTGGTCCATATTCGGGGTGCAGCAAAAAAGACATGAGGTTGAATTTCTTTTAAGTTGGCGGCAAAAGAGCTGATGGATTCAACAAAAGACATGGACCCGCCAAAACGCAAACACACATGCTCTACCACCACACGCTCTACAATGTGATTGAGGGGAAGGTAGGAGATAAAGTCGTTGTTTCCTGAAAAATCAATTTTTAGTGGGTTGAGCTGTTCGGTAATGATTTTTGTTTCGTCCAAAGCCAAATAAGACAGTTCAACACCTTTGGGGTTTCCTGTAGTCCCCGAAGTGAAGATGATGGTCCATAAGTCAGAAAGTTTAGGAATGTGAATCTTTTGTAAAGGTTCATGGCGGTTGAGAAAAGCAAACCATTCTTCTCCTCTATCTACAGCCGAACAAGCCTCGTAATGTGGAAATCTAACCACCGGAAGTTCCTCCGGAATATGGCTTTTTATATCATTCCACGTTTCGATTTTTCCTACAAATAAGAGGTCTACATCTCCAAAGTCCAATAAAAACTCCAACTCCTCTCCTTTCAGTGAAGGGAAAAAAGGGATGGATACATACCCTGCCATCATAATGGCGATATCGGCAATGATCCATTCTCTACAGTTTTTTGAAATCAGGCCAATGTGTGCTTTTTCTTTTAGCCCAAGAGACTTGAGCCCAGTAGCTAATTTTCTGGCCATTTGACCCACCTCTGCCCAGGTGTATTCTTCCCATCGATCCCCAAAGGGTTGTCTGAGAAAGGGGCGGTCGTGGAACTTCTTTTCCCACTCATAAAATTTGAAATCAAACGATTGGCTATTACTCATTTCTCTTGTTTTTTTATTATTCTTTTGGGTACAAAAGGATCTCCCTAATTAAAATTAAAAATTTAATTGATTAATATAACCAAAAATAAAATCAAATGCTATTTCCAATAGGGCCCAGAAGTTAGACTCTATTTATTTTTGTTAAATTGTGGTAGAAGTACGGTCACTATGAAATGTCAAATATTTGAAAAACGACGCCTTTAGCCGAATGAAAAAACTGTTTTATTATTTCGTAAAGTACACGGCTAAGTTGGCCAGTCACTGTTATTTCAGAGAAATTAAAATTTACGGACTCGAAACCCTCCCCAAAAAGGGCGGGGTCTTGTTTTCCCCCAACCATCAAGGGGCTTTTTTGGACCCTCTTTTGGTGGGATGCAATATCCCAAAAGGGGTTACCTCGTTGACACGGAGTGATGTTTTTGGAGGGCCATTACAATGGTTTTTGGATGCCTTAAAGATGTTGCCCGTTTACAGAATCCGAAATGGTTATGCCAATCTTAGAAAAAACGATATCATTTTTGAAAAATGCAAGAAACTCCTTTCAGAAAATCAGTGGATCATGATGTTTTCTGAAGCATCACATCACAGTGAATACTATCTGCAATCCTTATCCAAAGGCAGCAGTCGATTGGCCTATGAGGCTCAGGAGATGTCCAAAGATCCCATTTACATTGTTCCAGTAGGCATCAATTATGGAGATCATAAAAATCCCTATTGTGATCTTCATTTGGTTTTTGGTCCACCCATTGCGATAAGTCCTTATTTTGAAAGAGAAGAGGAAAAGCCTGCTGTAATTAATGCCATCAGGGATGCCCTAAGAGTGGCGATGAAAAAATGCATATGGCTTCCTGAAAATGACGAGCCCTATCTGACTCGAAAACAATTGATTCACAGAGGAAACACACGCCTGTCTTTTCGGGATATAAAAAAAGGTATTGAAGATCTAAGTCTTACCCCCAAAAAAAGCAAGCAGGTAAAAAAATGGCAAAAAGGATTCATGGGTTTAGTTTCGATTCCCAACCTCCCTCCTTTGTTGGTTTTAAAAAGAATTCTGGGACTGTTTGAGGATATTGTGTTTTACAGTTCGATCAAGATGTGTGCTGGATTGATATTATTCCCTGTTTGGTGGATCACTGTTTTTCTATGCAGCCAATTATGGTGGGATTGGGAAATGGGCATTCTTCTTTCAGCTTGCTGTGTGGGCTTATTGTATTTTAGGCAATTATTATCCAATAAATTTTTATCATAGTTTTTCGTTATAATTGACCCTAAATTTCGACTACATCAAACAATAAATATAGCAAATATATTTAAATATAGTTTTTGTCTATAGTATATGAAAATTTTATTGTATATTATTATGATTAGGGTTTTCAGGGGTAATGATCGCTCGAATTGGAGAAAATGAGCGCTATTGCTCTGTATAGAAGATCTCAAGCTTTAACCCTCCCTCAGGGTGATTTTGGCTTTCCGAACCATGAAGAATGACTCCTTTTGGATTGAGGACTGCAGTAGCAGGATAGTTGATGAATTGTTCCCCTGCAGTCTGAGCTCTTTTAAAATTCAATGAGGAAAATCCATTGGAAGGCACTAAGGCTAAACTTATATTGGTGGAGTCTTTTTTAATCAATCGATTGATATGGTCGGTTATCCTGAATTTGTATCGATAGGGTCGATCGGCATCATCAAGTTCTAATATTCCGCCATAGATGTACTTGTCTCTGTTCTTCAAAGAAACGTTTTCTGTATTGTCAATACTGAAGTCGCTCAAGGGAAAGCCGGTTTTGTACTTGTATAAATAAAGTCGATCCGGAAACTGAGATTTCTCAAGTGAGCTGTATTGATCTTGATTGATATACAACACCACATTTGCTTCATTGATCAACCATTGATTTTCTCTTAACGTATTCAGCAACTGGTCTTCTTCGCTTTCTTTCTCAAACAGTCTCAAAGTGGAAAACAATCCATTGCCGCTGAGGTATATATTTTCTGAAGGCTTAAGACGTTCCCCTGCCGCGATTTCTTGGTCAACCCGACTGTTGATATTGTCCGTTTTTATGGTGCTGAAGTGCAGCCCAAAATTCAAAATAAAAGTTTTTGACCGTTGACTTTTCACGTCATCAGCGGTATCAGTGGGCGTAGAATTGGTATCGACATGATCGTAGGTGTACTCTATTCTTATTAATGCATTGGCGATGTCGAGTAACATATACAAATCCTCATTAGAAGGGTCTGCCTGAATGATGAGCCCCCTAAGGTGCTGAGAAAAGCTATCGCTGTTCGAAAAAACCGCATCTCCTTCTTTGTCCAATATTTTTTTCTGGAAAAAATCTTTGTCTAAAGGAACTCTGATTCTGGGTGTGAGTCGGACGGCTACGGTTTGCCGCTCGTCCACATCTTCGGTCTCAGGATTGTCTTCCGTATAATTGAAGCGCAACTCTTCCAGATTGAGCTGATAAGAATCGTTGTGAAGTGTTTCGCCATAAAAACCCCTTTCATAAAAATCGGTATTGGAAAAGAATTTCGATTCCTTTTCAAAATCGGCCGCTGGGTCGTACTGAGACAAATAATATTTTAGCTCATAAACTTTTAAGCCAAAGGGAGCCTGTCGATTTCCAAATACGGAATCGATTTCATAAACTTGATTTTCATACTCATAGGTCTTGTTGTCCAAGTCTACATCGTCCAAAATACCATCCCCATCACTGTCGTTACTCAAAGGGTTGAGGTTGGCAACCGTTTCATTATAATCGGTAAGTCCATCGCCATCGGTATCACTGTCTCGATCCAGAGGATCGACATCTAAAGCATCGATAACCCCATCGCCGTCTTGATCATTGGTGTTGTTGAAAAAAGGTATTTCGAGAAATACTCCGGAAACGGTTTCTTTTTCATCGATTACGGCAGGATCTTCAATGTCTCCCTCGTTCTCTCTCTGCTGAGAGTAGTTGCCAAAAGTAGGGTTGGCGGACGCTACAAGTTTGGCAGTAATACTGGCCTCTGAAGTTCCTAAACCCGGCAATTCTAATTTCCCTAATTGAGCCAAAGGCAGTCCATCTGTCTGATAATAATTGACCTTGTTTTGATAGGAGTAAATAGGGGCAACATAGGTTTGGGTATGGAGAGCCGTTCCCAAAAGAAGTTCGGATCCTACAGCATGATAATCTTTATCGCAAGAAATAATGACTAACGATATTGACAAAAGAACAGTCACACGATTGATGAACATCCTCAATGAATACATTTGTTATTTTAAAATATGGTTAGCGTAAAAATGGACAAAGGCATCTTTTTTTTGAGATTCTTCATGACTCAATCCAGGGATTCCTTTTTCTTTTGAGAAAGCTTCAATTGATTTTGGAGTTTCGCCGTCGGCAATGACATAGCCGTCGGAAAAGTTCAAACTCAATTGCGCTAAATTTTCAAAATGAGACTCTTTCAGAGGTTTTAAAAACTCAGCCGATATGTCGTCGAAAGCAACTTTTTTGTGAAATTGATCGGAGAGTACCCCTTCAAAATCTTTAGCATACACCGAAGTAATGATTTTACTGTTGGCAAAGATGGGTTCGTCTTTGTAGTATGTATTGAGGTAAAGGGGGAAAAGACTGGTAAACCATCCGTGTAAGTGAATGATATCGGGGGGCCAGTTTAATTTTTTTACGGTTTCGATGACTCCTTTGGTAAAGAAAATCATCCTTTCGTCATTATCGGCGAAAGGCATTTGCTTGTCATCTTTTAATATCGCACGCCTTTTGAAATACTCCTCATTGTCAATAAAATAGACTTGCATTCGCTCTTTAGGAATAGAGGCAACCTTGATGATCAAGGGCATATCAACGTCATTGATGACCAAATTCATTCCGGAAAGACGAATCACTTCATGCAGCTGATGTCTTCTTTCGTTGATCAAACCATAGCGAGGCATGAAGATCCGGGTTTGACCTCCGTGATCGTTTATGTTTTTTGGTATTTTAAATGAACTGATCGCTTGATTGGTCTGCGGCAGGTAAGGAACCACTTCAGACGAGATATTCAGAACTTTTTTGTCTTTCATATACTCTCTATTTATCAAGGAGGCAAAAGTTTTGCGAAATTACAAAAATTAAACGGAATATGTTGAATTCTGTATCTTTAGGGCTGTTAATTTTTTACTAAATGGAGGTTTTCGACTCTTCCCTGTCCTTAGTTAAATGTTTGTCCAACAAGCCTCGACCTCTTGGAATGGTTCCCACCATGGGGGCCCTTCATCCGGGTCATTTTTCATTGATTGAGAAAGCAATGGAAGAAAATCAAACGGTATTGATTAGTATTTTCATCAACCCTACTCAATTTAATGATCAAAATGATTTTGAAAATTACCCCTTCCAAATTGATTCTGATTTGGAAAAATTAAAAAAGTACGGAAACAAGATATTTGTTTATGTTCCCAAAGCATTCGACATATACGGCGATAGAGTGCAGTCCAAATCTTTTGACTTAAATGGACTGGATGTGATGATGGAAGGGGAGAAAAGAGCGGGCCACTTTCAAGGAGTGGCCACAGTGGTGTCGTATTTCCTTGAAATATTCCGCCCAAATCATGCTTATTTTGGAGAAAAAGATTTTCAACAGCTTCGCATCATAGAACATATTACACAATCAATGGGCTTGAAGACCAAAATCATAGGATGCCCCATTGTAAGAGAAAGCGATGGACTCGCTATGAGTTCTCGAAACAGCCTGTTGACTTCCGAAGAGCGAAAACTAGCTGTTAAATTATTTGAAGGGTTACAGTTTGCGAAGTCCCATGCGAAAAAAGTTCCCTACCGAGCGCTTAAAGAAATGGTAGCGGATTGGTTTGACAATTACGATGATTTGGCATTGGATTATTTCCAAATAACCGACCCAAAAAACCTAAAAGAAATTAGTTTTGACGTGCCGATTACTAAAGGAAGAGGTTTTATCGCTGCCCATTTAGGAAAAATTAGGTTGATTGATAATTTGGATATGTCTTAAATCATTAAATTTGCCGCGTGCTGATAGAAGTAATTAAATCAAAAATTCATAGGGTCAGAGTAACTGATGCCGACTTGAGCTACATTGGTAGCATCACGATTGATCGTGATCTGATTGATGCCGCCAATTTTTTGGTAGGTGAAAAAGTTCAGGTAGTCAACCTTAATAATGGTGAACGACTGGAAACCTATATCATCGAAGGAAAAAGAGGGACCGGAGAAGTTACCCTCAACGGACCTGCTGCCAGAAAAGTTCAAAGAGGAGATATCATCATCATCATTGGATACGCGCAAATGGAATTTGAAGAGGCTAAGAATTTTCAGCCTACTATAATTTTTCCTGATGAAAGTACCAATCGCTTAACCTAAGCTTTGAAGAAAGTAATATCACTGTCAAAAAAAATTATCCCTTTGCTGATCGGGCTATTTTTTATCTACATCAGTTATCAAAACACTACTCCCGAAGACCGATTAAACATTTTTAAATACATTAAAGATGCCGATTATCGTTTTGCTTTTCTTTCTGCTTTTTTTGGAATTCTGAGTCATATTTCAAGAGCCATCCGTTGGAAATTTCTTCTTGCCCCACTCGGGTATATGCCCAAAACAATCAATTCTGTTTTGGCGGTTTTGATTGGCTATTTCTCGAATTTGGGCATTCCTCGCTCTGGAGAGTTTTTGCGAGCAACAGCCCTGGATCGTTATGAAAACATTCCGTTTCAGAAAGGCTTTGGAACTGTGATTGCTGAACGGGTTGTGGATCTTGCCCTATTGATGTGTTGTATCCTATTGGCATTAGGACTTCAGTTCGAATTGATCGCTGCATATTTGAAGTTTGAAAACCTCAGCCTTTTTCAAACAGGGATAAGCCTCAGCGCAATCATTGTAATATTTGTTGTCGTGAGAAGGTTTTTCCTCCGTTCTTCTCACCCCATCACGGAAAAAATAAAGTTTTTTTTTCAAGGAATATGGGAAGGAATGATTTCCATCAAATACATGAAAAACAAAGGGCTTTTCATAGGTCATACTTTTTTCATCTGGACGATGTACGTTTTGATGTTTTGGGTCGTCAAATTTTCCATCCCTGAAACAGTTAATTTAGGAATTAATGCGATGATTCCGGCTTTTGTGGTTGGAGGGCTCTCAATTTCTGCAACCAATGGAGGCATCGGGATTTACCCCTATTCGGTATCACTGGTATTGATTGCTTTCGGGATTTCGAAAGAATCGAGTCTCGCTTTTGGTTGGATTGTGTGGACTTGTCAAACGCTTATGGTGGTGACTTTTGGAGCCATGGCCTTTTTTGCGTTACCTTTGGTAAATCGCCAAAAATAAAACTCATATTTTCCTAAAATTACCATGAGCAAAGTCAAAACCTCATTCTTTTGTCAAAGTTGTGGCACACAACACGCCAAATGGCAAGGGCAGTGTAACTCTTGCAAACAATGGAATACACTAACGGAAGAGGTGTTGGAAAAACCCATTACAAAAAGCTGGAAAAACGAAAAAAAACACCGCTTAATTTCCAAGCCCCTCAAAATTGAAGAAATTGAAATTTCTTCTGAATCAAGAATCAATACAAAGGATACTGAATTGAACCGCGTTTTGGGAGGGGGCATCATTCCTGGGGCCCTTATGCTTTTGGGCGGAGAACCGGGAATAGGAAAATCAACTCTATTACTTCAAATCGCCATGTCGGTGGGCTGTAAAGTACTCTATGTATCGGGGGAGGAAAGCCAACAGCAAATTAAAATTCGCTCTGATCGAATGGATGTTTCTTCAAATCAATGTTATGTACTGAGTGAAACAAAAACACAAAATATATTTTCACAAATTGAAGCCATAGCCCCTGATCTGGTGGTAATCGATTCTGTACAAACCTTATATACCGATTATATCGACAGCAGTCCGGGCAGTGTGTCTCAGATTAAAGAATGTACCGCAGAGTTTATCAAATTTGCTAAAGAAACCCACGTCCCTGTTTTTCTGGTAGGACACATCACCAAAGACGGCCAAATTGCAGGGCCCAAAATATTGGAACATATGGTAGATGTAGTTTTGCATTTCGAAGGAGACCGCAATAACATTTACCGGATCTTAAGAACCCAAAAAAATCGTTTTGGCCCTACTTCCGAAATTGGAATTTACGAAATGCAATCCAAAGGATTGAGGGCCGTAAGCAATCCCAGCGAATTACTGATTTCTGAAAAAGACGAAAAATTAAGCGGACATGCGATTGCCGCTACTGTGGAGGGCATTCGCCCTTTAATGATCGAAATTCAAGCCTTGGTCAGCAGTGCTGTATATGGAACTCCACAAAGAACCACCACGGGATACAATACCAAAAGACTCAACATGTTGCTGGCTGTTTTGGAAAAAAGAGCAGGATTTGCATTGGGGACTAAAGACGTTTTCATCAATATTACTGGCGGAATTTCAATTGCCGACCCTGCCATAGATTTGGCCGTAATTGTTGCCATTTTATCCAGTTATCACGATATCGCAATTCCCGAAAGCTTTTGTTTTGCTGCAGAGGTGGGCTTGTCTGGAGAAATCAGACCCGTCCCCAAAACCGAACAACGTATTCAGGAGGCGGCAAAACTGGGTTTTGACACCATTGTGATTTCTAAATTTGCTAAAATCAGCAAACAAAACCACTCCATAAAAGTACTGACAGTATCCAAAATTGAAGCTCTGATTACAACGCTTTTTGATTAGAATTTCAATTCTTTTCCATTATAAAAATGTAATTTTAATAGATCAAATTTGAATTAAATGGACACGACTATAAAAGATTTTTTGACAGAGGTCAATAAAAGAAATCGGAATGAACCTGAATTTATGCAAGCCGTAACTGAAGTGGCAGAAACGGTTATTCCATATATCGTAAAAAACGATGTTTACTATGGGCAAAATATTCTGCTGCGAATGGTGGAACCCGAACGAGTCATTTCTTTTCGGGTCGCTTGGATCGACGACCAAGAAGAAATTCAGGTAAACCGCGGGTACAGAATAGAAATGAATTCGGCCATTGGTCCCTACAAAGGAGGTCTCCGATTTCATCCCAGTGTGAATTTGAGTGTTCTCAAATTTTTGGCTTTTGAACAAATTTTTAAAAACAGTTTGACTACGCTCCCAATGGGTGGAGGAAAAGGAGGGTCAGATTTTGACCCCAAAGGGAAAACGGATACAGAGGTAATGCGCTTTTGTCAAAGCTTTATGACAGAGCTCTTTCGTCACATTGGACCCAATCGGGATATTCCTGCTGGGGACATTGGGGTGGGAAGTAGAGAAATCGGTTATATGTTTGGCCAGTACAAAAGACTTAAAAATGAGTTTACAGGAGTCCTTACTGGAAAAGGAATTTCTTGGGGGGGTTCATTGATCAGGCCAGAAGCTACTGGCTATGGTGTAGTGTATTTCGTTCAAAAGATGATGGAACATAAAGGAACTGGCTTGCGCGGGAAAACAGTAGCTATTTCCGGCAGTGGAAATGTAGCACAGTACGCCGCCGAAAAAGCCATCCAAATGGGGGCCAAAGTATTGACCCTATCCGATTCTTCCGGCTATATTTTTGATGCAGAAGGCTTGGATGAAGAAAAATTGACCCACATAATGGAACTTAAAAACATAAAAAGAGCACGCATTAGCGCTTACCTGGAAAAATACCCTAAAGCAAAATTCGTTTCAGGCAAGTCCCCTTGGGAGGTGCCTTGTGAAGTTGCATTGCCTTGTGCAACACAAAATGAATTGAACGAAAAAGAAGCCGAAATGCTGATCAAAAATGGTTGTATATGTGTAGGCGAAGGGGCCAATATGCCCTCTACCCCTGAGGCCATTCATCAATTCACCAAGCACAAAATTCTCTATGCTCCCGGCAAAGCTTCCAACGCTGGAGGAGTTGCTGTTTCGGGATTGGAGATGGCCCAAAACTCACTGCGTTACAACTGGACTCGTGAAGAGGTTGATGCCAAGTTGCAATCCATCATGTCCGATATTCATCAATCTTGTTTGGATTATGGCCAAGAAAGTGGTTATGTTAATTATGTAAAAGGAGCTAATATTGCAGGCTTTGTAAAGGTTGCCGATGCCATGCTTGCTCAAGGAGTAGTCTAAATCTACTGTTTACCATGTTGATTGAAACCGATGCCATTGTTCTGAGCACGCTCAAATATGGAGATTCTAGCCTTATTGCAAGATGCTATTGCAAGGAAATTGGGCTGAAATCATTTCTCCTAAAAGGCATATTGTCTTCCAAAAAAGGGAGCATAAAAAAGGCATTGTTTCAACCCCTAAGCCTTATCTGTTTGATCACTCAGGTGAAAAATGAGAACAGCGAGGGGCTCCATTACATCAAAGAAGCTCGGATGGCCTTTCCATTGGTTGAAATCCCCTCCGACATCAAGAAGAATTCAGTAGCCCTGTTTTTGTCTGAGGTAATGACACGAGTCATTACTCAAGAAGGCACTCCGCATTTTTCTTTATACCATTTTGTTGAAAAAAGCGTTATGAATTTAGAGGAAAAAAAGTTTTCTCCATTTTTTCATTTAAAATTCATGATAGAACTCAGTCATCAACTTGGATTTTATCCCAATAAATCTCAGATAGATGATGATTATTTTGATTTGGAAAGTGGATGTTTTTGTAAGGCTTCCTCATCAAAATACATCATGGGTGGAGACGTGGTTATTGCGTTCAAAAAATTACTGGATACAGATTTTGATGCGCTGGATCTTATGGTGATTCCTAATTCCCTAAGAATAAAGTTGTTGAATGTGTTGATAGATTATTTTAATTTACATTTGCAGGGCTTTGGAAAAATAAAATCAATCGATATACTCCATGAAATCTTTCGATAGAAATTATTTTCTTACGGTAATGGCCACTTTATCGTTTTTATATGCCCTAAAGGGTCAGGAAGTTTGGGTGGAAGATGGTGTTACTGGAGAACCTCTTGAAAATGTTGTAATTTATTCTGAAAACGGACAGCACAACACCCAGACAGATCTTTTGGGAAAGGCTTCTTTACAAAACTTCCCCCTAGAGGGACAAATCCATTTCAATCTTTTGGGATACCACCCTCTTTTGGTTTCAACTGTTGACCTTTTGAAAGGGAAAAAAATCATCCAAATGACCTCGGAAGAAAATGTTTTGGAGGAAGTCGTACTTTCTGTAGCCCGCTCCCAAGCCACAAGGGATAAAATTGCGGAGCAAGTAGGGATCATCTCACAAAAAGATATTGAAATAGTTTCGGCAGCGACTGGTGCAGATCTTCTAGAAATCAGTCCAAACATCAGAATTCAAAAATCTCAAGGGGGAGGTGGAAGTCCTGTTTTGAGGGGATTTGAGGCCAATCGGGTCTTAATCGTTGTCGACGGAGTACGAATGAACAATGCCATCTACCGATCCGGTCATTTGCAAAACGCGATTACCATCGATCCACACAACATAGAAAGAGTAGAAGTCACTTTTGGTTCTTCCTCTGTAGGTTACGGATCGGATGCCCTGGGAGGGGTGATTCATTATTACACCAAATCCCCTCAATTGAATAGTAATCAACCCGTTGAGTCTGAATTTTCTACCACCTTCAATCAGGCCAATCTTTCTTTTGTAAACAATGCCAATACCTCCTTGAGTTTTAAAAACTGGGGAAGCCTCACCAGTGTGAGTTATTCTAATTTTGGTGACATTAGCATTGGAAATAACAGAAAACATGGTTTTTCTGACTGGGGATTGACTCCGTATTACTCTCTCAATAATAGAAATCAATATAGCGAGACCCCAACATCCAGTTCGCATCCCAATATCCAAAAAAATACCGCCTACGATCAATTTGATATATTCCAAAAGTTTGTGGTGGGTCTTCCTCGTGAAATGGTTTTAAACTTCAACCTTCAATATTCGGAGTCTTCTGATATCGATCGATACGACAAATTGGTTGAGGAACGCGATGGCATTCTTCGCTTCAGCGAATGGTACTACGGTCCTCAAAAAAGATTTTTTCTTTCTCCCCAACTTAAATTTTTCATGGGTAAAAATTGGTTGAAAAAAGGAACCCTTACCGCCGCCTATCAAAAGGTGGAAGAGTCCAGAATCAACCGAAAATTTGGAAGCTTAACGCGTTCACACCAAATTGAAAATGTTGATGTATTGAGTATCAATGCCGATTTTTTCGGAAATATTACCGACGGTCATTCCTTTTCCTATGGTATGGAATGGATGTACAATAAAATACAGTCCCAAGGGTTTGCCCATGACTTAATCCTCAAGGGAGAGGACATCATTGGATACACCGGTCGGAGTATAATCCCCTCTCGTTATCCCAACGAGGGGAGTAGCGTTTCCAGTTTTGCGGGCTATTTGAACTGGATTTATAAAGTAAATGAGCGCCTAACGTACAATGGAGGACTTCGAATGACTGTCTCTAAAATTACCGCAAGTTGGAATGAAACGGCATTGGTGGACAAGTTTCTGTCATCAGTCAATTTATTATCCGATGCATTGACCTACACTTTAGCCATGACCTACCGCCCCAACCCAAAATGGCAATTCAACTACTTAATTTCCAGCGGTTTTAGAAATCCCAATATTGATGATATCGGAAAAATACGAGAAAGCAGTGGTATTCTGTTGGTTCCCAATTCCTTCTTAAAACCAGAGTATGCCTATACTTTTGAATCAGGAATCAAATTTAATGCTCCCAACAAGATGAATTATATTGAGCTGAGAGGTTTTACTACCTTGGTTTCTCGTCATATTGTGAGATCGGATTTCATCGTTTTTAATGACGTTAGTACGCCCAACGAAAACACCATTTTATACAATGGAGAGGAAGTGGTTACCCAAGCCAATAAAAATTTGGGAAACCGTTATATTTATGGTGGTTCCCTCGAAGGCAAATGGGTTTTGAGTGACCCATTCGAAATCAGCGGAGGAATCACTTTCACTGCAGCCGATAAAAATTCGAATTATGGTCCCATGCCATCCATTGCTCCCTTATTTGGAACCTTTTCGCTATCGCATAAAAGTAAACGCTTAAATACACTGTTGATTTGGAAATTCAGTGACTCCAAAGATCACAGTGGATACAGCTGGGGAGGGGAGGACGGACTTTATGAAACTCCTTTGATCGATCCCACAGCAAATGATGCAGTCAATAGATATTACGGAATGCCTTCCTGGAATGTTTGGTCGATTTTATCTCAATATCACGTTCGAAAGAATTTCATTTTAAACTTTGGACTAAAAAACATTTTTGATCTGCACTACAGAACTTTTGCTTCTGGAATCTCTCAAGAGGGAAGGAGTTTTCAGCTGGGGGTAAAGGTTAAAATCTAAAATCCTTATTTTTTGCCTAAAATCCTTAATTTCGCAACTTTAATGAACGCATCCTATCATGGTTTTTAAGGAGTATAAAGGACTGAATCTGCCCAAAGTTTCATCGGAAATATTGGAATTTTGGGAGAAACACCAGATTTTTGAAAAGAGCATCTCCGAGAGGGAAAACCATCCTCCTTTTATTTTTTACGAAGGTCCTCCCTCGGCCAATGGTATGCCAGGCATCCACCATGTTATGGCGCGTACGATCAAAGATATTTTTTGTCGATATAAAACTCAAAAAGGGTATCAAGTCAATCGAAAAGCAGGTTGGGATACTCATGGGCTCCCTGTTGAATTGGGTGTTGAAAAAGCCCTGGGGATCACCAAAGACGATATTGGGAAATCTACTTCCATAGAAGAGTATAACATCGCCTGCAAACAGGCAGTGATGAAATATACCGATGTGTGGAACAAACTCACTCAGAAGATGGGTTATTGGGTAGACATGGACCACCCCTATGTGACCTATACTTCCAAATATATGGAGACGGTTTGGTGGCTCATCAAACAGATTCACGAAAAAGGGCTTTTGTATAAAGGCTACACGATTCAGCCCTATTCTCCCAAAGCAGGAACCGGACTGAGTTCTCACGAATTGAATCAACCCGGTACCTACCAAGAGGTGAGTGATACCACAATAACCGCACAGTTCAAAGCTGTAGAGGATTCATTGCCAGATTTTTTGAAAGACAAAACCCCTCTTTACCTTTTGGCTTGGACCACCACGCCTTGGACATTGCCCTCCAACACTGCGCTCACTGTGGGGCCAAAAATAGACTATGTTGTGGCTCACACCTACAATCAATATACTTTTCAACCCATCCGTGTGATTTTAGCAAAAGCATTGGTGGGGAAACAATTCTCTGGAAAATATAAAGAGGTCGAATCTTTAATAGATGTTCAAGTGTATGCGGAAGGCGCTAAAAAGATTCCTTTTTTCATAGAAAAAGAAATGAAAGGAAACGAACTTTTAGACATTCGTTATACAAAAATATGGAAAGAGGCACCGTCACCCATTGACCATCCTGAGAATGCATATCGGGTAATCTCTGGTGATTTTGTTACTACCGAAGACGGAACTGGAATCGTGCATACGGCCCCTACTTTCGGAGCCGATGACGCCAAAGTTGCTAAAGAGGCTGTCCCTGAAGTTCCTCCACTTTTGATTTTGGACGAAAACAACAATAAAGTTCCATTAGTAGATTTACAAGGAAAATTCCGGCCTGAGATGGGATTTCTGGCAAATCAATATGTAAAAAATGAGTATTACGATGACGGTAAGGCTCCCGAAAAATCCGTTGACGTCCAAATTGCCATTTGCCTCAAAGAAGATAATGCAGCATTCAAAGTTGAAAAATACGTTCACTCTTATCCCAATTGCTGGAGAACGGATAAACCCATTTTGTATTACCCTCTCGATTCTTGGTTCATTAAAGTCACAGGGGTCAGAGACCGATTAAGTGCCTTGAATCAAGACATCAATTGGAAACCCAAATCTACGGGAGAAGGACGTTTTGGTAACTGGTTGGCCAACGCCAACGACTGGAATCTTTCAAGATCTCGTTTTTGGGGGATCCCACTTCCTGTCTGGAGGACAGAAGACGGTCAGGAGACCAAAGTAATCGGATCGGTTGCCGAGTTGTTTGAGGAAATAGAAAAATCCCTACAAAAAGGGTACATGAATTCCAATCCTTTTGAAGGGTTTGAAATAGGCAACATGAGTGAAGCAAATTATGAAAAAATAGACCTCCACAAGCACATTGTAGATGAGCTTGTGCTGACCTCAGATCAAGGCCTGCCCATGCAAAGGGAAAAAGATTTGATCGATGTTTGGTTTGACTCCGGCTCAATGCCCTATGCCCAATGGCACTACCCCTTTGAAAATAAAGAAAAAATCGATGAGGGAACTGCATTTCCGGCCGACTATATCGCCGAAGGTGTAGATCAAACCCGTGGATGGTTTTATACCCTTCACACCATCAGTACTCTGGTTTTTGATTCTATATCCTACAAAAATGTGATTTCCAATGGGCTGGTTTTGGATAAACAGGGTCAGAAGATGTCCAAACGCTTGGGCAATGCCATCGATCCTTTTGAGACCATTGACCAATATGGAGCAGATGCCACCCGTTGGTACATGATCTCTAATGCCAACCCTTGGGATAATCTCAAATTTGATCTGGAAGGAATAGATGAGGTTCAACGAAAGTTTTTTGGCACACTGCACAATACATATTCTTTCTTTAGTCTTTATGCTAATATTGACGGTTTTAAAAATACCGAAGCCCCCATCCCTCTCGATGAGCGCTCTGAATTGGATCGTTGGATCCTGTCTGAACTTCACAGCTTGATCGGAAAAGTAGAAGCTTTTTACGACGATTATGAGCCCACCAAAGCCTGCCGAGCAATTTCCGAATTTGTACAGGAAAAACTAAGCAACTGGTATGTAAGATTGTGCAGAAGGAGATTTTGGAAGGGAGAGTATCAAAAAGATAAGGTTGCAGCCTATCAAACGCTCTGGGAATGTCTGCTTACCGTAAGCCAACTGGCTGCTCCAGTAGCTCCCTTTTACAGTGAGCATTTGTACCAAGATTTGACAGAGAATACGGATACCCAAAAATCACTGTCGGTACATTTATCAAATTTTCCAAAAATGAATCCCGATGCAATCGATTCGAATTTGGAAAATCGTATCAATAAAGCTCGAAACATAACTTCCTTGGCCCTTTCTTTACGCAAAAAAGAGCAAATCAAAGTCCGACAACCTCTTCAATCTCTCATGATTGCTGTAAATGGCCCTGAAGAAAAAAGTGAAATTGAAAAAATCCAAGAGCAAGTACGTTCCGAAATCAATGTAAAATCTATTGAACTGATTGATGACAACAGCAATATTTTGGTCAAAGAAATCAAGCCCAATTTTAAAGTGTTAGGGCCTAGATTCGGAAAAGAAATGGGTACAGTAGTAGCCAAGATCAATGGGTTTGGAGAGGCCGAAATAAAAACCTTGGAGCAAGAGGGAGAAATTAATATTCGCCTTAACGAAAAAAATATTATTTTAGACCTAAACGAGGTGGAAATCACTTCAAAAGATATTGAAGGATGGCTTGTTGCTCACGGTAACGGTTTGACAGTCGCCCTTGATATTTCGTTGACAGAAGAATTGATTGATGAAGGCATCGCACGTGAATTGGTGAATCGCATTCAAAACATTCGGAAAGAAGCTGGGCTGGAAGTTACCGACAAAATTGATATCAGCTTTTTGGCCGATGAGGTATTAAAAGAAAAAATTGAAAAAAACAGTAAATATATCTGCTCGGAAACCTTAGGAGAAAGCATACACTATCCTGAAACCATAAAACAGGGAACCGAAGTTGTTTTTGACGATATAAAAACACTAATAACCATTAAAAAGATATAAGATGGCTGAGGAAATAAAAGCTAGATACTCCGACGAAGATTTGGAACATTTCAGAACATTGATTGAAGAAAAAATAAGTAAAGCAAAGGAGGACTTGGTATTGCTGAAAAGTGCCTACATGAATGATGGGAACAATGGAACAGACGATACCTCTCCTACTTTTAAGGCTTTTGAAGAGGGATCCGAAACCATGTCTAAAGAAGCCAACACCCAGTTGGCCATTCGACAAGAAAAATTTATCCGCGATCTCAAAAACGCCATGATTCGGATTGAAAATAAAACCTACGGTGTATGTCGTGTGACTGGAAAATTGATCAATAAGCAACGACTTTTGTTGGTCCCTCATGCTACTTTGAGCATTGAGGCCAAAAATATGCAAAAATAGCCCTTGAAATTAAAGGTCTCCAATATCAACCTGCCAACAGCCATTGTCGTTATACTTTGTATGCTGTTGATGGATCAAGCGTCAAAGTTTTTTATCAAAATGAATTACCCTCTTTCTCTTTATGGCAATAGTGCCATACTGGATTGGGGATTCTTCAAGTTACTTTTTGTAGAAAATAAAGGAATGGCAATGGGAACCAAACTCAATGATTTTTTCCCGTTTATCTCTGACAAATCCGCCAAACTCGTATTGACCATTTTCCGCCTCATTGCTATCGTTGGCATTGGGTATTGGTTATGGGATAACATCCGTAAAAAAACCTCTAATCTCTTTCGTTGGGCGCTATGCCTCATTTTTGCCGGAGCGTTGGGAAATATTATTGATTCTGTTTTTTACGGACTTATTTTTTCACACAGTTATGGTCAAATAGCTACCCTATTCCCAGAAGGTGGAGGATATGCCCCAATCTTTCAAGGACATGTGGTAGATATGTTACAATTTCCACTGGTCAGCTGGAATTGGCCTGATTGGATGCCTTGGGTGGGTGGAGAGCATTTTACCTTTTTTAAATATGTCTTCAATATTGCCGACTTTTTTATCAGTATTGGAGTAGGCATCTTAATCGTTTTTAATAAAAAAATATTTGGGCAGACGAAACCCCTTTTGAATCAAAAAGAGTAAATCTCCCTTGGGGTTACTGCATAGTCCAATGCGATATCATAGGGTTGAACCTCTTCAATTTTAGGAATAGGATCGAAGAAGGACAGTCCTACTTTAACAACGCTTGAATTGCATTGGGCTAAAAAACGGTCGTAATACCCCTTCCCATAGCCCACGCGCTGGCCTTGCTTGTCAAAAATCAATAGGGGTACAAAAACTACCTCTACTTGTTTTGGGGAAATCGCAATTCCCGAAAGAGGTTCGGGAATGCCCCAACTGTTTTCTTTCAAAGGGGTCTGATCGGTGAGCAAAAAATGTTCTAGGCTATAATTTGCCACCATCTTGGGAATAACGGAAGATTTGTCTTTCCCTTGCAAAATAGAAAGCAAATAAGAAGTATCTACTTCCTTTTTTTTTTCGGACGTCAAAAACAAATGATAAACAGAGTGCCCCCATATATCTAAGGCCAAACATCGGTTGGAAAGATCGATACTCCCCTGTGCAATTTCGTCCTCTGAAAGCAAATCTCTCTGCTTGAGATACTCCCTTCTTAAAGCCGCTTTATGGTTCAAATACTTTTGATTTAGGATTTAAAATTAAGCATATTTAACGACCCTCTGTCTCAAGTTCTTTTTTTCTAATGCTTTGAGAAAACGTAACTTCGTATTATGGATACAGCACCCATCGAAATTCAAATCAAAACACTTCCCACCGACCCAGGTGTATATCAGTATTTTGATAAGGACGATACTGTGATTTATGTGGGTAAGGCCAAAAACCTCAAACGCAGGGTAACCTCATATTTTACAAAGGTTCACGACAATGCTAAAACCCGAATACTGGTGAAAAAAATCTACCGAATGGAACATATAGTGGTTCCTACTGAGGTAGATGCTTTACTGCTGGAAAACAACCTCATCAAAAAATACCGTCCCCGATATAATATACTTTTAAAAGACGACAAAACTTATCCTTGGATTTGCATCAAAAAAGAGCCTTTCCCTCGTGTTTTCAGTACCCGAAAAGTGATCCATGACGGATCTGAATATTTTGGTCCCTATCCTAATGTAAAAACGGTATATACATTATTAGAACTCATTCGAGGATTGTACCCCATACGAACGTGTAACTACGACCTCTCAGAGCAAAAAATTCATAAAAAGGAATATAAAGTTTGTCTAGAATACCATATTGGCAATTGTCTGGCTCCTTGTGAAAACAAAGTAAGCGAAGAAGATTACGCCCAAAATATTGCTGCCATTCGTGACATCATTAAGGGAAATTTTCGGCGGTCACTGGACCAGTTCAAAACCCAAATGAAGCAATATGCATCGGCAATGGAGTTTGAAAGGGCACAAGAAATTAAAGAAAAACTGGAGTCACTGGAAAATTACCAAGCCAAATCTACAGTGGTGAGCCCAAAAATTACCAATGTAGACGTTTTTACCATTATCTCCGACGAAAGCTATGGCTATGTCAACTTTTTCCAAGTCGCCTATGGCTCTATCATCCGTTCTCATACTTTAGAAATCAAAAAAAAGCTGGATGAAAGCGAAAAAGAAATGCTGTCCCTGGCCATCGTTGACCTTCGCCAGCGATTCAATTCTCAATCCAAGGAAATATATCTGCCCTTTGAAATCCACTTGGGACCAAAAGTGAAAGTAACTGTTCCCAAATTGGGTGATAAAAAAAAACTGGTCGCGCTTTCCCAAAGGAATGCCAAGTTTTTCCGCTTAGAGCGCTTTAAACAAATTAAAATAATAGACCCCGAACGTCATGTAAAACGCTTAATGCAACAAATGAAAACAGATCTCCGCCTTCAAGAAGAACCTGTTCATATCGAGTGCTTTGACAATTCCAACATTCAGGGAACCAACCCCACTGCAGCCTGTGTCGTCTTTAAAAATGGCAAACCTTTTAAAAGGGACTACCGTCATTTTAAAATAAAAACTGTTGTGGGTCCCGATGATTTTGCTTCTATGGAAGAGGTCGTTCACCGTCGCTATAAACGACTCGCTGATGAAGGGCAATCTCTCCCGCAACTGATCGTGATTGATGGGGGAAAAGGCCAACTTTCGTCTGCAGTGAAAAGTCTAGATCGATTGGGCTTAAGAGGTCAAATTGCCATCATTGGTATCGCCAAAAGACTGGAGGAAATCTACTATCCTGACGATAGTATTCCGCTGTACTTAGATAAAAAATCAGAGACTTTGAAAGTCATTCAACAATTACGAAATGAGGCCCACCGCTTTGGTTTGACTCTTCACCGAAACATCCGAAGCAAGAATGCTCTCAAATCCCCCTTAGATGATATTGAGGGAATAGGCCCAAAAACTAAAGAGTTGTTGCTCAAAGAATTCAAATCGCTTAAAAGAATCAAGGCCGCAGAGCAAAGGGAAATCATCCTATTGCTTGGAAAAGTAAAAGGAAGTAAAATTTACCAAAAATTAAAAGCCCTCTAAGCTTCTTTTTATTTTTATTTAATCCTCAAGATTCGAGCTTTACAATCATTTATTTATTTTTGTCTGATGATCCCAATGATGAAAAAACAATTTCTGATCATTTTATTAAGCAGTAAATGCTTGTTGAGTTTCGCTCAATTGGATACAGAAAATACAGCTTCAGCTAAAGGACTCCCTTTCAAAGCAGGAGAATGGTTCCAGTTCAGAATCTACTATGGAATATTTAATGCCAGCTATGCAACCTTAGAACTCAGCAGAGACACCTTGAAAGGCATGCCCGTTTTGCATGCCAAGGGGTACGGCACTACTACTGGTCTTGCACGTTGGTTCTTTAAGGTCGAAGATTATTACGACTCCTATTTTGATGATAAAAAGGTAATCCCTTACTGGTTCGTTAGAGACATCTATGAAGGGGGGTACACCAAAAACTTAGAAATCAATTTTGATCACCATAAAAATTTGGCTTTTGTAAATGATTTAAAAAACAAAAAAAAGCGGTCGTTTAAAATTGCTAAAAATGCTCAAGACCTTATCTCTGCCTTCTACTATCTGAGGGCCAATTATCCTGAAGATGAACTCATTCTGAACGAAACTTTTAATATCAATATGTTTTTCGATAACGAAAACTATGTTTTTAAAATGAAGTACTTGGGAAAAGAAACCCTGAGCACAAAATTTGGCAAAGTCCCTTGTGTAAAGTTCAGGCCTTATGTTCAATCGGGACGAGTTTTTAGAGAACAGGAAAGTGTTACCTTGTGGATCACAGAAGATGACAACAAAATTCCCATCAGAGTTCAAGCCGATTTAGCCATTGGATCCATCAAAGTAGATTTAGAAAAATTCAGAAATTTATCAGCTCCCTTTAAAATCAATTTCGATTAAAACACCTGATTGTTTATTACTTTTTGAATAACTTTTTGTTAAATCCTTTGCGATTCAACACTTAATACAAGAAATTTGCGTTGACCAAAATAGGTTTGTGTTTAGATGAACAAAGCTTTTGTCGTACTATTTTTATACGGAATTGCCGTTTTATTGTCTTCCTGTGAAGATAAAGCACCATCCTTATTGACAGACTCCCCCGTCGCCGAAGTCAAAATGAAACCCAAAATACTTAAATATGGTTTTGACTTGGATGAATATACATTTGTAAAGAAAAAAATAAAAAAAGGAGATACTTTTGGATCAATCTTAGAGAGCAATGGTATTGACTACCCTGAAGTATTCAATATTCTTCAAGCCATCAAAAATAAAGTGAGCATAAAAAGATTGATAGAAGGAAAATCCTACACGCTCTTTTATACCAAAGATAGTATTCCTACCCCCAAAGCTTTTGTTTACGAACCCCAAATTGACTCTTACACCCTGATTCAACTCAGAGACAGTATTTATGGTGAAATCGTAAACAAACCCATCAAGAGTGTTCAAAAAGAGGCCTATGGTATGATCGAAAATTCACTTTACGAAACCATGTTGACTGCTGGATTAAACGATCAATTGACCTATTACTTAGCGGACGTTTACGCTTGGAATATTGATTTTCATAGGCTGCACAAAGGCGACCGTTTTAAAGTCATTTACACTGAAAAATTTGTGGATGATACCCTCTCTATTGGTATCGAACGGATTAAAGCTGCCATATTTGAACACGCAGGAAAAGAGTTTTACGCCTTCGAGTTTAAACCCGATTCGATCAAAGGAATCGTTGAATATTTTGATGAAAACGCCAAAAATCTAAGACGGGCCTTTCTCAAAGCGCCTGTAAAGTTTGGTCCTATTAGCTCTCGTTATAATCTCAAACGCAGAATTGCTTATTATGGAAACCGCATCAGACCCCACCGTGGCACCGACTTTGCTGCCAATGTAGGCACTCCAATTCTGTCCACTGCCAATGGAGTCGTAACCAAATCCTCCTATACCAAAGGAAACGGCAATTATGTGACCATCAAACACAACAACGCCTATAGCACCCAGTACCTTCATATGAAACGCCGAAAAGTAAAGGTGGGAGAATTTGTTACCCAAGGACAAGTGATTGGATGGGTAGGAATGACAGGCAATACCTCGGGGCCTCATGTTTGCTACCGATTCTGGAAAAACGGTAAACAAGTAGATCCATTTAAGCAAAAACTGCCAGAGGCCAAACCGATTTCTAAACAACTAAAAATTGAATATTACAACGCCATCACAGATCTGAAAACACAGCTCGATTGCCTATCTTTCACTTCCGACTTAACCCATATTAACTCTGCATTAGCCCTCTCCCAAAGTGACATTCAATAAAAAAAATCCCTTGTCCCTCAAATCATGGAAATTGTTAGAGTCCGAATTCCAAAGACACAAACAAACAAAACTTACAGACTATTTCTATAAGGATGCTGAGCGCATCCAAAAACTATCAGTCCAATGGGAATCTTTCTATGTAGATTACTCCAAAAACTTGTTGGATGAAAAAACTTTAGACATTTTGACTGAAATGGCTAAAGAGTCTGGCCTCGATCAAGCCATTGATGCTTATTTCGAAGGGTCCAAGATCAACGAAACCGAAAACAGAGCGGTACTTCATACCGCACTGAGGACGCTTAATCCCAAGCCTCTAATGGTCGATGGAAAAGACATCACTCCAAAAATTAATGCTGTCAAACAACAAATGTTTGATTTTGCCAAGCAAGTCATCTCTGGAGAGTGGAAAGGGTACTCAGGAAAAGCAATCCAGCATGTGGTGAACATCGGAATAGGAGGTTCAGATTTAGGCCCTGCTATGGTTACTGAGGCACTTGAGTTTTATCGTAATCATCTCAAAGTAACTTTTGTCTCCAATGTAGAAGGAGATCATGTGGAAGAGGTCATCAAAAAATTGGATCCAGAAACCACACTTTTCGTTATTGTTTCAAAAAGTTTTACCACTCAAGAAACTTTGAGTAATGCCAATACCATTCGAAAATGGTTTTTAACACACGCGACTGAATCGGCAATTCCTCAACATTTTATCGCGGTATCGACCAATTTAAAAATGGTCACTGAATTTGGCATTGCCCCCGAAAACATCTTCGCTATGAATGATTGGGTAGGAGGTCGTTTTTCGTTGTGGAGCACCGTAGGGCTTTCGATTTGTTTGGCCGTAGGACCAAGTCATTTTGAAGATCTACTTCAAGGCGCTGGAAAAATGGATGAACATTTTCGAACCGCAAATTTTAAGGAAAATATTCCTGTTATTTTAGCTCTGATCACCATTTGGTATAATAATTTTTGGGAAGTGGAAACCGAAGCCATCATTCCCTACTCTCAATACCTCAGAAACCTCCCTGCCTACCTCCAACAAGCCATCATGGAGAGCAATGGAAAAGGAGTAGATCGCAATGGAAAACCCATTGAGTATCAAACCGGAAATATCATTTGGGGTGCGTCTGGTACGAACGCTCAGCACGCTTTCTTTCAATTAGTGCATCAAGGAACCAAAATGATTCCTGCTGATTTTATCGGCTTTGCCAAACCTCTGCACAAAGGAAATGACCATCAAGACAAACTCATGTCCAATTTTTTCGCTCAAACCCAAGCACTCATGCTGGGAAAAAATACAGAGACCGTAAGGAAAGAACTGATAGACCAAGGAAAATCCAACGAGCAAATAGAAGCCTTACTGCCCTTTAAGGTGTTTGAAGGCAATCGCCCTTCCACTACCCTCTTTATTGAGCAACTCACTCCCCGCAACTTGGGATCTCTTATCGCACTCTACGAACACAGAATTTTTGTACAGGGAATCATTTGGAATATCTTTAGTTACGATCAGTGGGGTGTTGAATTGGGCAAGCAGCTGGCCAATGACATTCTCAAGGATTTCGATACGGAAGAAATTGAACAACACGATCCTTCCACCAGAGCACTGATCCAACACTATAAAAAATTCAGGAATTAACCTCAAACTTCAAATCTTTAAGTTTGAGTTGTAGGCTCTTCACTCCCCTGAATTCATTTTCTTCAACCGTATAAAGAATCTGAAAAGGATCTCTCCCTTTAATTCTACTGATGTGGTTGGCCATTCCAAAACCAATCCCCTCTAAGGTCGTTTTTGAATCGTCTGTTACCTCTAACTTTAAATGGCTTTGATCCTCACCTACAGCTTTTGTCTTGCCTCCATCCAGACAGTCTTTGGTCAAAAACACTGGACGCATATTCCCTGGACCAAAGGGAGCCATTTGGGACATTATCCTATAAAGTTTTGGAGTGATTTTGTCTAATGAAAGCTCTAAATCGAATGCCGTGGAAGGAATCCTTTGTTCGGGCTCAATGACTTCGGCTACTGCCCACTCGAAAGCTTTCTTAAACGAAAGATAACTCTCAGGCTTTATCGTCAATCCTGCAGCATAACGGTGCCCACCAAATTGAACAATATGTTCTTTGCAAGCTTCTAAAATCTGATAGACATCAACGCCTTTAACCGAACGAACCGATGCAGTATAGTAATTGCCTGAAGCAGCAAAAACAACGGTAGGGCGGTAATAGGTTTCTATCAATCTGGAAGCTACTATCCCAATGACTCCTTTGTGCCAATCTGGCTGAAAGACTACGGTAGAGTAGAATGATTCTTCCTCATTTTGTTTGATTTGATCCAAGGCCTGAAGTGTGATTTTTTGATCTAATTCCTTCCGCTCGCTGTTGTACAGTTCTATGGCTCTTGAACGTGACAAGGCTTCCTCTATATCTTCAGATAAAAGGAGGGCAACGGCATGACTCCCGTGCTTGATTCTGCCTGCCCCATTGATTCTTGGCGCAATAATAAATACCAAATCTGAAACGTTGAGTTTTCTCTTAAGTTGACCGACAAAAGAGCGGATACCCACTCTGGGGTTTTCCTGAATTTGTTTAATCCCAAAATGAGTTAAAATCCTATTTTCTCCCTTCATGGGAACAATATCTGCAGCAATGGCCATAGCCACCAAATCCATATAGTCTATAATATCATTGATGGTTCCCCCGATATAAAGGGTCAGGGCGTGAATGAGTTTAAAACCGATCCCACAGCCGCATAAATCCTTAAAAGGATAGGGACAATCGGCCTGTTTGGGGTCTAAAATGGCAATGGCTTCTGGTAGTTGCGATCCGGGCAAGTGGTGATCGCAAATGATAAAATCTATTCCCAAAGTTTGAGCATAAGCCACCTTATCTACTGCCTTTATCCCGCAATCCAATGCAATGATTAAATTTACATTATTTGCCTTAGCATAATCGATGCCTTGGGTAGAAACACCATAACCCTCCTCATATCGGTCGGGAATATAATAGATACAGTTGGGATGACTTTTATTCAAAAAAGAATACACCAATGCAACAGCTGTCGTTCCATCTACATCGTAATCTCCAAATACCATTATTTTTTCATCTTTTTCTATGGCTTGGAAAATTCGGTCCACAGCCTCTTGCATTCCCAACATCAAAAAGGGATCCAGCAGATCTGAAAGTTCTGGTCGAAAAAAGGATTTAGCGGTATCAAAGTCTTCGATCCCTCTTTGCAACAACAAACAAGCAATTTCGTAAGGAACTCCGATTTCCTGTTGAAGTGCTTTTGCCTTTTGCTCATTCGGTAAGGGTAGAGGACTCCAACGCATCTTAATTATTTGTTATAAAATCCAGCCATACAAATGACAAATTCCCCCTTGGGGGGATGGGTGTTAAAGTGGCGAATTGCTTCTTCGAGGGTTCCTCTAAAAGTTTCCTCAAACATTTTGGACAATTCTCTGGAAATCGAAACCTCTCGATCGGCTCCATATATTTCTCTAAACTGAGTTAGGGTTTTGAGAAGTTTATGCGGCGACTCATAGAAAATGAGGGTTCGCGTTTCATACAAAAGCATTTCCAAGCGTTTAATTCTTCCTTTCTTAGGGGGTAAAAATCCTTCGAAAACAAAACGATCGGAAGCCAAGCCGCTTTGAACAAGGGCAGGAATCAGTGCCGTTGGGCCCGGTAAACAGCTAACTTTTAAGCGCTGTGACAATGCTTCACGAACCAAAAGAAAACCCGGATCGGAGATCCCTGGAGTTCCCGCATCGGATATGAGTGCAATGTTTAGTCCTGAATTTAATTTTGAAATGACCTCCTCCAGTTTTCTGTGCTCATTATGCATATGGAAGGCCTTCATTGGCGTATTGACTTGGTAGTGATTCAGCAGTTTACCACTGGTTCGGGTATCTTCGGCTAAGATCAAATCAACCTCTTTGAGAATCTCTACGGCTCTGTAGGTAATGTCTCCTAAATTACCAATTGGTGTTGGTACTACAAAAAGCTCCCCCATTCTCTATTGTGATTCATTAAACTGAAAATACTATTGAAAATTATTTTCCACTATTTTCAAAAAACGAACTTCGTATTCTTCCTTGCCTTCCCAATCATTATAATCGGGTTTGATCATTTTTAGAATGAAATTCTGGGCATCTTCCCAAGACTGTAAAGTGGCAATTTGAGAAATGGCCCGCTGGTAATCATTAGAACTGTCTTCAAAAAGGTGTTTTATAAAGGCCAATCGGTCATTGAGATCTACCTGAAGACCCCTTGAAAATCTGTCATTCAAGTTTCTGTGTTGCTCCTTCTCAACAACAGAAGCTTCTTCTTTTCTTTCAAAAGACATCTCCTTGTTGTTTTCCTGGAATAAATCGGATACCGATGGTTTTTCCTCAGGAATTTCATTTATAATTTCTTTGATGGTATCCATTATAGGCGGCAATTCCCTTTGGTCATTATAAATTTCTTGGGCGACTTCAGACTCTGGTTTAGCTTTAATAAAATCTACGGCTTGGTCAAAATTGGTTTCTAATTCTTCCCAAAAATCTTTTTTAAACCCCTTTGAGTTTTTGACCAAAACAAGACGTTCAAAGAGCTGCAATGTGGCATCATAAACCTTTTGATATTCATAAGGCTCTTCCATCTCTAGGATTTCTTTCGCGAGTTGCTGGAGTTGCTGATGGATTATATTGGGCATAAATTGTTCTATTGCAAAGCTTTGTTTTTAATACCTTTGTTTGACTGAAAATTACAAAATGTTTTTAGAAAATCCTGTAAACCACGAAGAACAATTTGGATGGATCGAAGTGATCTGCGGATCGATGTTTTCAGGAAAAACAGAAGAATTGATTCGCCGATTGAAGCGCGCACAGTTTGCGAATCAAAAAATCGAAATCTTCAAACCTGCCATTGATCAACGATATGATGATCAAATGGTTACTTCTCACGATTCGAATCAGATTCCCTCTACTTCGGTTCCTGCTGCAGCCAATATTCCCCTTTTGGCCCATGATTGCCAAGTCGTCGGAATCGATGAGGCCCAATTTTTTGATGATGAAATTGTTGACGTTTGCAACGATTTGGCCAATCGAGGGATACGGGTTATTGTGGCAGGATTGGATATGGATTATACCGGAAACCCTTTCGGACCCATGCCTGCTTTGATGGCTACCGCCGAATATGTTACCAAGGTGCACGCTGTATGTACTCGAACGGGTAATTTAGCCCATTACAGCTACCGAAAATCGGATCAAAAAGACTTGGTCGTATTGGGAGAAAAAGACGATTATGAGCCTCTCAGTAGAGGAGCTTTTAATAGTGCATTGCAAAAACACGAAAGGATAAAGGTTCCAAAAAAGAATACTAAAAAGGAAAGATCTTGACCCTTCTCGAAATCGATTTAAAAAAATTAGAATACAACTATTTTTCTCTCAGAAAGAAGTTGAATCCCCACACAAAAATGATCGGGGTTGTCAAGTCCAATGCCTATGGTAGCCTTTCTGGTCCTATTGCCCAAAAATTGGTTGAATTGGGTATAGAAAGCTTGGCCGTAGCGTATGCCTCCGAAGGAATCCAATTGCGAGAATACGGCATCCAAATTCCAATATTGGTATTTTACCCCCCAATTGAAAGTTTTAAGGAAATCATTCTTCACAATCTAGAACCGGTCTTGTACAGCAAACGAAGCTGGAAAGAGTTCGTTCATCAAGTCAGCTCTCATAAAAAAACTGCCTACCCCATCCACATCAAATACAATACTGGTTTGAATCGTATTGGGTTCAGTACTCAAGATGTGGAATGGGTCATCGAAGAATTAAAAAATAGCCCTTTTGAAGTCAAAACAATTTACACACACTTGGCACAAACAGAATCTCCAAAACCGGATATAAAAACAGAAAACCAAATTTCACTTTTCAAAGAAATCATGCAAAAGCATGACCAAAGTGTAAAGCAAAAACAAGAGTACCACCTTTTGAATACCTCGGGAGTGTTCAACTATCCCGAGTACCATCTGGATTGGGTAAGAGTGGGTATAGGATTATACGGTTTTGCCAACCATAGATCATGGAATGAATCCCTTCAACCCATTGCACAACTCAAAACAAACATTACCCAAATTCACGAGATCAAAACCGGAGAAACCGTGGGATATAATAGCGGATGGAAAGCTGCCAAAAATACCCGAATTGCAATATTACCCATCGGACATGCTGATGGCTTTTCCAGACCCTATGGAAATGGTAAAGGTTGGGTTTTGATCAACGGTAGGAAAGCTCCTGTGGTAGGGAATGTTTGTATGGATATGGTCATGGTAGAAATTGATGATATCAATTGTGCTGAAGGAGCAGAAGTGATCGTCATTGGGGAGGGAAGCAGAGCCGACGAAATGGCAGAAAATGCCGGAACCATCTCCTATGAGCTGCTTTCGGCAATGGGAAATCGAATTAAGAGAGTACTGAAAAAGTAAAAAAATCACCAACTGTTATAAATCAAACAGTTTGTTGAGATTTTGAAAAAAAACCCATTGAAGTTGTACGCCAAACCATAAAGCTTAATTTTGCCAAAAAAAAATTAACTATGAAAATAGCAGTAGTAGGTGCAACGGGAATGGTCGGTGAAGTAATGCTTAAAGTTCTATCGGAAAGAAACTTTCCCTTTACGGAACTGATTCCCGTGGCTTCAGAAAGGTCAATCGGTAAAAAAGTCGTTTGTGGAACCAACTCATATGAGGTGGTGGGGTTGGAAACCGCCGTTTCCATGCAACCCCATGTAGCTTTATTCTCTGCAGGGGGGTCAACTTCCTTAGAATGGGCTCCCAAATTTGCCGAGGCGGGAACCGTAGTCATCGATAATTCATCGGCTTGGAGAATGGATCCCGATAAAAAATTAATCATCCCCGAAATCAATGCAAATGAATTGACCTCTGCCGATAAAATCATTGCAAATCCCAACTGTTCTACCATACAAATGTTAGTCGCCTTGGCTCCATTAAAAGAGCATTATGGAATCGAACGCATCATCGTATCCACCTATCAGTCCATTACAGGAACAGGGGTTAAAGCGGTTCAACAATTGGAAAACGAATACAAAGGCGAAAAAGGAGAAATGGCCTATCCCTATCCCATTCACCGGAATGCAATCCCCCAATGTGATGTATTTTTGGACAATGGCTACACCAAAGAAGAGATGAAATTGGTCAACGAGACCCATAAAATTTTGAACGATTACTCCATAGGGGTTTCGGCTACGGCCATTAGAATACCTGTAGTAGGAGGACATAGCGAATCGATCAATGTTCAATTAAAAAATGACTTTGAATTGGAGGACATCAGAAAATTATTGAACGACAGCCCTGGAATCGTTGTTCAAGACCATCCTGATACCCACACCTATCCCATGCCCATTTATGCAGAAGGTAAAAATGACGTTTTTGTGGGAAGAATAAGGAAAGACGAATCCCAAGAAAAAACCATAAACTTGTGGGTAGTCGCCGATAATTTAAGGAAAGGAGCGGCTACCAATACCATTCAAATTGCCGAACATTTACTGAAGCAAAATTTAATTTAGTCTTTGGAAACGTTTTTGAATTTTTTCTTTAAATAATGGTAGAAGTCCAGTGTAAGTTCGGCCGTAGCGCTGTTGTTTTCTAAATCCACTTTTGCCGACCATTTTTGTAATTTCTTTTCGTACCATGCCATAAAAGACTCCGACCTGTAGGGCAAATCCATTAATGAAAGGATCAGAGTTCCCAAGTTTGGATAAAAGAAATCTGAGCTGATCCCCAGAGGAGTACATAAATGTGAAACTTTTACCCCTTTGAGTTCTTTTTGTAATAGAAACAAAACAATGTCTGTATTACCGCAAAAGCGGAATAAGGAATGGGGACGATTAAGGGTGTATTTTTTCATGATAAATCGATTTGGAGCAGTTCAAATATAATCAATATTTGTTTCTTATTTGGAAACTTTGAGTCCATTTGGAAACAATGAATAAAAAAACATTCAAATCTTAAAAATTTATATTAATTTGAAGTAGGTAAATGAAGGAGGCAGATATATTAATATAGTAAATAAATTTATTGTTTAAGTTTTTACATTACAAGATTGCTTTTCTTCGGTTTGATCCACTCAAATTTTATTACTAATCCCAGACAATTTGTACCTATGGCCAGTAAAGATTTTAAGACTGAAATGACCCAAAGATTTATTGAAGTGGTAAAATACCTTACTATGAGTGAGACCGTTCATTCCAAAACCGAAATAGGTCTATTGATGGATCAACCCCTTCAGGTAGTGTCCAAACTCCTTACAGGACAACGAATCATTACCTTAGAACAAACCCAAAAGCTGATCCAGAATACCAATATCAACGCCCATTGGTTCATTACGGGGGAAGGTTTGATGCTCAAAGATCAGAACAACACTTTAAAAGAGTCCCAGATGGCCTATTTTATTAGTGGTGATAAATCTTCAAAAACAATCGCAGCAATACTTCCATTGGTCTCTGAACTGGAGGAAAGGATTGAAGGGTTGAGAAAAGAAAATGAAGAGATAAGAGAACAAATGACGGGCTTAGTAAAGTCTCTGGGACAATTGAAAAAAAAACCTACTGATCTTCCATCGAGAAATTCTCCATAAACTTAGTTGTATAGTTCCCTGAAATATAATCGGGATGGTCCATAAGTTTACGATGAAAAGGAATGGTGGTTTTGATGCCTTCAATGACAAACTCATCCAAAGCCCGTCTCATTTTGTTGATGGCCTCTTCTCTGGTCTGTGCCGTAGTAATAAGCTTGGCAATCATAGAATCGTAATGGGGGGGTATGACATAGCCTCCATATACATGAGTGTCCAATCTCACCCCATGACCTCCAGGAAAATGAAGGGTTGTAATTCTTCCTGGACTGGGTCTAAAATCATTATAAGGATCTTCCGCATTGATTCTGCATTCGATAGAATGCATCTTCGGAAAATAGTTTTTTCCAGAAATAGGAACACCGTATGCGACCATAATCTGTTCCCTGATCAAGTCAATATTGATGACTTGCTCTGTAATGGGGTGTTCTACTTGTATGCGTGTGTTCATTTCCATAAAATAGAATTTGCGGTGTTTATCGACCAAAAATTCTACCGTTCCGGCGCCTTCGTATTTGATATATTCTGCCGCTTTTACAGCAGCGGCTCCCATTTCTTCTCTGAGTTCGGGGGTCATAAAAGGCGATGGAGTTTCTTCAGTCAGTTTTTGATGTCTTCTCTGAACAGAACAATCCCGTTCGGATAAATGACAGGCCTTTCCCCTTGAATCGCCTACGATTTGAATCTCAATATGACGTGGCTCTTCGATCAGTTTTTCCATGTACATCCCGTCATTGCCAAAGGAGGCCGAAGCTTCTTGACGGGCACTTTCCCAGGCTTTGAGCAGCTCTTTCTCTTTCCATACGGCACGCATTCCCTTTCCCCCACCTCCAGCAGTTGCTTTTAACATAACGGGGTATCCTGTCTCTAAGGCAATTTTTTTGGCTTGATCAAAGGTTTCGATGAGGCCTTCGGATCCAGGTATGGTTGGAACTCCAGCGGCCTTCATGGTTGCTTTTGCGGTAGCTTTATCTCCCATTTTTTCGATCATCTCTGAAGAGGCCCCAATAAATTTGACTCCGTGTTCTTTACAAATCTTAGAGAATTTGGAATTTTCAGACAAAAATCCATAACCGGGATGAATGGCATCGGCATTACAGATCTCTGCCGCCGCAATAATATTAGCTATTTTCAGATAGGACTCTGAACTGGAGGGAGGACCAATACAAACTGCCTCATCGGCAAATCGAACATGAAGACTTTCCTGATCGGCTGTGGAATATACCGCAACGGTTTTGATCCCCATTTCTTTACAAGTCCTGATCAATCGCATGGCAATCTCACCGCGATTGGCAATTAAAATCTTTTTAAACATTACAATGAAGTTTAAGCCGGTTCAACTAAAAACAAGGGTTGGTCGAATTCCACTGGAGAGGAATCATCAACCAAAATTTTAACAATTTTACCACTAACTTCGGATTCAATTTCATTGAACAACTTCATGGCCTCAATCACACACAATACGTCTCCTTCCTTGATGACATCTCCCACCTCAACAAAAAGATCCTTGTCTGGAGAAGGTTTTCTGTAAAAAGTTCCAATCATCGGAGATTTAATGGTCAGCATATGGTCGGCCACATCCTTGCTCGCCTGAGTTGTTGCGGTTGACTGGGTTTCTATTGTTGCCACGGGGCTGGCCAATTCTTGCGCTACTTGAACGACTCCACTGGGAACCGCTTGTACCGTTGTTTGAGAATCTAAATACGGGGCATCGGCATGGGTTTTGATGGTGATTTTGAAATCGTCTGTTTCAAGCTTTACTTCATGAGCTCCCGACTTAGCTACAAATTTGATCAAGTTTTGAATTTCTTTAATTTCCATTATTCAAATGATTTAAATTTTAATAGGCCCATGTTAAATAGGCTGCTCCCCAGGTGAAACCTCCACCAAAAGCAGCGAAAACCAATCGGTCTCCAGGGCTTAATTTTGATTCGTAATCTCTTAGTAATAAAGGCAGTGTCGCCGCGGTAGTATTTCCGAAATATTCAATATTAGACATTACCTTGTCGTGCGACAGATTAATTCGTTTGGCCACCGCATCAATAATTCTTTTGTTGGCTTGATGAGGAACCAAGTAGGTAATGGTGTTTGCATCGATGTCATTGCGTTGCATGATTTGTTCGGCTGCATGAGTCATCTCCGAAACAGCGTATTTAAAAACCGTCTTTCCGTCTTGATAGAGGTTGTGCATCCCCCCCTCAATCGATTCCTTAGAAGTGGGGAACAAAGACCCACCTGCTTTGATGTTCAGAAACAATCTGCCATTTCCATCCGACCTAAAGTATTCGTCCTCCCATCCATACCCAGATGAGCTGGCTTCAAACAATACAGCCCCCGCAGCATCTCCAAAGATGATACAGGTGGTTCGATCGGTGTAATCGACTATAGAAGACATTTTGTCTGCCCCTATGAGCAAAACTTTCCGATATCGGCCTCCCGCAATCATATTGGAAGCATTAGACATTCCATAAAGAAAGCCTGAACATGCAGCTTGAAGATCATAGCCAAAAGCATGGGTTGCCCCTATCTTTGAGGCCACATAGGCAGCGGTAGCCGCAACATGCATGTCGGGGGTAACCGTAGCAACTATCACCGCTTCAATTTCGGTGGGATCTATATTATTCTTTTTTATAAGGTCTTCGGCAGCTTTGATGGCCATAAACGAGGTGCCTTTGGAAGGGTCTTTAAGGATTCTCCTCTCTTTAATGCCCGTACGAGCAACAATCCATTCATCGTTGGTATCTACCATCTTCTCAAGGTCTGCATTGGTTAGCTTATCCTCTGGAACATATGCTCCTACCGCAGTTATTGCAGCCTTTATGGGGCTTGGATTCATATAATTCATCAGTAGAGCAATTCCTTTTGAACCGTCATTATTAAATGTGAAGATAGTAGTTTTTTAGAGCAAACAAAATCTTTGTTTACAAAAAAAGCCCTTCAGGAATATAGAAGAGCTTTGAAAATATGGTGGTGCTGAGCTAGGCTTCGATCGCTTCATTATTGTCGATCAAAACTTTACCTCTGTAGTAAAGTTTACCTTCATGCCAGTGAGCACGGTGGTATAAATGGGCTTCGCCTGTGGTTACACAAGTCCCTATTTGAGGGGTAACCGCTTTGATGTGCGTTCTTCTTTTGTCCCTTCTGGTTTTCGATATTTTTCTTTTAGGATGCGCCATTTTTGTCGCTTTTTAGTTTAATTTTTACTTTATAATAAATCTTTCAGTTTATCCCATCTGGGATCAATTCCCTCCAACGAGGGATTTTCTTGAGGCTCTAAGTCTTTTAGTTTTTCCAAAATTTCTGATTTCAATGTTCCCTCGGCAATTCCGGGGTGAACTTTTTTTTGAGGAATCGACAACACAATCATTTCGTAAATGTATTGAGCCACCTGAATCTCATAAGAACCATGCGGGAGAATCAAAATCTCGTCATCCTCCAAATTTTCTTCTGAACCGAATTTAACTACCAGTCTAAAAGCAGTATCTATGGGCAGATCAAAAAATTCTGTAGTGATGTCACACGGAACGGTCACTTGTCCTTTGGCTCTAAAATTCAATTCCAAAAGCGTTGGTTTTTTTTCAAAAACTAAATCGACCTCAACATTTGAATTTTGAAAATCTAAAAAATCAAAACCTTCAAAGAACTTATTATCTACTTTGAAATCGAAGCGGTGGATGCCATCCTTTAATCCGATAAACGGTATCAAGAACGCTGAAAATTGCCCCATCTTTCCGACTTTTAAGCGTGCAAATTTATAAAAAAAAACCTTTAATCGGCGAGCGATTGCTATTTTTCGTTCTTATTTGAAAAGTGGGGCTCTTTTTTCTCTTCTCTATTAAAAAAAATAGCCCTTGCCGTAAACATTGCATTTCTGAAAGATTCGATTTCGGCCTTTCCTTTTCCTGCGATATCAAATGCAGTTCCATGGTCGGGAGAAGTTCTCACCCGATTGAGTCCAGCGGTGAAATTGACGCCTTCTCCAAAAGTTAAAGTTTTGAATGGAATCAAGCCTTGATCGTGATAAATCGCCAAAATAGCATCAAATTGAAGATGAGTCTGATGACCAAAAAAACTATCGGCAGCATAAGGACCATAAACCAATTGGCCCGCATTGAATAATTCTTTTATCAGTGGACGAATAATATGATGATCTTCCTGGCCAATTAATCCATTGTCCCCTGTATGAGGGTTAAGGCCCAATACTGCTATTTTGGGGCGGTTGATGTTGAAATCTTCCTTTAAGGAATGGGACAGCTGATCTATCTTTTTTTTCAGCAACTCACGGGAAAGCGTTTTGGAAATATCCTTTACTGCGATATGATCACTCACCAAGGCTACTTTTAATGGATCAGACACCATAAACATCAAACTGTTTCCTTCGAGTTCTTTGGCCAAGTAATCGGTATGACCCGGAAAGTTAAAATCCTCAGATTGAATGCTTTCCTTGTTGATTGGAGCTGTGACCAATGCATCCACTTCTCGATTTTTAAGGGCTGTGGTAGCCGATTTAAAAGACTCGAATGCCAGCTTGCCTGCGCTTTTTGATACCGCTCCAAAAACCAACTCTCCTTCGGGCATGGGAAGGTCGAATACGTTAAGATTTGCCTTGTGGAGTCGTTGATTTTTATTGATTACGACAAAATTTGTGTTGAGTTGAAAATGCTTTTTTTGTTTTTCTAACAGCTTGACAGGCGCAAAAATTAGTGGAATGAAGAAATCAAAGAGTCTTTTGTCTTCAAAAATCTTTAATATGATTTCGATTCCAATCCCGTTGGGATCGCCCATTGAAATTCCAAGCTTAATTTTGCCCAACATTGGTGTCGCTTTTTATTGCTAATTTTACTCACAAATGTAATTAAATCTCGCTGATGTTTACAGGAATCATTGAGGCCTTTGGAAAAGTGGTTCATTTGGAAAAAGAACAAAAGAACCTCCACCTTAGCCTTGAAAGTCGTTTGACCCAAGAATTAAAGATAGATCAAAGTTTGGCCCACAATGGCGTGTGTCTTACAGTAGTTGCGATCGATGGCCATCGGTACACCGTTACGGCCATTCAAGAAACTTTGGAAAAATCTACCCTTGGCCGACTGCAAATAGGCCATTTGATCAACCTGGAAAGAGCCATGATGATGAACCATCGATTGGATGGACACATCGTCCAAGGTCATGTCGATCAAGTGGGTTGGTGCACGGGAGTCCATTTTAGAGAGGGCAGTTGGTTTTTTGACTTTGAATACGAGCCCCATCAAAAAAATATCACCATCGAAAAAGGGTCCATTTGCGTAAACGGTGTAAGCCTCACAGTGGTCGATTCTGGATGGCATCATTTTTCGGTTGCCATCATTCCTTATACCTATGAGCACACCAATTTTCATCTGATTCAGAAAGGGGATTCGGTAAACTTGGAATTCGATGTGATCGGAAAATACATTTCTAAATTACACCTTTTGCGCGCCCATTAATAAATCAAGTATATTTATGAAAACTATTAACCATGGATATCCTTGAACTGTCAACTATTCTTCTTTCCCTAGCGTCTATTTTTACACTCATCAACATTCGACTGTTAAAGTTGCCGCAAACCATTGGTTTAATGATATTGGCACTCATCCTTTCTTTTGTTGTTACCGTGGTAGGTATTATTTTTCCAAGTGTATTCAAAACGGTCACTGAAATTACCCGAGAATTTGATTTTAGCGAACTACTGGTCGATGTGATGTTGCCTTTTTTGCTCTTCGCAGGAGCGATCAGCGTTAATGTTCACGAACTCTTGAAAGATAAAGTTACGATCTTACTTTTAGCAAGTTTTGGGGTACTTTTTTCAACTTTTACGGTAGGATCTGGTCTATATTGGCTGATACAACAACCCGTTTTCGGTCTTGCCAGCTTGGGCTTGACCTACATTGATTGTCTTTTATTTGGTGCTTTGATTGCCCCCACCGATCCTATAGCGGTATTGGCCATGATCAAAAAAATGAACTTGTCTTCCATTACCGAAACTCGAATTGCAGGAGAATCCCTTTTCAATGACGGAATTGGAGTCGTTGTTTTTCTCTCCTTATTGGGAATCAAACAAGAGGGTGTAGAAAATATTACCGCCGCTGCTATCGGTGGACTTTTTGTTACCGAAGTAGTAGGAGGGATTGCTTTAGGTTCGCTGATGGGTTATTTGGGTCTAAAGCTTCTGAAATATATTGAAAATGAACACACCGAACTGGAGGTTTTGGTCACCATCTCACTGGTAATGCTGCTGCCTATCATTTCTCATTATTTTCATTTTTCGGCCGTATTGGGGGTCGTCATGATGGGATTGTTCTTAAATCAAAATCTAGACATGGACCAAAATCAAGAAGGGGTCCAAAAAGCCATGGGGAATTATGTTTACAAATTTTGGCACCTTTTGGACGAAACATTGAATGCCATTTTGTTCATCCTCATTGGATTAGAAATCATTATGGTTTTTGAATCGTTCCAACTGCCCTTCATTTCCATTTCATTTTTGGTCATTATTTTGGTCGTGGTCTCCAGAGGTATAGGGGTAAGTATTCCCATTGCCTTTTTATCCTTGTTCAAAAAATTTGAGAAGAAAACTGCTTTAATCATTACATGGGGAGGGCTAAGGGGAGGCCTAAGTGTCGCTTTGGCACTCAATCTACCCGATTCCATTGGAGAAGGAAAAGGACTCATTCTTTTTCTGACTTATATCATTGTTTTGTTTACGATATTGGGTCAAGGATTGACCTTAAAAAATATTGTGAAATAGCTGGCCAAAAAAAATGCTATCCTTATATTTGGTATAGAGTTGTTAATGCTGTGACAACAGCTATGTCTAACTAATGTAGAAAGGAGGTGTCAAATGTCTTACATAATATGTAATTTAAGGAAAATAGGACTACAGATACCCACCGGTACTCTGTTCTAATCGATCCTTATCTATAGGTTTAAAGGCGAGCCGATGGGCTTGCTTTTTTTTTTGGCTTTCTTTGGATATGATTTATTGGGTTGAAAAAAATTTATAATTATCCCTATATTTAGCCTCATGCAAACAGAAAAATTGGCCATTGTGATCCCCTGCTATAATGAGGCTGATCGTTTACCCATCTTTCAGTTTGAACGCTTTTTACCCTCCCACCCTAATGTGTCTGTTTTTTTTGTCAATGACGGCTCCAATGATACAACCGAAGCTGTTTTGTCGACCCTAAAAAATAGATTTACCCACCAAATTGAAATTCTGAACTTAGAACAAAATCAAGGAAAAGCCAATGCCGTTTTCCGAGGAATGCAATGGGTTTTGGAAAAAAATCACTACCCTAAAGTAGCCTATTTGGATGCTGATTTAGCCACCAGTTTAGAGGAATGTTTGCGCTTATCAAAATCTGTTAAAGAAAAAATAGTACTGGCTTTTGGATCCCGAATTTTAAAACTGGACAACCAAATCAAAAGAAAATGGTACCGTTTTATATTGGGGAGACTGGTGGCGACCGCCATCTCCTGGTCTCTAAAACTTAGTATATACGATTCTCAATGTGGATGTAAAATTTTTGAAAGCTCTACCGCTAAGAAAGTTTTCGATCAAGCTTTTATTTCTAAATGGCTCTTTGATGTTGAAATTTTCTTCCGAATGATTCGACTCTATGGCAAAAATGAAATTCAAAATCATCTGAGAGAAATTCCTCTCAAAAAATGGGTAGATACCCCCGATTCGAGAGTGAGTCCATTGTATTTTTTTAAGTTGTGGTGGGACCTTTTCAAAATCTCAAAAAAATATAAACGTTGAGCTTTACCGAAAGAATAAAAAGTGACATTAGATCTCCCTATGGGTGGATATTCCTCCTGCTGGTCGGAATCCGATTGTTTTTCAACGCCATAATTCCTTTGACCGACAAAACGGAGGCCCGTTATGGTGAAATCGCGCGATTGATGGCCGAAACGGGAAACTGGATTGTCCCACAAATAAATTATGGCGTTCCTTTTTGGGCCAAGCCTCCTTTGTCCACTTGGCTTTCGGCTGGAGCTGTTAGCTTATTCGGCGATTACGAATTTGCCCTGAGACTTCCCTATTGGATCATTGCAGTACTGATGGCTTTGCTGCTCATCCCATATGGTCATCAAAAAAAAATCAATGGTTTGATCCCGGGCATTGTCCTCTTTTCTCTCCCTGAGTTTTTTCTTCATGCCGGAGTTCTTTCAACCGATATGATGCTCTCCTTTTCTGTTGCTTTGACCATGATGGGCTTTTGGGAGTTCATGCATTCAAAAAACAGCAGGATTTATGGAATGCTCTTTTTTGTTGGAATCGGTTTGGGCCTTTTGGCCAAAGGCCCTATTATTGCGATACTCTGTTTTCCTCCTCTGTTCATTTGGTGCATTTGTTGTAAAGTTTCATTCAAAAAATTATTTCAAATTCCCTGGTTTATCGGTGTATTTCTTAGCCTTTTAATTGCCTTTCCTTGGTATTATCTGATGGAAATCAACTCCCCAGGTTTTATCGACTACTTCTTGGTAGGGGAACACTTTCTTAGATTCATAGATTCCTCTTGGTCTGGAGATAAATACGGGTTTCCAAAACAACAACCCTGGGGTATCATTTGGCTCTTCCTACTGGCCGGTGCCCTGCCTTGGTCAGTTGCATTGTTAGCACAAGTGAAAAAAGGATTGAGAACTATTTGGAATGATCCTTGGAAGCTTTTCCTTTGGTTGTGGATCCTTTGGACTCCCTTCTTCTTTACATTTTCAAATAGCTTTATCCATACCTATACCCTTCCGGTCATGGTTCCTGTCGCACTTCTCATCACCGATCATTGGTCGACAATAAAAAGAAAGAAACCCTTACTCTACATTGCAGTGGGTCTGCCCGTTTTATTGTTGGGTCTTTATTTTTTGAAGCCCATCCAAGTTGAATTGTACAATACTACAGATAAAGAACTGGTCAGACATCCCGAAGTTGACCTTTCAAGCCTATATACCTTGAACTACAAATCCTATTCCAGTCAATTTTACTCCAAAGGAAAAATAAAACTCATTAGAAACAACAGATTGGAAGAAATGCTCATCGACTCTACTGCACTCACCGTCATCATTGAAAAGAAAGATCTTGAAAGTATCCCCCCATTGGTGATGAAAAGATTAAGTCCATTAATCGAGAGAAGAAAGAACGGGCTCTATCAATTTAAATAAGCTTAAGTATTACTTTTACATTGTGTAATGTGTAATGATTTTACCATTCATCCATCAAAATATATTTGTATCTATATAATGTTTAAAACAAATTCTCTCGGCCTGCTATTTTTCAGTTTAATTTCAATGAATATTCACAGTCAAATCACCGGAATTGTAACGGATAAAAATACCCAAACTCCCATAGAATACGCCACAATCATTCTAAAACAGGGAGATGAAGTTTTGGAGGGAACAGTCTCAAAACCCGACGGAAGTTTTGTGATGCCCACAAGCGTGAGTGCCCCCTTTTCAATAGAGGTATCGTTTTTAGGATATCAAACACTTACCCGTGATGTAAATGCCAAAACAAATGGCTCCTACGACACAGGAACAATTGGGCTGCTGCCCAGTCAAAATTTACTTGAAGAAGTAGTGCTACAAGCCAAAACCTCTCCTTTTCAAAACAAAATCGATCGAAAAGTATATTCGGCCAAAGAGTTTTCGACAGCAGTGGGGGGCAATGGAATGGACGTAATCCGAAATCTACCCTCCGTATCCATCAATGGCTTAGGGGAAATAAGCGTAAGAGGAAGCAGTGGTTTTGTCGTTCTATTGAACAACAAACCCATTCAATCCGACGTACAAAGCTTATTGGGTCAAATTCCGGCCAACAGCATCAAAAATATCGAAATCATCACCGCTCCCTCTGCCCAATACGATGCAGAAGGAAAAGCTGGAATTATCAATATTTTAACCCTCAAAAACAGCATACAGGGGGACTATTTTCAAGTCAACACCCTTCTTGGTGCCCCCTCTATTGAAGACTACAACAACGCCCAAAACGCTCAACGTTTTGGCACAGATATTACCTACAATACGGTTCGGGAAAAATGGAATCTTTCCTCTGGAATCAGCTTTCAAAGAAATGACATTTCTGGAAGAAGAGAGGGAGATGTTTATACTACTATTGGCGATCAATACACCCGTTTTCCCTCCGACGGGGAACGTAGTTTTGATGAAATCAATTTCTCCGGGCGCTTGACCGCAGATTACCAACTTTCGGATCATGATTTAATTTCATTTGGGCTTTTTGCCGGAAAAAGAACAAAAGAGCGAACGGCCGATATATTGTATTATGCAAATTATGGGCTCAACGATAAAATGGACTATACATTTCAATACTACAATGAAAACCTCAGAATCAGAAAAAGTGATTTTGCATTAGGAAGTTTGGACTTCGACCGGAATTTTAATAATTCTGCTCAACTACATACCTCTTTGCTTTATGAATACACCCTTTTGGGGGGGCCTACCACCAATAGAAATCTTGGACATCCAGACCATTCCATAGTCTACCAAGACGAATACAATACCAACGACAATCCTTTATACGGTTTACGGTTTAACCTTGACTATAACTTCCAACCCCTTTCTTTCGGAACATTGAAAATGGGTTATCAATTTCGAAATCTCGACCATACGGGAGATTTTGTTTATGAGCGCAAAAACAACAACACTCAACTTTTTGAGTTGGTTCCAGAATTTTCGAGTGAGGTCAATCTTAAACGATCTATACATGCGGCTTATTTACAATACAACGGCAGTACTGACAAATGGGATTTTGCCGCTGGACTACGCATGGAAAATATGACGCGTGAACTGTCTCTAAAAGACAAAACTGGACAAATCGATGAAGACTACCGCTTGAATTTTAACAAGCTGTTCCCCTCAGCCAGTCTCGACTATCAATGGAAAGAGAGGGTCGCTTTTAATCTCGCCTACAGCAAAAGAATCGAAAGAACGACGACCTTTAAAATGAATCCTTTCCCAGAACGAGAGCATTCCGAAACTTTAGAACAAGGCGATCCCAACCTACAACCCGAATTGATCGATCAGGTAGAATTGGGTGTGAATCTTAAAACCAAAAAAGGAAACTCTTACTTTTCTTCCCTTTACTATCGCAATGTCAATCATTTGATCAACCGAGTCAATACGGTTTACAACGACACCATTTTAAATCGGATTTATTCCAATGTGGGAACGGCCAAGGCTTTCGGAAGAGAAATGGGGAGCGAGTATTCCATCGGTAAAAAGTTAAACGTCTTTTATTCTTCTAACTTTTACTATTATATCATCGAAGGGTCATTCGACAATCTTCCTGTAGATACCCAAGGGTATGTTTACAGCTTCAACCTGAACAGTTCCTATGACTTTTCAGAGACTGCTTTTGCACAGTTTAACTTCAATTATCTTTCCAGAAGAATTACCGCTCAGGGAGAAGATTCTCGATTCTACTCCCCAAATTTAACTTTAAGCAAACGCTTTTGGAACAATCAATGGACCGCAACACTACAGTGGAAAAATATCGATATGGGGCTGATCAATTCCAACGAACAGCGCATCACTACCCAAAGAGAAGGTTTGTTTTACACCACCACCAATTATGTTTATGAAGTGGATGTGGTCCTGCTCGGCTTGAGCTATAATTTCAACAACCGTAAAAACACCTCCAAATTCATCGACAGCGAATTTGGGAAAAGAGAATTCTAAAGTTTGTGAGAACCGTCACAAAAAGGCATTTCTTTGGATTTGGTGCAGCCACAAAGCGTAAATCTATTCCCGTGTTTTAGGGGATTTCCTTCCATGTCTGTGAGGTTCACTTTACCTTCAATTACAATCTGCCCATTTTCTTTTCGGTAAATCTTAGGGGTTTGTTTTTGTTGGGATTCTGATATCATTCTTTAAAGGTTATCCGTTAAAAAGTCCATTCTTCTGTTGACCAAATCGTTGGGATTATCCGTCCAATCTGCAGGAAAAATTTGTTTCGATATACTGAATTTAAAATTGGGGTTCAAACTTTTTATGAGGGCGAGACTATTGAGCATCAAATTGGCCTCTGTTTCTGAACGGGCCTCTTTTAACAATCCTTCCATAATGGAATAATCATCAAAGCCCGTATGAAGTGCCAAATATTCAAGGGCGCGTAATCTCACTAAGTTTTCCGTATCATTTTGAAGTATCCTTTCTATTTGAGGGATTAACTCTTTTGCCATCGCTCCAAATGAAGTACAGGCAATCAAGCCCCAATATCGCTTCCATGGATCCTCATCAGTCAATGCTTTTTGGATTTGACGGGTCCCCTCTTCAAATGGTATTAAATTCAGGTCGGCAACAGCGATCAATTCCTCAATTTGCTGTTGGTGTTCTTGTCCAAAAGCGGTGGGATTTTCAAGTGCATTTTCCAATAAATAGGATTCCGGAAAAAAACTCAAATCGGGCAGAGTGGCCAACTTTTCATTCAGTTGGTCTCTCAGTTGCATTACAACAGAACGATGGTTTGGGTCATCGGCTAAATCATTGACCTCGTGAGGGTCTTGCTCCAAATCAAAAAGCGCCTCTGGGCTCCTCGGTTCAAAAAATTGTCGCTGTGGTGCATTCAATTTTTCCTGTCTGTGTAAAGCATCCCATTCCTGAAAAGCCAGCATTTTATAACGGTAAAAATTAAATAAACCATCGAAGTTAAACGGCTGATAATTCCTAATATACTTGTATTTACCTACTCTGATTGTCCTAACCAAATCATATTTTTCATCAAATCGATCGGCATGACCAAAAGCCCTATTCTTGTTTTGAAGAGTAGATGAGTCTGAGAATTTCCCCAAAATCGCTTTCCCGTCCATACTTTTGGGTGGAGAGATTCCGGCTAGAGAAAGAACGGTAGGAGCAAAATCTACAAACTCAACAAAAGTTTTTGCCCTTGATCCTTTGGCGTAGGGAAATAAATGTTCCCACTTCTTAGGAATATAAACCACTAAAGGAACCTGTAACCCGCTTTCATAGGCATAGCCTTTACTTCGGGGCAAAACACCCCCGTGATCTCCAAAATAAAAAATAATGGTGTCCTCCATTAGTCCCTGTTGTTCGAGATCGGCAATGAAAGTCGCCATTTGCTGGTCCGCCAATTTATGCCTGTTTTGAAAATGAAAATAAGAATACCTGAAGGTTTTGGTATCGGGGTGATAGGGGAAAACTTCAATGTGATCGAGTACTTCATCCGATACTTTGTCTACAGCCTCTTGATCGAAATGTAAATTTCCCTCGTGTGTTACGGTATGGTTTTGAACATGAAAAAAAGGTTGCCCTGGCTTTCTGTTTTTATAGGTTGCTTTTTTAGAAGATTCATCCCATACCCCCTCTGGCAAAATAAAGTTGTAGTCTTCTTTGTGATTATTGGTGGTATAATATCCCGCTTGGTTGAGATAAAAAGGAAACGGCATGACCCCCTCTGGAAGAGGAACTCGTTCGGCCCTGCGGTGAAACTGCGTAAAAATTCTAGGGGCGTAACATCCAGTAATGAGTGTGCTTCTGGCCACAGAACATACCGGCGCATTGGAAAAAGCATTATCAAAAACAACTCCCTCTTTTGCCAACTTTTCAATCGCTGGCATCTGTACACCCCCCTGATGATACAAATTCATAAAGTGGGGTGAGTTGTCCTCTGTAGTCAACCATACTATATTGGGCAGCGACTGTTGATCTGAATTACAGGCTGAATGCAGTAACCACAACCCCAATAGAAATAAAATCCTCATCAATTAAAGCTGGGAATACGGCAAAGAAGTTAAAAAGGCGCGAGTAATAGAAGAACAGCAACTGTCCTTATAGGCCGGATCGCTTTTCAACTTTGCCCAAGTAGGGTGGATGGAAAAACGTCCCCAATTCTCATTGCGTTCTTCTAAACTTTCAAACGAAAGCATATACGTCAGACACGGCATTCGATCGCCTGCGATTTTGTCTCCAAAAAAAACAGACCCAAAATCGAGCTCCTCAAAAAGTTCCAACTCTCCTTCGTTGAACATATTGACCTTTCTTCTATGGGCGTCCTCAGAGTGACTTTCGTAGGTGCGCAATTCGAAAAAACGGTTCTTGTTGTCTGGTTTAAAAAGTTTAGGCATTCCGTCGAAAGCAACATAAAGTGATGTTTGATAACGGTTAAACATGGGTTTACTCAAAGGATTGAGTTCCGCCGAAATTTTTTGCATCGAAGGCTCGCTCACCGTAGTATGAAGTGTCTTTTGATACGTTTCTATGTCCTTAAAGGGAATGAAAACATATATTTTTCTGGGCAAATCCTCTGAAATCTCTTGAAATACACCGATGTTCTCAATTCCCTGTTTATTGAGAGTAGGAATAAGGTGATCCTTAAAATAACTATTGAAGTTCTTAAAATTAGAAGATTGGAAAAGTTCATAGGTTCTGAGCTCATAAATTTCCTTTTGTCCAAAAAGGGAAATACAACTCAAGAACGCAATTAAATAAAGTGTTTTTTTCATGTTGAATTATAAATAGGTGTAAATATAAATTATTTTAATGAGGTCGGTGACTCTTGTATTTTGGATTTTATATACAATCGGGAAAAGCGCATTTTTTAATAAAAATCTTTCTTTTTGAGTCTAAAAGGGGTGATTTTGACTAAAAAAGGCTTAAAAAGACAAAAAAACGGCTTTTTTAAACCCCTTTAATTTGTCGGTCTATGGCTTCCGCCAATTGATGATCCAAAGCAGAAATGGCATTCTGATCATGCGTCCAAAGTTCTAAGACAACCGTATTATAAACATTAATGATTTTGGGATGATGATTCAAAGACTCTGCGATTTCACCCACAGCATTGATGAATGCCAAAGCCTTTTTAAAATCTTTGAATTGAAATCTTTTGATTAATTTACCCCTTTGTTGTGTCCATGAGTTTGACATTGAGCACCCTATTATTTAAATAAATATAATCTAAATCACTATGAAAAACTGTATTCCTACCCTATTAATTATGGCGAATCTAATGCTATTGTCATGTGAAGGGGAAACGGCAAGCCCTCCGCCCAATATCATATATATTTTGGCAGATGATTTGGGGTATGGAGACTTAGGAGCTTTCAATCCCTCGGGAAAAATCGAAACTCCTCATTTGAATAAAATGGCGCAACAAGGAATGATTTTCACAGATGCTCATACTTCCTCTTCCGTTTGTACTCCCACCCGATACGGAATACTGACAGGAAGGTACAACTGGCGTAGTCCCCTCAAAAAAGGGGTTTTGAGTGGTACTTCACAGGCTTTAATCCCCAAAGAAAGGACTACGGTCCCCTCTTTTTTAAAATCAAACGGTTACCAAACCGCTTTTATAGGAAAGTGGCATTTGGGTTGGAATTGGGCCCTGAAAGACACTGTTTTTCAAAATACAGCAATCCAAAATGAAGAAATCTTTGATAAAATTGATTTTTTAAAAAACATTACCCACAGCCCCAACGATTTAGGGTTTGACTATGCTTATGGGCATTGCGGTTCTTTGGACATGCCCCCCTATGTTTATGTAGAAAATGAAAAAATTACTGCTCCTGTTGACAATATCACCGAGAGAAAAGGCGATTATCATTGGTGGAGGAAGGGGCCAACGGCCCGCGATTTTGACCATGAAAGGGTCACCCCACATTTGTTTGATAAAGCAGAAGCGTTTGTAAAAGAGATGCGTAAAAAGGCAAAACCCTTTTTTCTATACTTGCCCTTGCCCTCTCCTCACACGCCCATCCTTCCTACCAAAGAATGGGCGGGCAAAAGTGGTTTAAATCCCTATGCCGACTTTGTCATGCAAATTGATCATAGGGTAGGCCAACTCAACAGTCTATTAGACCATTTGGGCATGGCGCAAAACACCCTCGTTATTTTTACCAGCGATAACGGCTGCTCGCCTCAAGCAAAATTTGACGTATTGGAAGAAAAAGGACATGATCCGAGTGGAGTTTTTAGAGGACATAAAGCGGATATTTTTGAGGGAGGACATCGGGTTCCTTTTATTTTAAAATGGCCCAAAAAAGTTCAAGCCGGTACCATCACACACAAAACCATTTGTACTACCGACTTATTGGCCAGTTGTGCTGACCTCTTAGGGAAAACCCTATCGGACAATGAAGGAGAAGACAGTTTTTCCATGTTGCCTCTTTTGTCCAAAGAAACAGAGAAGAACCATAAAAGAACCTTCACCATCCATCATTCCATCAATGGCAGTTTTGCCATTAGAAAGGGAATTTATAAGTTTATTTTTTGTCCTGGATCTGGGGGATGGAGTTTTCCCAGACCACGGAACCAAGAAGGTTTGGACCTGCCTAAATTCCAACTCTACGATCTCAAAAATGATCCTGCCGAAGAAAATAATCTATATGGTCAACTCCCAAAAATAGAAAGTGAAATGATCGCTCTTTTTACGGCCGCCGTTGAGCGCGGAAGGACGACTGAGGGGATTCCTCAAAAAAACTTTGGAACGCACTTCAACCGCGGGGAATGGAATCCACTTGCTGTTTTTCAGGATCAATGAAAAAAGGGCTTGGAATTCTGTACCCCAAGCCCCTAAATACAATTAATATTGAAGGTTTTTTTACTCTTTCTCATTCCAGCGTTCTCTCAGATAGTGCGCTGCCATTTTGGGCTTACGGTCGCGCGTAAATACCCCCTTATAATTCATTCCCCCAAAACGAATGATGCCTTGAGTGGTCTTAAAATCAGCAAAGGCCCAAATGTGCATGCCCGTAACAAAATCCTTACTATCTGCCACATCGAGGTAGGCTTTAATAAACTCTTTTTGGTATTCTTCGGTAAACATTTCGGCTTGTTCTGCATGCATCCCTGGATACGTGTCAACCCCAAACTCCGAAACAATAATTGGTTTTTTGAAAGCGGCATAGAGTCCCTCTATCTCTTGATTGAGCACGGCTGCGCCCTTTGCTATTTCGCCCGACTGAGCATACCAGCCCCAGTAACGATTGATGCACACCACATCGGCCATTCCTATCCACTCCAGCGGACCTCCCATAACTCCTACCAAAGTAGTAAGTCGTGTATCGTCAAGAGACTTGATCAGATCGAACAGCTCCTGAAAAGCCACAATCGAATTAGGGTCGGTGGGTTCTCCCCCTTCCAAAGAGAAGTTCATCTTTTCTGGAAAAGGTTCATTGGCCACACACCACATGATCACCGAAGGATGGTTTTTGTCTCTGTAATAAAGTTCCTCCAAATATTGCTTACACATTCTTTGACGCTCGGCCAAGTCGTTTTTGTCGCCGTGAAAAAACAAGCCTACAGCAGGGATTTCATCAATGATCAATATCCCCTCTCGATCGGCCATGCGATAGTACTCCTCATCATAGGGATAATGGGATGTCCGGTAAGAATTGGCTCCTATCCACTTCAGTAGGGCGTAGTCTTTTACGATAACGGGATTGGCCACCCCTCTTCCAAAAATGGGAAAATCCTCATGTTTCCCAAATCCCTTGAGAAAAACAGGCTCTCCATTGAGCAGAATGGATTTTTCATTTACCGATACAGTCCTGACCCCTACAGGCAACTCATAGCGATCCAAAGGATGGCGACCGTCTTTGAGGACCACCCTGAGGTCGTATAAAAATGGATTTTTTAAAGACCATAGATTTACCTCGGGAACCTCTATTTCTACCATTGCTTTGCCCCCCGAAAAAGTGAACGATTTCGTAATGGTTTTTGGGCCTCCCAAAAGGGTAATCTCTCCCGAATTTGCCTTTCCTGTTTTCTCGATCGCAATAGCTATTTTTCCCGTCGTATTTTCAAAATCTGTTTTTACGGTAATGTCATTGATTTTCCCTTTTTTGGGAAGGGTGTACAACCAAACCTTTCTGTTGATCCCTGCATAAGGAAAAAAGTCGAAATTGGATTTTGGATAATTGGTGAAGAATCCATTGGGTACATTTCCTGTGGGAACTCTACTGGGCTTTAATTCATTCTCTACCCTCACCACAATGCTGTTGTGGTTTCCAGGCTGTATGACTTTGGAAATCTCAAAAGCAAAAGGCAAATGCCCTCCCTCATGAATGCCCAAACGCTCCCCATTGACCCATACTGTTGCGTGATAATTCACAGATCCGAATCGAATCCAAACCTCTTCTGCCGACCAATCGGCTGGAACAAAGGTTTTGGTTTCGTACCAAACGACCTCTAAATAATCTCGGCTGTCTGTAAACTGTTCGTTCCAACTTCCAGGAACGGCTATCGGTCGTGTTTGATGTAACCCCTCAAACCATTTATTATTAACCCCGATGTTTTCAGGATCCTTTTTGAAATTCCAGATGCCTGAAAGGTCACTCAAATTGCGAAACGGATTCGACTGGGGAAACAAGGCGATATCCTGGGGGTGAACTTGAGACATCAAAAGATAACTAAAAAGTAAAAAGGGCAGTAGAATTAATTTTCTCATTTTTCGTAATGTTGATTGATCATTCATTTTTCTATGAATGACAATGTAGTATTTTTAATTTAAAAAATGATATTCGGTCGGCTCTGTATCGTGAGCCTCAAATGGTGATCTCTTTGAGGATCGTTATGGAATGTGACTTTACAATGCTCCATTTTTTTCGATAAAGATCTATTAAATATAGTAAGTATAGATTTTTGAAAATAAAACAAGAAGATTGGGTCATTTCTCCCCTGTAAATGGGTTGATTTGTGGTTTTATTGTTAGATTGGATCAAAAAATATACCCCATGCGCATTTATTTATTTTTACTCCTCAGCCCCTTTATGATGGCACAAGAACAACAACTCCCTTTGTATGAAATTCCTCCAGCGCCGTCAGTATTGAGCCCTGGCGACCTTATCGCTCGAATGATCCAAGGGTTGGGCTACCGTTTTTACTGGGCATCGAATGACTTAGTTCCCAAAGATTTGGCCTATCGCCCCAGCGATGGGGCGGCTTCCGCATTGGAAACCCTACAGCATATTTACAGCCTTTCTCTCCTCATACGCAAAACCGCAGCATCCAAGCCCTTCAATCGAAGGCTTGAAAAAATTCCCAATGATTATAAGGTTTTACGGAAAAATATATTGATCCATCTGGACGAATCGTCTCAACTATTTTTTGGAAAAAATGCTGAACAGCTCCAAAAGATGCAAGTGGTTTTTGAACGAGAAGAAGGAATGAGCCGTTTTCCTATTTGGAATTTTTTGAATGGCCCTTTGTCTGATGCGATTTATCACACCGGTCAACTTGTAAGCTTTAGGCGTACCACAGGAAATCCAATCCAAAAAGGGGTGAATGTTTTTTTAGGAAAAACAAAAGATCTATCTCCGCCCTCAGGTGATTGACCGCATGAAATGAGGCTCAAAAAAACCCTCCGAATGGGAGGGTTGTATTGTTTGCTTCAATTTTGGGGTTTTTTGAGTTCCTGCAAAATCAAACCGAGAATTTCAGTTTGTTTTTTTAATTGAAATAAAACATCTCTATCGGTGGTTTTTTGTTCGATAGTTCTGGTTTTGTTGAAATATTTCATAACCATTGACCATTAATACTGCCATAAATTGATGTTGAAAATTATGAAATTTTAAAAAAATGAACATAAATTTTTCGCCCTTCAATTTATTTTAGCGTTAAACTTATGTAACGATTTTTCCGGATGCGTTCTCTCCACCCGCGACTCTATTTTTAATCCCAGTCCACACGGGATAATTAAAGGTATATAATTATTTTTAATTCTTCAACAAAGTATCCCGAAAGGGTATATGTTTTCGATCAAAGGCTTGACCTTTAGTCGGGGACATATCCTGAATCCTTTAGGTCCTTGTTTTGAAATATGGCCCTAAGGGTTGTATCATTCAGGAAAACATTTAGAGCGTTTGGGGCAGTACTGCCTAACGGGAAAGGAGTAACATTTGGAGCCTATAATTATCATTTTTTATTTTAAATAATTCCTCACCCCTAAGGGTTTTTTCAATTTTTTTGTAACATTTGATAGAAGCCTGGGTCTAATTGAATGAACTTAAAAATTATAATTATGTTAAAACCAGAAATTTTAGCAATTTTCATTCCCATCTTGGCAATTTTAACGACGGGATTCGTCATCTATGTCTATTACACATGCAGAACTAAAGAAAGATTATTGCAAATCGAAAAAGGGGTTGATTCCTCATTCTTTAAAAATAATCGACCCTACAATTCCAAAAATTTAGTGGTGTTGGGTGTATTTCTTATTTCAATTGGAATCGGTGTTTTTGTAGGAACTTTCTTAAACGAATTGGGTTTTGATGAGGGAATTTCTTACAATGGGAGCCTGTTAATCTTAGGGGGTGTTGGATTATTGGTCGGATATTTTTTAAGAAAAAAACTATCTGATTAGGCAGAGATCTCAAAAGCCCCTCATTTCGATAAATGAAAAATGATGATGCCCTTCTCCGAGAATTCAAACAAGGAAATACGACTGTTTATAAAGAGCTGATAAAGAAGTATAAGCCCTATGTTTATACCATTTGTATGTCTTTGATAAAAAACCGAGAAGACTCGGAGGAAGTAACACAAGATGTGTTTGTCAAAGTGTATTATTCTATGAATCAGTTTAAAGGAAAGTCTTCTCTAAAAACTTGGGTATATAAAATTGCGTATAACGCCTCTTTGAGTTTGCTGCAAAAGAAAAACAAGTCGTTTCTCGTATATGATGATCCTCATTCTGAAACCTTAGAAGATGAATCCCATCATCACGAATTTCTTTTTGAAAAATCAGACAGAGAAATCAAAATTGAGATTTTAAAAAGATCATTGAAAGAATTAAAACCCATTGAGACTTTGGTTTTAACCCTTTTCTATTTAAAGGAACAAAGTGTAAATGAAATAGGTGAAATCACTTCTCTAACCAACTCTAATGTAAGGGTTGTCTTGCACCGAGGAAGGAACAACTTATTGAAAAAATGTAATTCAAAATTAAATTCAAAGTGAAAAATAAAATAGACGACGAACTGTTTGAGCTGTTTTCTGAAATGGGAGTTTCAACTCCCAAAGATTTAACTACTGAGAAAATATTGCTAAAAATTAGAGCAGTTGAAAAGCCCGAACCAATCATAAACCCTACCGTTGTTTTCGTGTATTTATTTTTGTGTGTTGCCCTCCCTACTTTGGCCTATTTCATAATAAAAAAGGAAGTAATAGATATGAAAGAATCTGATATAATATCCCGTTACATCAACTCTTTAAACTTAGATTATTCCTCATCTGTTACTCTTATGGTGATCTGTATTTATGTGATTATTTTTCAAATAATAAACCTCAACCATTCCCGATCTGACTACAACTGCTCGTAAAAACGAGAAATAGATATACTCTGATTATAGGAAATAAGTGCAATTCATCATTTTCAGCATTTTTATGCTTTTTCTTATCTGTATATCTGTGGTTTTCGGGTAATAAAGAGATGGGGCAATACGTTTCCATTTGGGTTCCAACGATGATTGTTTACGGTAGTTGTATGAATACTCTTCCGAAGAAATGACGGACTTACTTTTTTTTATTAAAGGGTGTATTTTGTTTAGTCCAGTTTTGTTGTTAATGTAGACCCCTTTCTTCGAAACCTAAAAGCCCATCTTGTCTAAGCGATCTGATGAATCCATCCATTTTTACTTGTATCCAATAGGATTTTCAGTACTTCTCATCGGAGTTTTTTATTTTTTTTGGGATTTTGATTTTCAAACTGTAGATCGCAAACCCGTCTGAATGTAAATCGATCAAAGGCTTTTATGATTCAAAAAAAATTAGCGGATACTCTTTCTTTTCTGTTTTCTCCGTTCGATCATAAGGTCTGAGAAAAGAACCATATTAATGAGGAAATATAGTATTGCCGGTAGGGTTTGAATCAGTGTGTCATTGATTTTTATTCTCACGGCTACCCCCATCAGCATCATAAGCGATAGCCCTAATGATGAAACGATCAATATTCTCTTGTGAAAAATTCCAATGATACATCCCAATCCTCCTAACAGCTCAAAACAACCGACCATTTTTCGATAATCTGCCAATCCATATCGCGAAAATTCATTGATGAATGCATCGCTGTAAAAGCACGCTAAACCAAAAAATATAAATGATGCCCCTGATAGAATAGAAAGTATTGACCTCAAAACATATATTTTTATGGGTGTGAAGATGCTATAAATATACTAGGACCCTGGACTTATGACCTACGTTGGGTGGATTCGTTTTAGAATAACGGGAAGGATTGATCATTGCACAGTTTCCCCTGCCCTCTTCTGAGGAAAGATCTAGTCGCCATAGGTAGTATGAAACCCATTTTGGCGATTCCCTTTTACGGAATAAATTCCCAAAAGGAAAAGATAGAGTGTCAAAAGGTAAAATAAACCGCTCCCTTCATACTGTCTAATTGCCCCTTCCTGTCTTTCTTACTGCGGTAGTTGGCTTAATTGACCCTGATTTGATGTTCTTTTTATTTTTATCATTTGTTGGGCCTTTGACTTTGCTGTTTCCGAAAAATTTACTGCTCATGGTCTCTGTTTTTATATTATAAATTTAATAAATTAAATGTTGATTTTGAAGACACTTCCCGATTTATATGACAATGGAGGAATAGGGGTTTGGATTGCCTCGAATCCTGTCAAAGAACTTCCTATGAAAAACCTCTGTCTCATGGCTCCTTATAAAAGTATTGATAAACAGAGGTAAATACATTCTCCGTACCCAGGGAGCTCTATATTACTTCTGGGGGCTTAGAAAATGATTGGGGTACTTGTCATTACTGTTGAATTTAGCCTAGGTTGTTTCTGACAATCTTTTATATATTTACTTTAATTATTTTTTTAAAATCCTAAGCTTGAAAAAATCATTCTTTTCCCTATTCATCTTGATTCTTTTTTTGGTTAACCGATGTTCTGGTCCCGATCCTTCTGAAGGTGAAAAAATACTCTCTGATCCCTACTCTTTATCGATAAACAAAGATTCGACAAAAGTTCTATGGGATGAGCAAAAGGGATTACAAATCAACATAAATCGTCGAGACCTAATTCGATTTAAAAAAGAAGGGAGTGTGTACTACAGTGATCTGGGAGCTAAAGGGGATGGTATATCGGATGATGTAATTTTTATTAGGGCGACCCATGTGCTGGCCAACGAGTATGGATTTGATGTAAAGGCTGATCATGATGCATTATATACAGTTGGCGGAAAAAAAGGTTCGGCTATCATCAGCACCGATACCGATTTCGGAAATGCAACATTTATCATTGATGACACCAATGTGGAGGATTATAACTCTTCTATTTTTGAGGTGAGGTCTAAAATCCCCGCTGTTAAAATAGATGAAATCCCATCCCTAAAAAAGGGGCAAAAAAAAATAAACATCAGCATGGATCAAGCCGGCTTGATCACTGTGAACGATACCACCGTTAGACAGTATATTCGGTATGGGTTAAATCAGAATAATGGGAAAGAACAAACGGATATTTTTTTGGTAGATAAAAATGGTTTCGTCGATGAAAACACTCCTGTTCTTTGGGATTTCAATCATATTTCAGAAATGACTTTCCTTATGATTGACAAAGAAAAATTAAAGATTAAAGGAGGAAAATTTATAACGATAGCGAATCAAGAAGAGGAAGAAAATCACCCCTACTACAGCAGAAATATTGTGATCCACCGGTCTAATGTTGAGGTAGATCATCTAAAACATTTTGTCAAAGGAGAGGGAAAACACGGAGCTCCCTATCAGGGTTTTATAAGCATTAAAGAGGCATCGGGGGTTCAAATAAAAAATTGTTTGCTGACGGGGCACAAAACCTATCAAAAAATAGGAAATGCGGGTAAGATTGTATCCAGGGGTTCGTATGATTTGTCGGTAACAAAATCCATCAATGTATTGTTTGAAAATTGCCGACAGACCAATGATGTGAATGATGAAACCTATTGGGGTATTTTTGGGTCTAATTATTCCAAAAATTTAACTTTTGAAAACTGTAATTTATCGAGGTTTGATGCCCATATGGGGGTGTACAACGCAACCATTCGCAATTCTACTTTAGGATATATGGGCGTGAAACTGATTGGTTTTGGTCAATTTCTAATTGAGAACTCAACCCTTAGAGGAGAAAATTTGGTCAGTCTCCGTCAAGATTACGGAAGCAGCTGGAATGGTGATTTCAAAATTAAAAACTGTGTTTTTATCCCTTCCAAAACTAAATCTTCAACCTTAAGTCTTTTTTCTGGAAAAAATTCAGGTCTTCACGACTTTGGATATCCCTGTTATATGCCCAATAAAATAGAAATAGATCAACTTCTCATAGAAGATTCACATCTCAAAGATTACGAATCGCTCTTTATTTTCTCCGATTTCAATCCCGAAATGAAAAATGAAAAATTTAAAGAACTGTTTCCCTATATTAAAACGAATCTTGTACAAATGAAAGGGGTTAAAATTACAAGTGAGAAAAAAATTGAGTTAAGTAATAATCCCTATATGTTTCGGGAGGTGAAAATTGAGATCGATAAATAAATCTGTTGAATACAACCCCCTAATGATAGACCTTCAAAAAAACCAATTACTCTTTCTTTTATTACTATGTCCATGGTTCTTGTTTTCTCAAGTTTTAGATCTTTACAACCAACAATGTGCGGGTTGTCATGCTTCTGATTTAAAGGGAACTCCCGCAGGTTCTTCTTTGTTAGAATCCCCATTAAAATATGGAGATTCACACTTTGCTTTATCCAAGTCAATTGAACTGGGTATAAAGGGAACGCCCATGATTGGCTGGGGTGAATTGCTGAAAAAAGATCAGATCGACTCCCTTGCAGATTTCATCCTGAAAAAAAGAGCTCAAAAACCACAAAAAATTCAAGAGGCCTCCCCACAAATAATAATGACGAAGGAGTATAAAATAAAAATAGAAATAATACTCCCCGATGGGATGACACATCCTTGGGGGATCGATTTCATCAATGAAAACACGGCCTATATAACAGGACATAAAGGAGAATTGTATCGCATGACGAATGGTAAATTGGACGATGTTCCCATAAAAAATTTACCGGAAGTATTCGCATATGATATGGTAGGAGGGATGATGGATATTATTTTGGATCCAAATCACCCCAAAAATGGATGGATTTACCTGAGTTATAGTTATACTCCAACCGGAACCAAAGACCCTTATGCTCCTGGAATGACAAAAATTGTCCGAGGAAAAATTAAAAATAACCGTTGGGTTGAGCAGCAAACCCTTTTTGAGGCAGCAGATTCTATATTTGTCAAAGGAGGAAAAAGGTGGGGCAGTCGATTTCTATTTGATCGAAAAGGATATTTATATTTCAGTATTGGAGATATGCAACAAAGTGTTCAAAGCGGAAATAATCCCCAATTAAAACATCGGGCTGAAGGAAAAGTTTTTAGAATTTACCCCGACGGATCGATCCCCATTGACAATCCTTATGGTAATGATAATACGGCTTTAAAGGGAATTTATGCTTGGGGAACAAGAAATGTTCAAGGAATCGCCCAACACCCAAAAAAAGATATTATTTATTTTACAGATCATGGTCCTCGAGGTGGGGACGAAATCAATCTGCTTCAGAATGGGGCCAACTATGGATGGCCAATTATTTCTTATGGGGTGAATTACAACAAATCCATCATTACTCCCTACACAGAAAAAGAGGGAATGGAACAACCCATAAGATACTATGACCCGTCTATTGCTATCTGTGCTGCCGAATTTGTGATTGGAGATTTATTCAAAAAATGGGAAAATGATCTTTTGGTTACCGCTCTCAAGTACCAAGAAATCAGGAGACTGAAGGTTGATGGAAAAAACATCCTCGAAGAAGAAATTATTATGAAAGGCATGGGAAGGGTAAGAGATGTGAAAATAGGTCCTGATCAAGCCATTTGGGTTTTGACAAACGCCCCAGATCAATTACTGAGAATTACTCCTATAGAATAATTCGACCCCCTTGGTTAGACCCAACCATTAACTATAAACTCAGTTAACATCTCTTTGATGAATGTCTTTCTTTGTTTTAAAAAAAATTCCTAGTTATAGAATGTCCTTTACTTATCAATTAATACATGATGAATCCAAGGGAAAGTGGTTAATAAAAAGGCTGGCCGAACTTGATACAAAGAATTATCCTTTAGAATGGAATAAAGTTGAAATTAGAGAGTCTTTCAAGTAAGATGGTATTGTAAAATTGATGACATAAACCATTATTGGCTTCTGAATTGCGTAAAGAGAGGAATGATTTAAATTAATATTCCTTCCAATCCTACTCCACAAAACTCCTCCCCAATTTATCACAAACTTTCCCATTAGTCCCACTCTCCCCAAATGGGTTTACTATTCAATCAATATCTGTTGGACTTAACAGAAGTAATTTCAAAGTGGAGGTTTGTTGAAACTGAACAAATACTTTTTTTCCAAAATGGGTATCGGAGAAGTTTTATATCGGTGTCTTTTATTTTCTGTGGGGTAATTTTTTAGTTCCATCCCTTCATTCAAGACACGTTAAAATAAAAAAATTCAAAAAAAGATAAAAGGATGGTAGGGTAAAACAAAAGTTAATTGTTGTATGATAAAACAAATAAAACTTAAAATGTTAAATCAAATGAAAAAAATTATACTACTCACTACAGTAATTGTTCTATTTTCTTGTTCTACAGAGGAAATTACAGCTGATCAACACTTAGAGGAAATAACAGCTGATCAAAACTTGATAGAAGAAAATGAAAACCTCACTAATGATGACACTGCGAACTCAGATAAAAATGGTCAAAATACTAATAAAGACTCTGACAACGACGGGATCAATGACGATGCAGATGTTGATGGTGAAGGTATTTCTGATGACGAATACCGAAAGCTATCCGATACTAAATTAAGTTCTACGGTTTAGCAAAAAATAACCGCTTACATCAACGAAAATCATAGCGGTAAAACTATTACTGAAGTGGAGATTGAAAACCAAATCATTGAGGTTGAACTGAATGGAAACATAGAATTGTCCTTTAATCTCTCTGGTGATTTTTTAGGTACGAAAGTAGATGATGAAGACTACAACGATAATGAAAATGAATACAGATC